>WNGB01000436.1_pt1 | contig 156655 bp, 135 predicted proteins | sample 5400681 | NCBI WGS metagenome assembly WNGB01 (sample SAMN13153367, study PRJNA577476) | soil metagenome | isolation source: 115 cm soil or saprolite under grassland replicate 2 | place: USA:California | collected 2016-06-15 | reverse complement strand
ATTCGGTCCAGCGCCACCCACAAACGTCTTCGAGTGACTTACCAAGAAAATCCAACCATCCCCGATTAAAGTAATCCAAGTATCCATCGGGCCGAGCAGTGTGAATAAACGCGGGAGTCGTATCAACGGCGCGGCGAAGTGCGTTTTCAGTCGCGGTCGATTGGTCGTTTACGAAGCCTGACTGTGCCACAAGACCTCAAACAACCATGTAGCCAAAAGAAAACGAGTCAATCGAGACCGATCCCTAGTACAATTTTACTACAAATGTCGTCAGATCACCAGTCTCGCCATCCAGATGTACCGAAGTCTGGCGCGTCTGTGTACTAGAATTTGTGCTAGAGCGACGATGTTTCTACTCGTCCTTCGTAAAGGTTCGCCTTCAAACCGAAAACTGCATTTTGCCCTCGTAAATCGCTTGTTTTTTGAAACGAAAAGGAACGTTGTGAAATCGACGATTTCGGAATCCTAAGTCTGGCGCGTCTGCCAATTTCGCCACCCTGGCTGGTGCTGGTTGATTTTCGATTCTAGATTTTTGATCTGCGATTGCAAGGAGCACGCCTTCCGGCTTAACAGAAAGAGAGCACCTTTCATCGTTTTCGCTGCTTGCAGGCGCCGCAGAGGTCGCGAAATCCGAAACTTCTAAAATCAGACCATGAAAGCGATTAGCTATCATTTCATCCCAGGGAGAATCCGACGCCATCACCAGAATCGAACAATCACGTCGCGATTCCAAAGTCATATCCTGTAAGGTTCCGTATGAGGCTTTGGAGGAAGAATAGTGGTCGCGTTTTAGTCGTTGGCATTTTCCAAAGTCCGGGGACCGGTCGTGCTGTAATGAAGAACCTTTATCGGGCCCGGTTTCGCCGCGTCGCTGCAATCCACGCTTCGGCCGGAGGCCGGACACGGGTCGAGGAATATCGCGTCTCGGCGATTGGCGGAGCGGCCGCCGCCTCGGCCTTGGGCCTGGCGATCGGGGAATTTATCTTTTGGCAGAGCGGAATTCTGGCGGATTCGCGGCCGGCGGTGCTGGCGTTGTTGCTAGCCGCGTTTGCATTGGCGGGCGCTCTCAGCGGATGGATTCTCGCCCGGTCGCTTCAGCGGCATGTTGGCGAGAGGAGGCTCGCCCGGTGCGCGAGCACGATGCTGCCGAACGAGACGCTTGTGATGGCTGAGGTCGAAGCCAGCGAAACGGCGCGTGTACTTCTGATTTTGCGGGACGTGGCGGAAGAGGCGCCTGTAACGTTTGCTTTTCATTCGCCGCCTCCTTTTCGATTCGAATCGACGGCACGACCGCTGGGACATGAACTGCCTTCAAGTCAGCGTCTCGTGGAAAATGCGGCGCGCCTTGCGCGCGCGATCCCGGTTAGCCGGGAAGCGAAGCCGCGCGGGCCATCCTTTCTCCGCCGACTGCGCGAGATCGAGGGCGCGCTGGAATGGGCAAACGCTAGTCTCACGATGTCGGCTGAAGTGCACCACGCCTTCACCCTTTCGGCGGAATGGCTGCTCGATAATGCTTATTTAATTCGGGAACAGGTGACCGATCTGCGACGGAGTCTTCCGCAAAGATATTATGGAGAGCTTCCTCTCATCGCCAGCGGCCCTCATATGGAGTTGCCGCGGGTTTACCACGTGGCCTCGGAACTGGTGGCCGAGAGTGGTGGCGCCTTGGAACCGGAGATCATCCGGAGATTTCTAGTCGCTTTTCAGGAGATCGCGCCGCTGGACATCGGAGAACTCTGGGCCCTGCCGCTGATGTTGCGTTTGCAGTTACTCGAACGCCTGCGCGCGCTCGCGATCCAGGTCGAGCAACTGCAAAGCCAGAGTGAGGAAGCGGACTTTTGGGCGAATCGGCTCATCACGGCGGTGCGTCATGATTCACCGCGCCTGCTCCGGGGAATGGAAGAGCTTGTGGAACGGTATCCGGAGCCGACGCCGCATTTTTCGAGCGAACTGGTGGCGCACCTCTACGACGAAGAGACGGTGCTCCCGATGGTGACTGGTTGGCTGGAACGCACGCTCCGCGCTCCGCTGCTCGAAGTTATTCAGCAGGAACATCGGCGCCAGGCCGTGCAGCAGACGGCGCTCGCCAATGTGATCAATAGTTGCCGCCGCCTTGCGCAAATCCAGTGGCGGGAACTTTTCCAATCAACGAGCTGGGCGGAAAGCGAGTTGGCGGCCGATCCTGCCAGCGTTTATGCCTCCATGGATTTCGAGACGCGTGATCGTTGCCGGGGCGCGGTGGAAGAAATCGCCCGGTGGTCAAAGTGCTCGGAACAAAAAGTCATCGATCAGGCGCTCGCGCTGGCGAAGGCGGCGGAGCACGAGGTCACGCGGCACGTCGGCTATTATTTGATCGACGCTGGCCGGCCGACGCTCGAGCGCGCGACGAGCGCGCGAGCGCCGCTCACGGAACACTTGCGCCGGTGGCTTCGCGCGCACGCGGCGGGCACGTATTTCGGAAGCCTTCTCCTGGTCACAGTTGCAATGGTCGCAGCGCCTCTTGTTTTTGTTTCTGAATCGGCTCATGGGCTGACACTCGGGCTGCTGGGAGTTCTGCTGCTCTTACCCGCGAGTGAGGTGGCGGTGCTGGTCGTGAATTATCTCGTCACTTCGCTCCTACCGCCGCAGGTCTTGCCCAAAATGTCCTTTACAAAAAGAGGCGTTCCCGATGATTGCCGCACCCTGGTGGTGGTTCCGATGTTGCTGACCACTCCGGACGCAATCCAAAACGAACTTAACCGTCTCGAAATTCGTTACCTCGGAAATACGGATGCGAATCTGCGCTTCTCGCTCCTCGCCGATTTCGCCGACGCGCCGCGGGAAAGCATGCCGGAAGACGCAGAGTCGATCGACCTCATGTCGCGCGGGATCGAGGAGCTGAATCGCCGGCACGGACCCGGACGCTTCTTTCTTTTTCATCGCGGTCGCACGTGGAGTGAGAGCGAGCAGCGCTGGATCGGCTGGGAACGCAAGCGCGGCAAGCTCGAGCAACTCAACCGATTCCTCGTCGGCGAATCTGCGCCCGAGCTGGAAGGATTCCTGTGCGTAGGCGATCGCGCCCAGCTCGAGGGCATCCGGTTTGTGATTACCCTAGACGCCGATACCCAACTCCTGCGCGACACCGCCCGGACGATGATCGAAACCCTCGCGCATCCGCTGAATCAGGCGCGATTTTCGCCCGATCGCCGCCGCGTGATTCGCGGTTACACGATCATTCAACCCAGTGTCAGCGCCTCGCTGCCGAGCGCGAGAGCGACATGGTTCTCACGCATCTTTGCTGATCCGCGTGGGATCGATCCTTACACGCACGCCGTCTCCGATGTTTACCAGGATCTGGTTGGCGAAGGCAGTTATCACGGCAAGGGCATCTACGAACTGCGCACGTTTCATCGCCTCTTGTCCGGACGATTTCCAACAGCGCACTTGTTGAGCCATGATCTGCTGGAAGGATGCCACGTCCGCGTGGGACTGGCGACGGACATCGAGCTGCTAGATGTCTTCCCGAATAGTTACATCGCCTGGTGGAGCCGGCAGCACCGCTGGATTCGCGGCGACTGGCAAATCATCGATTGGCTGAAGCCGCGCGTGCCCGTGGGCCGCGGCAGGATGGAACCCAATCCGCTTTCCGCCTTTGATCGCTGGAAGATATTTGACAATCTGCGCCGCAGTCTGGTGCCGCCGGGGATTGTGGCCCTCCTCCTCGCGGGCTGGTTTTTCACGCCTGCTCCGATGCTGTGGAGCGGGATTATCGCGGGCCTGATGCTGTGGCCGGTCCTGAATGCTCTCCTCGGGCTTTTATTCCATCCGCCCCCGCCCGGGACGAGATTTTGGCGCGAGCCGCGCGACCGTCTCCTGCGCTCCATGTTCGCGGTTATTTTTCTGCCAGATTATGCGGGCATGGCACTCGATGCCATTGCTCGCGTGATCTATCGGCGAATCACGTCACATCGGCTGCTGCTGGAATGGGAGACGGCGCTGGATGCTCACCGGCGGGCAAGAAGTCGGCAACGGCAATTTCTTCTCAATCGGCTTTGGATCCCGGCTGCCTGCATGCTCCTTTTCGCCACCGCGGCCTGGTGGGGAACACCGTCACTGATAGCCATGGTTCCCTTCCTTCTTTTGTGGGCTCTCTTTCCGGTGGCGGTGATGCTGATCGATCGCCCCGCGAAGAGTTGGCGCGGCGGAACGTTGACGGGAGACGATCGCCGATTTCTGCGCGCGGCCGCGCGACGAACCTGGAGATACTTCGATGATTTTGTCGGGCCACAGACCTCCTGGCTGCCGCCGGACAATGTCCAGGAAACGCCAATCCGGGAAATTTTTCTGCGCACTTCACCGACGAACATCGGACTGTGGATGCTAGCGACCGTGGCGGCGAATGATTTCGGTTACATCACAATCGACGACTTCGTGGCCCGCAACCTTGGCACGCTCGAAACCGTGGGTCGGCTCGAGCGTTTCGAAGGCAATCTCTTTAATTGGTACGATCTGAGCACGCTGGAACCATTGCGTCCACGCTACGTCTCGACGGTGGATAGCGGCAATTTGCTCGCGAGCCTCTGGACTTTCGAAACGAGTTGCGATGAATTGGCCGCGCGCCCCCTTCTGGATGCGCGCGCATTGCGTGGAATAGCCGACACATTGAACGTGCTCCGGCAAGTCGCCGCCACCATGAAAGAGGCGGAACGCCCTTCGGCGTTTCTCCGCCTGGCGGAATTGACCACAAGCCAGACCGTGGATCTAGAGGAAATCATCCTGCGCGTACGGGCGGCTAGACAGCCCGCGCAGGATCTTCTGCTCCACTACCGCGGGGAGGGAACCGATCCGCGCACTTACTGGGCGCAACAGATTTCGAAGCAGGTCGCGGCGTGGAACGGCGTCATCGATAAATATCTTCGGCCAGTGGAAATTCTGATGGCGCCGCCGGCGCAATTGATGTCGTTAGGCGAAGCGACGCACCAATCCCGGCGCGAAGCGCTCGCGGCCAACTTTTCCCTGCGCAACATCGCCGTTGAAGGCATTTCCGGGCTGATGCCGTTGCTCGCTTTTCATGAGCGACGAGAAGACCAGGAGATTCCTCTCGACGTGCGCGAGTGGCTCGATCTTCTCGTCACCGAGGTGGAGAAGTCGCGCCGGAACGCGTCGGAACAGCTCGCGCAATTGGACGAATTGATCGCCCAGAGTCAGCAACTGGAAGGCAGCATGGGGCTGCGATTTCTCTACGATGAGGAACGGCGGATTTTTGCCATTGGCTACCTGGTGGCGGAGCGCCGGCTCGACAACTCGTTTTACGATCTGCTGGCGAGCGAAGCGCGCCTGACGAGTTTCTTGGCCATCGCGCGCGGCGAAGTGCCGGTGGAACATTGGTGGGCTTTGAGCCGCCCCTTTGGCTCCGCCTACGGGCGACTGCCGCTTCTCTCCTGGGCGGGAACGATGTTCGAATATTTGATGCCGCTCTTGTTCACCCAGACGCATGAGAATTCGCTGCTTGATCGCGCCTGTTACGACGCCGTGCGCTGTCAGATTGCCTATGCCCGGCAAAGCCGCGTGCCTTGGGGCATCTCGGAATCCGCCTTTAGCGCGCTCGACCGCCACAACGTTTATCAATACCGCGCTTTTGGCGTGCCGGCGCTGGCGTTGAAGCGTGGGCAGGAAGACGACCTGGTGGTAGCCCCGTATGCGGCCGCGCTCGCTCTCGGCGTGGAACCGGCCGCCGCGATGAGGAATCTGCGGCGGCTCGCCAACCTGGGCAACTCCGCGCTGCTCGCCCACTATGGCTACTACGAAGCGATCGACTATTCGCGACGCGCTGAGCCGGGGGGCGCGGGCGGAATCGTTATCCATTGCTACATGGCGCATCACCAGGGGATGTCGCTGCTCGCCTACGGCAATGCTCTAAATAACAACGCGATGCGGAGGCGTTTCCATTCTGATGCCCGCATTCGCGCCACCGAGCCGCTCCTGCACGAGCACATCCCCGAACAAATTTTGCCGACCACCGGTGAGGTCCACGAAGAACGCCCTCTGCTCCGGAAGGTTCCGAGCGTCGCCGCCGGGCTTGTGGCGCAAACGCCGGACATCTCCTCGCCGCGCATTCATCTCCTCTCCAATGGAACCTGCTCGGTCGCGGTAACCAACTCCGGCGGCGGCTATCTGCGCTGGCTGGATCTGGACGTGACCCGCTGGCACGCCGATACGACTTGCGACGTCTCGGGTCCGGTTTGTTATATCCGGGATTTGGAAGGAGGAACGACCTGGAGCAATACCCATCAACCACTGAGATCTCCCGAGCGTCGTTACACGTGGCGTTTCGCGCCGGACAAAGCGGAGTTCCGGCGCAGGAGCGGACCCTGCGAGACCATCACTGAGATTGCCGTCTCCGCGGAAGACGACACGGAAGTCCGACGCATCACTTTGGTGAACACCTCGCGAAAATTGTGCCGACTCGAGCTAACCAGTTATCTCGAGCTCGCGCTCGCGCCGCACCGGACCGACCGGGCGCACCCTGCTTTCAACAAGCTTTTCATTGAAACCGAATGGCTGCCGCAGTGTGCAGCACTGGTCGCGCGGCGCCGCCTGCGCGCCCCTGGCGATCGCCCGGTTTGGGCCGCGCACCTCATGGTTTCCGAGTCCTCTTTTACCGACTCGGCCGAGTTCGAAACTGACCGCGCCCAATTCCTCGGCCGGGGCCGCACCCCCGCAAATCCCGAGGCGATCACCCGCAGCCTGACGAACAGTGTCGGGGCCGTGCTCGATCCGATCTTCAGCCTTCGCCGGCGGATCACGATCCTCCCCAACGAACGCTCCCAGTTTGCGCTTGTCACCATCGTGGCAGCGTCACGTGAAGCGGTTGTCGCGCTGGCCGAGCGCTACTCGGAGTTCCACACTTGCGCGCGCGCTTTTGAAACAGCCTGGACCCATTCCCAACTGGAGATGCGCCGGCTCCGCATTCGCCCCGGAGACATGCAAACGTTCCAACAACTGGCGGCCCTCGTCATCTTTCCGCAGGCTCAACTGCGACCGCCGCCTGCGCGTCTCGGGCGCCGAGCCGAGGGTCAGCGCGCGCTGTGGCGGCAAGGCATTTCCGGCGACTTGCCGATCGTGGTCGTCATGATCGGTCATCTCCGCGACATCGAAGTCGTGCGCGAAATTTTGACCGCGCATACCTTCTGGAACCTGCGCGGCCTGAAGGTCGATCTCGTGCTGGTGAGCGAGGAACAGCCGAGTTATGACGAACCGTTGGCCGCTCAGCTACGTCAGCTCACCGAAGCCCAGGCGCACCTGACCGGCGTGGATCAGCCCGGCGGCGTTTATTTCCGATCGGCCGCGAAAATTTCGAAAGAAGAGCTGATCGCGCTTCAGGCCGCTGCGCGAATGGTCCTGGTCGCAGCCCGCGGCACGCTCCGCCAACAACTTGCCGCGACCACACCCGTGGCCGCGAAACCGCGGCTCGTTGCGCCCGGTAAACAGTTCCAGGAAGAGCCCTCGGCGCCACTGACTTTCATGGAGCTGAAATACTTCAATGGCCTCGGTGGCTTTACTGGGGACGGAAAGGAATTCGTCATCTATCTGGGTCCCGGCAGCCAAACGCCGCTTCCCTGGATCAACATCATGGCCAATCCGAAGTTCGGCGCGTTTGTTTCCGAGTCCGGCGCCGAATTTGTCTGGGGCCGCAATAGCCAGACGGATCGCCTCACGCCGTGGTTTAACGATCCGATCTCCGATCCGCCCGGGACCGCGATCTACATACGCGACGATGACATCGGCGTCGTGTGGTCGCCCACGCCGCAGCCAATCCGCGAAAAGGACGCATATCGCGCACGACATGGCCAGGGTTACACAACTTTCGAACACAACAGCCACGCGATCGAACAACGGCTGCTCACCTTCGTGCCGGTCGATGAAACCGGCGGCCAGCCAGTGCGCCTGCAGCGGCTGCGCTTGCGCAACAATTCGTCGCACCGCCGGAAGCTGACCGTCACCTCCTACGCCACTCTCGTTCTCGGGTCCGACCCGGAGGAAACCGGCATGCATGTCGTCACGAAATGGGATTTGCAAAGCCAGACTCTCTTTGCCCGCAACCACTACAATCCGGAATTTTGCGAATGCATCACCTTTGCCACTTCGACTCCAACGCCCGCTTCGTTCACCGGTGATCGTGCCGTCTTTATCGGCCGCAACCGCTCGTTGCGCGATCCCGCCGCGATGGAGCACGCACGATTGACCGGTAATACGGGCGCCGGCCTCGACCCATGCGCCGCTGTGCAGATCGCGGTTGAGATTGAACCGGGAGATACCGCCGAGATGACTTTCCTTCTCGGGCAGGCGGATGACGAAGAACAAGCGCGCGCACTTGTGACCCGGTTCCGCGATCCCGCGAACGTAGAAGCCGCATTTCAGGAAACTTGCCGTTGGTGGGACCGGCTCTTGGGCACGATCGAAGTGGAGACGCCGGAGCTTTCGACAAATCTTTTGCTCAATCGCTGGCTCCTTTACCAGACCCTCAGCTGCCGGATTTGGGGCCGCTCGGCCTTTTATCAATCGGGCGGCGCTTACGGTTTCCGCGACCAATTGCAGGATGTCATGGCCCTCATGCACGCCGCGCCTGACATCGCGCGTGACCACATCCTGCGCGCGGCCGCGCGTCAATTCGTGGAAGGCGATGTTCAGCATTGGTGGCATCCCGATTCAGGCGCTGGGGTGCGCACCCGGATCAGTGACGATCTTCTCTGGCTTCCCTTTGTCACTGCGCATTATGTCCGCACCACCGGCGACGTCGCGATCCTCGATCAAATGGTCCCATTCCTCGAAGCCAAACCACTCGAGGTCCAACAGGCAGAGAGTCTCTCCGTTCCGGTTGCTTCCGTCGCGGAGGGTTCGCTGCTCGAACATTGCCGACGCGCCCTCGCGCGCGCCGCGACCGCTGGTCCGCACGGATTGCCGCTGATCGGAGGAGGCGACTGGAATGACGGCCTCAACCGCGTCGGATTGGGTGGCAAAGGCGAGAGCGTCTGGCTCGCCTGGTTTGAGATTTGTGTCCTTGAAGATTTCGCTGAGTTGCTGACCTCGCGCGAGCTGGGCGAGGAAGCGCAAGCCTGCCGCACCCGCGCCGCCGAGCTGGCACAAACGATCGACGCCCAAGCTTGGGACGGTGCGTGGTATCGCCGCGCATACTTTGACGATGGCACCCCCCTTGGATCCAAGGAAAACGCCGAAGCGCGCATCGATTCGCTTCCGCAAACCTGGGCGGCGATTTCCGGCGCCGGCGAGTCCGATCGCGTCGAGGTCGCCCTGCGATCGCTCGAGGAAAACCTCGTGCGTGAAGCCGACGATCTGATCTTGCTCTTCACTCCCCCTTTTGACAAAACCGCCGCCGACGTTGGCTACATCAAGGCTTACCCGCCCGGCGTGCGGGAAAACGGCGGCCAATACACGCATGCCGCCACCTGGGTGGCCATGGCTTTCGCCCGCCAGGGCGACGGTGACAAAGCCGTCCGACTTTTGCGGATGCTGAATCCGGTCGAGCACGCCCGGGACGAGAAGGATTGCGAACGCTACAAGGTCGAGCCGTACGTCATGCCGGGCGACGTTTACTCGTTAGCCGGCGACGTCGGGCGCGGTGGCTGGACTTGGTACACGGGCGCGGCAGCTTGGACCTATCGCGTCTGGCTCGAAGAAATTCTGGGACTCCAACGCCGCGGCGACACACTCAGGTTCAACCCGGTCATACCGAAAGATTGGTCTGGCTTCCGTCTGCGATATCGTTTCCAGAACACCACTTATCGCATCATGGTCGAGAACCCGGATCACTGTTCCCGAGGTGTCGCCCTGGTGGAATTGGATGGAGTAGCGGTAGCCGACAGGATCGTGAGGTTGCGTGACGACGCACTGCCTCACGAGGTGCGTGTTGTCTTGGGAACCAGACCGCCGGCCTGAGGATCACCTGCTCGCGGCTGCACTCGTCTCCCGAGGTCGCTCGGAACATATTCGCCCGGTTGACGCTAAGCCGCACTTGCCGGAGGTGCGACGGCGGATGCCGCGGGCGGCGCCGACTTCTTTTTCGCTGCCGCTTCCGCAAGTTTTGCATCGACGCCAGCGGCGTCGGTTGGGCAGATGCTGTGGTAGTATTCGTTCGATTTCGCCAGATCGTTCTTGCGTAGCAATAAAGCGTCGAAGCGTTCGCGGCGGCTGAGCTCGAACACCTTATCCATCTTGATCGCTTCAAACGGGCAGACCTCGACGCAAATCTGGCAGCTCATGCAGACCGAAATATCGATATCGAAGATCTTCGGATAAAACTGCGGCTTGCCCATGTAATCGGGCTTCTTGACGTCGCTCTTGACGATGTAGATGCACTGCGGTGGGCATTCCTTCTCGCAGATTTTGCACGCCACGCAGCGCAAACCGGCTTCCGCATCATCGCCGTCGTAAGGGAGGAAAGGAAAGTTGCGGTAGTTCTCTGGCAATGGACTGCGTTCTTCCGGATATTGCACGGTGATCAGCCGGTCCTTCTCGAAATAACTTCCGACGAAGTTCCGCGCCGTGACCGTCATTCCCTTCAATATTCCTGTGCCGATCATATATTTGTTACAAGAGTTACACCGTTACAAGGCTCCGCGTCAGCGTTATCGATCCACTTCTCCCATGACGATATCCACGCTTCCAAGAATTACCATCACGTCGGCCACCGTGTGGCCGAGACAGAGGTCCTCCAGAACCGTCAGATTGATGAAACTCGGCGGACGCACACGATAACGATACGGGTTCGTTCCACCATCGCTGATTAGATAAAAACCGAGCTCGCCTTTGGGCGCCTCGATTCGTCCATACGCTTCGCCCACAGGCGGACGAAAGGCACGGATCTTCACTTTCGGATTAGTAATTGGACCAGCCTGAATTTGCTCAAAAGCCTGCTTCAAAATCCCGACGCTCTCGCTCATTTCGAGCACGCGCATCATCAACCGGTCGTAGGTGTCGCCGTGTTCGCCCAGCGGGATGCGGAATTTGAAACGTGGATAAAATCCGTAGCTATCCACCTTCCGAAGATCGTAATTGACCCCGCATGCACGCAGCATTGGGCCAGTGATGCCTGCATTGATCGCCAGCTCAGCCGAAAGCTTTCCGACATTCTGAGTCCGCGCGATCACAATTTCGTTTCCGACGACTAGATTTTCCATCTCATCGATAAAGCGCGGGAAAAGGTCGGCGATCTTTTTTACCCGCTCCATCCAATCCGGCCCTGCATCGACCCGGCAGCCGCCGAAACGCATGTAATCACACATCATGCGCGAGCCGGAAAGCGATTCGAACAAATCCAGAATTTTCTCGCGCTCGCGAAACGCATACATGAGTGGCGTCCCCCACGCGCCCATGTCGCTGAGCAGAAATCCAAGCAGCGACGCGTGATTTTGCAGTCGCGTCAGTTCCGCAAGAATGACGCGCAGATATTGTGCACGTTCGGGGACTTCAATCCCGGCGAGCTTCTCTACACTGAGCGCATAAGCCCAGTTGTTGGTCATCGAGCAAAAATAATCGAGCCGGTCGGTGTACGGCATTGAGCCGAGATACGTTGTGTTCTCGCCGATCTTTTCGTGGTTCCGATGCAAATATCCAAAGACCGGCTTGAGCTTGCGCACGATCTCGCCTTCAAGAGCGACGTTCATGCGAAACACCCCATGCGTCGATGGGTGCTGTGGCCCCATCGAGACTTCGAGCAATTCGCCGTCGAGTCGCGAACCCATTGTCGTGGGCGGTCGCTCGATTGGTTCCAGCGTTTGGATGCTCGCGGTCATGCGAATGGCAAAGTTAAAAAAGTTACAAGGGTTACATGGTTACAAGCGGGACTGCTTCGTCTTCGTTGTAACTTTTGTAACATTGTAACCCTTTTACCTGATTCACTGCGAAGCAGTGATGTTCTCCGCGCCGTCCAATTGCGGTCGCGACGCATAATGTTGTTTTGCGCGCTCGAGCACATCGTCGTGAGGCGTCGGCTCGTATTCGTAGTCGTCCGGCTCGCAATAATCTTTGCGCATTGGATGATCAACAAATTCATCCCACATCAGAATGCGCCGCAGATCGGGATGGTCGTCGAAGCGCACGCCATAAAGATCAAAAATCTCGCGCTCCTGAAATTCCGCGCTCCGCCAAATGGGCGTGAGTGAGGGCAAACGCGCGCCTTCTGCGCGATCGACGGTTCGCATTCGAATGATCACCGGCCCCTGTTTATGTGTCATCGAGTAAAGGTGATAAACTGCTTCGAGGTAGCCGGGAATTTTCTCTTCGCTCGTTTCATCGACTTCTTTCTCTTCGCCATCGACGAGCTTCTTCACTTTCGTTGTCTTTTTCACCGTTCGATCAAGCCAATCGACGCCAGTCACATTGGAACAAAAATCGAGTCGCAGCGCTGGATCGACGCGCAAGAAACACGCCACGGCCGACGCATGTTCATTGTCGATCAGTAGCGACGATTGCTTCGCGGGACCCGGATTCGGAACGATGTCGATCCTAGCGCCCGGCACGGCCGCTTCGACGCGTGTTTTGATTTCTTCCAGGGATTCCACCGTTAAAATCGTTAACCCTGCCTTTCAATCTTCGGCGGTTGAAAGAGATTTCGATTCGCCGGCGGCTCCAAATCGTGCTTGCCAAATGATGGCACCGGGAATTCACTCGGTTCCGTCGGATCGAGATGCTCGGCTCTGTTCCCGCCCGTCAATTTTTGACTGTCGATTTTGCGCTGCAGTTCCATGAAAGCGTGCAGCAACGCTTCTGGCCGCGGTGGGCAGCCGGGAATGTAAACATCAACTGGGATGTAACGGTCGATGCCTTTAAGTACGTTATAGCCTTGCTTGAAAGGCCCGCCGGAAATTGCGCACGCGCCCATCGAAATCACATATTTTGGATCAGGCATCTGGTTGTAGAGCCGGACGATTTGTGGCGCCATTTTTTTTGTCACGGTGCCGGCGACGATCATGAGATCTGCCTGACGCGGCGATGGCCGGAAAACTTCGCCACCAAAGCGCGCAATATCGTAGCGCGACGCGGCAGTTGCGATCATCTCGATCGCGCAGCAGGCGAGCCCAAATTGCAGCGGCCAAATCGAGTTCTTGCGTCCCCAGTTGTAAAGCTCCTGCATCGAAGTCACCCAGACTCCCTGTCGTTGCAATTCTTTGCGCAACCCCTCGTCGATTTCGCTCATCGTTTCCGTTGCAACAATGTAACCCTTTTGGCGCTTTTAACTACCGCGTTAGCGAGCCCAATTTAAGCAGCCCTTTCCCCAGGCCCAGACGAGACCTTCAATCAGGAGCAAGAGGAAAACCAATATCGCGATGAACGCCCCGACGGGCAAACCGGTGAAGGCGACCGCGAATGGCACCAGAAAAATCGCTTCCACGTCGAAGATCAGGAAAATGATGGCATAAAGATAATACTGCGACCGAAACTGGATCTGTGCTTCGCCAATTGACTCGACTCCACATTCGTAAATTGCATTTTTTTCCGCGCCCGGCTTTGGCGGCTGGAATAATCGTCGCCACAGCCAGGCCAGCGCCAGCGGGATCAATGGGAAAACCAACGCGACGCCAATAAAAATGACGATAAAGATGTAAGGATTGGGCGTCATCGGATGCAGAGCCAATCATACATCGGCGGACTCGAAAAGCGACAAAGGTCCGCTTAAGAGGCGATCGCCTCGCTGAACCACAAAGCGTTCCGGGCAATTCCGGACGCCACCGAAATTATTTTTCCGGCTCCGCCGATTTTCTGCCGAACCACTTCCGCGTTTTTGGCTTCGGTTCTTCTGCCGGTGACGGTGTTGGTTCCTTTTCTTCGGAAGCGGGCTCTTCTGGTTCCAGCGCGGGTTCTTTTTGTTTTGCGCTTGCCTTAGCCGCTTTTCGTTTCGCCTTCTTTTCTTCTGCCGCTTTGTCCTCGATGGCGGGTGCTGCATCCACCCACTCAATGAACGCCATGGGAGCGGAGTCGCTCTTGCGTTGGCCGAGCTTGACAATGCGGGTGTAACCGCCGTTGCGCTCCGTCGATCGCGGCGCGATGTCGTCGAAGAGTTTCTTGATCGCATTCTTCTGCCGCAACGTCGCCAGGGCGGTCCGACGCGCATGAATCGATCCTCTTTTGCCGAGGGTTACCATCTTCTCCGCGAGCGGTCGAACCGCTTTCGCTTTGGCCAGTGTTGTTTTGATGCGTTGATGCTCGATCAACGAGCAAACCTGATTCGCCAGCAGCGCTTTGCGGTGCTCAGCCGTGCGGCCGAGCTTGATCGTCTTCTTTTGGTGCCTCATAAGGTGACGAACGTGGTTTGACGGACCGAAAAATTACTCTTTGGGAGCAGACTCATTCGGGCTGGCACCATCACCGCTCACCGGCAGGTCCACAAGGCCCGGGTCGAATTTCATTCCAAGACTCAAACCAAGGTGTTGCAGCTTGTCCTTGATTTCATTAAGCGATTTCTTGCCGAAATTGCGGTACTTCAACATTTCGGCCTCGGTTTTTTGGGCAAGCTGACCGACCGTCGTGATATTCGCGTTGTTCAAGCAATTCGCCGCCCGGACACTGAGCTCGATCTCATTCACGCTCATATTGAGCAGTTTCTTGAGCTTGATGTTCTCCTCGCTCACGCCCGCTGGCGTTTCATCAAACTCGATCACTTCTTCGTTGAAATTGACGAAGACATCGAGGTGATGCCGCAGAATCGCCGAGGCCTGGAGCAACGCATCATCCGGGGTCAAGCGTCCGTCGGTCCAGACTTCGAGAATGAGCTTGTCGTAATCGGTGCGCTGACCGACGCGAGTATTCTCGACTGCATACTTGACGCGTGTGACCGGCGAAAAGATGGAGTCGATTGGGATTAGACCGATCGGTTGATCGGGGCGCTTATTTTCTTCGCCGGTGGCGAAACCGCGGCCGACCCGCACTTCGAGCTCGGCGTCAAACTTATGTTTCTTGTCGAGTGTGCAGATCACCTGCTTGGGATTGAGTACCTCGTAGCCCTGGACCACCTGAATGTCACCGGCTCTGACTTCGCCTTCCTTGTTTACAGTCAGCGAAAGTTTCCTCGGCTCATGATCGTCGGCTTTAAACTTCACTTGCTTGAGGTTCAGGACGATATCGGTCACGTCTTCGACCACACCCGGAAGAGTGGCGAACTCATGTTGGGCACCGGTGATTTGTACCGCGGTGATGGCCGCGCCTTCCAGAGAGGAAAGCAGGACGCGCCGGAGAGAATTTCCGACGGTATGTCCATAGCCGGCTTCAAACGGCTCGGCGGTGAACTTGGCATAAGTGTCTGTGGCTGTGCTCTCGTCTTTGACGAGGGTTTTCGGCATTTCAAAACGACCGTAACGGATTGGCATATTTCGATCTCGGATTATGGATTTCGGATATCGGATTGAGAGAGCGATTCAGAAACAAATCGGCAATCGCAATTCTAAAATCTAAAATTCCTATCGCCGGGTTCCCCCTGGCGAGTGCGGTTTCACGTCCAGCGACGGAGACCCAGGGACCAACGGCGTAATTTCAAAAACTCGCTGCGGAGTGAGGAATAAAGACCAGATACCCGATTTTGCAAGGGCTGATTTTGCTGGGGCGAGACTCTGTCGAGCCGACGAATTCGACGGCTCCACGGAGCGTCGCACTACTCTTCGACAATCTCGTCTGGCAACTCGTTGGAGGACGTCGGGGTTCGCGGGAAATGCTGCGCTAACATATCTCCAATGACTGTGATCGCCCCGCGAATGCCTTCGGTGAATTTATGCTGGCGGAAGCAATGGTGCATTGCAGTGACAACGCGATTCCAGAATTCTTCGCCGCATTTCTCGTGAATTGCTATGTCCCCAACCACCGCAAACTTCCGCGCCCGCGGCGCGACCCAGATAAGCACAGCGTTTCGTTCGCGCGTCTTCTGCATGCCCAGGCGATGAAATTTTTTCTGCGCCGAGATCAATGGGTCTGTGTTCAACTTGCCGCGCTGGATGTAAACGCGAATCTCGCCCGAAGTTTTTGATTCGGCTTCACGAATCGCGCCAACGATTTGATCGTGCTCAAGCTTGCTTAGGAACTCTCGCGTCCGCATTTCGTCACCAGCTTCCGCTCGAACCGCCGCCGCCAAAACTTCCACCGCCTCCGCTGAACCCGCTGAATCCACCACCGCTGCTGCCGTCTCCGGATGACCAACCTCCGCCGCCGCCCATTGGGAAGAACACCGGACCGCCTCGACGTGAATAACCGTAACCACCAAGTCGCCGCATCACCTTGGAAATAACGATCAGCACAATGACAAAGATGATAAAGAGCAGGAGGCTCGGAGCTCTGACGTTGCCGCGCTGTTCTGCAACCGTTTTTCCAGATCCTTTGTACTCGCCCCGAATCGCCTTAAAGATCGAATCGATTCCGGTGGCGATCCCGCCTTCGTAATCGCCATTGCGAAAATGCGGCGTGATGCGATTGGCACGAATATCGTAAGCGGTAATGTCTGGCAGCGCACCCTCCAAACCGTAACCGACTTGTATCGAGATCTTGCGATCTGCAACAAATACGAGCAGGACAACCCCATTGCGTTGCGTTTTCGATCCAACGCCCCATGCTTGCGCCACACGCTGGGTGTAATCGGCTACATCTGAGTCGCTCTGCATTTTTGGAAATACAGCAACCACGACTTGATTGGAGGTATTGCGCTCGAATTGGGCAAGCTGCTCGTTGAAGCGATGAGCGGCTTCCTTTGAAACAACGCCGGCGTAATCGTTGAAATAACCAGTCGGCTTCGGTGGAATGACTTCTGCGGCCCGCACCGCTTGAACGAGTAAGGCAAGAACGGCAACACCAATCAGCTGGGTGGATCGATCGCTCCGACGGGCGATGCTCACTAATGCGGCTTCGCCGCCATATTTTAACATCGAGCAAGAGACTGCTCGATCCACCTTCTCGATCTGGGCGCGCAACGAGTTACGGTGTTGCCGCCGCCGTCGCTGCGGGCCCCGGGGCCGGCGTGCCGAAATTAAAATTCACAGGCGGCGGTCTCTCCGCGCCTGTTTGCGCGGTGAAAAATGGGCGCGGCGGGAAACCGAGCATTCCCGCGATCAAATTTGTCGGGAAACTGCGCACCGCAACGTTGTAGTTTTGCACCGCGGTGTTGAAGTTCCCGCGCTCGACCGATATCCGGTTTTCGGTTCCTTCCAGTTGCGCCTGCAAACTGAGAAAATTCTGATTGGCGCGCAGTTCCGGATAACGCTCGACCACCAACAACAGACGCGAGAGCGCATTGCTTAGTTGCCCCTGGGCGGCCTGGAATTGCTCCAGCTGCGCCGCATCGGTGGGCGCTTTGTTTGGGTCGAGTTGCACACGGCCGACGCTGGCGCGCGCATTGGTCACTTCGACGAGAGTTGATTTTTCGAAGTTGGCGGCGCCCGCAACTGTGTTCACCAGATTCGGAATCAAATCTGCCCGCCGCTGATAGACGTTTTGTACCTGCGCCCAACTTTGATCGACGGTTTGCTGCAAGCGGACGAGGCGATTGTAACTACCGCCTAGCGCGAGGGCCGCAATGACGACAACGAAGAGCAAGATGGCGAGCACGACGCCACAACCGAGGCCGAATTTGTTCATAAGATTGTGAATCGTCCAGAAAATATGCAGCCAAGTCAATCACGCTCGTAACACAGACAGGGATGCCTGCGCTACAAAGACTTCCCCAAAATGAGGCGCAAGAATTCCGCGTCGGAAAATCTCGCGTTCGATCCTTGGCGCACAATGATTGCCTTCAGCGATGGAATGACGAAGAGGCGCTGGTATCCTGAGCCAAGGCCCACCACCATATCGGCAGGCGCATCTTTGCAGATGCAGACATCTATCCATCGGGCGCTTTGCCACCGCAGATCGAGTATTCGTTCCATGTCTGCCTCTCCCGAAAGCTTTCGGGACTGCTCGTTTAGCCAAAATGTGAGGCCGTATGACGGGTTTGCTTGTGAGCCAACAAACGCTTCGCGCAACAAATTTGCCGGAACAATCTGGCGGCCATGATAGTTGCCACGCCCGAGCACGAGCTCGCCGAGTCGCGCCCATTCCCGGGCGGTTAACTCAAAGCCAGTCGCGGGGAGGGGATTGCCGTGCGCATCTTTTTTGTAATTAAGACGACCGAGCCCGAGCCGATTTAACACGCGTCCTTCAATGTACCGGGTCGTGGCGCGCCCATTCAATTTCCTGCGCAGCAGCTCCGAAAAAATCTGGAGATGGCTCGGGCCGTAAATGAAAGCCGATCCGGGTTCAGCGACTGTGGGCAATTGAATCGCGATGGCATTTCGGTCGCGGATCGATGCGCGCTGAAGACGCGAAGCGCCTTCGATCCCATCGGTCTGGTTGAGCAACTGACGGATTGTGATCTGCGATTTGCGCGGGTCGCCCTTCCATTCAGTGATCGTGTCCGACACGGAATCGTCGAGCCTAATTAGTCCATCATGCACCGCCGCGAGAGCGGCGATTCCCCAAAAGCTTTTTGTTCCGCTGAAGATAGGCCACCTTTCGCGCGCGCATCCGCCATTGGCATAACGCTCAAAAATAGTCCGGCCGTTTTGCATGACGAGCATGGAAACGCCCCGTTTGCTCTCGGAATATTCTGCGGCGCGCGCGCAATCAGAGGGGTGGATTTCTGCAAATGCGATTGTCGATATTGCGATAAGGATCACAACCAGCAGTTGGCTTGCGCGGAGAATTCTGGACACCACATCGCACCTGTACTCCGCACTGCTTATCAAACAACCGCCGTTCAACCGCGGATCGCTTGGGTAGCGCCGGCGTCCCGCGTGCTGGCGATGGCGTCCTCGCTATCGCGGACTTTTCGAAGTGCGCTGCTACGCGCGAGTCGTTGCCTTATCGAAAGGCTGTTTCGGCGCGACGCCGAAACCAACACGCGGGACGCGTGCGCTACCCAATCTGCCAGTGCGGCGCGTTATTCCGGTGCTGTCGCCGCAGGCGCGGCCGGCTGAGACCGAGAGGACGAGACCGGCAAATGACGCGTGCGCAACTCTTCCACATTTGGCAGCTCGTCCAGAGTGCGCAGGCCGAAGTGATCGAGAAAAAATTGCGTCGTTTCGTAGAGAAGCGGCCGGCCAGGGATTTCGGCGCGACTTGCGATTTTCACGAGGCCGCGTTCCATCAACGTTTGCAGCACGCCGTCGATGTTGACGCCGCGCACGGCTTCGACATCGGCACGCGTTATCGGTTGGCGATACGCGATAATCGCGAGCGTCTCCAGCGCGGGCGCGCTCAGGCGCGCGGGTTTAGGCGCGGGAAATAGCTGGCGCACCCACGAGGCGTATTTCGGATCGGTAGCCAACTGCCAGCCTTCCGCCTTTTCGTTAAGCTGAAATGCCCGTTCCTGGTCGATGTATTCGACTTTCAATTGTTCGAGCGCGCCCGCGACCTCGGCTTCACTGACGCGCGCAAATTGATTAGGCGAAAGTTCGTCCGCCGCATCCGCGCCCTTGATTGCCGTGGCTATTTCACGGATCGAAAGTGGCTTTTGTGCGCTAAACAGAAGCGCTTCAATTACGCGGGACAAAGTCATAACACAACGTTAGTTGACGCCGATCGCATCTTGAATTGCATCGGCGATTCGATCCGCTTGCTTGTCGATCTTACCAAGCTCGCGGCCCTCGATGAGCAGGCGAATTTTCGACTCGGTGCCGGAATAACGAAGAAGCACACGGCCTTTGCCGGAAAGTTCTTTCTCCGCTTCGTTCACCAGCTTCATCACTGTAGCCAACTCGGCCAACGGGCGCTTTTCTTTCACGAGCAGGTTACGTTGGGCCTGCGGATATTTCTTCAAACACGCCTTCAATTTACTTAACGGCTGGCCGCTCTTGTGCATGATGCGCAAGATCTGGAGCGCGCTGATGATGCCGTCGCCGGTGGTGGTGAAATCACGGAAGATGACGTGACCGCTTTGTTCGCCGCCGAGATTGAGTTTTTGCTGCGCCATTTCTTCAATCACATAGCGGTCGCCGACTTTCGTCCGCACCACTTTTCCGCCGTGCGCGGCGAGCGTCTCATCGAGACCAAAATTGCTCATGACCGTGGCCACGACCGTGTTCTGTTCCAATCGGCCGGTGCTTAAAAAATCCAGAGACGCGATGGCGAGGATCTCGTCGCCATCAACAATGTCGCCATTCTCGTCACACAACAGGACGCGATCGGCGTCGCCATCGTGACTAATTCCTACATCCGCACCGCTCATCTTCACGATACGTTGGATTTCCTCCGGATGAATGCTGCCGCAACCGTCGTTGATGTTCATTCCATTTGGTTGGTTATGCGCGACGGCAACATCCGCCCCCAGCTCGCGCAAAACGCAAGGCGTCGACTTATAGGCGGCGCCATTTGCAACATCTACTGCCACCCGCATTTCCTCGAGCGACATGCCACGCGGAAAACTTGCTTTGGCGAACTCCACGTAGCGACCGAGGGCGTCATCGATTCGGGTGGCGCGTCCGATTTTGTTGGCGGTTGGCCGGACGGAATCGATCTCGCCTGTAAAAACGAGCTGCTCGATTTTTTCCTCGACCTGATCATCCAGCTTGTAACCGTCGTGCCGGAAAAATTTGATGCCGTTGTCCTGATAAGGATTATGCGAAGCGGAAAGGACGATGCCGGCATCGGCGCGCAGTGAACGAGTAATGTAAGCGACACCGGGTGTGGGCAGCGGTCCGATGACCAGAACATCCACTCCCAGCGAAGTGATTCCCGCCACGAGCGCGTTCTCGAGCATGTAACCGGAAAGGCGCGTGTCTTTCCCGAGCACGATTTTCGGACGCGCGCCGTCAGGTGTCCTGCGCGGATTCAGTTGGGCAAAAACATAGGCCGCGGCGCGCCCCAATTTCAGTGCAGTCTCAGCCGTGACCGGTTCGACGTTGGCGATGCCGCGCACGCCGTCGGTGCCAAAGATTTTCTTCTGCTGGATCACGATGTAATTGAAACGCTCGAAGGGTAGTTCGTAAACGGAAATTTCGCCCGACTTTTAGGCACTTCTCTTTCCACTGATGCGTCGGTGACTGGACGAGCATCGACCACTCAGGTCCTGCCTCCAAAAACAAAATCCTAAGCCACGGATTGGCACGGATGAAACACGGATGAGAAAAGGGCGCGGCTTCATTCATCTGTGTAAATCCGTGTTCATCTGTGGCTCGTTGCTTTTTTTATTCGAATCTTTGGACGTCCTTTCAGATCGGACGCCTCATTCCAGCTTTGGCATCGCTTCGCCACCACCGGATCTGGATGTGATCACTCTTTGCTCCCGCTCGCGTCCGTGGTTTTGGCGGGCGCTTTGGCCAGATTCATTTCGTTGATTCTTCGATGCAGCGTTCGCCGGCTGATGCCTAGCTTTTTGGCAGCGGCGGTCACGTTGCCATTGGTCGTGGCGAGCGCTTGCATGATCAATTTTTTCTCCGTCTCGTACAGATCGAGCGGACTCCCCGCCGCGGCGGGGCCAAAAGCTTCGGCGGCGGAAATACCGCTCGCTGACGTCGCTTTGGCTGCCTGTCGCAGCGCCATTGGGAGATCGCGCAGTGTGATTTTTGAGGCGGTCGCCATTACAACTCCGTGCTCGATCGCGGTGCGGAGCTCGCGAACATTTCCCGGCCAGTCATAAGTGAGAAGCGCATCCATCGCATCCGGCGCCAGATCGACAAGAGGTTTGTCGTTTGCCTTGCAGAAATGCCGCAAAAATCCACGGACGAGAATCGGAATATCTTCGTTTCGCGCGCGTAACGGCGGCATGGTGATGCGCACAACGTTGAGGCGAAAGAAAAGATCGTCGCGAAACTTTCCCTCGCGCACGAGTTGCTCCAGATTTTTGTTTGTGGCCGCGATCACGCGCACGTCCGCGCGCAGCGTCTGATTGCCGCCAACTCGCTCGAAGGCGCGCTGCTCGCTCATGACGCGCAGTAATTTGACTTGGATACTCGGATCGATTTCAGCCACTTCGTCGAGGAAAATGGTGCCGCCGCTTGCCTGCTCGAATCGGCCGATACGGCGTTCATGCGCCCCGGTGAACGCTCCTTTCTCGTGCCCGAACAGTTCACTCTCGAGCAATTGCGGCGAGAGCGCGGCGCAATGCACCGCCACGAATTTCGCTTTATTGCGGCGGCTCAAATTATGAATGGCATGCGCGGCCAATTCCTTTCCGGTGCCGCTCTCGCCTTCAATGAGCACGTTGGCCAAGGAGGGCGCGACTTGCCGGATGGTGTCGAGCACCTCGTGCAAAGCAGCCGAGTCGCCCCAAATGTTCTCAAGGCCGTAGCGCTCGTCTACCTGCTGGCGGAGCGCGCGATTTTCCTGTTCGAGTTTGCGACCTTGCATCGCGCGCGCGATCAGCAATTCGACCTTGTCGAGGTTGAGCGGCTTGGTGACAAAATCGTAAGCGCCGCGCTTCATCGCTTCCACGGCGACATCGATGGAGCCGTATGCAGTCATCATGATGCAAATGGGAGGACGCGGCATTTTCAAGGCGCGCTCGATCAAGTGCATTCCATCTTCGCTGCCGAGGCGCAGATCGGTGAGAAGCACATCGATCTGCTCCCGCTCGAGAACGTTCATGGCCCCGGCAGTATCGGCGGCGACATACACGTCATAATCGTCCTCAAGCAAGCGCCGCAAACCGTCGCGCGTATGCTTTTCATCATCGACGATGAGTATGGTAGGTTGTGGACTTATTTGGCTTCTCCGCGTTAGATCGTTAAAAGGTTACATCGTTACAACGGTACATGGGGCGCCTCCCCATTTGTAACTCTTGTAACGTTTTTGACTATTTAACAAGTCGCGTGGCCCGCCTTGGATTTCGTCCTTCAGACCGCAGCCACTTCTCGAAGGGTGTGCCGATAACCGACAGTTAAACAAACGTCGCCAGAAAGAGGAAATTGCATATCATTGGTCGATGCAGTGGCGAATTCTCTCGGGATTCGCGATGGTCCTTTTTTTTGGTGGAACAATCGACCTCGCTTCCGAACTTCCGAATTCGGTCGACCCCAAGGAAGGTTGGAAGCTAGCCAGCGGAAACAAAGATGTAGCCATCTACAGTCGCGAACGCACTGGCTCACGGCTGAAAGAGTTTCGAGCAATCGGCTCGATTGACGCTCCGACATCCGCCGTGCATGCCGTGATCGATGACTTCGAGAATTATCCAAACTTCATGCCCTATACGTTGGAATGCCGGCTCCTGAAACGCGAAAGCGATTCAATTATCACTTATCAGCGGTTGTCGCCAAAGATTGCTGAAGACCGCGATTATACTCTGCGCGTTTGGAAAAAGTCGTGGCCCGGTCCAGAGGGATTTACCTATCTCGATCAATGGAAACCGGCCAACGAGCTGGGACCCGCTGAAAAGAAAGGGGTTGTCCGACTAAAAATTTGCGACGGTGCGTGGCTGCTCGAACCCGATGGCCCCGTCAAGACACGCGCAACTTACTCCGTTTACACCGACACAGGCGGACTTATCCCGGCGTTTATCGCTAACTACGCAAGCCGGACGGGAATCAGCAAGCTGTTTGAAGCGGTTCGCAAGCAAGTCAAAAACCCAAAATACGCGCTGCGCGCCCAGTTGTAGTCTCGCGCATGCGACCTGATTCCGACCGTTAGGCGATGTCTATTCGAGCCATGGTCGGCGAGTCTGGCTACAAACCGCGCGAAATCGTTTGCAAGGAGCGGGTGGCTGCCTTTCCTCTTTGTTCATGAAAGCGAATCGTTTCCTGTCTTTGATCAGTGCGTTAACCGGACTGACGCTGATCAACCTGCCCGCGATCGAGCCCCCGCCGCAGACTCCAAAAAAACCTCATTCGGACGAATACCACGGCGGGACCGTGGAAGATCCGTATCAATGGCTGGAAAACGACGAGGACCCGGAGGTGAAAACATGGTCCGACGCGCAAAGCCAGCGGACTCGCGCTTATCTCGACAAGTTGCCGGACCGTGCCGCAATCGAGAAACAATTGACGGAGTGGTACGCAAAGACTTCGCCGAGCTATTCTTCGCTCGTCTCGCGGCCGGGAATCTTGTTCGCGATAAAATTCCAGCCGCCAAAGCAGCAACCGCTCCTGGTTACGCTCGTCTCGGCCGACGATCTCAAATCGGAAAAGATCGTGCTCGATCCGAACGTGCTGGATGACAAAGGCACGACGGCAATCGATTGGTTCGTGCCATCACTGGATGGTAAGCACGTTGCGATCTCGCTTTCAAAAAGCGGCAGCGAAGACGGCACGCTTCACTTCTACGAGACGGCGACGGGAAAAGCGCTGCCCGACACCATTGCGCACGTGCAATATCCCACGGCGGGAGGTAGTGCGGCTTGGAATGCGGACGGCAGCGGAATTTATTACACGCGTTTCCCACGAAAGGGTGAGCGGCCCGAAGCGGATCTGAATTTTTATCAGCAGGTTTATTTTCACAAACTCGGCACGGCTGACGCCGGGGACACTTATTCGATTGGCAAAGACTTTCCGCGAATCGCAGAGATCGCGCTCGAAACGTCACGCAACGGCAGATACATCCTCGCCACGGTGGCGAATGGCGATGGCGGAGATTTCGCCCATTATTTGCTCGGCCCGGACGGATCCGCCTTAGGCGGATGGAAGCAAGTCACGCAATTTAGCGACCAAATCAAAGCCGCACGCCTTGGGCGAGACAACGGGCTCTATCTTCTCTCGCGCGCCGGCGCGCCGCGGGGCAAAATTCTGCGCTTGCCGCTCGATAACGCGGAATTAAGCAATGCGGCTGAAATCGTACCAGCCGGCGAAGCGGTCATCGGGCAAATCGTTCCGACGGCCGATGCCCTTTATGTCGGCGACGTGCTCGGCGGCCCATCTCAGATCCGGCGCTTTGGGTTGGACGGTAAAGGCGAAGCAACAATCCCAGTTCCAAAAATATCTGCTGTTCAGGAAATGCTCGCCCTGGAAGATAACTCGCTCCTGTTTCAGGATGTGAGTTACACCGAGCCGGCGGCGTGGTTCCATTGTGCGCAAGGCAAAACCGAGCCGGTGAAAACTGCTTTGCGCAGCACATCGCCGGTCTCATTTGCCGACATCGAAGTGGCGCGTGAGTTCGCAACTTCGAAAGACGGCACCAAGATTCCGCTCAACATCATTTTCCGGAAAGGAATGAGGCGGGACGGGCAGAATCCGACGCTGCTTTACGGCTATGGCGGCTATGGCATCAGCATGGCGCCTAATTTCGATTTTACGCGGCGGCTCTGGTTCGATCGCGGCGGCGTGTACGTAGTCGCGAACATTCGAGGCGGCGGAGAATTCGGTGAGGAGTGGCACAAGGCCGGCAATCTCACCAAGAAACAAAATGTGTTCGATGATTTCGCCGCCGCCGCCGAATACCTAATCAAAGAGAAGTACACGCGCCCGGAAAAACTCGCGATCCAGGGCGGAAGCAATGGTGGGCTCTTGATGGGAGCCATGATTACGCAGCATCCCGATTTGATGCGGGCGGTCGTTTCCTCAGTCGGAATTTACGACATGCTGCGAGTCGAGCTCGCGCCGAATGGCGCCTTCAACGTGACCGAATTCGGCACGGTAAAAGATCCGGAGCAATTCAAGGCGCTTTACGCCTACTCGCCGTATCATCGCGTTGTCGATGGAACGAAATATCCCTCGATCCTGATGATGACCGGCGCCAACGACGGGCGGGTCGCACCATTTCACTCGCGCAAAATGACGGCGCGCCTCGATGAAGCGAACAAATCCAACAATCCGATTCTATTGCGGACGAGCTCGAGCGCGGGCCACGGCATCGGCACCGCCTTGAGCGAGCGCATCAAGCAATCGGCGGACATCTATGCGTTTCTCTTTGCGCAATTGGGAATGCGGAGAATGACGAAATCCGAATGACGAATAACTAAGAAGCGTCGTCACGATCATTCGTCATTTGGTCATTCTTCATTCCTTCGAGCTTCGTCATTCGGATTTCGTCATTAATTCAGTTCCCATCTTGCGAAGGAAACTATTGATTTGCGCGGGAGCGATCGCGATTTTTTTCGTGATCGCAGCGCTGGCGGCAACGGCCACTTTTTTCAGTCCGCTGCTTACTCATTACATCGAGGGCAACGCCTTCCGTGCAGCCATGGAGGATGAAACCGCGAAAGGTTTGCATTTCCCTCGGAGCCGCTACTCGCCGATTCGACGTACCGGCGCGTTGACGGCGCAAAGCGACAGTTTCGAAGCGAGTGATGGAAAGAAAGCGATGAAGTCACTCGATGCTCACAGCATCACCGCCAGGTTCAATCCGTGGGGCGTATTTGTGCGGCAATGGAGGTTCGACGACGTGCATGTTCGGTCCGGCGACGTTGCCCTTCAAATTTACGAGGCGAATCCTGAAGCAGTGACACCAAAGCCATGGTTCGCAATTTTTTTACCGAACAGAGTTTATGTGCAGAGGATTGAATCGGAGCAGGCCAACGTAACCTGGTCATTTCGAGGCGAGGAGGCCGGCTTTTTCGGCACCCGACTGCTCATTACGCCGCATGGCCCGGATTTTGAGTACGTTGCCACCGGCGGGAAACTGAGCATGGCTTTGCTTCCTGATCTTGATCTTCGTCGCGCGCATCTTCTTATCACCAAGACACTGCTCACGGTTTACGATGTCGATCTCGCATCGGATTCGAGTAGCGACGAATGCATTCATGCGCAGGCAAACGCTGGCCTCGGCAAGGATAAGAGCGTCGATTTCAAAGCGAACTTCAATGCGGTGGCAATTCGCGCGTGGTTGCCAGCGGAATGGAAGGGGCGGCTGAACGGTAGCGCTTTCGGCGACCTTCACTGGGCGGGAAAGGATCCAAAGGTGGAAAGCTCATCCGCCGAAGGTTCGTTGCGTATCCGTGACGGGCGAATCGACGATCTCCCCCTTCTGGAAAAGCTCGCGGAACTCGCCCAGAAGAAGTCATTAGAACATTTGGAACTGAATGATTGTTCGCTCACTTTTGGGTGGCGCTATCCGAAAATCGACATCAAGGACATCATTGTCGAAGAGAAAGGCAAATTCCGGATCGAGGGAGAGATTTCTATCGAGCACCGTCGTTTGGGCGGCACGATCAGACTTGGGCTTAGCCGTGAATATCTGGATTGGCTGCCGAATCCTGAAGAAGTCTTTAGCCGGCATCAGGGCGGCTATCTATGGACCAACGTGCATCTATCCGGCACGATCGATGAACCGGGGCAAGACCTGAGTCCGCGCATTATCGAGCTTTTCAAGGAATCACCCGGCGCTTACCTCGGCCTTCTCTTTCGTCAGTTCGAAGGCTGGTTAAAAAAAGCATTTGGCGGCCATTAAGGGCGCGTTGCGTCAATCTCGTTCCGAATCGCCCGCTTCCAGCATGCGGACCCGCTTGTCGATATACGGCAATCGAATGGTAAGTGTGAGACCTTTGCCTTCACTGCTTTCGATGGAAAGTTCACCGCCGTGCTCGCGCACAATTCGACGTACGATCAACAACCCGAGACCCGTGCCCGACGGTTTCGTCGTGAAATAAGGCTCGAAAACTCGACCCAGATTCTCGGCCGACATACCGGTCCCGGTATCGATGAAACTGATTAGAACGTGCGTGTCGTCTCTATCGGTGTGAATGCGCAGGGTGCCGCGTCGCTTCATGGCTTGAAGGCTGTTCTTGATAACATTGTAAAAAGCTTGCTTCATCTGATCACGATCGATCTGAAGCGGGGGCAGGTCCGAACGTAGTTCTTGTTCGACGATAATGTCGCGGTCCTGAATTTCGGGTGTGAAGAAACGCAACGTTTCCTCGACGATTGTATTCACGTTTTCCGGGTGCAGTTCTGGTTTGGAAGGTCGAATCGCGCGCAAGAACTGGGTCACAATCGAATCGAGCCGGTTAACTTCGGAACGGGCGATGTCGATTGATTCCTGGAGTTCCTCCCGCGCGGCGCGGTCCAATTTATGCGCCTGCCGCTCCATCAACTGCAAATGGATGTGCAGCGAGTTGAGCGGGTTGCCAATCTCGTGCGCAACGCCGGCGGCGAGCAGCGTGAGCGCATTCAATCGCTCCGACTCAATGATTTGCTGAGCGGAGCGCCGACTCTCGGTGATATCGCGCAGAATCATGGCGTGGCCAACCTGTTCACTGTAGCCGGGGGCGGGGACCCCGCTCATTGTTCCGCTAAACATAGCCCCGTCTCGATGTCCGGAGTTAGCGACTCCAGCCACAGCCCCAGTCTCGCGGTGTTCGATCATCAACGGCACGATGTAAAAATTGATGAAACGATTTGCCGGATAAAAAATTTCCATGTCGCGACTGACCGGCCCGCTGCTTTGAGTAAGAGATTCCCAATCGAGACCGCGGACGCGTTCGTCGAGCCGTTTCCCGATGGCGTCGCCCGCGCGAAGCCCAAACAACTCGCAGGCTGCATCGTTGAGATAAGTGATGCGGCCTTTCGAATCGGTCACAATGATGCCTTCCTGGATGGCGTTGAAAACGGTCTCGAGGAAACCCTTCTCCTGCGCCAGGCGCAAAAAATAATTCTGCACCTCCTCCGGCCCAATTCGACCGAGTCGCTCGATTAGTTTCTCGAGAAAACCAGCTTTCACGGCGTACGTCGCGGCGTTACATGGCTAGAAAGATTACAAGAGTTAAAAGGGGAGCGCCGTGCGTCGTAACGTTCTAACGATGTAACCATGTAACGATTTAACGATTTAACGATTCAACTCTTTCCAGCGCAGCCGGCACCTCCACTTTGAGCATTTCCACGCGGAGATAATTCAACACGACCGGCGCAAGAATCAGGCCGGGGATACCCATCAGCCTTTCACCAATGATCAGCGCGATCAACGTCAGCCAGACGGGGTTGCGAATCCGGCTGCCGATGATTTTGCTGTTTAAGAAATATTCGAGCTTATGAATCAAAACAAGAAACACCAGAGCTCCGATCGCCACCTTCAAGGAAACGGTCAAGGCAACGAAAACAATAATCGTATTGCTCACCACGTTGCCGATGATGGGCACCAGCCCGCAGAGAAATGTGATCGCAATAAGAAGCGGCGCATGCGGCATCCGAACGATCACTACAAACAGTCCGGTCAACGCGGTGTTGATTAGCGAGATCGTAATCTGGGCGCCCATCACGGTAGCGAAACTGCGATAAAAACCGCGGAAGCGGGTCGACACTTCATCGCAGGAAATGGAATAAAGATTGTTCTTCACTGCATGCGTGCCCCGATAGGGATCCAAGCCAGTCTTGAGGAAAAGACTTACCGCCGCGACGATTCCGAGAATACTAAAAACCAATGCGGCGCTAGTACTCCTCGCAAAATGGGCGACGTTCCCCAGGTAATGGGCTTCCTCCTTGAGCGCGCCGATCACGACCGTTCTCAGACTTTCGAAATCCGTAAAAGGCAATTCGATTTGGCGCCGCTGGGCCCAGGCGCTAGCGGAAGGAATTGAAGTGTCCGCCATCTCGGGCAACGCGATGATGGCGGCACGGGTAAAATATACCGCAGCAGCTGCAATGCCTGTGACGACAATGAGGAAAAGGACTAACGCGAGCCATTTTCTCTTCGTCACATAATACAATTGGCGCAACGCAAAGTAGGAGAACAAGACGACCAGCAGCGGCGCGCCAAGATGGAGGAACCCCGCGAGAACAATCGTGAAGGCGAGCACGCCGTAGGAGACTCGGGTGGACGTGCTCATAGATGAGAAACTTTCATCATCCGTTTAAGTTCACCCGAAGCCGAGGTTGTCAACCTTGCTCAACCGATCGCCGATCACTGATCTTGGCTACAAGCGCTGATCAGTGTTCGCGCTCTGCCGGGGCGGGCTGACCCGTTTCGGCTTCGGCGCGCTCTTTCAACGCGGCCTTACGCGAAAGTTTTACGCGCCCCTTATCATCGATGCCGATGCACTTGACCCAAATGATGTCGCCAACCTTGGCTACGTCTTCCGTTCGTTTCACACGAAAATCCGCGAGCTCGGAAATGTGCACAAGCCCATCCCGCCCCGGGAAAACTTCGACAAACGCGCCGAATTCCTTCGTCGAGACAACACGACCCTGATACGTCTGGCCGATTTCGATCTCACGCGTCATGCCACCGATAATTTCTTTCGCGCGCGCCATGCTTTCGCCGCTGGTCGCGTAGATGTGCACCGAGCCGTCGTCCTCGATGTTAATTTCAGCGCCGGTCTCCGCGACAATGCCTTTGATGGTCTTGCCGCCGGGTCCGATCAGCGCGCCGATCTTCTCCGGATTGATTTTAATGGTTTCAATGCGCGGCGCGTATTTCGACAATTCCGGCCGCGGCTTGTCCAGCGCGCTGCGCATTATGTCGAGAATTCTGGTGCGCGCTTCTTTCGCGCGCTCGACCGCTTCGGCCATGATTTTGTGGCTGATGCCGGGCAGCTTCAGGTCGAGCTGAAAACCAGTGACGCCAGCGTCCGTTCCACAAAGTTTAAAATCCATGTCGCCGAAATGATCTTCCGAGCCAATGATGTCGGTCAGCAATTCGTAGCGCTTCAATTGGCGATCGTCGCTAAACTCGGTAACGAGCCCGACTGAAATTCCAGCCACGGGCGTTTTCACCGGAACACCCGCATCCATAAGCGCCAGCGTGCCAGCACAAACGCTGGCCATTGATGTCGATCCGTTTGATTCCATGATCTCACTCGAGATGCGGATGGCGTAACGAAAATCGTTTTCACCCGGCACCACCGGTTCAAGGGAACGCTCCGCCAGCGCACCGTGACCGATCTCTCGCCGCCCAGGCCCGCCGGTTCGTCCCGTTTCGCCCACGCTGAAAGGAGGAAAATTGTAGTGCAAAATGAACCGCTTCGACTGCTCGCCGCCACCGTATGCGTCGAGCATCTGCGCTTCCTCGATAGGCGCCAGCGTCGCAAGCGCGACCGCCTGGGTTTCGCCGCGCTGAAAAATGGCCGACCCGTGTGCGCGCGGCAGGACGCTCACTTCGCAATTGATCGACCGTAAATCCTGGTAACCTCGACCATCAACACGCTTTTGTTTGTCCAAAATACTGATGCGAAATGCCTTTTTTTGGACGTAATCGAATGCCTGCGAGATCGCAAAGGAATCGGCCTCAGGATGTTTTTCGAGGATGGACTTCTTCACTTCCTCGCGCAACGCGTCGACTGCTTTAGCGCGCGCCACTTTGCCCTCGGTGTAAAGCGCCGCTTCGATCCGCTCGCCCGCAAGGCGATAAGCGATATCGAGCAGATCCTGGTTCACCTGGAGCAACGGCACGTCGCGCTTCGGTTTGCCTACGTTCGCGGCCAGCTCTTTTTGAATGCGAATCATCTCGCGCGTATGCCCATGCGCGAACTCGAGCGCTTTCACGAACTCGGCCTCGGGCAGTTCGTTGGCCGAGCCTTCGATCATGATTACGTCGTTTTCGGTGCCGACATAAACGAGATCGAGGTCACTCTGGGCCCGCTCCGTGTGCGTCGGGTTGGCGACGAGCTGGCCGTTCACGCGGCCAACCCGAACGGCGCCGATCGGACCTGCAAATGGAATGTCCGACACACAAAGCGCGGCGGAAGCCCCGTTAAGCGCCAGAATGTCGGGATCATTTTCACCATCGGCGCTGAGCAGAATCGAGATGATCTGCGTGTCGTAAAAGTATCCCTGTGGAAAGAGAGGCCGAAGCGGCCGATCGATCATGCGCGAAGTGAGCGTTTCCTTTTCCGTCGGGCGCCCTTCGCGCTTGAAATAGCCGCCGGGAAATTTCCCCACGGCTGCCGCTTTTTCGCGATAATCGACCGTGAGCGGAAAATAATCCTGACCTTCCTTGATCGTCGTAGCTGAGACGGCGCTGGCCAGCACCATGGTGTCGCCGGATGAGACTACGACCGCCCCGTCGGCAAGTCTGGCCATTCGGCCGGTTTCGATAGAGATTTGATTGGCCCCGATTTGGGCCGTGACCTTTTGTTGCATTGTACTTTTCCTGGATGTGCGAGTTCCAGGCCGGTCACCCTGACTGTAGGTTTTAACCCCGCGCTCACGGGACTAAAACCTAAAATCCAAGGTTACTGCGGCCTGGACTGCTGTTGTGTTGTGTTTCTAACTTACCTCTGGCTTCGAGCAGTTAAACGTTGGACACGAACTTCCCGAAAGATCAGTGCGCTTACTTGCGCAGGTTCAGTTTGTCGATCAGCTTTTTGTAGCGATCTTCTTTTGTCCTGCTCAAATAATCGAGCAAGCTCCGGCGTTGCGCGACCATTTTAAGCAAGCCGCGGCGCGAGGAATGATCTTTGCGGTTGGTCTTGAGGTGTTCGGTCAAATGCTCGATCCGGCGGGTGAGAAGTGCGACCTGCACATCTGCGCTGCCGGTATCTTTTTCATGCAGTTGGAACTCCTTTAAGTTCACCGTTTCCGTTTTCTCTGCCATTTGGAAGGCGCTTAGTCTAACTTAAGAACGCGCTTTCGCAACTGCCGGCCAGGAATGCTCTGCGCAACGACGCGGGGTCGGCCCTCAAACGATTGGAATAAGAAATCGGCGCTTCGCCATCACCGAGAGCCACGCATTGAACCCTCTCCCATAGGACCGCCTGCCTGCGGACCATAGGCGTTTCCCTGTCTATCACCTTGCGCGGCTTGAGCGTTTTGAGCGCGTAGCCCAGCGCGACCTGACTGCACTGTCCTTTCGGCATTGCGAAGTCGATCCACAATGCTGTTAGGATCCACCCTCAGTTGTTTCGACACGCTCGCCCAGCTTTTCGTCCCCTTCATGGCGAGAACGGCATTCAAGTTTTTGCCACTCCCCTCCGCGATCGAGTTTGCTGTGAGCAACTCTCCATAGCCCAGATGTGTTGCGCTCATCTGCCATTGCAACGTCTTCTCTGGCAGTCTGGTTTGCTGCGAGACCGCCCTTAGCACGAGCTTTTTGTCTGCATCGCTCCTGGCGCGGGCATCCAGAGAAATATCGCTTGATTCAAACTTGCTTCATTGCTCGCGAACGCGACCATGCTGCCGCAAAGGCAGTACGTGATGAACAGGGAGGCCAAGCTTTTCATGGCTTGGATTATACAGTTTTGGGGCGCTGCGGAAAGCCAAAACGAGCCGCACCCAGCCGACAAGCACAGCTTTCCCGCTCGAAGGCTTGGACGACAGTCACGATCCGGTTTCGCGTTTCCCGTCGTACCACACATCGAGTTTGTCCCGCGAGCGAGCGGCGATCGGTCCGCCAACAATGAGCCGGAACAAGCGGGCGAGAACATGCCGAGCCGAATACATCCGCAACTTACGGCCGGATGTCAGGATGGGTTCGCGCAGCACTTTGAAGCGCCCAAATTTTTTCAGGGCGAGACTAAAATAGACCTCTTCGCCCACAAAATATTGTTCATCGAAGCCGCCAATTGCGTCGAAATTGCGGCGTGTTGTGAAAAGAAATGCGCCCGCACCCAGGTTGAGCCCGAAATAAAGGGTGCAAAAAATACGCACGAAAATACGGCCCCATAATGGAATAAATCCATTCATCCTGGCGCGTGCGCTGCCGCCCGCATAACCGGCTTCCAGAGCGGCGATCCCTTCGACAACGTGCGCCGGGCCGATTCGCGTATCGGCATCAACGAAGAACAGATATTGACCATTCGCGGCGCGTGCGCCGGCATTACGTGCGGCCGCAATCTGGCGTCGATTAATCGAGATGACGCGGGCGGCTGCGGTCGTCGCGATTTCAGGTGTCGCATCCGCCGAAGCATCATCGACCACAATGATTTCATACGACTGTGCTGTTCCGGTGACAGCGGCATGGCGAATTGCCGCGATGGTCGATGAAAGCTCCAGCTGTTCGTTGTAGGCCGGAATGATAAACGAAATCATGAGCGAATACTCTAGCGGCAGCCGTGCCAACTGCACCATCAAACCCGTCTACCATGGCTCAAATAAGAGGCAAGGGATCTGGATCTACAACCTTGGCGATCAGGGTTGACTTGATCCATTGCAAGATTGACATAGCGAAATGTTTGCCCGGCTCTTTCTCATTCTAATTGCGTCTTCACTGCTTCTTTCGAGCTGCGCGGGCACAAAGTCCACCGCACAAGCGGATCCCCATTCGATCCTTCGTGAGCCGGATAATTCTCCCGAGGTTCACGGCGAGGTCGGCGCGCTCTACGGTGCCAGCGAGCATTGATGTATTTTTGGAGGAACCGGGCGCGGCCAGCTCCACGTCGCACAGCGACGTGGCTACAGGATCAGATTCAAATCGCCGAATTCGTGCCAGAGATATTTTCTCGCGATTGCTTCGTTGTAGGTCGTGCGAATTTTTTCGGGCGACAGAAACGCGCTCAGTAAATCGAGATGGCTCGCCTCAGGCTCGTGCAAACCGGTGAGCAAGCCGTCGACCGAGCGCAATTGATATTGACGATCGATCTTCAAACGGGTGTAACCGTGCGCTTCGGTTAGGCTGCCGTTTTCATTCGCAGCCGATTCCAGCGCCCGAACGACGGTTGTGCCCACAGCAATAACGCGACCGCCTCCTTCCCGTACCTGATTAATTTTTCGAGCGGTGACTCGATTCACAAAATACTCCTCCTCGGATGCCAGATGCTGACGATCGAGCTCGTCGTCCAGATAACTTGAGAGACCGGCGTGCAGAACGACATACGCACTGCCGATGCCGCGACGTTTCAGATCGAGCAATAAATTCCACGTAAATGCGCGACCGGCCGACGGCATTTCGGCCGACCCGGGTTCGGTCGCGTAAACGGTTTGATAATAATCGAGGTCCCACGGCGCCGAGACGTACTCGTATCGGATCGGTTTCCCCAGCCGATAGATCAGGTCGACAAGTTCGGCGCCGGAAATTGAAAAGTGCAATTTCCAAAGCCGCGAAATGTTTGCGTCGCGCTCCAGCACGGTTGCAGCCAGTCCTTCCGCGAATTCAATCTGCATCCCGGCGCGCAGACCACAGCCGAAAGGATCGCCCTCTTCGCAAACCAAAAGCGCGAGCCACAAGCCGTCGGGTAAACGTTCCGCCAGTCGCACCTCCATACACGGGCCGTGCGTTGCGCTGCATTCACAGCCGCGCAGCGACGCGGGCAGCGTACGACTCGAATTGAAAACGAGCAGATCACCCGCGTGAAGGTAATTGCTGATCTGATCGAAGCGGGTGTGTTCGATGCGGCCCGTCGTGCGATCGATCACCAGCAGTCGCACCTGGTCGCGGCGGATGCCGCGGCGCTCCGGCGGATCCTTGGCGCTCAGCTCTGGCGGCAAAACGAATGTGAATGCCATATTCCAATCAATTCACCACGAAGAGCACGAAGGCCACGAAGGTCCGTCAATTTTCTTTAGCTTCGTGGTCTTCGTGGTTTAGTTTTTCTTTCCAATTCTCCTGCGCCTGAAAACGTTTGCCGGTCACCTCCTTCGATTCATCGGAGGAGAGAAAAACAAAAACATCAGTAACATCGGCGGGATTCGCCCATTCCGATGGATCTTCTTCCGGCTCGGCCGCGCCGTGCATCGCTGTGTTCATGCTGCCGGGATCCACCCAGTTCACCCGCACGCCAGTTTCTGCTAGCTCCGATGCCCACGTTTGCGACATGCCTTCGAGGCCGAATTTGGAAATGCCGTATGCCCCCCACCCGGGATAACCGACCTGGCCTGCGTCGCTCGTGACATTGATGATGGAACCACCGCACTCGATCATTGCCGGTAACACGTTTTTGATCAACAGGAACGGCCCGATCAAATTCGTGTCGAGCACTTCGCGAAAATCTTCCACCGGATAATCGAGAAGGAACGGCATCGGCGAAGGCCCAATGGTTGATGCGTTGTTCACAAGGACGTCGAGCCGGCCTTTGAATTGAGCGAGCGTCGTCGAAACAATCCGTTCGATGTCGCGCGGCATGCTCACGTCGGCTTCAATCGTGACAATGTCGATCTTCGCCGCGATTTTGAGAACGTCGTCGCGAACGACATTCAATTTATCGGCATGGCGCGCGACCAGCGACAAAGCTGCCGCACCTTCGCGCGCGAAACGCAGCGCCATCTCGCGTCCTAGTCCCTGGGATGCACCCGTTATTAGAATATTCTTGCCATCGAGCTTTCCCATCGTCGTAAACGGTACACGATGCTAATGCTTCGTGAAAGGGATGTGGTCTCTTGTTTTGGCGTAGAGAAGCGAATCCAAAAGTTTTCCATCCTTAAACGCGTTGTTCTTAAGTCGCCCTTCCAACCCAAAGCCGGCCTTTTCCAGAACGCGCGCAGAAGCGGGATTGTTTGCGTACGGCTCGGCGTAGATCCGATAGAACGGAGAGTTCTCGAAGCAATACTCTACGAACGCGGGGATCACTTCCGTCATGATGCCGTGTCCCCAAAATTCCTGACCCAGCCAAAAGCCGAGTTCAGCGATATGTCGGTGGACGTCCTGACCAATGCGAATACCGATGCCGCCAACCGCCGATTGACCGACGTCGATGCAAAAATTTTTCATGGGTTGCTCCGTCGTTGCACGGCGCAAGAATTCATTCGCGTCGTCGGTCGTATATGGGTGAGGAAACAAATCGCGCAGCCCGAGCCAAACACGACGATTGTTTGCGTGCTTTGCCAGCGACGCCGCATCATCAGAACGCCACGCGCGAATCGTACACCGTTCGAGTGCAAGCGGCATTTCCATGGCGTCACTCCAAATTTAACCGGGCTTTCTGCACCTCGCGACAAACATAGGAACATAGGCTTGTAGCCTGTGCGGCCAGCGGGTTTGAAACCCGGTCTTCCATTTCAGCGGAGTTAAACTCCGCTGGCCGCACAGACCTGGAGGTCTATGTTCCAAACTTCAGACCGGCCTTTTGCACTTCGCGATATGGCAAGAGCCAGATCAGTGATTCATCGTGAAGATCGACCACCTGAATGCGGTTGCCCCACGGATCACGAAAATCACAGCGGAACGGCGGTTCGAGTTTTAGTTTATATTTGCCGGTGAGTTTCTTGCGCACTTCAGCCAATTGCTGCTCATCGCGCACCATGATCCCGAAATGGCGCATGTTCGCGGGTTGAACTTTTTCCACCTCGAAAATCGCGAGGAATTGGTGTTCGCCGAGTTTGAAAAACGCGTCGCCCTCGCCGCTGTCCAATTTTTCGAGATTGAAAACGTCTTTGTAAAACGCGACCGCCTTTTTGATATCGTCGACTTCGATCGCGACGTGATTGCATCCGTAAACTTGTACGCTCATGAGGTAATCTATCGGCAAACGGACGCGCGCCAATTTTTCCGCGCCACGCGCCGTGTAGCCACCGGCCTGTGGCCGGTCAAGGTAAACCGTGCGTCATGTACGAATGCTTGAACGGCCCGCAGGGCCGTGGCTACAGCGATCAGAGCATGTTCGGTAGGGCTTCGCGTGAGACGCGTGCGCTACCCAATTTTCTTCTTCGCATGCGCGACATTCTTTTCCGCAGCGTTGAGAGCCTCCCGCACGAATCTCGTTTTCGCGGAGGGAAGATAAACATTCGTGCAGCCTTGTCGGCCCCACGCACCGTTGCATGGTTTGAAGGTCTCGGGCGCCTTGTTGACTAATGCACGTTGCTGTTCTGGCGAGAGCTTCACCATGCCCCAGCCTTCTTCAGGCACACCAAGTGACGCGAAAATCTTTCCGGCGACACGGAAATCGGGATGATTCATGTGCGACAGCTCGACCGCCATAGGAATTTCCAGCGCCATCTTGCGAAACTCGTCGGTAGTCATTTTCACACGCGAAGTTTGTCTAACGTTTGAACTCAGCCGCGCCCGCTTGCGGCGTCGGCTGAGTGAATTGTTAGGTGGTGGCGTTCCGTGGCTCGCCACGATGTCCTCGCACCTCGTGACAAAGCTCCACCATGCCGCTCTTATAGGCTTTGACCTCCGCCAGATGGAGGGCGATGTCTCTGTCGAGCTTCTCGAAGAACGGTATCCCATCGCCAATCAAGATCGGCAGGATCGAATAACGAACTTCGTCGGCCAGCCCGAGACGAAGGCATTCGCCGGAAACTACACCGCCTCCAACAAACCAGATGGTATGGAACGTGGGCCGTAGGTGCCCATTCACGAACTGCGCAAGATCGCCTGAGTAGAACTCGACGGTATCCCGGGTTCGCGGCAGATCGCGACTGGTGAGGACGAAGGTGGGTTTGTCGCCGTACGACCACCCCAACCCTTTGGCTTCAAAACTCAACGCGGTCTCATAGGTTCGCGACCCCATGACGTAGCAGTCGATCGTCTTGAGGAAGGCCTCGACGAATCCTGGGTCTAGGGTGTCCCCGCCTGCGAATTCGTCTGAGGTTTCGAGCCAGTCGACGCGCCCGTCCTTTCGAGCGATGAAACCGTCGAGGCTCGCCGCCATGTGAATCGTTACGCGAGAATCCGTGTTTGCCATCATGTCGCCCTATCGTCGAGTGCCATGGCTCGCAGCACTGCTCGGGGCCGCCGCCGCTTGAGTCCACCTACTACAATTCGACGAAAACCCCTTCGCCTATTTCGGATTTTGCCCGGAAGGATCCCGCGTCAACCGAAACCACTCCTTCTCCTTTTAACGGCGCATCCAGCCAGCACAAGCTCAAATTGTCGAACGCATCCCAGAAATACGCGGGAATTATTTTTTTCTGTGGCCGACCATTTCGCCCCGGACGGTGCGTTGATCAACGCGGGTGAGGCGCTTTTCCATCGCAGGGGCGAGCAATGGGATGTGCGGAATTTCGCAGAGATATTCGGCGATGAACCAGATCGGTTTGTTCGTCGTCATCCAGTGGAGACGGTCGAATCGGGCAAGGTTTACCGGACGTGAATAACGGCGCAGCGTCCGTTCGCCACGCAGATTGAAATAAATATTGAAGTAACTCATGGCCAGTTCGCGCAGGCTGCGATAAACCGGCTCGCGATAACGGCAGCCGGTGAAATTGGATTTCGCTACCGCACCCCAATGTCCGCGAACCTTGAAAATAGCGATGACATGATCGGTGTCCTGCTCGGCTTCCAAATCGAAGATCAGAGGTGGAAATCCAAGCACTCGAAGCCCAGCTGCTGCAAAAATTCCGCCCTCGAGGCATGACGCCGTGCGATCATGCAGGACCTTTTGCGGCGATCGCGCAGTAAAGCTCAGATTGTAAGGTAACTCATCGAGGAACCGCTGAATGCCCGCTGGCGTCTTCAGCGCTCGCAGTGTGCGCAGTTCCGATGGAGTGAAACCAACACTTTTCATGCGTGCCACGACAGAAGCTCCAATATCCGACACCCAAGCTCGAGACAAACTCCAATCATACAACGTTCCATCCCAAACCATAAAAAGTCGGCAGTCGCGTGAAAGGATTAAAGCCGGTCAGCATGTGCGGATGGTGCGTTTCGGCCAGCGCCTTTTCATCAACGATTTGTTTGCCGTCAAATTTGCCGTTCGCGAGCTACAGACGCATCCATTTCGCCACATCATTCACCGAAGAGCTCACGCCGCCCGCAGGCGATTGCGCATCGGGATCGCGCTTGAACTTTTGGACCCATTTCCCGTCCACCAGCACATGTCCCAACGCCTTGTTCGTGCGTGCGACAAAATCCGCGTAACGCGAACTCGTCGAAGTCATGCCGAGGGGACGGTATAGTTTTTGTTCCGGGGCATCTTCCCAAGCCAGCCCGTACGCTTTCGCCGCCGCCATGCCGCCCTCGGTCATGCCAAAATTCGTGTAGGCATAATGCGAACGAAAACTGCTTTCGGGGTGTTGATAGCGCAGGCGATGTAAAATTTCCGGGCGCGTGAACCCCAGATCTTCTAGCAGGTCGCCTGCGTGTTCGGGCAAGCCGCTGCGATGCGCGTACATGTCGCGGATCATGATTTCGCGCGTTACCCACGGATCGAACATCGCGAACGTGGGATCGAGGACGCTGAGCTTCGAATCCCATGTAATTTTTCCTTCGCCGACCAGCTCGGCCACGACCGTCGAGCTAACGGATTTGGAGAGCGACGCGAGTTGAAACACTGTATCCGCATCGATTGGCACTTTTGTGCTCGTATCGCGAACGCCGAACCCTTTTGCGTACACCGTCTTGTCTTGAAACACGACCGCGATCGCCAGCCCGGGCAGCGCATTTTCTTGAATTTGCTTTCGTGCGAGTTTTTCGACTTCTTGAATGGCGTGAGTCACTTGCTCGGAAGTGACATGAGATTTTTCCTGTGCGGTTGCGCAAAACGGCGCCAGCAAAATCAGCAATAATGTTCTAGCCAGAACAGTCGAACGAACGATTTGCATATTGCTCTCCATAATGTCTCGCACAAAGCGCGCAACATTGCTCAAGAAGCACAAAACACCAACGTCGACGTAAAGAATACTGCGCTGCTAGCAATCGTGATTGTAGTGTGCGCTGTCCTCAGCGCATGAAGATTTTCTGGGGAGCGCGCGCGCGGCCCGCGTGCCGTTTTCAGCCGCTGGTCTAAAACCTTTCTGCGCGGGACCGGGAGAATCGCAACGAACAAGCGCAAAAGTATTTGCCAGCCGCTACGTCGGCCGTTCGGCGCGCCGCCGAACGGAGCACGCCAGCGGCGTGCGCTCCCCAATCTTTGAGTCGCTCTTATCTTAGCGACCGCAAAGCGATCCACATCCAAATAGATACGGACAGCGGATGGTGCTAACGCCTCTCGAACTCATAGCCCGACTGGATGCCGCGCTACGAAACCGCGTGGAGGACGATCGGTGGTTTGCCAGCGTGGCGCCCAGCGACCGGTATAATTATCAAATGGCGTCGTATCAAGTCGCAGGCCGGCAATAACCGCAAAAGTATGGCCCTTCCGCGCATAGACAGTGATCCATTTGCCACGTCCGCGTCGACCGTATTTGCGGAACTCGGTCGAACTCATCGGCGAACCGATCAAGCCCGCGGCCCCAAGCGCATACGAGACAGTCCCGGAGCAATCATAGCCGACATCGGAGAATGACCGGTGACCGCCGCCATAGCGATATGGCTTCGAGCGAAGTTGATTTGCAGCCCAAATCGCTCGCTTCACCGCGGCCGGCGCCTTCTTCGGTGCAGCCGCCTGACCGGAATGAAGACGCGCCACTTTGCCCGATACCACCGGACCCGACGCAGGAAAAATATCGGCAGATAACGACGGAACGATCACCGCAAGAATAGCTGTGCCGAGCAGGGTTTTAAGACTAACCAGATAGATAAATGCCTCCGCGGCTGTGTCGTATGCCAGAAACTCTGCGGATGAAAAGAACAAAATTTCAGAAATTTTTGGTGGGGCGGATCCGTTAGCGCGTGGTCATGTTTATAATTCTGCGCGGAAAAATTGCCGATCCATCACAGCATATCATCTCGATCCTGGAAATTTTGTGTTAAGCTTGCGACATGACCCGCATCTTTGCCCTGCCGGTCGTCGTGATCGGAACGGCCATGCTGGCGCTGGCTGCGGATCAATCAGGCCAAAACGAATCCGAAGAACCCGATTCGTTCGACATTGAGCCCCCGATATTAAAAGAAAATCTCTTGGTTGAGCCGCCGTCCACCGCGCCTGCGCAGGATGTCGATGTAGCGCGTCTGGAAAAACAACTCGAGCGCGCCAAGCGAAATGCCGCGGGCGCAGAACGTCTTTGCAAAATTGGCGTGCTATCGAAAATGGAAGTGGAACAACGCTTCGTGAGGGTCGCTCGATGCGAATCTGACCTTGCAAACGCCCAGCTCGCCGACGCGAAAGAAGAAATGACCGCTCAAGAGTCGCAAGTCGCAACTGGCGAGAGCACCAAGTCCGAATTGGAAGCCGCGAAAGCAGCGCTGGCGCAATTAACCGAGGCCGCCCAACTCGCGACGCAAAAACGCGAGCGGGCAGAGCTCGATTTTGCCGAAGCAAATTTACGTCGACAGGAAAAACTTCTCCGGCTCGGCAGCGCACGGAAATCCGATGTCACGCGCGCAGAAGAAAAACTCGCCGAGCTAAAAGCGCCGAAAAATTAAAAGCTCGTGGAGCAAGGCTCTGTTTACTGCGAGAGCCAAGTGTTTTGCCTTTTGGAGTGTGGACTCGCCATAACAACTACGAAATCCGAATCAATGACTAATGACGAAGCCCGAAACGCTGCATCGTTATCATTGGAAATTTCACCATTCCTTCGTCATTCGTCATTCGTGCTTCGTCATTCCATTCAATACCCCGCCGCCATTCCATCTTTGCGGGATTCACTGGCGCCGACGTAAACGCGTTGGCCGTCGTGCATCTCGACTCTGATGGCTTGGTAGCCGCCGTAGCCTCCAACGTCGAAACGGACGTCGTGTCCTTTTTTGCGCAGTTCGCGCACGGTTTCGTAGGGAAGGCCGCTCTCGACGTTCACGTAGCCGCCGGACTCGGTCATTTTTTCGCCGGTCGGTTCGTTGTCGCCTTCGTGCTGCCATCGCGACGCGTCGCCGGCTTCCTGCACGTTCAAGCCAAAATCAATCTCGTTCGTCAGCACTTGGACATGACCTTGCGGTTGCATCCCGCCGCCCATGACGCCAAACGCTTCCCACGGTTTGCCGTCCTTCATCACGAAACCGGGAATGATGGTGTGAAACGGGCGTTTGCCCGCCGCGTAAACGTTAGCGTGATTCGGGTCCATTGAGAAAAGTTCGCCGCGATCCTGAAACATGAATCCAAGCCCAGGCACGACGATGCCGCTGCCCATGCCTCGGTAATTGCTCTGGATAAGCGACACCATGTTGCCTTCGTCGTCGGCGGTGCAGAGGTAGATCGTGTCGCCGTCATCGATAGACGAATTGGAGTCGGCCCGCCCTCGGGCCGGACCCCCCCCAGAGCGGCGCGGGGGCGCGCCGGCTCCAGTATCAGGACTTCCGGCTTCGATCTTTTTCGCGGCGTGATCCGGGTCGATCAACTTGCGCCGCTCAGCCGCGTAGCCTTTTGAAAGCAAGCCAGCCAACGGAATTTTCGCGAACGCGGGGTCGGCATAAAATTTCGCGCGATCAGCCCACGCGATTTTCTTCGCTTCAATCATCGTGTGCAGTGTCTCGGTCGAATTGAAGCCCATGGCTCGCAGATCGAACCCTTCAAGGATGTTCAAGATTTGCAGTGTGGCGATGCCCTGGCCGTTTGGCGGAAGCTCGAACACATCGTATCCACGATAATTGATCGAGACTGGATCGACCCATGTCGATCTATGCTTTTCGAAATCGGTTTTGCGCAGAAACCCGCCGTTCTGCCGCATAAACTTGTCGATCGTGTCCGCGATCTCGCCTTTGTAAAACGCGTCCCTGCCTTTCTCGCCGATCAAGCGCAGTGTGTTCGCGAGTGCCGGATTCTTGAATATGTCGCCCTTTGCGGGTGTGTGGCCTTTGCCGTCGAGTGTGTAGGTCTCCAGAAACGCGCCGGGAAGCCCTTTGTAAAGGCGCGGACCGAAGGACCAGTAATATGCGATCAGCTCGGTTACCGGGAAACCTTCCTCGGCGTAACGAATTGCCGGGGCGAGATCGTCGCTCAATTTTAGCTTGCCGAACTTCTGGTGAAGCTCGGCCCAGGCATCCACGGTCCCGGGCACGCTAATCGGCAACATGCCAGTGGGTGGAACCGTTTTGCGATTCAGTTTCGCAAGCTCGGCTTTCATCTGCTCGTAATTCAAACCCGCCGGCGAGTGCCCGCTTCCATTGATTCCATAAAGCTTGTTTTCTTTCGCGCTGTAAACGATGGCAAACAGATCGCCGCCGATCCCGTTCGAAACCGGTTCCATCAAACCGAGCGTGGCGTTTGCGGCGATCGCCGCGTCCACAGCGCTGCCGCCGCGCTTTAAGATGTCAAGAGCCACCTGCGTCGCCGCCGGCACGGTCGTGCAAACCATTCCATGTCGCGCCAGCACTTCCGAGCGCGTTGCGAAATTCTTCCCGGTGATGCGATCGATTTGAGCGTTACCTGTGCCCGCAGTAAGGAGAAATCCCAACGCCCAGATCGAGTGGACCAACTTCGGCATTTGCTTAGCTTGATTTCAAGTTATCGAATCGGACAAATAAAGACCGATTTAAGATTGGCGTCTGACACAGACGCCCTACAATTCCTGGAATGAAGATTACATCCGAGACCAAAAAAGCGATCAGCTTAATTTTGATCTACCTGGCGCTTCTGTTTTTTTTGATCGGAATGGCTGCGCGACTTAAAGAGAGTTTTCATTCACGCGCCGAGATTTCCACGGCAGGATTCACCGTCGCGGCAGTGCTCGTAGCATTCGGAGTAATCACGTTCCTTTTTTCGCTCGGAAAAAAGCAGAGCTGAGGCCAGCAGACGCTCCCTTGTTGTCCCGCGCCTACGAGAGCGCCTTTACCGAAAAGCTTACCTCGATTTGTCCAGGCGCGGCGGCGACCCTTCCAGATCGCCGCCCTCCCCCATTCGCCCTGAAAAACCAAAGTTAATCCTGCATTGCGTCGCGAAGCTCTTTGTGCGCGTTCATCATGTCTTGATGAGCCTTCTGAATGTCATCGAGCTTCTTTTGCTGATCCGGCGTGAGCAGCGGCCGAATCTGCGAGATCGTGCTGTCCATCACGCCTTTCATTTTCTGCATCGCCTCCTGATGGATGGCCTCGATTTGTGGTTTGGCCCCATCGATGATCGGCTGAACCTTTGTCTGTTGGTCGGACGTCAGGTCCAACTTCTCGGTTATTCGCTCGAGGCCAAAGCCATGTCCATGCCCGTGGCCTCCGGCGCCGGGACCGGGCTGCGCTTGCACTACCATAAAGCCGCCAAGCGCGATCGCACCGGCGGCCACAAGTGTTAATACATTTCGTTTCATGATTTATGTTTCAGTTTGTTTGTTTGCTGCGCGCTTTTTTGCGCTTCCGTAGCTAATGACCGACCACCAATCCCGGCGGTTACATTTTTTATGTTGTCGATCATTATTCCTTTTGTCATTCCGAGCGAAGTCGAGGAATCTCTCGCTTCAAGATTTGGGACATGGGCCGCGACTACAACTTTTGGATCTACATCGTCACCAACAAGAATCACTCTGTTCTCTACATCGGGGTGACGAACAGCCTCTCGCGGCGAACTTGGGAGCATCGTGAGGGAGCTACGCGCGGATTTGCTGCGGATTACCAATGCAAAAAGCTGATTTATTACGAGTGGTATCGAGATATCCGCGACGCAATCGCGCGAGAGAGTCAATTGAAGAAGTGGTCCCGCTCAAAAAAAGTCACGTTGATTAGCCGGCTAAACCCAAGTTGGCGCGACTTGGGTGCCGACGTGCTACAGGACAGATAACTTCAAGAGATTTCTCGACTCCGCTCGAAATGACAAGCACCGACGCGCTGGCAGGACGCGGAGACAAATTTGTAACCGCAACGCACCGGCGCCGGTCATTGGCAATGGTGTGGATGCGCTCTCGATTACATGGACGATTCTGATGCAAGTGCGCTGGTCGCCGCTGCGCTTCAGCATGATGATGAGGCGGCTCGCGCATTGGTTCGGCGGCTATACCCGCTCGTGGCCAAAATCGTTCGCGCCCATCGTCCGCGCCGAACCGAGGAGGAGGATCTTTGCCAAATGATTTTCATTAAGGTTTTTCAAAAATTGTCCCAGTTTTCCGGCAAAGTGCCGCTGGAGCACTGGGTCTCGCGCATTGCGGTCAATACTTGCCTGAATCAAATCGAGTCGGAGAAAGTGCGGCCCGAGCTGCGGCAGGCCGATTTGAGCGATGAAGAAAAAGCCGTAGTAGAGGCTTTGGCGGTCTCCTCAGACGAGCTTGCTCCGGACCATCGGGTTGCCTCGCGGCAATTGGTCGAACATCTTCTCAGCGCGCTCAAACCAGTGGAGCGACTGGCGATCGATTTGCTATATTTACAGGGACGCTCGGTCGAGGAGATCCGAAAACTCACCGGCTGGAGCGCGGCGCTCGTAAAAGTGCGGGCGTTTCGAGCGCGGAAGAAAATGAAAGATCAGCTCGCCAAAATTTCGGCAAAGGAAAAGCAATGAACGACCTCGATCAAAAAATCGATCGTTTGCTGCGGTCGGCGGCGCAGGCGCGCGAAGAAGTTCCGGCTGCGATGCCGTTTGGATTCGATACACGCGTCGCCGCGTTGTGGCGCGCGCAGGAAGAGGCAACTGCGATTGGACTGAGACATCTCATTCGAGCGGTCGCGCTCATTGCGGCTGCAGTGATCGCGATTGTCGCTGCTGGGACATATCGTGAAGCTACCACGACCCCCGAGACGGACGAGCCGTTTGCCAACGAATACGTGATCGCTGATTCCACGATTCAAACTGAGTTGTCACAATGAATCGCGCCTTGAAATGGAAGTTGATCGCTGGTTTCCTCCTGGTTTTTCTCGCCGGTGGATTGACTGGCGCTTTCGTGGGCGCGTCGCACATGCGGCATTTTATCTTCAAGTTTCATCATCGCGGCGACATCAGTGAGAGAATGCGCTACCGGCTGCAAAGAGAACTCGACCTGACCCCGGAACAGGTAGCGAAAATCTCGCCAATCCTCGACCGAGCGGCCGCGCAACTCCAGCAGATGCGACGCGACACCGGCCAGCGTGTCCGTGAAATCCTGGACGAAACCCATCGACAAATGACGCCTAATCTCACGGACGAACAGCGCGAGAAATTGAAACAAATCGAAGCGCGACATCGGCATTGGCATCACGGCCACTCGCCGCACGAATTTACGCCGGAACCTTCGCTCCCGCCGTAACGCCGGCTTCAGGGGCGCCGTCTTCCTGCGGAAATGCGCAGAATCTCGCTGCCTTGAGGTGTGCGCGGGAAAGACGGCGACACAGCGCCGTGGCTACAGCGCTTCAGATCGAAGCGTTATTGATTGAGAACCGTTTTCGGCACGGCCTTGCTCATTTCAAGTCCGCCACCCGACGGACTCGCTGTGGCGAGCTGGGCGCTCACTCTCTGAAGACCCGCTTGGTTTGCGTGGTTTCGCCAAAGCCGGGCAATTGCGCGACGCGCCCCGTTTCGCATGCCTGGCGCAATTGCTCGATCGAGCTGACCTGCAGTTGCTCGTAAAGCGCCTTGATCTTTTTCGCGCCCAGACCGGAAATCGAGAACAACTCCAAAATCGCCGCCGGAAATTCCGTGCGCAGTTCTTCGAGATATTTTAATGAGCCGTTGGCAGCGAGCTCCTTGATCTTCTCCGCGATGCTTTTCCCGATCCCGGGAATTTTTGAGAGCGCTTCCTCATCCTGGAGATTGGAGACATTGCCACCAAAGGTTTCGAGCGATCGCGCGGCATTCGTGTAAGCGCGAATTTTGAATGGGTTTTCCCCCTTCAACTCGAGCAGTGCCGCAACTTCTTCCAGAACCGCCGCGATCTCGCTTTTGGTCATTAACCAAACCGTTAGCCCAGATTGTCGCGGCGTCGATGCTCAAGCATAAACAAATGATGGCAAACTGCGCGATCTCTCGCCTGGTGCGCATGTTAATGCGCCCTCGACGCTGGCATGCTGAATCAGCTGCGCGACGGAGACTTCTCAAGGTGCGGCTACGGTCCAGCCAGCGGGGAGAGTTGGACCGTAAGCGCTGGCAATGCGAACATTGTTGTTCATATACCAGATCACTGTTTGACGGGTGCTCGCATTGAACAACAGGTAATCAGGTTTTCCGTCCCTGTTAAAGTCCGCAACCCCCACCAAGCTCCAGCCCGCAGGAGGAGTTGGCCCAGCCGCGGTGCCGATCCAGGTGATTCCAGACAAATAAAAGATCGCTGTTTGACGGGTGCTCGCATTGAACAGCAGGTAATCAGATTTGCCGTCCCCGTTAAAATCCGCAACCCCCACCACGCTCCAGCCAGCAGGAAGAGTCGGCCCATAATTCCCTGTGACATAAACATTGTTGTTCATGTACCAAACCACCGTTTTGTGGGTGCTCGCATTGTAAAGGACGTAATCGGGCTTCCCATCGCTATTAAAATCCCCGGTCGCCACCAGCGCCCAGCCACTGGGCGGCGTCGGACCGTAGGTACTGCCAATCCGCGTCACTCCAGAGAAATACCAGATCACCGTCTGGCGCGTACTGGGCCTGAACAGAGCGTAATCTGGGTGGCCGTCGCGATTGAAATCCGCCGTACTGACTACTATCCAGCCCGCAGGCAGAGTCGGAGTGAAGGCGCTCCCGATATAAACGTTATTATTCAGATACCACACAGCCGTTTGCTGTGTGGTAGCGTTGTAAAGCACGTAATCGGGGTGGCCGTCCCCGTTGAAGTCAGTTGGTGAAGTTGGTGCAGAACTCGCCAAGTCGTAACCAATGACATCAAGATTGACCCCTTCGGGCGATGTCGCGGAGATATCGGAAAATTGGTCGGGGCAAGCGAATGCATTTTGCACATACGGATGGATTTGCGGGCAGGCCTCGCTCAACCAATCACCAAAATCGCCGGGCGGAGTCTGATTGAAACCAACGATGTTGGTGCTGCCGCTATTGATCGAGAAATAACGTGAGCCGTTCGGAGTGAGATTTCTGACGCCAGCCGACGACCAACTAAACAAGTCCTGCGGGCGGAGATTGTTGGATGGTGAGATACCGCAGTTCACCACAATCCGATCGAAATCCGGAGCCCAGTTACCAGTGATCGGATTGGAGAAGTTAAGCGTGTTGTTTTCGCCGGCGTTCAAAGTGATCGTGATCTGTACTGAGCCGACGGTCTCAAACGAGCCAGTGGACGGGAAGCTTACGGGCGTTCCTTCGCTGCCGTTCACGCTCAGAAGGGCGTAGCGCGTCGCGTCTCCGTTGGTGTACCAGATCGTCACGACGTTACTGCCTGGTGCGATAGCACTAACACCATTGAACTGGAGGGTACCAGAGTTGTTGCCCACGTAGCCTACCTTGGCTCCACCGGAGCACGTCGGGCAGCTTAAAACCACGGCGCCTCCCGCCAGCGTGTTGTTGTTCGACTCCGCTTCATACGATGGACATGGGCTAGTGCTGTTTAGGTAGGATCCAAGACCGATAACCTCATCGATCTCATGCTCAACCGAACGCCGCGCGTCGAAGCTGCCGCTGATGAGAGGCCGGGTGAACCAGAACAGTTGCGCGGAATTAAGCGTTACGATTCCGTCATACGGTCCGCCCGGTCCAACGGTGCCGTCTTGGAACATGGCCGGCGGTGTGTCCAATCCCACCGCCCGCCCGTTCGCACTAGATGGCGCGATGTTTGTAGATAACGCGCTCCCTGGCAGACTCGCGTTCGCAAGGTTGTCGTTGCTGGTCCGTGCATCCGCTCTCAAGTGGCTGATGAAATTGTTCCACGATACAGTGTAAACGACGGAACCACTTTGTGAGAGAACGTCTGGCGGCAAAGGAGTGCCGTCCGGACCAGTAGTCGAGTAGCGGAAAAGAATCTGGATCGTGATCGGATCGCTAAACAGCGACTCGTAAATCCCGATGGCTCGCATAATCATCGCCTCAATGGCAGGGGAGATCGAGCTGTCGAATGTTGGATGAATGATTAGCCCAGTGGGAGCCTCTGTCGTAGCCGTGGTGACATTCGCGTGCCCGCCCGAACCGGCGGCAGTGTAAGCACGCACCCGATAATAGTAGGTCGTCCCTGGATTTAATCCGATTACAGCTCGGCCATTGACATTGCCAACGTCCAAGCCGTGATAGCCGTCCACGTAACTGCTGAACGAGTTGCTCGTGGACACATCCAGCAAGTAGCCGTTAGCGCCGCTTACGCTACCCCAAGTCGCCATGAAGCTGCTGCGCGTCGGCGGCGCCGGCGAAACAGTTTCGCTACACGGGGTAACATCATTCGCGTTTGGAAACTTCATCAGTTCTTGCAACCGCGTCTCCATCCCCGCCCGGGTCTCGTGCGTCGCGGCAGTGGGTTGTAATGAAACGGGAGAACTGGTGCTTTGCTCCGGCGAATTGCTAGCCGGGGTTACCGCAGCAAGCCCCAGCCCCACGCCGCCAAACACAATTAGACCAAGTAGGGGAAAACCTAGCCGCCGCATCGTGTCGCCACAAAAGGCTGGGGTGCTCCGGAAAAGGTGCGCTTTAAGGAAGGGATTAATTTGTTTTTTCACGTCGCGTGTACGCGTGCACACATCATTAGGGAAACACCCTTTTGCCGCGAAACGCGAAATTGCGTCAAGACTTTTTTGAAAATGTTCGAAATTATTCGGGGGCGATGCCCTCGCTGATTGCTCCCGAAAAACTGAAGTTAAATGGCACAATTTTGCCGCGAAATCTCTGGTTTTATCGCCGAAAGCTCAAGTTTACGGCGCCAAATCTTCTGCCGGCGGAAGAGTCCTCCCACTTCGAATTTGATGGACGTATAGCCATATTCTTGTCCTTCCTCTTACGAGCAGATCCTCAATTTCTGTATCGCGCCAGATATCTCTTTTGGAAGCAGCAAAAAGTAAAAGGGTTGTTACTTTTTCTTCGTTGCCCTGCCGCGCGGTTCTTCCCAAGACTGTTTCGATGCCAGTTGTGCGAGGCTCTCATGTTATCTGCATCGCTCTCCTCGCATTCTGCTGCTGCAACCGTGACGCCGAGTTGAACAAAATTCGGCTGCTTGGCAAGAGAAATTGCTCGGCAATTTGCGCTGGAATGAAGCTACAGAGGCAGTCCCAAAAATTTTCGGGCCCCTGTTGGTTCGGACGTGCTGGTCTTATCAAATAGCTTCCACGATTTCGCGAAGAAGTCGTGGACCACGATAAATGTAAGCGGTGTAAATTTGAAGAAGCTGGGCGCCGGCCTCGAATTTCTCACGGGCGGATTCTGGATCGCAAATTCCGCCGGAAGCGATTATGGGGATTTTGGATTTTGCGCAAATGCTTCGGACTAGCGCCGTTGATTTTTTCCGCAGAGGAGCGCCGCTCAGGCCGCCTGCTTGATCGCGCGCTGGCGGAATCGATGAATGGTCGAGCGTCGTATTCGTGGCGATAATTCCCGCTACTTCACTTTGTTCACAAACGGCAATGATCTCTTCCAATTCTGTCGACGACAGATCCGGCGCAATTTTTACCAGGATCGGCCTCGCGCTAATCTCGTTCTCATCGCGAATCGCCCGAAGCAACTGCGAAAGCGCGGCCGGTTCCTGCAACTCTCGTAAGCCGGGCGTATTTGGCGAGCTGACATTTAGCGCGATGTAATCGGCAAAATCGCGAAGCAGGCGAAAGGAGTAGAGGTAATCATCTGTTGCTTCTGCCAAGGGCGTGACCCTCGATTTTCCAATATTGATCCCGACCCGGCAGTTCCCGGGCCATCGCCTGCTTTCGCGCAGTTTTCGCAGCCGGCTCGCAATTGCAGCCGCTCCGTCGTTGTTGAAACCGAGACGATTGATCAGCGCCTGTTGCTCGGGAAAACGGAAAATACGCGGCTTCGGATTTCCCGTTTGCGCTTTAGCGGTCACTGTTCCGATCTCTATGAAACCGAAACCCATTGCCGCCCATGCGGGCAGGGCGACACCATTTTTGTCGAGTCCAGCCGCGAGTCCGATTGGATTTGGAAAGTTAACGCCGAAGACTGTTTTCGGTTTTGGCGTTGGCTGAAAAAAACTCAGCGTACGCAAGGCAAGGTCAACATGGGAAGCGCTGCGGAGCAATGCGATAGTCAGACGGTGCGCCAGCTCGGCGTCGAACGAAAAGAGCAGAGGCCTGATGAATCGCTCGTAGCCGTTCTTCATTGGCTTTCGCTCATGCTCATGCTCGTAATCGTGCTCGTGCTCGAAATCGTCGGCGCGCCCGGCGGTCGCGCCCTACCACCATTTTTCATTTGCCGATACAAAACTGCCCAAAAACCGAATCGAGAATTTGCTCGACGTCGACCGCGCCAATTATCTCTCCAACCGCTCGCAATGCCTCATTCAGATCAACTGCGACATATTCGGGCGCGAGCGCATCATCCATTGCTGTTGCAGCGCGATCGCAAGCTTCCAACGCCCGGCGCAGGCAATCGCGATGCCGGGTATTGATTGCGACTGTGCTTTCGGGTCTCAGATTTTGCCTGGTGATCCGCGCCAGCATTTCCTTTTGCAGTTGGGGCAGGCCTTCTCCCGTCATGCAGGAAATCCGCAATGCATGGAAAGTCTTCCAGTCACCGTTTTCGGGTAGATCGCTCTTGTTCAAAATCACAATCTCATTGGCGTCGCCGGCTCGCTCATCGAAATGCGGAGGCCTCGTTGCGTTGCGATCCGCGATATGCAGCCGCAGGTCGGCCAGTTGCAACGATTTTTCGGTGCGCGCAATTCCTTCGCGCTCGAGTTCGCTTGCCGACGCTCGCAAACCGGCAGTATCGAGCAACCGGATTGGGACTCCATCCAGATTCAGCGTTTCTTCGATGGTATCGCGCGTCGTGCCGTGGGTTTCGCTGACGATCACTCGATCGTAGCCCAGAAGCCGGTTGAGCAAGCTCGATTTGCCAGCATTCGTCGCTCCGTAAATCACCACTCGCACGCCTTCGCGCAGGATGCGGCCTTGATCAGCGGTGGCGAGCAGCGCGGCGATTTCCTCGCGAACAGAATCGAGTCGCGCACGCAACGTTCCTCCTTCATCTGGCGCGATTCCTTCCTCTGGAAAATCAATTGAAGCGTCGATATGCGCGAGCAGTGAGATTAGTTCATCGCGAATTTTCCTGATCTTCTCGCCCAGTCTGCCTTCGAGCTGTTCTGTGGCGGAACGAAGCGCCAGATCGGTCCTGGCGCGGATCAGATCGATCACGGCCTCGGCCTGTGTCAGGTCCATTTTTCCATTGAGAAATGCGCGCTCGGTGAATTCGCCCGGTCGCGCCGCACGCGCACCGGCCCGCAGGCACGCTTCCAGTACTTTCGCGCTGACAAGCGCTCCGCCGTGGCAACTGATCTCGACCAGATCTTCGCCGGTGTAACTCGCGGGGGCGCGATGGATCGAGAGCATCGCCTGGTCGATCAATCGATCTGCTCCATCTAAAATTTCCCCGAAATGCTGAACGTGCGATGCAAATCCCGACGGCTTTTCTTTGCCGCGAAAAATTTCATCGGCAACGGCGATGGCATCGATGCCGGAGACACGGATCAACGCGATCGCGCCTTCACCAGCGGGAGTAGAAATGGCGGCGATCGTCTCGCCGGCGATCATTCGCTCCTTCCCGGCAGTCAAGTGTGCCGATGTTTCGAGAGAATTTCCTTCAACGCTCCGATGCATTTCTTGTTTTGCTCCATTGTGCCCACTGAAATGCGAATCCACTCGGGCAAATTGTAGCCTTTGAGCGGTCGCACGATAACCTTCCGCGCCAGCAATTTTTCGAAGACGGCCGGCCCGTCGCCGACGTTTACCATTACAAAATTCGCAACGCCGGGCACAAACCGGAGCTTCATTTCGGTAAATTGTTCCTGGAAGTAAGCGCGGCCTTGATCGACGACACGTTTCGTCTCGCGCTGATGCGCGTCATCGTTCAGGGCCGCCAGCGCGCCCGCGTGAGCGATGCTGTTAACGTTGAATGGTTGCCTCGTCTTATGAAGCACCTCGATCAAGTCGGGCCGGGCCACGCCGTAGCCGATCCGCAGACCGGCGAGTCCATGGATTTTCGAAAACGTGCGCAAGACAACAACATGCCGCTCTTCGCGAACGAATCGCAGCGTGTCTGGAGGATTATCGAGGAACTCAAAATAAGCTTCGTCAAAAACGACAATAATATTTTCCGGTACACGCGACATGAAACTGTCGATGTTGCGCTGGGAAATCAAAGTGCCTGTTGGATTGTTGGGATTGGGGATAAAAATGAGCCGGGTCTTTGGCGTTATTGCATCCAGCATCGCAACGAGGTCCTGCTCAAAGTCCGGGGTCGGCGTTTCAATTAGCTGCGCGCCGAACGACGCCGCGATCAGTTTGTAGACGATAAAGGCGTACTCAGACGTGATCACATGATCATCGAGATTCAGAAACGCGTGCCCAAGAAATTCGATCACTTCGTTCGAGCCATTGCCCAGAATGATATTCTCCGCTGCGAGACCTAGTTTGGCCGCGATTGCTTTGCACAGGTAAAATCCGCTGCCATCCGGATACAGGTGCACGTCTCCGGCCCCCGCGCGCATCGCCTGAATTGCTTTCGGAGACGGCCCAATGGGATTCTCGTTTGAGGCCAGCTTGACGATTGCCCGCGGGTCGACACCGAGTTCGCGTGCCGTTTCCTCGATCGGTTTGCCCGGCTCATAAACAGCGAAATTGCGCAATTGGGGATTGGCCAGTTCCCAGATCGAAGTCATGCGCGCAATCTAGACAGAAATAACAGAATCGACAAAACGCGGATCGTGCGAACCCAGAGATTGCAGCGGGCGCGGGTGTCCCTACAATGGGAGGTTGAATGGCAGACGACGAACTCATTTACCTCGACAACAACGCCACGACGCAGCTCGACCCCGCCGTAATCGAGGAAATGCTGCCGTTTTTCGGGAAGTATTACGGCAATCCTTCAGCCGGCTATGCCTTTGCCGCCCAAGCGCGAAAAGCTGTCGATTTGGCCCGCGACCGGCTGGCTGGGTTGCTTGGATGTGAATCCTCGGAAATTGTTTTTACTAGCGGCGGAACGGAGTCGAACAATGCGGTGATCAATTCGGCGCTGCAGTTTGAGCCGCGCGGCAAGTTCGCCACTGGACGAATCCGCTGTGGTGGACATGTAGTTACGAGCGCCGTGGAACACAGCGCGGTGCTGCGCCCGTGCCAAGATCTCACAAAACGAGGGTGCGACGTGACATTTCTTGGCGTGGATCGACATGGCAACGTCGATCTTGGCGAATTGGAGGCAGCGATTCGCCCCGAAACGGCACTCGTCTCGATGATGTGGGCAAATAATGAAACGGGGGTGTTATTTCCAGTCGAGAAAATCGCGGAGATGTGCCGTGAGAAAGGTGTGCTCTTTCATACAGACGCCGTCCAGGCGGCCGGAAAAATCCCAATCCGTTTGCGCAATACAGCGATCAATTTCCTCTCCCTATCCGCGCACAAGTTTCATGGGCCGAAGGGCGTCGGGGCGCTTTACGTTAATCGGCGCGCTCGCTTTTACCCATTGATCGCTGGCGGGGGTCAGGAAAACGGGCGCCGCGGTGGAACGGAAAACGTCGCGTCGATCGCCGGTCTGGGAAAAGCAGCCGAGCGGGCCGCCGACTTTCTGTCGGAGGGCAAAGCGCACGTTGGTTCCATGCGCGACCGGTTTGAAAAAGCGATCCTCGAAACAGTGAGTGGAGCATCGGTTAATGGCGTCGGCGCCGCGCGAATCCCAAACACATCGAGTTTATCATTTGAAGGAATCGAGTCGCCGGCGGTTCTACTTTTATTGGATCGGCATCGCATTTGTTGTTCAGCCGGATCAGCCTGCCGGACAGGGTCGCAGGAAGCTTCGCATGTGCTGCGCGCCATGAACCCGCGCGGGGACGACGCGCGCCGCAGTTTGCGCTTTTCTTTCGGCCGGTTCAATACCGAGGCGCAGGTCGATCGCGCTATTGAAGTCGTTCCGAAAGTTATCGAAAAACTGCGTCAGATGGCGACGCCGGTTCGAGCGAGTACCGCTTCACCAGTGGCGACAGCTCTGTCCGCCGCGCCGAGGCTGCGCGAGAGGTGAGCCGTCCGAAAATTTGATTCGCTCGATCCACAATTTTCTTGCAGCGCAACATCGTCCGCGATTTCTGTTTTCGTGATGGAGACGCCACGAGATCCCGCCGCTTCGCGTTACGAACACGCCGCTCAGGGCTTGCGTCGGAACGATCTGGATCCCGATCCGATCAAGCAATTTGGAAACTGGTTCACGGCTGCAATCGAGGCCGGGATTCGCGATGTCAACGCGATGAGCCTCGCCACCGCCGGCCACGACGGCAAACCAGCAGTCCGGATTGTTCTGTTAAAAAGTTTCGATCAGGATGGGTTCGTCTTTTTTACAAACTACGAGAGCGAAAAAGGAAAACAGCTCGAAGCCAATCCCCAGGCGGCGCTGGCTTTTTACTGGATCGAGCTGGACCGGCAAATTCGCATCAGCGGGAAAGCGGAGAAAACCTCGCGTGAAGAATCGCAAACCTATTTTCATTCGCGCCCGCTCGGCAGCCAGCTGAGCGCGTGGGCCTCGCGCCAAAGTGAGGTCCTCGATGGGCGCCGCGTCCTGGACGCGCGAATGGCAGAGATGGCAGAACGTTTTGGCAAAAAGCGCATTCCTTTGCCGCCACACTGGGGTGGATATCGAGTGAAACCCGATACGATGGAATTCTGGCAGGGACGCCCAAATCGGTTGCACGACCGCTTTCGTTATACGCGACAGACAGATGGCGATTGGCTGATCGAGCGCCTGGCGCCGTAGCAAATGACGAATGAACGAATGTCTAATGACGAAGGAATGACGAAACCGCGTTGATGGGCGGGTTTCGTCATTTAAGCGTTCGGGTTTCTTTCGTCATTCGTCATTCGAGCTTCGTCATTATGATAAGGGCGATTCAATGAAGAACCTCGATAGTAACATCGACATCGTCCGCGGCGACATCACCAAACTCGATGTGGACGCCATCGTGAACGCGGCGAACACGACGCTTCTTGGCGGCGGCGGAGTGGATGGCGCGATTCATCGCGCGGCTGGACCCGATTTGTTTGCAGAATGTCGGACGCTTGGCGGTTGCCAACCCGGCGAAGCAAAATTGACGCAGGGCTACGGATTGCCCGCTCGTTTTGTCATTCACACAGTCGGCCCCGTCTGGACAGGCGGGAAGCGCGGCGAACCGCAGATTTTGGCGAATTGTTATCGGAATTCATTACAGCTCGCCGTCAAGAATGGAATTAAGACGATTGCCTTTCCGGCGATCAGTTGCGGCGCTTATGGTTATCCGATTCAGGAAGCAGCGCGGATTGCCGTTGAAACTACCCGCGAATTCCTCGCGACCCACGTCAAAATCGACAAAGTGATTTTCGTTGTCGCGAGTGACGAAATTCTTCGCGCTTATCAGCCGCTTCTGTAGCGGCGCTCTGTGAGCGCCGCATATTTTTTCGCCCCCGACCCCGAAAGCTTTCGGGGCCGCTACAATAATTAGAAATTAGATCCCGCTGCGGATTCCGCGATCCGGATCGCGCGGCCCTATATCGTGGCTCAATTTGGCCCAGGCTGCGCGCACCGCATGTCGAGCATGATCCCAAGGCAATGCCGAGCCTGCCTTGTTGCGTTCGTAATTGAGCGCCAAATCACTTTCGATTTCTTCGTACGGCTTGCCAGGATAGTTGTGAAACCCTTCATAACCCGTGCGATACGCCGCTGCGTAATCTTCGTAGGTGTAGCCGGGTTTCACAAACGGCTGCTTTTCGTGCTGTTCCCGCCAATATTTTTCTTCTTCAGTTGTTGGATTCATAGCTTCTGCCACTCCATGCGCACCGTAGGCGGCAGCGATACCGCCGACGACTGTTCCCACTGCCGCGCCTATCGGTCCGCCAATCGCCGCGCCGAGAGCGGCACCAGTCACAGCTCCACCGGCTGCTCCTACACCAGTGCCCACGGGATGTGCACCCGGCTCACCCGTGATCGGGTCGGCGTTTTTCCTCCGTTTTTCCTTCATTCCGTTGATTGCAGTATCGCCGTACACTGGTTCGCGGATGGGCGCGCCAGCGGTCGTGAAGAAGCCAGCAACCTGACTCCGAAAAAGCTTTCGCGAGTTGAGAGACGCAACTGGAGCGCCATTTACGATTCCTCTGTATGATTAATCCGAACGAAAACGATCTTACGAGGGACGAACCGCTTCCGACACAGCTTCAGTCGGGCGAAGAGCAGATTGGCTCGGGTGGGCGTGAGCAGTTTCGTCGAGCATCAAAGAAAATCTCTACGGCTATGAGCCAGACGTGGGACGAGACCAAGGAGAAGGCCAGCTGGGCACGCGACCGCACGGAATATTTGGTGCGCGAAAATCCCGTGCCGACCATCCTCGGCGCGTTGGGGCTCGGAATCGCCATTGGCCTGGCGATCCGCTACGCCTCTACCAGCGAGGAAAAGGCGGAAATTGAAGTGAAGTCGCCGTTCGCAAATGTGAACTGGAGTCTTCTTTCCCTGCCTTTTCTCTGGCCCTTGTTCAAATCAGCCAGGGAAAAATATGAAAGCTCGGCCGAAGCAATGAAGGACGGCGTCAACCGATTGAAAAAGATCGACGTGGACCGTTATGCGAAGCCGATGCGCAAGCGCTGGAAAGCGTGGACGCGGTAGACGTCCCGGATCGTCCTGAGACTGGAGGAGAGACGGACGTTCTCTCAAAGGGCGAGGAACCCATTGATGAGATCGGCTAGGGGGCGTGGATACTGCGCCATAAAGGCGTGGCCGCCCTCCTTGAATTGTGCGAGCCAGGCGCCGGGAATAGCGTTGACCAGTCTCAGCGCGTTGGAAGCAGGAATCACAATGTCCTCGCTGCCGGCAGCGACCAATGTGGGATTGCGTAACTCCCGGAGCCGGCTACCAATGCCATCGCGATGCCACGCGTCCATCGCGGCGGCCTGCCTCTGAACGAGGTCAGGAGAGACCTGCGCCCGCGCGGCCGCCACAATATCGCCGTACTGGTCGTAGATAGAGTTGGCGAGAACGTCGGGAAACAACAGGGAGAGTAGTCGCCGAGCTTGCTCACGCGGGGTGCCGGATGTGTCGGTCAGTTGCGATCGGACGGCGGGGGATGCGAGTTCCGCATCAACCCCTCCAGGGTCGGTAGAGAGGAGGATTAGTTTGTCAACGCGGACCGGATGCTCCAAAGCAAGGGTCTGGGCGATAAATCCGCCCATCGACCACCCCAGCACGCGCACATGCTCGAACGCGAGCGCCTCGATCACTCGCGCAGTGTCGTCCGCGAGCTGGTCGATATCGAATGGCGCTCCGTTATCCGTGGAAGCGCCAATGCCGCGGTTGTCGAGGAGGATAAGTTCGTGGGCAGACGCCAGCCGGTCGATGAACGCGGGATCCCAATCAGCGCTGGTCGCAGCCAGGCCATTAAGAACCAGCAGCGGTCGCCCGCTCCCAACCCGATGGTAAGCGATTCGTCCGCCATCGACTGGGATTGTCCCTATCGAATCACTGGCCATTAGCGATCATCGGAAAAAGCGTTGCGAGCGTCAAATACGTGGCGGTAATAGCCTCTCACGAACGTCACGCTGCATGGCGGAGCGACGCGATCCACCTTGAACACGACATTATCCTCGCGGAAGATGTCGATCTTCTCATGTGAACTCGAATTCATCGGAGCAACCCGTCCGCCAGTCGGACGGACTCGTCCCGTGGCGAGCCTGGCAGCGCAACCCGGTTTTCGAATTTTTTGCGTCGCTCAAGCTCGCGGTTGTTTTGCTCGCCGCGCTCATCGTCGCTGCGATCGCGGGGACGATTTACGAGTCAAGCTTCGACGCAAGGGTGGCGCGCGCCTACGTTTACGGAGCGCCGTGGTTCAATCTCTGGCTTGTTTTGCTTGGCGCGAACCTGGCAGTCTCGGCGCTTTCCCGTTGGCCCTGGCGCAAACATCATCTTGCGTTTCTGATTACGCATCTCGGCATTATCACGCTGCTGCTCGGGTCGCTCATCGGCAGGATTTGGGGAGTTGAAGGCACGATCACACTCTTCAAAGACGAACCGCCAACCAATCGTCTCCTTGTCGATCAACGCCAGCTGCGCGTGCACGATGTCGATGGAATCGTGAAAGGATTTCCGGCGGAATTTCTGCATTATCCGCCGAATCCGCAGCATCCGCGCAACCTTGGCCTTCTCGCCAGCGGCGCGCGTTTGCAGATTGTCGATTACGCGTCAGCGATTGAGGGCAAGCTGAACCCTAAAGCAGTGACTGATGGCGGAGCGCCGGCGCTGCATTTCACGATGTCGACCGCAATGATGAACCAGCGTCTTGATCACTGGTTGCTCGCCGATGATCCGCAGCACGGAAATTTTTCAATGGGTCTGGCAAACATCGAATTGCAACGCGGCACCGCGCCAGAGAGCATGAGCAAGAGTGAGAAGAAGTCGATCTTGAAGAATCGATTTTCGCTTTTAGCAAAGCGCCGGAAGAACAAATTGGCCGGGTAGCCAAAGGCGGCACCACCGGCGCAAAGGTCCGGCTCGAGCCGCCGCCAAACGGAGAAGCCAGCTTCGATGTGGCGGAAAATCTTGGGCGCGACGTGGCAATCGAGGGCACACCATTCACACTCAAGATCAATAATTACTGGCCCGATTTCCGGATCGAGAATGGCAAACCGCGTTCACTCAACGATCAGCCGAACAATCCTGCGGTGCTCGTGACGATCCGCGGCAAAGCTGTTCCTGCTGGAGAAACCGAGACAAATCCACACGGCGGTACTGAAAAGCCGGCCACGGGGGGGGGCCGCCGACGATGCCTGCCCCCGGCGAGCAGGTGCCGAATCACCTTGCGCTCTTTATCGCGGACGACGGCGCAATTACTTACGAACTGACTTCGCGCAAGACTGGCAAATCATCCGGCAAGATCGAGCTGAACAAACCGCTCTCGACCGGTTGGGCCGATTGGCAGCTCAATATCGACAAGGTGATGCCGCACGCCCAGCAGTGGGTCGACTTCACGCCTGTGAAATCTGAGCGAACATCGACATCTTCTGCCACGGGTGATTTGCCGGAAGGCGTGCGCGTGCGCCTTCAACAAAATGGCGAAACGCTCGAGCAATGGGTGTCGGCTGGCTGGCAAGTCACGACACCTACTTCGCCTAGCCAGACCTTCATCGCTTACGGCTGGAAAGCAGTTTCCCTCCCGATCGCTCTTGAATTGCTCGACTTTGAAGTGAAACGCAATGAAGGGAAGCGACAGTCCGGCGGGATTTAAGAGTACTCTGCGCGTCGTTACCGCCAACGGTGAAAGCGCCACCGGCTCGTGCTGGATCAATAATCCGTTTAGTTTTCCCGGTCAGTGGTGGCGAACGTGGACTGGCTTGACCTACAAAATTTAGCAGGCATCGTGGAACCCGGGAAATCTCGGACAAAGCACCGTCCAAATATTGCGCGATCCAGGATGGCTGTTGAAACGGGTCGGTTCGCTTCTTGTCGTGGTTGGCGTGTTCATGATGTTTTATCTTCAACCGTACCGAAAACAGACCGAAGGCGAGCCGATCACGCCGTCCGAGCCGGGAGCGGAGGAACCTAATGTTTCTCTCGTCCCGGCAGAGCGTTGAAGTGCGAACGGGATCGACAATGAAAGTAAAATTCAAGAGTTTCATTCTGTTTGGCACCGCCCTCCTCACGGCATGCGGTTCGGGAAAAAGTCCGAATCCGACCGTCGGCGCGGCGCAATCGAACAAGTGGGGCTACTACAGCGGGCCAGTTGAGACACGGTGGGAGAATGATGGGAGAAGCATGACGCTGCTGAACGAACTGCGTTATACCGATCCGAACGGGTTTGTTTGGATCGCGCCTGCGGGATCGCAAGTCGATGGCGCATCAATTCCTCGTTACGCTTGGTCGATCATGGGTGGACCCTTCGAAGGAAAGTATCGAAACGCCTCCGTATTGCACGATGTCGCTTATGGGCAACGCAATCGGCCGTGGCAGGATTGCGACCGGATGTTTTACAACGCCATGCGGTGCAGCGGCGTTAGCGCGGTGGAAGCGAAGACCATGTTTTATGCACTCTATCGTTTCGGGCATCATTGGAAGTTCCCAATCAAACGCGCGAAAGCGGTCAAGTATGAGGGCGCGCTGGTAGCGAGAGGGGAAGAAATCCCGCGTGCCGTTCCGGTGAATCCGGAACAAATCAACGAAGCACGCGATTGGATTCGTAGCGCCGATCCGCCTCTGGAACAGATCGAGCAACGAGCCGAGGCCGAAAGCCACTGAACTTGGCTTCGTAGACGATCGGATTTTTTTCGTTACAGCCTTGCGCAGTTGGCTTGGCCGGTCTCCGATAGGCAATGTGCTACTGGTGAATAGTCTTGCCCTGGACAAGATCCCGAATCGTCGGCATGGACCTCCGTAAAATGGCAAACCGATCCGATGACTAACGCGCGATCACAGCACAGGGGTGCGTCGGATAGCTTTGCTGTTCTCGCGCTGGTTATCACGTTCTTGCTTCGTTTTGCGCCATTTTTAGCGTCGCACCTGCTGTTTGGGCCCTTTGCGGACAACGTCTACATCTACGGGCCGATATTTTCCGAGGTATCGCGCCTGGCGTCGTCCGGCGCTGTTCCGTACTACCTGCCCAATATTGGGACCGGTTTTCCGATGTTCGAGAGTCCGCATTTTTCGATTCTCTATCCGTTTTATTTTTTTGGGTTACTCAACTATGGGGGACCATTGGCATCCCTTTACACGCTGACCAATCTGACGCTGCTCCACATCCTGGTCTTTTATCTGAACCTCTATGTGTTGTTACGATGCGCTACGATCGCGCCATGGGCCTCATACATTGGAGCATCAGTTGGGATGCTGGCCCGAAATACGGATGTCTATGCAAGCTGGCTTATGATTACAGCGCCCTATGCATGGCTACCATTAGTGCTTGCGGGCGGGGTGTTGTTACTGCGATTTCCCGGGAAAGCCTGTGGAATAGTTGTATTTTCCGTCGCAGCTGGCCTGCTGGCACTGGCCAGCGCCTCCCAACCGGTAATTCACGCTACCCTGATTTGCCTGACGCTCTTTGGGACAGGTATTGCGTGGATGTGTCTTCATCGACGCTTTGACGACGCCTGGCGCGTAGTCTGGTCCGTGGTGGCGTGCGCCGGGATCGCATTCGGACTCGCCGGGGCCGCGATACTCCCGATGTACATCGCCACCGGTGAGATGATCCGGCACATCGGCGCTGGCCCCGGGGTGACCGGGTACGTGCTCGGGCACGCCTCTATTCCATGGGAAAATTTCAACGTGCGTCAACTTACGTTGGATCAGGCAACAGGGATCCTGGTCAGACCAACTTGGATTGCCATCGTCGGCAGCCCTTACGTAGGCCCACTTGGTGTGATTGGCGCGCTGCTGGCCGGAATTTACTTTCGCCGGCTCGACCCTTTTCTCCGCATGCTGGCGGTGGCATTCGGAATCATCGCCCTGTATGGATTGCTTTCTGGTTTTGGAACCAATCTGGGGTTGGCCTATGTGAACTTTCATCTTCCTTTCATTAACCGCATCCGGGAAGCGGGACGGCATCTTGTTTTGTTCGTGATTGGCGCTTCTTTTTTAAGCGGCCTCGGGTACAGCCTCCTTGTGGGACGCCTCGAGCAATACAAGGAGAACCGCAATGCGCGCCTGCTTATTGCCTTAGGAGTGTTGGCGCTGATTTTTGCCGGAATCATTCTCTGGGAGCTTTTTCAGAATGGCGAGGACCGAACGCAGAGCGGATTTTGGATTCTCGCCTTAGCGCCGATCCTGTTCGTGCTCGCTAGCCTGTGCAGACTATCTCGTTATAAAAGTGTTGTGTCAGCCGCGGCGTTTGTTTCGGCTGCGGCAGTGGTTATTCCGGTAAGAGGATTCTCCGTTTCCGAGTCAGGTTTTAACGCGCCCCTCAATTTGCTCAGTCACAGAGTTCTCCAGAGCTTCGCGGACAAGATCGATGCTACGGATTATCGGGTAGATTTCCGCGACAAGGCGCTCTCGCATCGGCTTTGGGCAATGAACGCGAGTTATTATGGGATAAAGAGCTTTTACAGTCAGCTAACTCCACAGCCGTATGATCAGTTTCGTTTCAGCAATTTAACGAATGTTCCGCATCTCCGTGCGATGATGGGGGCACGTTACGTGTTATGCGGTCCCACTGATTCGCCGACTGACGGGGAGGCAAAGGAGCTATTGGAAACGGAAGGCTACCGGCTGTACGAAAATTCTAGGCCGATGCGCCGAATCACTCTGGTGCATCGGGTTGCAGGTTCCGCCGGCAACGAGCGTGAATTCGTAGGCATTATCAGGAAGGGCTTTGACTACTTCTCCGAAGCCTATGTGACTGCTGCTGAATTCGGCGCCTCACAAAAACTCTTGAACAGTTCTCGGAGCTTGCCGCATCTTTCAGATCGCATCGTAAAGATCGTCGATCAACCGAACCGGAGTTATTCGACGGTTGAATCTGATTCGGCTTCGCTCCTGATTTTGAATGAATGGTTTACACCGGCCTGGAAGGTCCGGGTGAACGGCAAAAAGCAGCCAGTTCTGCGTGTAAACGAGTGGCAAACTGGTGTGCTCCTGCCAGCCGGCAAAAATCGTGTCGAGTTCGAGTATCGTCCGACGCTATTCCGGATTTTGATGGCATTGAATCAAATCACATTCGTCCTGCTGCTCCTTTTTGTGATTTTCGCAGTTGTCCGGAAAACGCGGGATAATAAATGGCAAATTTTCTCAAAATGACTGAAGGTCCCGGTTTGCACGCATGAGCCACCCTGAATTGAGCATCGTGATTCCTTTCCTGAACGAGGAGCAGGTTTTGCCTTTGTTGCGTGAGCGATTAGAAAAGATACGAAATCGGTTACCCGCCTGGGAACTGCTTTTTGTGAGCGATGGATCCACCGATGGAAGCACAAAATTCATCGAGGCGTGGGCTCAGGCCACTCCATTTGTGAAACTCGTCGTGCTAACGCGGAACTTCGGCCATCAAAGTGCGATCTCGGCCGGTCTCTCGTTCGCATCAGGAAAGCGCGTCGGAATTATGGACGCGGATTTGCAGGACGAACCGGAAGTTCTCCTGGAGATGTATCAGGTATTACTGACGGAGAAAGTCGATGTGGTTTACGCCGTGCGAACCAGCCGGCGCGAGACGAAACTCAAGCGGTTCTTCTATTTCGTTTTTTACCGGCTCTACCTCTTCCTGGCCGATAGCCCTGTCCAGGTTGACAGCGGAGATTTTTGCGTGATGAGCCGCCGGGCCGTTCGCCTGTTGCTAAGTCTACCAGAAAAGCTGCGTTTCGTGCGCGGCTTACGTGCCTGGGTCGGATTGCCGGCGAAGCCGTTTCCTATTTCGCGACCAGCCCGTGCGGCTGGTTCTTCGCAGTATTCGTTGCCGAAACTGACGAAGCTGGCTTTCTCGGGGCTCACGTCCTTTTCGCTTTGTTTACCGATATTCACATCGCGGCACCCGGGTTCTCTACGCTGGTGATCATTCTGCTCTTCTCCAATGGATTGATCTTCCTATACTTGGGGATTCTTGGTGAGTACATCGGCCAGATGTTTATGGAAGTGAAAGGGCGTCCATCTTTCATTATTGAGCGCACACTAAACGTTGAGGAACCTGCAAAGATCGATGAGCCAGATTGAGACTCTTTCCCAACCTCAAGCGGTGTCCATGGCCGACGAATGGTTTCAGTTCGCGACCGCGGACCATTTTTGGATGCAATGGCGTCACCGCCTGCTCGTCCGAGCGCTCAAATGTGCTGGTGGCCGGGTGCAGCGCGCGTTGGAAATCGGATGTGGGCATGGAGTCGCCCGGGATATGCTGGAACGCGATTGCAGTTTCCCAGTGGACGGCTGCGATCTGAATCGAACGGCTTTGGAAATGGCGCAACCCGGTAAGGGCAGGCTTTTTGTGTACGACATATTCGACCAGGAACCGTCGATGCTTGGGCAGTACGATGCTGTTTTTTTGCTGGACGTGATCGAACACATTCAGGATGACACATCATTTCTTGTCGCCGCGTTGCGGCATTTGCAACCAGGTGGGCTTCTGGTTGTCAACGTGCCGGCGAGTAGGTTGCTGTTTAGCGATTACGACAGAGCGGCCGGTCACGTGAGACGCTATACGCAGGGCAGTCTGGCACGTTTACTGGAGCGTTGCGGCGTGGAAAATCAGGCTATTCAGCCATGGGGATTGCTCATGGTCCCCTTGCTGTTTGCACGCAAGGCGCTCCTGCGTAGGGGGAAGACAGCCGACGCCATTCGTGCCGGTTTCGTGCCGCCAAACGCAATATCGCGACTGTTGCTGCACGGCATGAGAAACATTGAGACGGCCCTGCCGTTCACAATGCCGTTTGGTACATCCATCCTCGCTTGGGGTCGAGTGCGCACGTAACCTGATGCATAAGTTTGCCGCCCCAGCCGAGAGGGCTGCCCAGATATGCGCCGCTCTGGCGGGGATCGTCTTTCTTATCTCGGGTGTCGTTTATCTGTGCTTGGGTCACTGGCCTGTAACGCACCTGGATTACTGGCGGATATACGACTTTTGCTTGAACCACACGTGGCTCGAGAGCGCGTTGCTTAAACACAATGGTCACTCGCTCTTCTTCCCAAGCTTTTTGTGGCTGACCGATCTCCGTTTTTTTCACGGTAGTCAGCAACCGCTCTTCTTTGCCGGGCTCGTACTACTCTTTATCACCGTCGCGCTGCTACTGATTCTGGTTTGGCGGGATGAGACGGTTGGTCTCACCGCCAAGGCCATGGCTACTCTCGTCGTAATCGTGGGCAATTTTTGGATGGCCCGGGCCTCTATTACCGCGTCGGGGGGATTTAACTCTATCTGCTCGCTGGTGATGGCGGGCGCGGCGCTTGCATTTCTCCTTCTGCCGAAGATGTGCGGCAGCTCGGCTTGGTCATTAGCAACCCTGATCGTGGTGTGCGCCGGATTTGTCGCCTCGTTCAGCTTCGGTACTGGCCTGGCGATTTGGCCAACTCTGCTCCTTCTGGCTTGGTGCTTGCGCCTTCCGTGGCGATCTTTTGTGCCACTTGGCATCGCCGCCGTGACAGCAACGGTCATCTACCAGCGGCTCCCGCCACCGCACTCAGCGGATTACAGGGTGATCCAGGCGGCTGGCTCTGCCGGCCTGGCTCTGGTCACCCAGCTATGCAGACTGGCCGGCAGCCCATTTTTTTATGCAGCTCGGGGCTGGCACGGAAAGCCGCTCTCCGCTGAAGCAGCCCAGTCCTCTCTACTGTCGCTCTGGTGCGGCGGGGCCGGGTTGGCAATCGCCCTGGTTGCAATGGTTCTGACAATGATTCGCCGAGATCTCAGTAAAAGCAGCCTCAAACTTATTGGGCTGGGCTTGGTGACTTTCAACTTTGTCGCGATGGCCCTCGTTGTCGCTGGCCGAGCAGACCGTTTTCGCGCGCAACCCTTTGAAGTTGCCGGACCGCGTTACCTCTTTTGGAGCACACTTTTCTGGACGGGTCTCCTGCTAATGGCCATTCAATGCGCCGAATCCAAGCGATGGCTACGATGGCCAATATATCTCGTTGCTCTCGCATTACCCGTTCTGGCTTTTCCCGAGCACTACCAGTCTGGGTTGCGCCTTAGATGGGCGAGACAGTTGGCCGAATCCGGTGCGACCAGCTTGATTAACGGAGTCCGCGACGAGCGGTATGTAAGACTCTTCGGCGATCCAAAACTGGTTTATCGCGTGGCGGAGCAATTGCGCGTGCGCCGATTGGATATGTTCGCGGACGGCTTGCAGGATTGGATTGGTCTTGGGGAAGCGAATTTGTTCGGGGGACGGCACAAGCTCGAGAAACTAAAGGGTCGATGCGCCGTTGCTGCCTTAGTTGAGTGCGATAATGGCGCCCCAGCAGCGCGGGTTGTGGGTCAGGCGTCGAAACATGGGGGTCGCATTCCGAAGACGCTGGCGATAGTCGATCCCACCGGAGCGGTCCGTGGAGTGGCGCGCTCTTCGCCGACAAGCCCGTTTATTAATCGCGCGTTTTACCTGGGTAAATTTAAGGCGAATGGATTTCTGGGTTACATACGCGATTACAATCCGCAACTAAAATATGCAGTCCGCAGCGCAGACAATGGAATTCTTTCGGAGGAAGAAATTCCGGTGCAGGTCGGCGGGATGACCAAGCCAACAAAACCGTAAACGCGAGAGACGCGAAGACCCTACGTGCGCGAAGCGAATAAATTCACATACCAATCGGGGCTCTCACGCCGAGCACCCGAGTCAAACGGTATGAGACCTTCGTCTGCTACTTCCTGAACAATCATGTGTTTCTGCTCCAGGGCCGCAATCAAATCACTCCAGTTCGCTCCGGCCTGTTTTAGTCCGTAGGGCCAAAATTCGACCAGAAGCTTTATGTCTGGATTATCCTCTAGAACGCGATTAGCTCCTCGCAGAGCGTGAAGTTCATATCCTTGAATATCCATTTTGATCAGGTCCACGCGCTCGCCCGGTTTGAAGTAGTCGTCCAGCGTGATCGATCGAATAGAAACGCTTCGTCGCGTTTCACCCTCTGTCGGGTAGGCGCGATGATCTACGTTCAACTGTTGGCAAAGGTAGAGCAGAGAGTCACCTGTTTTGTCGCTCAACGCGAGTCTGTTGACCCGCACATTTGGCAAGCTCGCTACCGCTGCGCGCAATCGCGCAAAATTTTCCAGATCGGGTTCGAAGCTGTGCACCATACCCGCTGCGCCCACGCACCTCGCCAAAAATTGCGAATAGATGCCGATATTCGCGCCGGCATCAACTACGACTGAGCCAGGCGAAAGGTGACGGGCAAGAAGGCGGCGTTCGGCGCGGTCAGCATAACTCTTAAATACGCTGTAGAGCGGCCGATAGATCGGGAAGGCCGCTTTATAGAGTTTGTTGCCAAGCCGGCGACCAAAGTACGCAGCAGTAGGCATCTATTTGCGAGTAAGCGTGAGAATGAAGAACGAAGCCAACAGTCTGGGAAAGGTGCGGCTTAGAACCATGTCTAATCGGAAAAGTATGCGGTAAATTGACCGTGGAATGGGCAGACGCCGCGAAATCCCGCCAGTCGCCATATATGAAATAGAACTGAACGGCTGAAAGCTCGCCTCATTAAAATCAAACTTCGCCCGCAGCCTGTCGCTCCATTGCGAGTGCCCGATAAAGATAAGCCATACTAAGGCAGAATTCGCGGATGCGAGCGGACCTCGAACGTCCGGCAAGACCGGCTCAGCGATATCGAAATCGACCGGTTCATGATGCAGATACTTGAAGATCAATGTCGAGAGCGTGGAAAGATAAGGTTCGGTGGCGATAATTTTTCCGCCCGGCTTTAACTTGCGCGCCGCCTTGTTCAGAAAGTCGATTGGATCTCTGAGATGATGGAGAACATTTGTCAGCGTGATCATGTCCAGACTCTCATCGCGGATGGAATCGAATTGATCGATCGTATGGCAATCGAAAACGTAATCGAGGTAATCCAAATCCATGACATCGCTTGTTAGAACATTGTCATGGAACCGTTTTAATGGCGAAACGCCGCTCCCTATTTCGAGGATGCGTAGATGGTTCGGATCAGGGAAGTTCGCAAACTGCGTCCGATAAAGCTCGCGATACCAGTATAGCAAATTGCGGTTCGCGCCGAGCTTTGAGCGATTTCGCAGCGTAAGAGCTCGGTCTTCCGCATACTGATTCGAAGGATAGCGGACTTGCTCGATCTTATGATGCATTCGCTCCGGTACGCTCGCGGCTTCCGGGCCGCGGAGATTGTTCGTGTCGGGCGTCTCCGATCTAACCGGCCTCATCTCAATATCCAAGTTTGAGCTTAAGGAATCCGTGCCAGCACATCCTAAGCATGATTAAACCGTTGTGGAAAACTCTGGTCATCTTTGTTGTTCCGTAGATCCGTTCCTGATAGTGCACCGGCAGATCGACGATGCGCAGGTTCAGTTTTGAGGCTCCGAACAACAACTCATAGTCGCCCCACCGATCTTCAATCCCCCAACTTCCGATCATCGGCTTGATCCGTTCCCAGTCGCTTCTCCAAAGGACCTTCGTGCCACACAGAGTATCTTTGACGCGTTGACCGAGCAGATAAGAAAAAGCGAGGCTGAAAAACTTGTTGCCCAGCATATTTACTTCCTTCATTGCGCCTTTTGGCACTGGATAAATGAGCCTGGATCCATTTACAAATTCCGCACGACCAGACGCGATCACGTCAACGAAGTAAACCAATTCTTCCGGCATGGTCGTCAGATCAGCATCCAAAATCATTAGAATATCGCCGCTTGCTGTCTCGAAGCCGGTCCAGACATTCTTGGATTTGCAAATTCCTGGCCCATCTTCGAGCCGAATCTCTTTGTCCGGGTACCGCGAACGGACTCGCCTTACCTCTTCAGAAGTGCCGTCACTGGATTTATCATCACAAAAAATGATCTCTGTTCGGCCCGCTAATTGCGGAACGCGTCTGACAGCGTCCTCTATATTTCCTTTTTCATCTTTGCAGGGGATGATGACGGAAACTGCCAGGTTTTCTCTGGAAATCGAGGGGGGGATTACTCTGGCGGTAAGGACCTGCGTCATGCAGAGCTTGTTCAAAAATGGCAGGCGAGCACAGAATCGATTCAAAAAATTCGAGAGGAGCGGAACGTATTTCGGCAAAAGAACGATCCGGTACGTTTCGAGTACTTCGAAACCGGCAAGGCCCAGAAGATTTCGGATGTCCGCGCCGGAGAGCCAGTTCTGTTCGACTTGCGGTACCTTCATGCCGACCCCTTCGGCGATAGTGACAAGCGGTTCCCAAAGATGGTTGTAGGTCGAAATAAGCAAGCGAGTATGCCGCTGGCAAAGCGGCTTCAAATTGCGCAGCGCTTGAAGCACATCAACGGTATCGCCGATGTCGTCAAAGAGGATGTAATCGAAGTTCTCGCCCGGCTCGAAAAGCTGATGGAACTCGTCTTTGTCCGGGAAAGCGACGGCGAAATTGAGAGATGGATTCCGTTGCTGCGCGATTTTCATTATTTCTGCGCAGATGTCGATGCCTTTGCCGGCGCGTGGCTTGACGGCGGCCAAAAGATTGCCGGTGCCACAGCGAACCGATAGCACCTTTTTCTCTGGCTCGACCAGAAATCGAAGAAGCCGGCTTAGAAGCTCATAATAGTATTTGTTGCGCTTAATCCAGCTCTCGCGGCGGGACGCAATGCTTGCCAGGTGCTTGCGCGTACGTTCGCGCCTTTGTTCAAGGGCGACTGGTCCCCAGAGCTCTCTGTTCGTCTCGCACTTGTTTAGCACAGCTTCCATACTGCGTCGTCGATACCACCTTAGTCGAAGATCTCCTTTTGCTTGGCGCCGCTTCCATCGCAACCGCTGTTATCGCTCAAAATCCTTCGTTTCGCCAGCGGCGCTGTCTTCAAGGCCGACCTTTCGGGTTCGAGACCTTCGCGAATTCCTCTAAAATCGAAACAGTGTCACTCATGGCTGGGAATTTTCGCTGGAGAAAAAGAGCCGTTGTGCGTGATCAAACGTTTCGACATTGGCTGTTAAAACGCATGCGAAAGTTATCAAGATCAGCGGTGCGCGCCGGCACAATTAGCAGAGTCAAGATCGACATTTTGTCTTCCGCGGGGAATCTGCTACTGGTGAACAATTGCCATTGACAGAATTCCGAGTCGTATCGTAGGCATAGAATAGATAATGGTAACGGCGTTCGATTTTACGGGCGACGGCCCGGTACCAGCTCTTGCTTAATGTTGAAATGGAGGAGGATTTTCTCACGCTGCACACGTCGCTCGCGCCCGAGGCCTTGAGGGAGAAGCTACGACGCTGGGAGCCGTGGAGCTGCCGGTTGGACTTCGATAACGGAGTTTCCACGCTGGATTGCGTCCGGCGCACGCCATTTACCGAGTGGCCCTTGAGAAAATTCAGGTATGCCGCGTTGGCGGTTCCGTTCGCGGAACTCGCAGGCGGCCATCTGCTCGATATTGGTTGCAATGCCGGTTACAACTCCATCCATGCCGCGTTGAAATATCAATTTTCGACCACTGGCGTGGACATCAACCCGCGTCACATCGAGGTAGCGCGTTTTCTCGCTGGGTTGGCGGGCACATCGTCTGACTTTGAGCTGGCCAGCGCCGAAACGTTCAGTCGCCCCGGCGAGTTCGATGTCGTCCTTCATTTCGATACGCTGTACCATCTGCGCAATTCGTTGCTCTCGCTCCGGCGAGCTTTCGAGAATCTGAAACCGTGCGGTTACCTCGCGCTGGAGACCCAGGTCTATGATCATCCTCAGGATCTCAACGTCTGTAATTTTATGCAGATGGAGAACAGCGATCGGACTAATCTGTGGCCACTGAACACGCCGATCCTTAAAAAGAATCTCGAATTGATTGGATTCGCCAACATACAGGAAGTGAAGGAAACAGTCCTGTCGAGGCATACTCAATATGTGGCCCGAATAATGATTGTCGCACGCAAGCCGAACCCTGCGCAGCAGATCATCAAACGGGCGATGGCCGACCGAAGCGTTTACGACGCGATGGCGGCGCGTGAAAATGAGGTGTGGGGAAAAATTCTGCCGGATTTGGAGCGTTCCGAAGCGCAAATCGAGGACACGGAAGCCAGCGCGACCCTTGGCATCGCGCGTGACACTTCCTCCTTGTTGTGGATTGCGGCGAAAAAAAAGCTAAAGTTTGGACGCGGCCTGACTCTCGGATGCGGGGCCGGGAGGCGAGAGCGCGAACTCGCATGCTGGGGCGTTTGCCGGAGTTTTCATGGAATCGATATCTCGGAAAAGGCCATAGCCGCGGCGCGCGAGATTGCGAAAGAGCAGGACCTGCCCCTCACTTATGAAGTGGCTGACCTGAATTTCCTAGAGCTACCCGAGAAAACATTCGATCTGGTCGTGGCTCAGACCTCGCTTCACCACGTTCTTTTTCTCGAGCGCGTCGCGGAACAGGTATGGCGTTCGCTCAAAAGCGATGGTTATCTCTGGATTCATGATTTCATTGGCGAAACGCAGGGGCAGTACGACCCGAAAAGGCTGTCCATCATGAATCAGATTCTGGCAATTCTTCCCGAAAAATTTCGGAAGAATAAAATTAACGGCCGGCTAATTGCGGAGATTAAACGTCCTGAGCCGGGGCATCTTGGTTCGCCATTTGAGTCGATTCGATCGGGCGAGATCGTCCCGGTGTTTCAGCGGTGGTTTACGATCGAATGGAAGATGGAGTTTGATGCATTCCTGCGTCTTGTTGTACCGCCGGGAACTCGCGCGGCGTATCTTGAAAATGAAGACACGAAGGCTCTGTTTGAAATCTTGATGTTGCTCGACCGCTTATGTATTGAAGAGAAGATTGTGCAACCAGTCGGCGGGCAATACCTTATGCGCCCAAGATCTGTTAATGAGATCCCAGCGAAAAGCACAACGAGCGAATAACCCCCGAAAAAGCCGGCTTAGCAGGTGCTGATCTCAGTTCGAAGTTCTCGGACGAATCCGATCTAGGATTTCACACCAGTAGGCTCTTTTCGCTGGAGAAAAATCGCAGCCGTGCTTGACTGTTAGGTTCGACTTTTGTCGTCAGAATGCCTGCGGAAGCTATCAAAATCAGTGGGGCGCGTCAGCATAATCTAAAAGATCTCCATTTGGAGATCCCGCGGGAGAAGCTGGTCGTTATCACCGGCTTGAGCGGGTCGGGAAAATCCTCTCTCGCCTTCGATACACTCTATGCGGAAGGCCAGCGGCGTTACGTGGAAAGTCTCTCCGCTTACGCGCGGCAATTTCTCGATCAGATGGAAAAGCCAAATGTTGATTTCATCGAGGGCCTTTCTCCCGCCATAGCCATCGAGCAACGCAGCGCCGGGGCCAACCCAAGATCAACCATCGCGACCACGACTGAAGTTTACGATTATTTGCGAGTTCTCTTCTCAGCAATTGGTCAGCCCCATGATCCGCAAACGGGGCGGGCGCTTAAGCGGCAAACGCCCCAGCAGATTGTCGATGAAATTCTGAGTTACGAACCCGGATCGAGAATCATTGTGCTCGCGCCGCTGGTCGAAAACCAGCCGGGCGAATTCCGGGATGTCATTGAAAAGATCAAGCGCGAAGGATTCGTCCGCGTGCGGATTGACGGCGAGATCGCGGAGCTGGACCGCTCCGAGCCGATCCGGCTCAAGAAAACCGAGCGACACACGATTGAAGCAGTGGTCGATCGGCTGATCGTGCGTGAGGGAATCCGTGTCCGCCTCACTGATTCAATTGAAACGACCCTCAAATGGGGTGGGAACCGGGTGGTTGTCCTACGACAGCCACGGAGTAATGGAGAAATGGAGAAAGGGACTAATAGGAAATGCACCACTCCATCACTCCAGCACTCCATTACCCCAGCGGGCGAATGGGAAGAATTGCGCTACTCGACCGATTACGGGAATGCGGAGACTGGCTTCACGCTCGGTGCGCTCACTCCCAAACATTTTTCGTTCAACAGTCATCTGGGCGCTTGCCCTGCCTGCCACGGCTTGGGGACACAACCAATTGTCGATCCGGATTTAATGATTTCCGATCCGACCAAAACACTGGCCGAAGGCGCGATCACACCATGGCGACGCGGCACAAAACGAATGCGGGCCTACTACCGTCATCTGCAAGGCGCGCTCGTGAAACATTTCCAGGTGGACGAAGACGTGCCGTTTACTGATTTGTCCGACGAATTCAAAACTGCGCTTTACTTCGGCACGAATGACCAGCCGATTGAAATGAATTTCGGCGGAAACGGCGAAAAGAAGGTCCGGAAGCCGTTTGAGGGCCTGGTGCCGCAAATGCAGCGGCTCTATGAGCAGACTGAGAGCGAATTTACTCGAAATCGGATTCGCGCATTCATGACCCGCGAGCCGTGCAAAGTATGTGGCGGCGCAAGGCTTAAGCCGGAGATTCTTGCGGTGACCATTCGTGGCGCCACCGAATTGAACATTCACCAATTCAGCGAACAAACCATCGAAGAGGCCGTCCGGTTTGTAGGGGAGCTGGAGCTAACCGGACAACAGCGAGTTATTGTCGCTGATGTCGTGCGCGAAATTCAATCGCGCTTACAATTTCTGGTCGAGGTTGGACTTGGCTATCTCACGCTCAATCGCGAGAGCGGGACTCTTTCCGGCGGGGAAGCACAACGCATCCGGCTGGCGACGCAGATCGGCTCCGGCCTGGCAGGGGTTCTTTACATCCTGGATGAGCCGAGCATCGGCTTGCACCAGCGGGACAATGCGCGTTTGCTTGGAACCCTGCGGCGACTGCGCGATCTCGGCAACTCTGTGATCGTGGTTGAACACGATGAAGAAACGATCCGCGCCGCCGACCACATTGTCGATCTGGGTCCGGGCGCGGGTCCGCGCGGCGGCGAGATCGTGGCCCAGGGCAACATTACAGAAGTTCTTCGCGCGAAAAATTCTCTGACGGCAGATTATCTCTCCGGACGCGCGCGCATCTCAATTCCAAGACAGCGGGTGAATCCAGGCGCAATCAAACATCAAACATCAAACATCGAACATCTCGATCGCTGGCTTTCCGTCCTGGGCGCGAATGAGAACAATCTTAAGAAAATCGACGTCTCTTTTCCTCTTGGCTGCCTGACTTGTGTGACCGGCGTGTCGGGCAGCGGCAAATCCACTCTCGTAGATGATATTTTTCGGCGCGCTCTTTTCCGGCACTTTTACAATTCAAAAGAAAAGCCCGGGGCGTATCAGGCGATTCGCGGTCTGGAACAAATCGATAAGGCCATCGTTATCGACCAAAGCGCCATTGGCCGGACGCCCCGTTCCAATCCAGTCACATACACCGGTGCGTTCACACCCATCCGCGAGTTGTTCAGTCAACTGCCCGCGGCGCGGGTGCGCGGTTATGATGCCGGGCGTTTCAGCTTCAATGTGAAAGGCGGTCGTTGCGAAAACTGCGAAGGCGGTGGGCTAATCAAAATCGAGATGCATTTTTTGCCGGAGGTTTACGTCGAATGCGAAGTATGCCACGGCAAACGGTATAATCGTGAAACGCTTGAGATCACCTACAAAGGCAGAAACATCGCTGACGTTCTCGATTTGACGGTGGATGAAGCGGCGCGTTTTTTCCGCAATGTGCCAAGCATTTCAGAAAAGCTGAATTCGTTGCTGGATGTCGGCCTCGGTTATCTGCGGCTGGGTCAGGCTGGGACGACCCTTTCCGGAGGAGAAGCGCAACGCGTCAAACTAGCAACGGAGCTCGCGAAAAAAGCCACTGGCCGCACCGTTTACATTCTCGATGAGCCGACCACCGGATTGCACTTCGCCGACATCGAAAAATTGCTGCAAGTGTTGATGAAGCTGCGCAATGCCGGTAACACGGTGATAGTGATCGAGCACAACCTCGAGATGATTAAGTGCGCAGACTGGATCATCGATCTCGGACCCGAAGGTGGCGAGCGTGGCGGTGAGATTGTAGGGACCGGTCCGCCGGAACGAATCGTCGATCTTCCCAATAGTTTCACAGGCAAATATCTGCGACCGATGCTGGAGAAGAAATGAATTACGTAGAGCGCATAAGTCTGATCGGACTGTCGATTCTGTTTTCGCAATTTGCGCGTGCAGAAATTTCAGCCGAGTTGGCGGAGGCGACGGGCCCCCTTGCAGAGAACGTGCCGGAAGTTGCGGTCGCGCGCTTGGAAACGTTGCTCAACAAGAATTTGGCCGATCCAGAGTGGCACGCGGTGGCCGAGAAACTCGCCGAAGCGCATGTAAGCGCAAAACAGGAAGAGGCGGCTTTGGTGTTGCTGGCGGATCCGCGGTTGCGCGAGCTTCCATGGGCGAAGTTTTGGCGTGCCCAGGCTTTCGCCAGCCTGCGTCGATGGGCTGACGCGCTGCCGCTCTATGAACAACTGGAAGCGGACGAAACCTCATCCTTTCAAAAGGCAGCCACTTTTGGCGCGGCGGAAACGTTGCGCGCATTGGGAAGGCCGGATGAAGCGCTGACAAAATTCAGCATGCTCGCCCACGACAAAGAATGGGCTACCCGGGCGCAACTCCGATTAACAAAGCTGTACATCGACAAGGGAGACGCTACCAATTCCCGCCGTGTTCTGAGTGGCATGCAGCCCGAATCAGTTGGAGAAGAAAATGAGCGGCGACTTTTGGGCGGGCGTTTGGAGCTGATTTCGCAACGACCGGAAAAAGCAATCAGCCTTTTTGAAGGGCTTCTGAAAACGCCGGAGAACGTCCCGCATGCAACTCTGATCGCGGCACTTTTCGGCATGGTCGATGCGAACGTGCAGCTAAAAACGCCAGACGCCGCGGCTGACTTGATCGAGGAGTTTATCAACCGTTATCCCGCGGACCCGGATTTGTCTGTTGTGTTCGCAAGATTGGATGAGCTATATCGAGAACAGCGCAAGCCATCCCGCAGCGAACTGGAGAAATGGGTGCGCAACCCGGAACAGCCACGCCGAACGTTCGCACGATGGTATCTTGCGCGGTTGGAAACTCGCGCCGGTCGCCGGGATCGAGCGCGGCAACTGTTTCGCGATGTGCGGCGCACCGACGCAAAGCCCCCTGAGTTGGCAGCCGCCTTGATGGACTTCGCGGAACTCGAAGCGGAGGACTGGCGTTTCGATGAGGCGATTTCAATCCTGAATGATGCCCGCCTGCTCCACCCAGACCAGCTGTTAGTGGACCGGATCAATCTATTGGCCGCGAAAACGCAATATCTTGCGAAAAGATTTGAGCTGGCGACCGCGGCGTTCGAACAAGTCGCCCATTCCAATTCACCATGGGCGAAGGTTGCGCTGATTAACGCGTCAGCCGGCTGGCTGCAACTCGGCGATCACGAGCGTTTCGCGACTAATTACAACGAACTTGAAAAACAAGGCGTCGACGAAGAATCGCGCGCCGACTTGCGTTTGGAGGAAGCCTTGATGCAAGCCGCCAAGGGAGATAACCAGGCGGCCCAGACGCTGCAGCAGTTTATTCGCGATTTCCCCAAAAGTCCTCGTGTCTCAGAAGCCTGGGTCAGCCTGGCCGAGCTGGCCTTTCATTCCACACCGCCGCGCATCGACGAAGCACGAACAAATCTGGCGCGCGCGGCCGATTCGAAGCCAACAGCGGCAGCGACGGAACGCGCGGACTATCTCATGATCTGGATTGAGGACTCAGCTGGTGCCGATGAGATAAAAGTCGTCGAGCTTGCAAAACGTTTCCTTGGGCAACGTGGCACCTCGCCGTTCGCTCCGGAAGTTCGAATGAAATTGGCTGAGATTTATTATCGACGCCAGGATTTCGCCAACGCACAGACGCAGTTTGAGATTCTCGCGCAAGAAAATCCGGATAATCCACTGGGCGAAAACGCTCTCTTCTTCGCGGCCGAATCAGCCATGTCGAGCATGGGCGAGCGTTCACTTGATCGCGCGATTGTCCTGTTCGATCAGGTCGTGCGATTGAACGGCGCGCTGCGATGGCCGGCGCGCAATGAACAGGCCATTATCGAGCGCAAGCTCGGAAAAGCGCAGGATGCTCTCGTCTTGTACGATGAAGTGTTAAAGAGCGATGCCGGGCCATCCGAGAAACTGGAAGCGCTTTGCGGCAAGGGAGACATTTTCTTTGAGATGGGTGGAAGTGATCCGAAAAATTATCAGCGTGCGCTCGAAATTTATGAACAGCTGGCATCCGACAAGAACACGCCGATTCACTGGCGCAACCAGGCGCTTTTCAAAAAGGCTCTGTGCCTGGAGAAAAGGAACGATCGGCCTGGCGCCTTGGCAACGTTTTACAAAGTCCTGGAGGACGAGGCGCGTCCAGATCGGCGGAGCGAACTTTTCTGGTATTACAAAGCAGGATTTAATGCGGCGCGTCTATTGGAGGACGATTCAAAATGGGAGTCTGCCGCTGCTGTATACGAAAAGCTGGCCGCGGCCGGAGGCAGCCGGAGTGAAGAAGCAAAAGCGCGTCTCAATCGCCTGCGCTTGGAACATTTTCTTTGGGCCGATTGACCCCGAAAGCGTTTAAAACTGATCGTGGGCGGCAGACTCGGGCATGACTCTGCGAAACTGTCCAAATGCCCTGGAAAGCTTTCAGCGCTTAACGGATTTTGTTTCTGTTTTCCAACTCATCAGGCGGCGCAATCGCACGCCGACTTTTTCGATGGGATGCTTTTCCGCTTCGCGCAGCAACTTTGCATAACGCCGCCGGTCGCTCTTCATTTCTCGAATAAATTCGCGCGCAAATCTTCCTGACCGGATTTCTCGCAGAGCCGCTCTCATGTGTTTTTGCACGGTTTGATCGATAATTCTCGGGCCAACAATCAGTTCGCCCCACTTGGCGGTATCGGAGATCAACCGGCGCATCCCGGCAATTCCGGCTTCGTGGATAAGATCCACAATGAACTTGAGCTCGTGCAGACATTCGAAATAAGCCAGCTCGGGTGGGTATCCGGCGCGAACAAGCGTATCAAAACCAGCGCGAATCAGCGCGCTTGTGCCGCCGCAAAGCACCGCTTGTTCCCCAAAAAGATCGGTCTCCGTTTCCTCCCGGAAAGTCGTATTCAGCACACCAGCACGGGTGCACCCGATTCCCTTTGCCCAGGCCAGCGCTGTCCGCCTGGCGTGCCGGCTGGGATTCTGGTGGATTGCAATCAGCGCAGGCGTGCCCCGTCCTGCGACAAACTCCCGACGCACCATCGGACCAAGGCCCTTTGGCGCGACCATCACTACATCGATATCTTTGCGCGGGACAATCGTACGATAATGAACCGCAAAGCCATGCGCGAAGAGCAGAGTTTGGCGGGGATGCAGATGCGGAGCGATCTGTTCCGCGTAAATGGCAGGCATTTGCGTGTCTGAAAGCGCCAGAAAAATAATATCGGCGCGCTGCGCCGCTTCCGCCGTTCCGAGCACTTCGAGACCGCTCCGCCTGGCGCGCACCCGGGACTTGCTGCCAGGATAGAGCCCGACGATTACCTTGACTCCGCTGTCTTTAAGATTGAGAGCGTGCGCGCGGCCTTGCGCGCCGAAGCCGATCACCGCGCACGTTTTGCCCTTCAACCAGTGAAGATCCGCGTCTTTGTCGGTGTAAATACGAGCGGCCAAATTTTACTCGCGAAAGCTTTCGGAGTTAGCTGCGTGGCTTATCCAAAACTGAATTTGCTGCGGCGAGCAACGATTTGTCGTCGTTATCTGTAAGCCCGCCGAGGAAGCGACGAATTCGGCGAAACGATTGGCGCAAAAACAGATCTGCGGCGGAGTGACCGGGGGCCGCGGAATCTCCATTGCGACGCGCGAGCTGAATCTCTGCATCCTGACGGCTAAGCACACAGGTCGAGGCAAAAAGATCCATGGCCGCGCCCGCGATCCGTTCCTGAACAAGCTGCATATCGAGGATTGGTTCGCGATAAGTGATCAGCGCACGATTAACGGCAAAGTTAAAACGCCAAATCAAGCGCCCGAGTTGCCGCGCCGGCGCGCGAAGCTGTTCGCTGAGAACGGGCACATCAGGAACGCGAATAGCCGCGCCAAGCCGGTTCATCCCCGCCGTCCACGCTTTGCTCATCCGATCGCGCGATGGTTTCAGCATTGTGTCGTAAATTTGCTTGAACTCCATTCCCGGCCCGCGCATGCCCACCAGCGCAATAAACGAAGTCAACACTTCATTGCTGCCTTCGCCGATTTGATTGATGCGCGCGTCGCGCAGCATTCTCTCCAGAGGAAGATCGACAAAGTAAGCCGAGCCGCCATGAATCTGAAAAGCGTCATTGATCACTTCCCAAAGCCGCTCGGTCGTGAAGACTTTGAGCATTGCGGTTTCCATCATGTAATCTTCCAGTCCGCGGTCGATGAGCGACGCGGTGGTGGTAGTCATCGCCTCCATCGCATAAGCGTCTGCCGCCATGCGCGCGATCTTCTTCTTGACGAGATCGAATTCGCCAAGCGTTTTGTTGAATTGTTTGCGTGTCTTTGCGTGTTCGATGGCCAGGCGCAAACACGTTTTCGCCGCGCCGGTGCAACACGCACCGAAGGTGGTTCGGCCAAAATCGAGCACGGTTAGGGCGACTTTCAGGCCTTTGCCCGGCGGGCCGAGAATATTTTCCCTTGGGACTTTGACATCGCGCAGCGCGAATCGTCCCGTGGCCGTGCCGCGGATTCCCATTTTCGGCATGCGCGCCTCCAGCATCGTGAAGCCGGGCATGTCGGGCGTGACGAGAAATGCGGTGATCGCGGTTATGTCTGACCCGGGCACCGGTGTGCGCGCCATCACTGTGAGCATGTGCGCGATCGCCGCGTTCGTGATGTAACGTTTTTCTCCGTTCAAAATGAAATGCGCGCCGTCGTCAGTTGGACGCGCCTGCATTTGCACGTTTGCCGCATCGGAGCCGGCTTCCTGCTCGGTCAGGGCGAATGCGCCAAGCTGTTCACCAGTTACCAATTTCGGAAGCCATTTCTGTTTTTGCTCGTGTGTTCCAAAAAGCAGCAAGGCACGAATCCCGATGGAGTGGTGCGCGTTTACAAAAACCGATGTGGATGCGCACCGACGTCCGATTTCCTCCAGGAGCTTGCAGTTAGCCATTTGGGTAAAGCCGCGTCCCCCGTATTCCACTGACGCAGTCGCGCCGAGCACGCCGACGCGCCCAAGACCATCGATGACCTTGCGCGGAATGTCTGCCTCTCGATCGATCTCGACGGGATCGAGATGTTCATCGAGAAATTGCCGAAGTTCGCCGAGAGTCCTATCCAATTCGCTTTGTTGCGCTGCCGGCATCCGCGGGTAAGGCATCACCCAATCGGCGACGAAACGACCTTGGAAAAGCCCCTTCGCAAAACCAAGCGCCTGCGGCCCGGCGAAAAGCAGTTCCTCCGCCTGTTGAATTTCCTTTTGCCGTTGCGTATCGAGTTTGTTCATTAAAATCCGTCTTCAGAAAAACAGCGGGCCACGCATTGTAACCGGACACGCGCGCGTGTCCAACGGACACCGCGCAAATGTCTTTGTGCTGCAGTCGAGTCTCAGGCGCTCGGGTTGCTACTGCGAACACAATGGTGGATTGCATTCTCGATTGCTTGAAACCAATCAATGTAATCGCCGACGGAATTTCCAACCGCGGCAATTTCCTCGCTGGTCAACTCTCGCTCGAGAACTTCCTTAGCGACCTGCCGCAGATCCTCGACGGATATTTTGTAAACGGTCTCTTCATTTGCGGTTTTCATAGAGCAAACTAGACGTCATTGACAAAAAATGAATTGGCGATGCCAGCGGATTGAATTGAGGTGCGGATAGACTCCCGGCCTCCTCGGCAACCGAATTCCCGTCTGCTGTTTAGTGAGTCGGCGGATCAACTCATAATCTCCCCATCGCCCGAAATCGGATGGAAGATGGGAAACCTTAGATGAGACGGTAATCTTGTAATCATCGAGCAACGAGAACCAACCGACGTCGAACGCCCAATGATGAAAGCGGCATAATGCGATCCCGTTGAAAAGATCGTCCCGACCAAATGAGGCGTGAGGCACGATGTGGGCGGCTTCGACTTCCCAGCACAGATTGTCAGGTGAATTGATCTTCAAGCCGCACACAGCACAACGAAAATCGTAAACTTCAATCACAGCTTGTCGGAAACCACGAAGTCGCACTGTTGTTTCTCTGATCTTCTTTACAAGCTTCCGAGTTCTGTCGAACGGCTGGTAGTTTTCAGGTCTCGGGGCGTCCAAAAGCTTCTTCACAACTTTCTGAACTTCATACGATTTAATCGGCAGCGAGTCCTTTTCTGCAGCGGGGATTTGCGAAATACGCAGCGCTTCGTCGAAACCTTTTTCGGTGAGCATCCATTCTTTTTTGCCCGTTAGGCGAGACGTTTGTGTGGGCCGAGAGACTAGGCCATCGGTCGCAAGTGCATCGGCGGCACGAAAAAGCAGGCGATGCCAGAGAAGCGTTTTCTTAAGGCGGTTTTCTTTTCGATATACCGTCTCAAGAGCAGCGGTGCGCTGAGCCGGATTTAGGCGAAACCGATCCGCAAGTTCGTCGACGAGTTCTTCACCCGCCGCAAACTCTTTGACGACTCCACCATGTTTCAACAGCGTGCGAAGCAAGGCATTCTGAACTTCCGCGCGTCTCGGCATCGCCAACTGCTCGAGCATTCTGCTTTCGTAGCCCATCAGACCGATCGCTCCAGATTGGAGAGTAGCTCTCGGAGATTCAAGATGAATTCCGATTCGAGAAAGCAAATCGAAGTAGTCGCTCGACCTTGATTCGGCCGTGCGTCTAAGCCTCGATTAAACTCTCAGCTGCATCCCTGACTCGTGCCGCAATCGATGCAAACGCCGCAGGCACCGGCGCGGATCACCTTGTCGCTGCCGCAGACCGAACAGGTGATCCCCATAAAGATGCTGCCAAGTGCTACCATGACCCGTTCGGCATGACCATTGCCATTCCCGCCCCGTCCCGCAGTGGCGGGATCGTTAGACGGATGGTTTGTGATCACGTCGATCACTTCTTTTTCACCGGTGCGCTGCAAATCCGTTACGGGCCGGTTTAGGGCTTTCTTCTCGATCTCAACAATTTCCTTGAGGGGCAAGTCCGGCTGGGCTCGGTTCGGCGCGGTCGCCTCTTTGTAGCCTTTGATGAATTGGCAGGCCAGCCAGCGAAACACGTAATCAGTAATGCTGGTGGCGTGACGAATATCGGGGTTTTTTGTGAACCCGCTCGGCTCAAATCTCTGATAAGCGAATTTTTTTACGAGACTCTCCAGCGGCACTCCGTACTGGAGCGCAATCGAAGTCAGCGTGCCGACGGTATCCATTAAGCCGCCGATCGTGCTTCCTTCCTTCGACATCGTAATGAAAAGCTCGCCCGGCTGGCCGTCTTCGTACAAACCGACCGTGATGTAACCTTCGTGACCGGCGATCTCGAACCGGTGCGTCAGCGATGAGCGCGTATCGGGCATGCGATGCCGGACCGGTTGGTCCAGACGGCTGCGTAGCGTTCCCAGTTCTTCTTCGAGTTCCAAAATACGCTTCTGGAATTGGTCCGAGCCGATCGTGATATCCACCGCAATATCGACATCCTCAGCGGCACCCATGTCTTTTGTCTTGCGCGTGTTCAGAGGCGCAGAACGTTTCGATCCATCGCGATAAATCGCGATCGATTTCAATCCCAGTCGCCACCCTTCCACGTAGGTGTTCATGATGTCGTCCACGGTGGCCGCTTCCGGCATATTGACGGTTTTGGAAATTGCGCCGCTCAGGAATGGCTGTGCAGCGGCCATCATCCGCAAATGCGCCATGTAATTGAGGCTGCGTTCGCCTTTGAAGGGTTTGAACGCACAATCAAAGATCGATAGGTGCTCCGGCTTTAGTCCGGATGAAATTGTCGATCCATCGGTGTCGGTAACGTCCTCGATCGTGTCGAACGCGTCGATGTGCGCTATGATGCGCTCGATCTCCTCGGAATTGTAACCCACTTTCTCTAGCGCAGGTTTGACCGTCTGGTTGACAATTTTGAGCATTCCGCCGCCTGCGAGCAGTTTGTATTTTACGAGCGCGATATCCGGCTCGATCCCGGTGGTGTCGCAATCCATCAGGAAACTGATGGTGCCTGTCGGCGCGAGCACGGTGACTTGCGCGTTACGAAAACCGTAGCGCTTTCCGAGTTCCGCTGCGCTGTCCCAAACTTTCGCGGCTTCTTCTTTCAAGTGCGCGAACTCTTTGGCGTCTGAGATTTCGCGCACAGCGCAGCGATGCAGCTCGATCACATCCAGCATCGATGCAACGTTGTCTTTGGAGGCCGGCTTCGCTACGCCGCTGGCGCGCGCATCGCGATAACCAGGAAATGGTCCGATCGCCCGCGCCAATCGCGCGCTTTGTTCGTAGGCTTCGCCGGTCATGATGGCGGTGATCGCGCCACACAGCGCCCGGCCTTCCACACTGTCGTAACCAAAACCGTAACTCATTATCAGTGAGCCGATGTTCGCGTAACCAAGCCCGAGCGTGCGGAAAATGTGCGAGTTCTCCGCGATTTCTTTGATGGGATAGCTCGCGTTATCGACAATGATTTCCTGCGCAGTAATGAAAATGCGCACTGCCGCCTTAAATCGCTCGACATCGAAGTCCCCCTCCGCGGTCTTGAACTTCATCAAGTTGAGTGAAGCGAGATTGCAGGCGGTGTTGTCGAGGAAGAGATACTCCGAGCAGGGATTCGTGGAATTTTGCCGATCCGTGCCTTTGCACGTGTGCCATTTGTGGATCGTGGAATCGAACTGCATTCCAGGATCGCCGCAGACGTGCGTGCCCTCGGCGATTTTGCGCAACAGCGTGCGAGCATCCTTGCGTTCGCACGGCCGCCCATCGATCACGCGGCGCGTCCACCATTCGCGGCCTTCCTGCGCCGCTTCCATGAATTCGTCGCTTACCCGCACGCTCAGGTTTTCGTTTTGATACATGACCGAGCCATAGGCGTCGCCATTGTAACTGCCGTCGTAACCTTGCTCGATCAACGCCCACGCTTTTTTCTCTTCCTTCTGTTTGGCGTCGATGAACTCTTCAATGTCCGGATGCCAATCTTTGAGCGTGTTCATCTTCGCGGCGCGCCGCGTTTTTCCGCCGCTTTTCACCACGTTTGCAACCTGATCGTAAACTTTCAGGAACGAGAGCGGTCCGCTCGGTTTGCCGCCGCCGCTCAATTTTTCTCTCGTCGATCTTAGCGAAGTAAGATCCGTGCCCGTGCCGCTGCCGTACTTGAAGAGCATCGCTTCGCTCGTCGCCAGTCGCATGATGTCTTCCATTGTGTCGCCCACGCTCTGAATGAAGCAGGCGCTTCCCTGCGGATATTCGTACTGCGACGCGGCCCGCTCCGCTTTGCCAGTCTCGCGATTGTAAAAGTAATTGCCGGCTCCTGCGCCTTTGCCCACGCCGTATTGGTGATACAGCCCAACGTTGAACCAGACCGGCGAATTAAAGGCGCCGTGCTGGTTCACACAAAGCCAGGTCAATTCGTCGTAAAACATTTCCGCTGTTTCCGCATCCGCGAAGTAACCATCCGCCATCCCCAAATCGGTAATCGTGCGCGTGACGCGATGAATCAATTGCCGCACCGACGTTTCCCGCCCGCCATTGTGGGGATCGGTGCCGTTCGCGATGTCGCCATAGAAATATTTCGAGACCGCTATCTTGGTTGCGAGCGCGCTCCAGTTTTTCGGGACCTCAATGTCCTCTTGCTTGAAGATAACCTTGCCGCTGTCATCGGTGATCTCGGCGGTGCGCCGTTCCCACTCGATTTGATCAAAGGGCGCAACGGCAGCGTCGCTGAAAACGCGCTCAAAACCCAAGCCGCTGTTTTTCTTTTTCTCGACTCTATTTTTTCGGCGCGCGGCCGGTTTAGGCGGTCTGTTAAGTGAGGCAGGCGGAATTCCGGGTTTTAGTTGAATCATGGCGGTGTGGGAGGGTTGAGGTTTTGAATAAGATGCGAATAATCGTGAACAGCGGCGCTAACAACCTGTGAATTCCAGTCAACAACAAGTAATAGCGTAACCGTCCTTGCGGACACACAATATGCAGTAAAGAGAATGACCTGGGCAAGTCTAAAATTGTAACATTTTCCAGAAATTTTCGGCTTGGAAGGGGGAAAGCCCGGCAGCTCAGGCTTGGATGCCTTTCGCTAATGCCTCGATGTCGCGCCGATTCGTGCCGCAGGAACCGCCCAGAATCGCCAGATCCCGCGATGGTTTGCCTTTGCAAAAAACTGGAACCGCCTCCCGATAATTGCGCATCATAAAATAAGATCGACAATACGCGGAACCAGGAAGGGTGGCTGAGTCCGGTTTAAGGCACTCGACTCGAAATCGAGCGTGGGGCAACCCACCGTGGGTTCGAATCCCACCCCTTCCGTTTATTGTTTCTCAACATGTGGTAGATCCTTGCGTGTCCAGCGGTGGTGATGTGTTGGGGAGCACAGGCTGCCAGCCTGTAGTTGGCGGCAGCTTGCCGCCAACACGGATTGATATTCACGACTGAATTGAACGCCGGTGCATCCGGCAAGCTGCCGAATGCTGCAGGCCAGCAGCCTGCGCTCCCCACAAAATGGTTTCGGGCTCTGATTCCTTTTCCAAGTTCAGCGCATTCGGTTCCCGTGTTCGGCAAAGCCCTCGCAAGTTTAGACAAAATCGGCGCTTAGCGGCGTCTTCTTTATGTAATCGTCTGGATGCCGGCTCACCGATGAAATCGGAGTTGCATCCGATTCGTTCAACGGCAGCTTGCTGACTTCATCTTTTTCCTATGAACACACACTATCGTTTTTTCGCGTTTCTGTCTTTGACGGCTGTTTGCCTGATTTCGATTACGACCGTATCGGCGCAGAAATTGTCCGCCACCGCGAATCCGTCCGTTGGCGGTCCCGACACAACGCGGTTGCTTCGTTTCCCAACGACAAACGGAACGCAGATTGTCTTTTGCTACGCCGGCGAGCTCTACACGGTCGCAAAGGAGGGTGGCATCGCGCGGCGACTAACGAGCGGTCCTGGATACACATCATTCCCCCGGTTCTCACCGGATGGCTCGCAGATCGCGTTCACGTCGCAATACGACGGTAATACCGAGGTTTATGTGATGCCGGCCGAGGGCGGTGCGCCCAAGCGACTGACCATTACCGCCACTCTGGGACGCGACGATGTATCGGATCGAATGGGCCCTAACAATATCGTGATGACCTGGCAAAACACGAAGCCGCTGATCGTTTTCCGCACCCGGATGAAATCATTCGATTCCTTCATCGGGCAGCTTTACACCGTCGGCCTGGACGCCGAGCTCCCCCAGCAGGTGACGGTCCCCCGCGGCGGATTCGTCTCGTTCTCGCCCGATGATTCGAAGATGGCGTACAACCGCGTCTTCCGGGAGTTCCGCACCTGGAAACATTATCGCGGCGGAATGGCCGACGACATATGGATTCACGATTTCAAGACCGGTAATACGGAAAACCTGACCAACAATCCGGCGCAGGATATTTGCCCAATGTGGGGGCCGGACAACCGCATCTATTTTCTCTCCGACCGCGATGGCCGGATGAATCTTTTCTCGATCGACCTGACGAGCAAGGAAACAAAACAGCTCACCACCTTCAAGGATTTCGACATCAAGTTTCCATCGATCGGCAAGGACTCGATCGTCTTCGAGCAAGCGGGCTACATCTGGCGCTACGATCTGGCCACCGGGCAGGCGACGCCGGTACCGATCCAGATCAAGGAAGATTTCGCGTCCGGGCGTTCCGCTTTGGTCGATGCATCGAAACACGTCGAATCGGTCAGTCCGGCGCCCGACGGCCAACGCGTTATCGCCGTCGCGCGCGGCGATATTTACTCTGTTCCGGGAAAGGATGGCACGCCGCGCAATCTGACCAGAACATCAAACGCCCACGAGCGCGATGCGGTTTGGTCCCCAGACGGCAAATGGATTGCTTACAATTCCGATGCCACCGGCGAGAACGAGCTCTATGTTCGTTCGCAGGATGGCAAGGGCGAACCGCAACAACTGACCAAGGGCGCCGACACTTATTATTATCGAGCTATCTGGTCACCGGACAGCAAGAAGCTGCTCTGGCCGGATCGCTTGCAGAGGCTACGCTACGTCGATGTGGCGAGCAAAGGCATTACTCAGGTCGATCAAGATAAATACGGCGAGATTCGTGGCTACGATTGGTCGCCCGATAGCCAATGGATCGCCTGGTCGCGACCGGAGGAGAACGGCGGCGAAAAAGTTTATCTCTTTTCAACTGCGGACAAAAAACCGGTGACAGTGACGGATGATTGGTATTCGGCCAGCAATCCCACCTTCAGCGACGACGGAAAATATCTTCTATTAACCTCGAGTCGCGATTTCAAACCAATCTTCGGCGGAACGGATTTTTCCAACGTTTATCGCGACATGGACCGGGTTTATCTCATTACTCTCGCGAAAGAGACCGAATCGCCGCTCGCGCCCCGGAGCGACGAAGTCGGCAAAGCCAGAAAGAAAAAAGAGAAGGACAAGGACGCGGACGAGAAAAAGCTCGAGGACAAGAAAGCCGAATCAAAAGACGCGAAGGAGAAGAAGCCGGTTTCCGTCAAGGTCGATACTGATGGCATTCACGACCGCCTGGTCGCTCTTGAGATCCAGCCCGCCGATTACAGCAACCTGCGGATGGTGGACGATAGGATTTTTTACCTTCGTCGCACGGTCGCCGACGAGAAAGGCGAGGACGAGGAATTCGGCGAGCCCGATAAGCGGAAATTCCATCTCTGCGCGTACAGCCTGGAAGACCGCAAAGAGACCGTGCTTGGCGACGTCAATAAGTACGAGATCACGCGCGACGGCAAAAAGATGCTGGTCAAGATCGATAAGGATTACGCCGTCATCGATCTGCCCAAAGACAAGATCGAGACGAAGGACGAGAAGACCGGCAAGGATTACAAGCTCAAGCTCGAGGGACTGGACATGCGGCTCGATCGCCACGCTCAATGGAACCAGATCTACTTCGAGTGCTGGCGGCAAATGCGCGATTTCTTTTACGCGCCGAACATGCACGGCGTCGATTGGAAGGCCATGCGCGACAAATATGCCGCGCTGGTCCCGTTCGTGAATCATCGAAACGATCTCACTTATTTGGTTGGTGAGCTCATCGGCGAGTTGAACAGCGGTCACACCTACGTCGCCGGCGGGGAACGGCCCGAAACGCCCCGCATCAAGCTCGGGATGCTCGGGGCCCAATTTTCCCGTGACCCGGCCAGTCGCGCATATCGGTTCGACCGGATTCTGCCCGGGGAAAATTGGAACAAGCAGACTCGCTCGCCGCTCAGGGAAATCGGCTTGAATGTGAAAGAAGGCGATTACCTGCTGGCGATCAACGGCGTGCCAGTTTCCACCTTGCCGAATCTGTACGACGCGCTCATCGGCACGGCCGACAAGCAAGTCATTCTCCGAGTCAATTCCAAGCCGAGCGACGATGGCGCACGAGATATTACGGTCGTGCCCACGGCCGATGAAGCGCCGCTCTACTACCGCGCGTGGGTGCAAAAGAACATTGATGAAGTGACGAAGAAAACCGGCGGCGAAGTCGGCTACGTTCACATTCCTGACATGGGACAGCCGGGTCTGAACGAATTCACCAAGCTCTACTTCCCGCAGATTCGCAAAAAGGCGCTCATTGTCGATGTGCGCGGCAACGGGGGCGGATTCGTCTCGCCGCTTGTGATCGAGCGGCTCCGGCGCGCCCTGGTCATGATCGGCATGTTTCGGAATGGCGTGCCGGGGACCGATCCACCGCAAACTTTCACCGGCCCGATGGTGGCGCTGATCGACGAGTTCTCCGCGTCCGACGGCGACATTTTCCCATACCGATTCAAAGCGCTTGGCCTAGGCAAATTGATCGGCAAACGCACATGGGGCGGCGTCGTCGGTATTCGCGATCCGCTGCCGCTCACCGATGGCGGCAACCTTTTCAAACCCGAATTCGCCCCTTATTCGAAAGAGGGCAAAGGCTGGATCATTGAAGGGCATGGTGTCGATCCCGACATTCTCGTGGACAACGATCCGGCGAAAGAATTCCGCGGCGAAGATCAGCAGCTCGATCGAGCGATCCAGGAAATGCAGGAGGAACTAAAGACCAAACGATATGACCTGCCCCCGATCCCGTCGTACCCGGACCGAAATTCGGCGAAGGGCAGCTAAAGGCGCGCGGTCGCATCGTGATGTCGGTGGCGAAATGGAAAAGGTCGTGCATATTTTCCCCGCGACATGCAGTCGTTGTTTTCCGCGGCCGCTTCAGCGGTGTGGAGTGGCGCGGTCTGCCGCATGGAACGAACTTTTTCCAATCGAACGGAAGCGGGGCGGCTACTTGCGGAGAAGCTCGTCAAATACGCTGGTCGCACTGACGTGATTGTGCTTGGTCTCCCGCGGGGCGGGGTTCCGGTCGCCTACGAAGTGGCAAAACGCCTGGGAGTGCCGCTCGATGTCTTCATTGTGCGCAAGCTCGGTGTTCCCGGTTTCGAGGAACTCGCCGCTGGCGCAATCGCCTCGGGCGGCGTGCGCGTTTTGAACGAAGATGTCATGCGCGCATTACCGAACGCGGACGAGACCATTGAATCGATCACGGCAAGGGAAACAGCCGAACTGGAGCGACGCGAGCACAGCTATCGCGACGGACGTCCGGCGCCGGAGCTGCGCGATCGCGTTGTCATTTTGGTTGATGACGGTCTGGCGACTGGGGCGACCATGCGCGCCGCTGTCAAGGCATTGCGTCACCGTGGCGCCGCGAAAATCGTCGTAGCGGTGCCCGTCGGTCCACCAGACACTTGCCGTGAATTCGAGGATGAAGCAGATGAAACCATCTGCGCAAGCGTGCCGGAATTTTTCCAGGCGGTCGGCCAGTATTACGAAGATTTTTCCCAAACAAGCGATGACGAAGTACGCGACTTGCTGGCGCGCGCTGCGCAGGATCGACAATGACTGAGCCCGAATTAGTGCGTGAAGTTGCCCAGCCGCTCACCAGCAGCGCGGACGATTACGATGTGCTACTCGATCTGATCGGCGAAGCGCGCGTCGTGCTGCTGGGAGAAGCGTCGCACGGCACGCACGAATTTTATCTCGAGCGCGCCACGATAACGAAGCGACTCATCTCGGAGAAGAGTTTCACAGTCCTAGCGATTGAGGCGGATTGGCCGGACGCAGCTCGGGTCCACCGCTACGTGCGCGACACAAGTGAGGATCCAAATGCACGTGAAGCGCTCTCCGGTTTTCGCCGTTTTCCCACTTGGATGTGGCGCAACACGGTCGTCGTCGAGTTCGTCGACTGGCTGCGCGAGTTGAACAAAGATGTCGATCCAAAAAGGGCGCCCACCGGATTTTATGGGATGGACCTTTATAGTCTGCACGCCTCGATCGATGCGGTCCTCAACTATCTCGAGAAAATAGATCCCGACGCAGCGAAACGGGCACGCCTGCGCTATTCCTGCTTCGATCATTTCAGTCGCGAGCCGCAGGAGTATGGTTATGCGGCGACTATTGGCGTCACGGAATCGTGTGAAGACGCAGTCGTCGAGCAGCTCGTCGAGTTGCGACGCAAAGCGCGAGAGTTCCTCAGCCGCGACGGGGAAGTCGCCGCCGAGGAACTTTTTTTCGCAGAGCAAAACGCGCGGCTGGTAAAAAACGCGGAGCAGTATTACCGGTCGATGTTTCGCGGTCGCGCGTCGTCATGGAATTTGCGCGACCGCCACATGGCGGAAACAATCGACGCACTCGTCGCGCATCTCAATGGCAGCCGTCAACCGAAAGCGATCATCTGGGCGCACAATTCGCACCTCGGCGACGCGCGTGCTACCGAGATGAGCCAGCACGGCGAACTGAATGTTGGTCAGCTCATTCGCGAGCGCTTCGGGGACGAAGCAGTGCTGATCGGGTTTAGCACCCACCACGGCACCGTGACTGCCGCTTCAGATTGGGGCGCGCGAGCCGAGCGCAAAAACGTGCGCCCGGCGCTGCCAGGAAGTTACGAGGAGCTGTTTCACCACACCGGGCTGCCGCGCTTTTGGATCGATTTGCGAAGCGTGGGCGACAAGATTGGCGTCCTTTACGGCCCACGGCTCGAGCGCGCAATTGGTGTGATTTACCGGCCCGAAACAGAACGGTTGAGCCATTATTTTCATGCGCGACTGCCGAAGCAATTCGACGCGATCATTTACATCGACGAAACCAGCGCGGTTGAGCCACTGGAACGGACCAGCATTTGGGATGAAGGCGAATTGCCGGAAACTTATCCATTTAAGGTTTAGCCTGTCCTCCTAATCCTATTCTTATCTTAATCTTGCTCTTGCTCGGACAACAGCATTTGGGATCGGGAATACGAATAAGATTACGAGGAGGAGTAAGAGATGAATGAAGTGCGAATTCAGGCTGGATGGGAAGTTCTCTCTGGGAATTTGAATATTCCCGAAAGCTCGGCTGGGCTGGTGCTCTTTGCCCACGGCAGCGGGAGCAGCCGGCACAGTCCGCGGAATCAATTTGTCGCTCGAACGCTCAACGATGCCGGCCTTGCGACGTTGCTTTTCGACCTTCTCACGCCGGAAGAGGAGGAGATTGACCTGCGAACGCGGGGGCATCGCTTCAATATCGGTTTGCTGGCCGAGCGTCTTGTTCACGCGACAAGATGGTCACACCAGCAGGAGCGAACCCAGGATTTGCGGATCGGTTATTTCGGATCGAGCACCGGCGGCGGCGCAGCGCTGGTTGCCGCCGCGGAGATCCCGCAAGATGTCGGAGCCGTGGTCTCGCGCGGCGGCCGCCCCGATTTGGCGGGTGCAGCATTGCCAAAAGTGCAGACGCCGACATTGCTCATTGTCGGCGGAAACGACGATATCGTTATCGAGCTAAATGAGCAGGCGCGCGATCGGATGCGTTGCGAAGTGAAGCTGGAGATCGTTCCCGGTGCGACGCACCTTTTTGAGGAGCCGGGAGCGCTCGAAAAGGTGGCGCAACTGGCAAGCGACTGGTTTAACGCGCATCTCGCAGCGAAATGACGAATGACGAATGTCTAATGACGAAGGAATGACGAGATCCGAATGACCAAACGGGTTGCTCGTCTGTGTTTCGTCAATTGAGCATCCGTGTTTGTTTCGTCATTCGTCATTCGTGCTTCGTCATTTCTTATAGGTTACCACTCTTCCCCATAAACTCTTAGTTCCCCAAATTCCGGCGCGCAGGCATTCCAACTGAACAATCTGACTGTGATCCACAAAGAGGTTTACGTCAGCGCCGTAGTTTTTGATGTACCATGCGAACACATCCGGATCGGCGGCTTCGAACATGAGCTTCTCCATGCCGATCTCGTCGATGAATTTGGCAGGCACATCCGTGCGCCATGGATCGACATTCTCGGTGATGCCTTCGCTTTCGATCATGATGATCTCAGCGCCGGCATCGAGAAATCGTTTCGCCTGCGCAATGGCCCAGTTAGGGTCGCGCGTGCCTTCGGCTTGCAACTCCGCGGCAGCCGTCGCTCCGCCAGCGCCGAATTGAATGCCGACTTCCGGTTTCGCTTTCATTCCGGATTTACGCACCAACTCGATGAGCCGCAGCCAATCGTCGGTCGGAATCGAAACGAAACCAGCTGAGATTTCGATGATGTCGAAACCGAGTTTCTTGCATTCCCTGACATATTGCCGCACGACTTCATCGCCTTGAACCAGCACGCGTTCGATAAACCCGCCCGTCGACACGAGGACGTCATGTTTGTGGCAAAGATCGACGATCTCTCGAATAGCTCGCTCCGGCATTAGAGTAAACGAGCCGCCAGCAAATTTTAGCGAATCGACGTAGTTGCCCATTATCTCAAAAAGATCTTCCAGGTAACGCCGACCCATTACCGAGTAATACGGGCCGCGGATTTCTGTTAAGCCGCGCTTCCGTGGTTTGCCTTCGCGCTCGTTGACTCGCAGAAACGAAAAACTGCGTGTGGGCTGTTTTGATTTTCGCTTCATCTCCACTCATCTGGGAAACGTTGCGCAAAGTCGCCGCGGTCGTCTCTGGGTAGCGCACGCGTCTCGCGTGTTGGTTTCGGCGTCGCGCCGAAACAATCTTTCTTTTGGATTTCCCCCGCAGCGGTTGCTGAGGACTCAGAAGGAAAGTTCGCGATCGCGAGGACGCGCTCGCCAGCACGCGAGACGCGCGCGCTTCCCAATGACTCGGAACTCGCACGGGAGTGACGTGCCACAGGACTTATTTACGCCGGCAACACAGTTGAGAGTGTCACTTCGCTGTCGATCGTTTGCTGAGAGACGCTCTCGACGGTTGCCCCGATTTTCGATCCATCGCGATCGAGAATCCAGACCTGCTGGCCTTGTTCGAACGGGCCACGCGCCATCACCTTGAGTAAGAGGCCCTCCTCGGTGGCCGGATTATCGAGCACTTCCACGCAGATTGCTTCCGTCTCCCCGAAATCCGCCAGCAGCGTGAGTTTCTCATCTATTTTCGGTTTCTTCATTGCAAGCCAAAATCAGGCATACGACGTAAAACTAACTCGAACAATATCTCGATCTCTTCGGAACCTTCGCTAAAAACTTTGGCCTTCGAAAGTAAACGAGCCAGCACTACTGATTTTTGGTAATCCCAATCGCGCCGCAGGCAATGCGCGCTCCCGAGTCGCCTGCCGGCTGCGATTTAAGGTCGTCCGCTTTGGCGTGAACTACGACCGATCGTCCGATAACGGAGCGTTGATCGTTTGTCAGCGATATGTCGTGATCCACGTAATCCAATTTTGCGGCGCCTGAAGCGTCTGCCTCGACGTTGCCCATGTCGCCCACATGTCGCTCTGCCGTATCGGGTCCGGCGTGCGGTTTGTTCGTGGGATTGAAATGAGCGCCAGCCGAGGCCAAATCGGTCGCGCTGCAATCTCCGAATTCATGCACGTGAAAGCCATGTTTACCCGGACTCAGGCCCGTGATTTCCGCTTGGATCTGCACCCCGTCGGCGACTTCCGTGAACCTGACTGTGCCGCTGACTTTGTTGCCTGCAGTGGGATGCAGCACGGCAATGGCCTTTAATGGAGTTTGCGGTTTTTCTGGCGGCGTCTGCGTCCGCGCTAGAACAGCGGTGAGTGACAGAATTATGGGCGCGATTAACCAACCTGGAAACGAGTTCATATTGATATTTCTATTTCGTCGCGCAGGCCAAGTCCAGCCGCATGATTGGGCTAATTCTCGCATCGGCTTTATCGGAGAATGAATTCCATCCCGTCGTAGGCGATACCTGCTTCGAGGCCGGGCTCGGTGGCCATTGCGCGGAGCTTTGCGGTAATTTTGCGCTCATCGCCAGTGACAATTTCCGAGCCGCAATGGGTAATGATCGCTCGCAGCACGCTCTCCTTTCTGCACCACATCAGCTGCGTGCGAACCGGGGCATGGCCGATGAGATGTTTTCCGCGCTTGCGAACGAACGAGCGGGTCAGGGTTGCGCCGTCGCCGATGTAAATCTGCACGCCGTTGAGCGCTGCCACCCGATCGTGGATGAAAATGAGATCGGGCGCATAAAAAATCCGCGCACGGCCCGCGCTTACCCTATATCCAACAGCAGGAGCCAGAATCGAATGTTCCACTGGGAAAGCCTCGAACAGGATGTCAGAGATCTTCGTCGGCGTACGCTCTTTGATGAGATGTCGTTCTTTGATGCTACAAATTTGTAGCGTTTGCCATGTCTCTTGCGGAGCATATACGGGGCAGGGCGCGCCGTTTTTCAAACCCCAGGCGTGATCCGGATGGGCGTGGGTGAGCACAATCGCTCTCGGACGCAGTCGCTCGAATTTTCCCAGCCAATCGAGTCCGCAATCGATCATCACCCTTGTGCTGCGATACGACACCAACAGTGAGCTGTGCATGCGATGTCGTCGCGTCCGCGCTTCGATCTCACCGCGCGTGCCAAGAAAGGTGACCTTCATTCATAAGATAAATCGTTCCGGAGCGTGATCCGATCAATCCGCATGGAAGCTTGAAAAGGAACCGGCCGGGCGTGAGCAAGTGCTGTAGTGTCCGCTGTCCTCAGCGGATCGCCTCGTTCCCGCTGCAGACCTGATGCGCTGAGGACAGCGCACTCTACAGGTATCGGAGATCGGAATCGCCGCGCTTCTTGTGGAACTACCTCAAATGTCGAGAATCGCAGCGGCTTTCCATCCGCCATCGGTTTTCCCGACGCGGAAATCGTGCAGCGTGACCGCTTTCACGTCGGCGCGTTGTTGATGACGCCCGGCATCCAACGGCTCGCCCGCGGTTGTCGCCTTCAAAGAGTAAGCACCTTCTTTTTCCTCGATCCGCATTTCGCGGACGCGCAGCAGCAGGCGCTCGGCGTCCTTGAAATAGATAAGTTCCTGCAAAAAATCGAATAGCAGCATGTCGATCTCATCGTTCTTCAACTTAATGCGCCGCATCTCGCGCGACTCGATTGTATCGAGATTTTCGATCATGACGTTCATCGTCGCGTCGGCGGCTGACGTGAACAATTCCGACAGATCGCGTCCGGTCGCCTCAAACGCAATATCGGCGGTGCCAATGTCTTCGAGATAATGGAACGGCATGAAAAAGAATGACTAATGACTAATGACTAATGACGAATGTCGAAACTCTAAGCGAGCTCCTGAATTGCTGGCCATTCTGGCTTTGGGCTTCCTTCGTCATTGGACATTCGTGCTTCGCCATTTTTTGTCTTGCCGCACGCATTCATCGAGCGCGCGCAGGATTGCTGATTTTTGCGCGGCAATCTCTTTGCCGATGAAAACCAGCTGGGTCTCCGCCGACTCGAACCGTTCCAGATCCCAGCGGCCGGCAACGAAGTTGAAGAGCTGTGAAGAGTCCTCGAAGCGAACAAAGCCTTTCGCCCGATACACGCTCTTGGGCAGGCCGCCCGCGAAGCGTTCGAAGCAATCGCGAGAAAAACTTTTGTCAGACGTGAATGTGAACGACTCGAATTCGGGCTGATGTTCATGCTCAGGTGGCAGTACCTTTCTCTCGCGCCCGATCCCGAACAGCAACTCGGCGTCGATTCGGCAGCACTCGGTCCGAATAATCGCCGCGGTCGAATTAATTTCGCGCAGTTTTGCTTCGATCGATTCGATCTTCCGCTGCTCTATGAGATCGATTTTATTCAAGAGCAAAATATCCGCACCTTCGATTTGCAGCCGTGTAGTGTGGCCAAGCTCGGGGAAGCGAACGAGCATGTCGGCGTCGATTATTGAAACGACGCCGTCGAGCCGGCATTGCGGCAATGCCTCCTGAATGTTGAACACGAGCGCTTCGGGCTCGGCCAGCCCCGTGGTTTCGACAATGATGATTTCAGGTTCGACGCGCGTGATGATTTCATCCACCGCGGCTTCAAACTCGCCGAGCAATGAGCAGCAGACGCAGCCGCCGCCGAGCTCGGCGATACGCACGTTTTTTCCTTCGATCACTTTCGTGTCGATTGAGATCTCGCCGAATTCATTCATCACAATCGCGATCCTGGCGGGGCGCGTCGCGAGGATATGCCGGAGCAGTGTGGTCTTGCCGCTGCCGAGCGGGCCGGTCACTAGCGTAATCGGTGTGCGGAGCATATTAAGAATGACGAAATCCGAATGACGAATGACGAATTAATGACCAATGACGAATAACCAAAATCAGAAAGCGCGTAGCCCTGTTTCGTCATTCGTGCTTCGTCATTCCCTCATCCCTTTACATTCCCGATCGGTGTGAACCGCGCGACCGGCTTGCTGATCCCGGCCAGCTCGGTCGCTTCAATCACTTCGTCGATGTCTTTGTAAGCGGCCCCGGCTTCCTCGGCCAGGCCCGCCCATGAAGCGCTGCGGACGTAAATGCCGCGCGCTTCCAAGTCGCGCTGGAGCTGTTTGCCATGCCATAGTTTGCGCGCTTTGGTGCGGCTCATTGTGCGGCCACTGCCATGTGCGGTGCTGAAAAATGTTTGCGCGCCCGATGACGTGCCGACGAGCAGATAAGAGCCGGTCTCCATCGAGCCACCGATGATCACCGGTTGGCCGATGTCGCGGTAGCGCGGGGTCACTTCCTCGCGGCCCGGTCCGAACGCGCGCGTTGCGCCTTTGCGATGCACGAGCAGAGTGTGCTCTTTTCCGCCGACAGTATGTTTCTCGAGCTTTGCCGTATTATGCGCAACGTCATAGATCATGCGCATTCCGAGGTCTTCGGGGCTGCGTCCGAAAATCTCGGAAAAAACTTCGCGGATGCGGTGAAGAATTACCTGCCGATTCGCGAATGCCATGTTCAGCCCGCACTTCATCGCGGCGAAATAATCGCGCCCTTCCGGCGACTCAAATGGCGCACACGCCAACTCGCGGTCGAGAATTTTGATTCCGTATTTGCTCTCCATGATTTTCAAAAAAATCTGGAGATAATCGGTTGCGACCTGGTGTCCGAAGCCGCGACTGCCGCAGTGGAACATTATGACGACCTGGTTCGGAATCGTGATTCCAAATTTTGCCGCGAGGTCCTTGTCGCGGACATCCTCGGGGCGCGCGATCTGCACTTCGAGATAGTGGTTGCCTGATCCGAGCGTGCCGATCTGATTGTAGCCGCGGTCAATGGCGCGGTCGCTGATTTTCGATGCGTCCGCGCCGGCGATACAACCGTTTTCCTCGATAAGCTCGAGGTCTTCGTCCCAACCGTAACCGTGCTCGACGCACCAGCGCGCGCCTTGTTCGACAACCTCGCGAAAGTCACCGCGTGAGATCTTCAAGAAACCATGGCTGCCGACGCCCGCTGGCACGCGCTGGAAAAGAAGATCGACGATTTCTTTCAGACGCGGCTGGACGTCGTCAAGCATGAGGTTGGTGGTGACCAGGCGCATACCGCAGTTGATGTCGAATCCGATGCCGCCAGGCGAGATCACGCCTCCCTCGTTCACATCCATCGCTGCGACCCCCCCAATGGGAAAACCATAGCCGCTATGGCCGTCGGGCATGCAGAGCGCGTAGCGGCTGATGCCCGGCAACGTGGCTACGTTGCTGATCTGCTGGTAAACAGCTTCGTCCATTTCGCGTACCAGCTTTTCTGTCGCGATGATGCGCGCCGGCACGCGCATACCCTGCTTGTGCGTCACGGGCAATTCCCAGACAGTGTCCGAAACTTTTTGCAGGTTGTCGATGATGGCCATGTCAATCCGGTACAAGATAAATCATTTTCAACCATCTCGCGTAAGATTTGAAAGATAGCAGATGGGGGTCGCGTATGATCAACTTCCCCGCCGGTCGCGGTGTCACGGCCACTCAAGCATGATGCTCTTAGCTTTATTCAGCCGCGCGCGCGTGCCGAATGGCGCGCCAAGCTTATTCAGGAGATCGCTTAACGATTCGGCATCGGCAGCAGGGGGCCGCTCTAGCCGAAAGCGCCGCATCTTCATGGGAACTAGTCGCGCTGACCCAAGCTGACCGGTCTGCGAATTCAGTTCGATAAAGTACATCAGCGCCAGGTCGCCACGAAACTCTTCGTAGCCACTGATCCCTTCGTAGTCTGTGAGAAAATCTCCGCAGCCATAAAGAATCAGGCGATCTTTGAAAACTTCGATCGCTTTTACATGATGTGAGGAATGTGCGTGCACAATCGCGACGCCTTCTTCGACCAAGCGATGAGCAAACGCGATTTGTTTAGATGGGATCTCATAACCCCAGTTACTGCCCCAGTGGATCGAAGCAATGAGCAGATCGCCTGGCTTTCGATGGTGCCATATCTGATCCGTAATTCGCTCGGCAGTCGCGTCCGAAAGATCGTCCAGCAGATTGATTCCCGCGCGAGAAGATGTGGCACTCCACTCACGTGGAATGCCGCCGGTTGGTGATCCAAATGAGAAGAGAAGGACGCGCGGTTTGCCCTCTACATTCAGGGCGGCAGGAGCTGCTGCTTCTTCCGCATTAGTTCCCGCGCCCGAGTGCGCGATCCCCACAGCATCCAAACTCCGCAGTGTCTCGGACAATCCCGAGTGTCCCCAGTCCAAAACGTGATTGTTCGCGAGAGCGCAAGCGCTGATCCGAGCGGCCGAGAGGCAACCGATGTTCAGCGGATGCATCCGGTAATGAATTCCCTTATCGGGCCACGGCGTTTCCTCTGACGTAATGGCAGTTTCCAGGTTTATGATTCTGAGATCGACCGAAGCGCGTTCCAGTTCTTGCAGCGCTTCGCCCCAGACATAATCGAAGGTCACCGGACGCGGGATCGGGCCATTGGCTGTCTCGGCAAGATCCACATATTCGCGCGCGTCGCGCACATAGGGTTCGTACAAAACCGGGTCGACCGGATGCGGCAGCGCCTGATCGATGCCGCGTCCAGTCATCACATCGCCGCAGAGAAACAAGCGGAGCGACATGAGCAAAAGTAAAGCCCAACTTCCAACATCCAACTCCGAAAGGCGGCTGCGTCGCCGCTACACTCGAGTCAACTTACCGAAACTCTACACTGCTTCTGTTCGTTGATCTGAAAATCAGTTATCGCCTTTTATGAAGCTGATATCGCCACTGCGTTCTACGCGCGCGATTCGTATTTTGGAAATATCTTCGGTTTTGGCGTTGAGACGCAGATCTTCTTCAAGGTCGTGTTTCGAAATGTGATTTCGCTGCAAGACCTTCCAGTTCACATTTCCGTTCTTCACAATTACATCAGGCTGGCCTTTGATCAGCACGCCGAAAGGATGCCAGCGGCAACCGATAGATCCGAAAAGCCGGTGCATAAACACCAAAACGAACGTGCCCCCAAGGGTCCGAAAAAACGCTGCGCTGCCGTTGACCGCGTGCGCCAGCACGGATCCAAGCACGATGAGGAGAACTGCGTCGAAGGCGGTTTTTTCCGCAAGCGAGCGCTTGGTCCCAAGCCGAATCATAACCAGCGCAGCGACCATGACGATGACTCCACGCAAGGAGATTTGAATAAAGGTTAGATTTTTCGGTTCGGCCGCGAGCCCCAACAGCGATTCTAAGAAATCCTAAAATGTGTTCATAATTCCTTTCTATTTCAGTACGATGGTTTACCCGCAACCGCGAAGTAGAAGGATCACCAGAACCGCTAAGGAGATTCCCAGAAGCCAAAGCCCTCCGCGAGGAATTCAAGTCCCCTAGCGGGCGTCGCCTTTCGGAAACATGACCCGCTGGGGTTCGGCATTGAGAGCAGCGAGCAATTTTGGAATCAAGCGTGTTTTGACGGAGCCGGCTTCACGCGGTGATACGAGGTAACGTACGATCGCATCGATCCAGGTTACCTCATCGACGCGAAAAATGACTCTGGGATGTGAACGAACTTCAAGCTCGTCAACTGGCGTGCGAGCCAGCAGTTGCCGAAAAACTTCGACTCGTTTCATCATTTCTTCGCCGAGCTCTTTCTCGACAATCTGCTGCATCGTATCGGCCACAAATTTCAAATCGCTTTGATAGGCGATCTGAAATTTGATTTCGTTCCAGATATAAGGAAACAGCGGCCAGGAGTAATTCCATACCATCTCATCGAGCACCTTTTCATTAGGAAATTTGATGAGACGCCCGCTCGGATGGTCGCCGGAGATGTATTGGCCGCCGAATTCCCACAACGTCGTATCAAGATAACCGACATCGATGACGTCCCCGGTCGCATCGCCTATCTTGATGCGATCGCCCACGCGATAGGGCTGGCGAACCAGGATGTATATCCAGGCGATGAAACTTTTCATCGGCGTTTGTACAGCCAGCGCGATGATGATTGATCCGATGCCGAGCGCGGTAAGCGCTGCATACCAATTGACAAAAATTATCGATACAACGATGAGCGCGATAAGAAGGGCAACAATCAAATGCACCACTCGCTGCAGCGTGAAACGAATGGAAGCATCTTCGATGCGGCCAAGTGCATACACGGAAGCTGCTTTTGCAATCGCGAGTACGATGACGATCAGTGCTGCTCCGCGCAGAATTCGCCGCAGGACATCAACCATTGGTTGTGGCAGCGGAACCAGTCTTGCGCCGAGGAGAAAAAAGAGCACAACGCAACCGGCAAGAACAAGCGCGTAGGCAACAAACCAGAATTTATCTCTTCCGCGTGCTTTAACCCGTTGGCGGGGTTTTTCGCCGGTTGCGCGCTGAAGCTCTTTGCGAACTTCAGGCTTTTCTGAGATTGCTTCAGCGGTCTCAGGCATCACTAATTGATTCGCAAGAGCGGCTCGAACTGATTGCCGGCATAAGCAGTGGCCGTATTTGCGAGAAAATTCCCGAGCGCAAACTTGGGCAGCCCAAACGGCTAAATTTGGTGCCTGGCGCGAAATAGTCCTGGGATGACAACAATTCCGTTTTGGATCGACAGCGCGCCGATCAAACGATTTCCGGCCCTTCGAACAAACATCAACGTCGATGTGCTTGTGATCGGTGCGGGCATCACCGGTATCACGACCGCGTATCTGTTGAAGAAAACCGGAGTAACCATAGGGCTGATCGAGCGCGAACGCGTGGCCTCAATCGACACTGGTCACACAACTGCTCACCTCACATTTATCACCGATACCCAGCTGCACGAATTGGCAGACAACTTTGGCAATGATCATGCGCAGGCCGCATGGGACGCGGGCGCGGCAGCGATCGACGAGATAGAAAGAATTGTCCAGGAAGAAGAAATCCAGTGTGAATTTACCCGCGCACCAGGCTACCTGCATGCCTGCGTAAATGGCTTTTCCGAAGTAGAGATTTCTTCGCTCGAAAAGGAAGCCAGACTCGCTGCAAAACTTGGATTCGACGCGACCTATCTGGAACGCGTCCCGTACTTCAGTGTGCCGGGTGTGCATTTTCCCAATCAGGCTAAGTTTCACCCGAGGAAATATCTTCGATCACTGGTTATGAAAATTCCCGGTAACGGCTCGCACGTTTTTGAAAAAAGCGCCGTGACCGAGTTCGATTCGAGGCACCGCGCAAAAGTGAAGGGTTACTCGATCAATTTTGATCGTGTGGTCATGGCGACAAATAATCCGCTCGTGGGTCTGGCCAGCATTACCAGCGCGACGCTTTTGCAAACGAAGCTCTCCCTTTACACGAGTTACGCGATCGGCGCCCGCGTCCGCTCAGAAACGATTCCAGAAGCCATGTTCTGGGACACACGGGACCCTTATGATTATCTGCGCCTGGATCGACAGCGCGGCTTCGACTACGTCGTTTACGGTGGGGAAGATCATAAAACCGGACAAAAGAGGAAGACGGAAAAGGCTTATGCTCGATTGCTGGCGAGATTGAAAAAGATCATCCCCGATGCGCAAGTTGATCATCGCTGGTCAGGCCAGATCATCTCCACTCCTGATGGCTTGCCTTACATCGGTGAGAACGCCGAACACCAGTTCATCGCTACCGGGTTTTGCGGGAACGGGATCACATTCGGGACAATCTCCGCGATGATGGCGCTGGATTGGGCCACAGGACGGAAAAATCCGTGGAGCGATCTGTTCGCCGTTGATCGGAAAAGATTAAAGGCAACGTGGAATTATCTCCGGGAGAACAAGGACTATCCCTACTACATGATCAAAGATCGGATCGCACGTCCTGAAGCCGATTCCGTTGGCAAGTTAAAACGTGGCGCGGGAATGATCATCGGTTCGCGCGGGAAAAAGATCGCCGCGTTTCGGGATCGAAATGGCAAATTGCACAAACTCTCGCCGGTTTGCCCGCATCTGGGCTGTCATGTCAGGTGGAACCCTGCCGAATCCACTTGGGATTGCCCGTGTCACGGCTCGCATTTCAAACCCAACGGCGAGGTGATAGCGGGACCCGCCGAAGTGGCGTTGAGGCCATTGTAGTCTGTAACGCTATTCGATCCCGTGAAAGAATTAGACTCGTACTTAAACGATCATCTCGCCGGCTCAATCGGTGCGATCGAACTCATTGCTCACTGGGCTAAGCTGTACCGGGGCAAACCGCTTGGCGCATTCTTCACCGATCTCGAGTCGGAGATCAAGGCGGATCAGGACAGATTGCGCGATCTGATGCGTTGCCTCGGCGTCGAAGAAAGCAAGGTGCGTCAGGCGGGTGCATGGGCTGCTGAAAAACTCGGCCTTGCGCGATTCGTCATTGCGGGCGACGAGCCCGGCGGCCTGGGATTGGTGCTTGTCTTGGAAGGGTTGATCATGGGAATCACGGGGAAGCAACTCCTGTGGCGCGCATTGGACGCGGCGAATTTGCCGAAGGCTGAAGGATTCGACTTCAAAGAGTTGCAGCGCCGCGCAGAAGAACAAATTAAGCGAACGGAAGCCGAACGGATCCGAGCAGCCCGGCGAGCGTTTCCTGATCCAGTTGGTTAAAATCGGGGTTCGCGACGCCCCGCTCTCTCGGCAATGTATCGACCGGATCTTCACCACATCCAAAATCGCGCTGGACGACGAAATAATTCCCGAAAGGAGATGCCATGGGCACAATTCTGTTAATTATTCTGGTCCTTCTATTGATTGGGGCGCTACCAGCCTGGCCGTACAGTTCAGGCTGGGGATATTGGCCAAGTGGAGGGCTAGGCTTAATTCTTTTGATTTTAATCATTCTCGCCTTGACGGGGCATATTTGAGCGAAGGTCAAGACTGCGTTTTGATGAACGGAACGTGGCCGAATTTCGCCACATCCATAACAGCCTTCGGCAGCGAAATTACTCAAAACTAATTGATTATGCCGGAAGAAGAACCAATCGAACGGGCACGCGAAGACGAACGCGAGGGGCTATCGCCATCCACTCAAGCGGGTGAATTCGTGCGCGAGGAAATGGAGCATATACGGGAAGGCGAACACGGCGCACGCTCGCCCGAGCAGGCCATAGCCATTGGTCTCTCGAAAGCGCGGAGAGCGGGCGTAAAACTGCCACCACCCAAACGCGGTAAGGCGCGAACCAAACGCCAAGCCAGGCGCGATCTCGCGAAAGGCCGCCGTCGTAAAAAACCGTCTCGAAGACGGTCACGCGCGGTACGCGGTGCACTCAAACGCGAGACCCGCCGGTCTGCATCGCGGCGGGCACTATCGCAGCACTCCAAACGCGCGGGACGTCGCCGTTCGCCGGCTTCGCGATCCGCTGCCGCAAGAAAGGCTGCGCAAACGCGAAAACGCCGTCGGCGCTAGGATGCCCAGGGAAAAAAAGCTTCAACCGCCCCAGCACCAGCAGCCGGGGCAAGAAGCGGCTGCGATTCTCTAGGAGAAGATGAACGAAAAAGCTGCAAAGCGCGCAGATCAAACGCCCCGCTCATTCCGCTGCAGGGTTAATGATCTGTTCCGCGCTTTTTCACGGAATATCGCATCGGTGGTTGGATCGGCGTGGGCGTTCGTTGTCGCAATCACTGTCGTCATCGTCTGGGGCGCGACCGGGAGAATGTTTCATTTTTCCGATACCTGGCAGCTTATCATTAACACAGGCACCACCATCGTAACCTTCCTGATGGTTTTCCTGATTCAAAATACGCAGAACCGCGACGGGAAAGCCATTCAGTTGAAACTCGACGAGTTGATCCGGGCTCTTAAAGGTGCGCGTAATAAACTTGTCGATCTTGAAGATCTTTCCGATGAAGAGCTGAAGAAACTCGAACAGGAATTCCAGCGGTTGCACAAACGATCCGAGGAAAGCGAGACACGCATGGGGGAGGCCGAATCGTAACATTCAAGGTAAAGACAGCCAGTCTTCGAGTAACAAACGAAATCCAGACTGAGATGAGGAGTTCCTTGAAGTGGAGCGAAAGGATAGCGGCAAAGATGCGCCGGCTGCTGGGAATTCCCATCCCGGTTTTGCTTTTGATCTTTCCTAATGCGGCGTTGCACATACCCATCGAAACAAATCAACCAACAATAAATCTATGCTGTGGACCATATTTGTAATTCTTCTCATTCTGTGGCTTCTGGGTTTTATCGGGCACGTGGGCGGCGCGTTGATCCATCTGCTGCTCGTGATTGCGATCGTCGTCCTGATCGTTAACCTGATGCAAGGCAGACGACCGCTCTGAACATAGCTGCATTGTTTTGCGCGCGGAAGCCGGCAGGCGGACCCTTCCACACGACATGCTGAAGATCTGCGGCGAGTTGTTTCATCAGAAATTCAGGAATCTGTCCGATAGTTCTGGGACAAGTCGCTCGCGATTGTCCGGGCGAACCTCGATTAGCGTCACATCAGGACGCGATTTGATCGCGTCGATAAACGGCAGCGGTCGCGCGAAGATCGTCGCGAGTAGGGGGAGTTCGCTGTCGAGCGCCTCGTTTACCGCCTCGCGAAAAATCGGTGAGCGAATTTCCATCGGACCGATCTCGTCGATCACCACCAGCTGCCGCGCCTGGATCGCCTGACGGACAGCGTCGACGCCGATTCTTTCCAGCGCCGCAAGATCCAGTCCGTATTTTCCTACGCGCTCGGGCGATTTGAAATCGACATGGGCGAATACGACCTCGTCGCCATTGAGCGTCACGATCTTGAATCCAGCGCGCGTGCCACCGCTCCGCTCGCGAACGCTTTCGGAGTCGCGAATTTCCTCAGTGTAAAAACCGCCAGCGCCTTGCGGCAGATTATTCACGACCCGCTTGATCAATGTCGTCTTACCGCAGCCGGGACGACCGGTGAGCAGAATTTTTTTTGTCACAACTGATCGAGCACCTCCGGCATCGGCCTCCATACAAATTAATTCGGAGCCGTCTCATGAACAATGTGCGCGGTCGTGTTGGATTTCGACGCACCCCACGTCTTCAAGACTGGATATTGAAGCTGGGAATTCAGAGCTTACTGAAGTTTATGTCAGCGCAATCAGTTGAACAGTTCATTCGAATGTTGAAAAAGTCGCCTTCTGGCGCCGTCTTTAATCCGTGGTGGCAGGATAGCGAAAACGACATCGACCCGAATGCGCCCGGCACCCGGCGGAGACAATTACGCGCTTATCTCTGCGAGCGGCTGGGAAAGGCGCGGCTTGCAGTTATTGGAGAAGCGCTTGGATACCGCGGTGGTCACTTCAGCGGAATCCCAATGACCTCCGAGCGCATCCTGCTCGGGAAAAAGAAAGTTAGCGGGATTGAACCGGCGCAGATCGTTTTAAGCATCACGCCGCGCCGCACAAGCAAACCTCAGAATTGTCGAGAGGGTTTTTCTGAGCCGACGGCAACCATTGTCTGGAGCACGCTGCTGAAGCTTGGATTGCCGCCGGAGCAATTCGTCCTGTGGAATGCATTTCCGTGGCATTCGTTCGATTCACGCCGCGGCATGTTAAGCAATCGGACGCCAACCAAGCCCGAGCGCTCTGCCGGTTTACCAGTGTTAAAGGCTTTCCTCGATCTGTTTCCATGCGATGAAATCGTCGCGCTTGGTAACGTCGCAGCGTCACAGCTTGAGGAATTGGATGCCAAAGTTCGCCCCGTCCGCCATCCCGCCTCCGGCGGAGCCAGACTCTTTCGCGAACAAATTGCGAAGATCGTGAAGGAGCTGAGAAGTTAGAAGGAACGGTCGTCGCTGCCACCGAGGGCACCTAGGAAAGCGCGCCTCCTTGTTCCTCGGGCCAAACGCAACAGCACTGCTTTCGCAGTATCGGAGGGCGCATTGGTTGCTGAGATTTTGATGAGATGGGCCGCGAGTTCTGAGGGCGGCTCGTAAGCAGCGTTCAATTTTTCAAGGTCCTCCAGACGCGCGTCTGAGATTTCGCCGGGGGTCTGGTCTCGCGCTTTCAGCCTGCCCTTAATCTGGCCGGGATCGAGATCGAGTTCTACCACCTGCAAATGAACGCCGGCTTTGGCGCATGCGTCGCGCAAAGATTTGCGGTTCGCTCGATTCGAAAAGGTTGCATCGAGAATGACGCCGCTGTGGGCTTCGAGCGCGGTAAGTCCATGCTCTAAAAGCTTCTTGTAAGTTTGTTCGGTCATTCGCTCCGAATAGACCTCGTCGCGCAGCTCCGCCGCGGTCCGCTTGGTCAGCGGTACGCCGGCCAGTGTTTTGCGAATTTCGTCGGAGGCGAAGACTGGCCAGTCCAATTCGCCGGCGAGTTGCTTCGCAACAGTGGTTTTGCCGGTGCCGACCCGGCCCATTATGACTAGCACAAGCGGCTCGGAGCCGCTGACCGCATATTGCAAAGCGAGACGAAAATAGCGCGCCGCTTGTTCCGCGTGCTCCTCAGGAGTCGTTGTCTTCATCGAGATCCCTTGGATGCTTTGCACTTTTCCGCGCACAAACGCCCGGTAGCACTTGTAGAAGTTTGTGATCTTCAGCATTCCCGCGTCTCGAAATTCGCGCGCAGCGTTTCGGAGAAGGAGATTTGCCAGGTCGCATCTGCCTTCGAAATCGAAATCCATCGCCAGAAACGCCAGGTCGTTGCCGATGTCGATGAAGCGGAACCGGTCGTTGAACTCAATGCAGTCGAAAATGGTGGTTGCTTCAGGAGTCAGATGGATGTGATCGAGGTGCAAATCGCCATGGCAATCAAGAATCCGGTGCTGCTGGATCCGCTCGTGAAATAGTTTTTCATTCGCGACGCAGAAGTTGTTCGTGAAATGGCGAATCGTTTCGAAGGCAGCCGGCGAGATCGTTCTTCCCACAAATGGCTCGACCTGCGCGAAATTTTCGTCCGTGCTGATCTTTAGTTTTTCCGGCGCCCCCCATTGTTCGATTTCCGGCGTCGGACTCTCAGACTCGTAAAATCGGCGCAGAGTAGAGATCACCCGGTTAATTTCCGTTTCTCCAACCGACCCTTTCGCAAGCAGCTCGCTTAAGAACCCGCCGCTTGGCAGTTCTCTCATCTTCACGCTGTATTCGGCGATTGCCTCCTCCCCGAAAGCGTTCGGGGCTGGATCGCCTTCCGCGTTGAAGGAAAATCCGGAAGCAGTCTTGTAGATGGGAACAACGCCCAGATAAATTTCGGGGCAGAGCCGCCGGTTCAGATCCACTTCGCGTTGGCAAAAATGACGGCGTCTTTCCAGGGTGCTGAAATCGACAAAGCCCAGATTGACCGGCTTTTTCACTTTGAACACAAACGGCGATGCAATGAACACCCAAGAGATGTGGGTTTGCAGCAAACGCACTTCCGCCGGCCGATGTAGATACGAGGCAGGCGACGAAAGAAAAGTGACCAACGACTCCTTGTCTTCCTTCACACTGTCACTATATCCCTTTCGGCTCACGAGCGTTTACGGCACGCCCGGGGTCCGAGCCGGACTGGCTTCGTAGCGCTCTACCATTGGAATTGGATTGAGTGAGCGACTCCTGGGGAATTGGACGTTAGACGTTGGGTGTTGGCCGTCGAGCGTTGAGCCTTTTCTTCGTCCTATGGCCCGGGCGGTTCGCTCTTCCTGATTAATGGCGTGAAGAGATCGATCGGAACGGGAAGAAAGGTCGTAGTGTTATGCTCGCTGGAAATTTCGCGCATGGTTTGCAGGAAGCGCAGTTGCAGCGCAATCGGTTCCTTGCTCATCATCGCGGCGGCCTGCACCATTTTTTCCGCGGCTTGAAATTCGCCCTCGGCGTTAACGATCTTGGCACGGCGCTCGCGCTCGGCTTCGGCCTGCTTGGCCATGGCGCGCTTCATGGTGTCGGGCAGCGCCACGTCCTTTACCTCAACCGCCGTGACTTTCACGCCCCATGGTTCGGTTTGCCGGTCGATGATCTCCTGCAACTTCAGGTTGATCGACTCGCGCTGCGAAAGCAGGTCATCCAAGGGGGCCTGGCCGAGCACGCTGCGCAGGGTGGTCTGCGACATCAGCGAGGTGGCTTTGAGAAAGTTCTCCACTTTCACGACGGCGGCCTGCGGATCGACCACGCGGAAATAAACAACCGCGTCGACCGTCACCGGCACGTTGTCACGCGTCATCACCTCCTGCTTCTCGACGCTGATGGTGACGACGCGCAAATCCATTCGCACCATTCGATCGACAATCGGGATCAGAAAAATCAGACCCGGCCCTTTGGCGCCGAGTAATTTTCCCAGGCGAAAAATCACGCCGCGCTCGTATTCGCGCAGGATGCGGATCGCCTGCGGCAGAATGATTACGGCGAGAATGATGAGGGGTATGGCCCAACTAACTAACTTTGGCAGTGCTTCGAGTAATGGCATGGCTTTATTCTCCTTTTGCTTTCAGTTTTACAGTTAATCCCTGCACGGCTGCAATCTCAGTCTGTTCGCCTTTTTCGATCGGGACGTCGCTGACCGCGTTCCAATATTCGCCTTCGACGAAAATCCTGCCGCCGCGCGAATCGATCGGCGTCAATGCGGTCACCGTTTTTCCAATCAACGTTCCGGCTCCCACCTTCACCGGCAAGAGTTGTGCGCGCAGCCCTTTGCCGATGACGAAAATAAAGAACGCCGCGGTAACGAGTGTCGCCGGAATGATGTAGTTGAGCGACAAACGAAAGAGTGGATCGGCGCGATTGAAAAGCATGAGCGAGCCGATCAGAAATGCGATGATTCCGCCCACAGTCAATACGCCGTGGGTGGTCGCGTAGACGTCGAAGATGAAGAGCATGAGGGCAAGCGCGATTAAGGCAAGTCCCGTCACGTTAACCGGTAGGATGGCCGCGAGATAAAGCGCAAGGATCAACGCGATCGCGCCCACCACGCCGGGAAGAATCGCGCCGGGCGTGGTCAGCTCTCCGATGATTCCGTAGATCGCGATGAGCATGAGGATGAACATCACTTCCGGCCGCCAGAGCTTTTGAAAAATACGCTCGGAGGGCGACATCCTGACCTCCGCCACCTCGGCGCCTGCAGTCTTGAGCGTCTTTCCGTCCACCACGCGCCCGTTTAATTTTTGCAATAGGTCTGGGAGATCGGGAGCAATCAGGTCGATGACCTTCAATTCAAGCGCTTTCTCCGCGCTGATCGACGCACTTTCCTTTACTGCAGATTTTGTTCCCCGCCGCTGGGGAAGCCGCCTATGGACACTGGATGCGCGGCGCCAATGGTCGTAGCGGGCGCCATCGCCGCGACGCTTGCTGCGATCGTAATGAAGCATCCCGCGCTGGTCGCGGTCGCGCCGGTCGGAGCGACATAAACTACCACCGGTACAGTGGAGCCTAAAAAGCTTTGCACGATCGTTTGCGTGGAATCGAGCAAACCGCCCGGCGTGTTCAGTTGAATGATAAGACATTGAGCATTTTGCGTCCGGGCTTCTTCGATGCTTCGCGAAATGTAACTCGTCGTCGCCGGGCCGATCGCTCCATCGATTTTGATAAAAGCAACCCTCTCGTTCGCGAACGCTGTCGCGCACACCAGCCAGAGAGCGAAGCCACAGGCGACTCGCAAGCTCAGGCTCCTTTCATCGGCCGAAGCTTAATTGCCAAATCTTCCACCTTTGGTTTCACGATTTTCTCGTAATCGCGATAGCTCATCTTGATCGCGTCGGAATGCGTGCCCGCTTCGAACACGATGTAGTCTTGCGTCGCCAGACTCTTGTCCACATATGTTGGCAGACCATAGAGATTGCCAAAAGGCGGCATCGCTCCGATGGCGCAGTCGGGGAAGAGCGACTTGAACTCCTTTTCGCTGTCGAGCGACGCGGTCTTGCCAATTACCTTCCGGACCCTTTCGAGGTCGATTTGATAGTCTGCAGGAAGCACCGCCATTAAATGCTGCTCTACAGACTTGATCATGACAACTTTCGCGTGGTGCCGGCCTTTCACATGCTCGGCTTGGGCGATCCTTTGCGCGGTCACGGCTTCCGGATGATGCAGAATTTCGTAACCGACTTTGTTTTGGTTCAAACAATCGATGAGTTGCTTTGGAATTTCCATAAACGGCTCCGAAGCAAACTATCACTTTCCCGTGCGATCTCTACTTTCCAAATACGGCTGTAGGGGAAGCTGTCAGCTTCCCCTACAAATCCAGGCAAAATTCGCGAAGGCGGCCCCGTGATCAGCGATTCCGGCCGGAGCGGGAGCTGAAACAATTGTTTTTAGCCCGCGAAAATACAGCGAACACCGCCGAAAAGGCGACGGCGCGCGAACAATTTATGTATGGCGAAATGCGAAGTTTGCGAAAATGACTATGACAAGGCGTTTGAAGTGATCGTTGCCGGCAAGCATCACACCTTCGATAGCTTCGAGTGCGCAATCCACGCGCTCGCGCCGGTTTGCCCGCACTGCCAGTGCCGGGTGGTCGGCCACGGCGTGGAAGCCAATGGACAAATCTTTTGCTGCGTCCATTGCGCGCGGACTGCCGGGAAAACGCAGTTAAAAGACCGCGTCTGAGCAGGCAAGTGCCAGGAGCGAAGGTTTAGCGGCAGCCTGTGGCTCGCAGAGGAATTACTTCTTGTGCCAGGCGAGCGTCACGTTTTTGATCCGCGGCTTGCAGACGTCACTTACCAATACAAAGGCCAAAGTGTTTCCATCGGGCCGGCTGAATTTGTAAACGCCAGGGCCTCTACAATTTTTGGGAACTGGCCCTTCCCGGCGGGTCTCTTGAACTGTGATCGTGTCTCCTGCGATGGTGTACGTGCCCCAGATCTCTGCCTTTGGCGTGGTAGCCGTGACGTGAAATGTTCCGTCAGCATTGATCGTCCACACAGTACCAAGCGAGTTGGTCCATGTGCCGGCCAACGCGGCTGGCCCGGAGGGCGGAGCAGTTGCGCAGGCGCTTATTAAGACGAGTGAAACCCCTGCGAGGATAGTTCGGAAAGAAGATTGAATTTTCATACCGTCCATCCTGTCTCGTGTGACCGATGGAGATCAAGCTCGAAGTCACATCGCCAGATCACATCGAAGAGATTTGTTGCAACGAGCTTCGGGATCGAGGTAGAAAAGCTCCGTGGAGCAGAATCCGCCGCCTCTTCCTTCGAGGCCACGGTCTAACTGGTGGACACGCAACTGGAAATGGTTTGTACCTACCGGCTGCCTCACAATCCTGGTTCTCTTTGTTGTCTTCGTAGGTTCAATTGTGATGATCGTTTTCAGTGCGATCAAGTCGACCGATCCTTACAAAGACGCCATCGCCAGAGCTAAAATGCATCCAGCGGTTATCGATGCCCTCGGTTCGCCGATCAAGGAAGGATTTTTCGCTTCTGGAAATACGAACGTTAACGGCGCAGCCGGCGAAGCAAATCTAGCCATTCCGATCTCCGGCCCGAAAGGCAAGGGCACAATTTATGTAAAGGCGGCGAAGTCACTCGGACGCTGGAGCTATTCAGACTTGGTGGTAGAAATCCAGGCTACGCGGAACAGGATTGATTTACTTAAAGGTCCAGCGCCGCCGAATGAATTCTGATCCCCAATTGCAAGCAGCAACCAAAAAACTTCCAGTTAGCGCAATTCTTTTCGGAATTCTCGCCGGGATCATTGGCCTTGGGGGCGGACTAATTCTCGGCTTTGCTCTGGGCTCGGCCCTCGCGGCCGCGCTTCATGTCTCTCCCATGGAGGGTGGTGCCGGTTATTTTGCCATCTCGATCGCGCTTATCGTGACGCTCATTGTTACGCCAAGCTCCATTCTCGTGGTGCTTTATTGGCGCGGGATAAGAGGTCTTTGGCTTTTCGCCGGCTTGATCGCGGTTTGTTTCGCGATCGTTGCCATCGCAGCGTCCGGGTTCGGCCTTTGGTATGTGGGTCAACCGCATATTCTGAACATCAATGGGCCAACACCCCTCCTGGAATTTGAAGTCAAACCGCCGGAAGGCCAGTCCGTCGAAAATCTCGCCGGCGTCGAGGCAGAGCTCGATACCGACCGCAACAGAATGCCCGGCTACTGGCATACAGATTCAACTGAAAACGCAGGGGTGCGCTCTGGGTATGTCGAAGTTTATTACCGCACGTCACGGCGCTTATTCGTCTTGAAATTTCCTGGCCACGAAGACCGAATCTTCCAGCTTCATTTGCCGGCCAATCCAATGAAGGCGAAATATCGTGCATGGTCCGATTGGCAGAAACCGGACTACATCGCTAAGGGCGACGAGCAACCGTCGCGGCCATCCAGCGGAAGCGACTATCAAATTCGCTATAGGCTGGACTATCAGGATCGATAACCAGGCGTTGCGGTTTACGCCAGACAAGCCGTGGGTAAGTTTTATCCATGTCGATCTCAGAGGAACAGGCGATGAACGCGCTGAAGTCGGTGAAATATCCCGGCTTCACTCGCGACATCGTTTCGTTTGGCCTGGTCAAGTCGGTCAATATCGACGATGGCGAAGTCAAAGTGCAGCTCGCTCTGGCGACGAACGATCCGAATGTTCCAGCGACGATCAAAAACGATGCGGAAAAGGTATTGCGGGCGATTGACGGTGTGCGCAGCGCGAAAGTTTTGATCGACATCCAGGCGCCACCCGGCGGGGCAGGGGCCGGCATGGGCGCGACACGGATCCCAGGAATCAGGCATGTGATTGCGGTGGCGAGCGGCAAGGGCGGGGTCGGCAAATCAACGATCGCCGCGAATCTCGCGGTGGCCTTTCAGCAGACCGGCGCGCGTGTCGGTCTCTGTGATTGCGACATATACGGGCCAAGCATTTCGCTCATGTTCGGCACGCGTGAGCGGCCGACGGCAACGGAAGAAAACAAGATTATCCCGATTGAGCAACACGGATTGCGTCTCATGTCGATGGGATTTCTGCTCGACGATACTTCTCCGGCCATCTTGCGCGGACCGATGGTCACGCGTTACACGCAACAGTTTCTGCGGCAGGTCGAATGGGGCGAGCTCGATTATCTGGTTCTCGACCTTCCACCCGGCACTGGCGACATCCAGCTTACGATCGTGCAAACGGTCGCGCTTTCCGGCGCGATCATCGTAACTACGCCTCAGGAAGTCGCGCTAATTGATGCCCGCAAAGCCGCCACCATGTTTGACAAAGTCAACGTGCCGGTGCTCGGCCTCATTGAGAACATGAGTTACTTCGTCTCGCCCTCCGACGCCAAACGCTACGATATTTTCGGAAGCGGCGGTGGTGAACGCGAGGCGAAGCGGTTACGTGTCCCGTTGCTTGGCCAAATCCCAATCGACGTCGCGACGCGCGAAGCAGGCGATCGCGGCATGCCGATCGTGGGCGAGGACCGGCAATCGCCCGTTACCGCTGAGTTCAAAAAGGTCGCCGAAAGTCTTCGTAAGATTTTGCCTTAGTGAGACATCCGCGACTTCGCGCCGAAACGAGACTAAATAAACAGCGGAGCTTCCCCGTCCAATTCCAGTGATTCGATCGTGTCGACCCGAAAGTGTTCGGGGTTGACTGATCCCAAATTTTATGAAAGAAAAGCGAGAGATGTCCCCCTTGGAAGAAGGTCAGTCTCAATTCGTCATGAATTCTGTTCTTTACAAGGAGTTCCTTGCCGAGCGCGCCGAGATTTTGAAACACAAGTGGATTGAGAGCGAAAAAGCCGGCAAAGACATCGGCTTCGAAAAAGCATTGCTTGATTGGATCGTGAAACATCGCTCCAATTGGCGAGAGCGACGAAGAAAGGAGGCGCGCACCGGAAAGTCCGCCTCCTAATTTTTTGTTCCTTTAAAGCGATCCTGCGAGGTCGCAAAGGAAGTGCATGAACCAAGAAAAACAGAATTCATCCAGTGCCGTCCCGATCATGGACGGGGAAGCGATTCGTCGGGCACTTCGGCGGATTGCGCACGAAATCATCGAGCGCAACCCGCAGCTTGAAAAAGTCGTGATCGCGGGAATTCCATCGCGCGGCGTGGAGATTACGCGGCGCATCGCCGCGTTTATCCACGAAATCGAAAAAGTTCACATCCAGACTGGCGTCATTGATGTAGCAATGCATCGCGACGACGTGGGAACACGACCGGAACTTCCGATCGTGCGTGCCTCAAAACTTCCGCTCCCACTGGAAGGCTGCACAGTGATTATTGTCGATGACGTCCTTTACACAGGCCGCACCGTTCGAGCGGCCCTGGACGCAATCAATTCATTTGGACGACCCGCCCGGATCCAGCTCGCCGCATTGGTTGATCGCGGCCATCGGGAGCTGCCAATTCGGCCCGATTACGTCGGAAAGAATTTGCCCACCGCGGCAAGCGAGAAAATCCGAGTGCGCCTGCAAGAAACCGATAACGGACCGGACGCGGTCTGGCTGGAAAGGGAATAAATGTGAACACGCAATTTCCGGGTAGCGCACGCGTCTCGAGTGTTGGTTTCGGCGTCGCGCCGAAACAGTCTTTTCTCGAGCGTCGCAGCATCGCGCGCTTTGAACATCAAGGAAAAGTCCGCGATCGCGAGGACGCGCTCGCCAACACGCGAGACGCGTGCGCTACCCGGATACTATGAAACCGCGCTGGACACGAAAGGATTTGCTCGGCCTGCGTGAACTTTCGGCTGACGAAATCAATTTCATTCTGGAAACCACCGACGCATTCAAGCAGGTCGGAACTCGTGAGATCAAGAAGGTCCCGGCACTGCGCGGAAAGACGCTGGTAAACTTTTTCGTCGAACCGAGCACCCGGACGCGGACCTCCTTTGAGCTGGCCGCGTTTCGTTTGAGTGCGGATGTGATCAATATCTCGGCAACCGCTTCCAGTCTGACGAAAGGCGAAACCCTCAAAGACACCGCGCGAAATCTGGAGGCCCTGCACGCCGATATTCTTGTGCTACGTCACAGCTCGGCAGGCGCGCCGCAGTTTTTGGCAAATCGGCTCAGAGCGAGCGTGATCAATGCCGGTGACGGCGCGCACGAGCATCCAACCCAGGCGCTGCTCGATCTTTACACGATTCGCGAGAAGAGGGAAAAAATTGCCGGACTGCACGTTGCCATCGTCGGCGACATTTTATTTAGTCGCGTCGCGCGCTCGAATATCTTCGGCCTGCTCAAACTCGGCGCGCGCGTGACGCTGGTCGGACCCAGCACACTCGTGCCGCGCGAGTTCGAAAAACTCGGGGTCGAAGTCTCCCACAAGATCGACGATGTGCTTCCGAGCGCAGATGCAGTGAATCTTCTGCGAATCCAGCACGAGCGTCAGCGCCGGGAATATTTTCCTGGAATCGGCGAGTACGTTCGGTTGTTCGGTCTGACGAAAGAGCGAGCAAAACTTTTGAAACCGGATTGCCTGATCATGCATCCCGGCCCGATCAACCGCGGCGTTGAGATCGACAGCGACGTGGCGGACGGCCTGCAGAGCGTGATTCTCGACCAGGTAACGAACGGCCTCGCCGTGCGCATGGCCGTTCTTTATCTCTGCGGAGGAATTGCAACATGAGTGCGACGATCATCCGAAACGGTCGCTTGATTGACCCCGCAAACAAGCGGGATGAGGTGGCTGATCTTTTGATTGTCGATGGAAAAGTCGCGCCGGTCTCTCAGCTCTCAACTCTCAACTCTCAACCCGATGAGATTGACGCAGGCAATCTCATCGTCTGCCCCGGTTTGATCGACATCCATGTGCATCTGCGCGAGCCCGGATTTGGTCACAAGGAAACAATCGAGTCCGGCGCGCGCGCCGCGGCAGCCGGTGGGTTTACGACAATTGTTTGCATGCCGAACACGTCGCCGGCAGCAGATAACCCCAGCACGATCGCGTGGATCAAAGATCGTGCGGCGGCGGTGGCGTGCGTGCATGTCCTGCCTGCCGGCGCGATCACAAAAAATCTTGCGGGCGAAGAACTCGCGCCGATCGGCTCACTCGCGCAGGCCGGCATCATAGCGATCACTGACGATGGCCATTGTGTCCAAAGTCACGAGGTAATGCGGCGCGCAGTCGAGTATGCGCGCATGGTCGATCTGCCGGTGCTCGATCATTGTCAGGATTACAACCTGGTTGGCAACGGAGTGGTGCACGAAGGTTATTGGAGCACACTGCTCGGATTACCGGGCTGGCCCGCGGCAGGCGAGGAAGCGATCGTCATGCGCAACATTTTGCTCGCGGAGCTTTGCGATCATCACATTCATTGCCAGCACATCACCACTGGTGGAAGTGTCCGATTGCTTCGCGAAGCGCGATCGCGGGGCGTCAAAGTGGGCGGCGAAGTTTGCCCGCATCATATAGCGTTGACCGACGAAGCGATTCAAGACTTCGATACCAATTACAAAATGAATCCGCCTCTGCGATCGGAGGCGGATGTCGATGCGCTGCTGGATGGGATCGCCGATGGGACGCTCTCGATCTTGTGTTCTGACCATGCGCCGCACGCGGATTTCGAAAAGGAAGTCGAGTTCGATGCCGCGCCGTTCGGCATCATCGGATTGGAAACAGAACTAGGCCTATTTTTCGATCTGCTCGTGCACAAGCATCGCAAGATCGACATTGTCCGTTTGATCGAGATGTACACGGTGGAGCCAGCGCGTTTGTTAAGGATTAATACCGGCACGCTTTCAATCGGCGTCCAGGCTGATGTAACGCTGATCGATCCGGATTTGGAATGGACGGTCAGGATCGATAAGTCCGAATCGGAATCGCGCAATTCGCCATTCGATGGCTGGAAACTGAAGGGACGAGCAATGCGGACGATCGTCGAGGGGAAAACAGTTTGGAAGCTGTAGTGGATTTCTTTGAAGCGCCACCACTGAATATCGGCGTTCGCCGCGGCGAACGCCCTACGAGCTCAGCCGGTGTAGCCGCCGTGGATATAGTTCTCCAGGTGCGCGATAGCGGCGCTCTGACACGAGAGCGTCCATTTCACCAAATCGCCGATGGAAATCACTCCAACAAGCTTGTCGCCATCGAGCACGGGCAAGTGACGGATGCGTTTGTCGGTCATGAGACGCAGACATTTTTCGATTGGCTCACGCGGATGGGTGACGGTCAAATTGGTTGACATGATCTCGGCGACTTTCGTTTCCCGAGAGCGCTTGCCGCGCAAGAAAACTTTGCGGGTATAATCACGTTCAGAAATGATCCCGATCAATCGGTCCTCTTCCATGACCAGCAGCGCGCCAACGTTTTTCTTATCCATCATTTCGATCGCTTGAAAAACCGTCGCATCTGGCGAGATGGAAAAAACGTCCCCGCTCTTGCGATTCAGGATCGCGCGGATGGTGCCACTGACGTCCATATGTCCAAAAGATTTAGCTACTGAAACTGGTAGCTTCCTAGAATAGGCGGATAAAGCCGTGTAATGCAAAACAATTTGAAGGGTCCGGAGGCGGACGGATTCCTTCGATCAGGTTGGAAATGAACGATGAATTCGAGGGGCTTCCTTGTTTCAGCGAAGGACTTATTTCCTTTCTTTCCTTGCTTTTTGAGCGCCTAGGAGAAAATAAAGCAAGGATGCATTTAGCCTGGCCATTTAAAGCTCCCGTCGCCAACGGTCGTGATGAAGAAGAAGATCGCTCGCCAACGGGCGATGCGTGGCCCGACTTCTTGTGTGTGGGAGCTCAGAAGGCAGGGACGTCGTGGCTTTATCGGCAATGCGAGCCACATGCCGATTTCTGGATGCCTCCGCTGAAGGAACTGCATTATTTCAATAAATTGACCAAGGCTAAGCGAGTAAATCCTCCGCGCTGCAGAGACGAGCGGGATGCTTGCTTTCTGGAGAGCGTAAGCCGCCTGAGTTCCCGGCCCTACATCGACATGGAGAATTATGCGCGCTTGTTCACGCACAAAGGGTCGCGCCTTTCTGGCGACATCACGCCAGGCTATTCGATGTTGAATGATGAGATGATTGAACGAGTCGTCAGTTATTTCCCAAACTTGAAGGTGATTTTTCTGGCCCGTGATCCGGTTGAAAGAGCCTGGTCCCAGTTGTCCATGGGCGTGCGTCTCGGAAGGATTGCTCGATTCGACGCGACTGATGCCGATGTGGTGATTCGGAGGTTGCTGCAACCATCTGTCCTCTCGCTCTCGTATCCGAGCAAGATCGTCGCGCGATGGAGACGCTATGTTCATCCAGACCTGTTTCGGCTTTATTTCTTCGATGATCTGGAGAGGAGTCCCGGTGAACTGCGGCGCTCCATTCTTCAATTCCTGGGCGGCGATCCGGATAAGCCAAGCGGACGAACCAAGGCCGATGACAACCGTGACGCAGAGAGGGAAAAGCTTCGACTGACCGACAAAGTGCGATCCCGTGTGGCTCAGTTTTTCAAGAGTGAACTGCAGGCCTGTGCGACGAAACTGGGCGGTCCAGCCAAAGAATGGCCAGCGCGATACGGCTTCTCACTGCTTTGGTTCTTCATCGGGTTGATCGACGATGATCTGTTTTCCTGGTGCGACTGGCTCGTTTGAACGAGCAGGCAGATTTTCGTTCCTCGTAGAATGAAGCGGTGCAATTTGCTCTCGTCCTTGCTTTTTGGAGCCAGGAAAGAAAATAATGCAAGGGTGCAGCGGATCTGGTCATTATTTAGAGGTCATCTCGGCGACGGCGGCGAGAAAGAGAGGAACGGATTTTCTACGGGCGAGGCACAGCCCGATTTCTTGTGTGTCGGGTCCCAGAAAGGTGGGACGTCGTGGCTTTACAGCCAACTAGCAGCGCATCCCGATTTTTGGATGCCCCCCATAAAAGAAATCCATTACTTCGATAAGCTGAGCAGGAATAAACGATTGTCTCCTCCGCGCCGCAGGGACGAGCGCGATGTTTGTTTTCTGGCGAGCATGAACAGCTTGAGCACCCGATCTTGTATCGACCTGGAGCATTATGGGCGGTTGTTCATGCACAAAGGGTCGCTCCTTTCTGGCGACATTTCGCCAGGCTATTCCACACTGAACAACGAGATCATTGAGCGAGTCGTCGGTCATTTCCGGAACTTAAAGGTGATTTTTCTGGCCCGTGATCCGGTTGAAAGAGCCTGGTCGCAGCTGTCGATGGGCGTACGCCTCGGAAGGATTAGTCGATTTGACGTAACTGATATCGACGAAGTAATTCGGAATTTGCGGAGTCCAGGGGTTTCCTCGCGCTCATATCCCAGCAAGATCGTCGCGCGATGGCGACGTCATGTTCATCCAGATCTGTTTCGTCTTTATTTCTTTGATGATCTGGAGAGGGGTCCCACTGACCTGCGGCGCTCCGTTCTGCATTTCCTCGGCGCCGACCCGAACAAGCCAAGCGGATGCCTTCGCGCTGATCACAACAGCAGCGCAGGCAAGGAAAAGCTTCAACTAACCGACAAGGTGCGCTCCCGGGTGGCGCAGTTTTTCAAGGATGAACTGCGGGCTTGTGCGAAGGAACTGGGCGGTCCGGCCAGGCAATGGCCAGCCCGCTATGGGTTCTCATTGCTCTGGCTCTTTATCGACATGGCCGACGATATTGATCTGTTTTTTTGGTGGGACTGGTTGGTCTGAGCCCTGGCGAACAGACGCGATTCAGACGCTCCAGCACTCCGTTACTCCATGGCTTTAGCCCGCGCGCGATTTGCCTGAAGTTCAGCCAAATGTTTTTCCGACCAGCGACAAAGCGCGTGCAGCGGCTCGATCAACGTCCGCCCCAGCTTTGTGAGGGAGTATTCCACCTTGGGCGGCACGACCGGGTGCACTTTGCGTTGCACCAAACCGTCCCGCTCCAGGCTGCGCAGAGTTTGCGTTAGCATTTTTTGCGAAATCCCGCCGATCTCGCGCTGAAGCTCGGCGTAACGCTTTGTGCCGTTAGCCAGCACCTGTATGATCAGCGCGGTCCATTTGTCTGCGATCCGGTCGAGCACGAGCCGCGACGGGCACTGCGCATCCATAACTGAGCCGTGGTGGGAAGATTTTCGCATGGCTCTCTTTTAGAACGTCACGTCGTTGGGCGCAAGAAGAGAGTAGCAGCCCAAATCGAGTGTATAGACGTATGCTTCCGTAGTTGACGACCAGTAAGCGCGTGTCGATCTTTTGTTGGATTATGAAGAGAAGTTTTGCAGTGTTTGAGGAAGGTGAGCCAGCTGCGGTGCGCCTGTTGAAGGAGCCGCAACCGGGAAATGCCTCTGGATTTACCGGCAGAAACGATATTGCGACCGACTATTCATTACTCGATGAATATTCGCGCACGGTGGTGGGCGCAGTCGACCGGGTCGCGCCTGCCGTCGCGAACATCGAGATCCAACAACAAAGCGAAAGTCATTCGCGCCACATCGGCGGGAGCGGCTCGGGATTTGTAATTACGCCTGACGGCTTCATTTTGACCAACAGCCATGTCGTCCACGGCGCCAGCCGAATTGTCGCTAATCTTTCGGACGGCCGCGATTATCCGGCACAGCTCATCGGTGATGATCCGGAAACGGATCTCGCCGTCATTCGAATCGATGCGCCCCATCTTGTTCACGTGCGTCTGGCCGATTCAGAAGATTTGCGCGTTGGTCAAATCGCGATTGCAATCGGCAATCCGCTCGGATTCCAGGCGAGCGTGACAGCTGGGGTGATCAGCGCGCTTGGCCGCTCGATGTATTCCCAGTCAGGTCGCCTTATCGACAATATCATTCAGACCGACGCAGCACTGAATCCGGGTAACTCCGGCGGACCTCTGGTCAACTCAGCCGGAGAAGTTATCGGTGTTAACACGGCAATGATTCGACCGGCCCAGGGGATCTGCTTTGCGATTGCGAGCAATACGGCCAAGCTTGTCGCCGGCTGGCTGATTCGCGACGGCAGAATTCGGCGCAGCTACATCGGTGTCGCCGGACAAAATGTGCCGCTGCATCGCCGCATCATTCGGTTTTATAACCTGGCACCCGAAACCGGAGTGCTGGTTGTGTCGGTGGAAAAGAATAGCCCAGCGCAAGGGGGCGGTCTGCGGGAGGGCGATATCATTGTTGCCTTCAACGACGGACCGATCGGCACAGTCCACGACCTGCACAAGATGTTGGTAGGCGAGCAAATCGGCGTTCCCGCGAAGCTGGTCGTGATTCGGCAGACCGAAAAATTGGAACTGTCGGTCTTGCCCGCCGAATCACCTGTTCGCGAGCGATAACTGTAGTGCGGAAATCTAAAAGTTTCTCGCAGCCGGCACGGCTGTCTCTACAGTCAAGCCGGTCGCTATGAAAATTCTTATCGTTGGCAGCGGTGGCCGCGAACACGCGCTCGCATGGAAATTGAAGCAATCTCCGCATGCAGAGCGCATTTTTTGTGCGCCGGGAAACGCCGGCACTGCCGAAACCGGAGAGAATGTAGCGATTTCCACAAGTGATCTCGCATCACTCGTCCGCTTCGCGAAAGAAAATCGTGTCGATCTAACAGTGGTTGGTCCGGACGATCCGCTTGCCGCCGGGATTGTCGATCTGTTTGCCGCGGAAGGTTTGCGCATTTTCGGGCCCACCAAAACGGCGGCAAGACTCGAATCCTCCAAAATTTTCGCGAAGAAACTGATGCATGAGCACGGAATCCCAACAGCGCGGGCCGGGACATTTGAACATAGCGACGACGCGCTCCGGTTTTGTGACCAGCTCCAATTCCCCATTGTTATCAAAGCGGACGGGCTTGCGCTCGGAAAGGGGGTAATCATCGCGCCTGATCCTGCTGTGGCAAGATCGACGATCGACGAGATGATGAATCAAGACCGTTTCGGTGAGGCTGGCCGGCACGTCGTGGTCGAGGAATTCTTGCGCGGAACAGAATGTTCGCTGCATGCCCTCGTCGACGGTGTGAACTATCGATTGCTACAAACGGCGCGCGATCACAAGCGCGCGCTGGACGACGACGATGGCCCGAACACCGGCGGAATGGGCGCGTTTAGTCCGGCAAACAATTGGACTGCTGAGCTTGAGGATCAATTTCACAAAAAAATCATGCGACCGCTGCTGGACGGTCTATGTGAAAAGAACATTACATTTCGCGGCTTACTCTATCCCGGTCTCATGATCAGCGCGGATCACGCGCGAGTCCTGGAATTCAACTGCCGCTTTGGCGATCCCGAGACCCAGGCCATTTTGCCGCGAATGAAATCTGATTTGTTGCCGTTGTTGGAAGCGACGATCGACGGAAACATCGACACGTGCACGGTCGAGTGGGACTCGCGTCCGGCGGTGACAGTGGTGCTTGCCTCGGGCGGTTACCCAGGCAAATACGAAACCGGCAGAGTCATTTCCGGGCTGGGCGAAGCGGCAAAGGTCGACGCGGTGCAGGTGTTTCACGCGGGAACGAGGCGCGTGAATGATGAAATTGTGACTGCCGGAGGTCGGGTGCTCGCGGTCACCGCACTTGGATCGACCATCGAAGCCGCGCGCGCGCGCGCGTATGAAACGGTCTCCCGCATCGATTTCGGGAACTGCCATTATCGGCGCGATATTGCTCTGAACGCCGTTCGGGATAATGTCGGAAAATTACGGTGATATCTCGATTCTTGCTGACGATTCTTGCGATCTCGATCTTCGGGGCGAATCTCCTCGCTCAGTCGCCGACGCCGGCAGCGTCCGCACCAATGCAAACGGTAAGACCTCTGTCCATTGCATCGGGCTCGCCGGCGGCCCCATTGCCCTCGCCGACAAGAAAGCCGACGACTAGGCAATTGGTTGATTCGTTAGGCCCGGCAGATTTGCAGGCAGTGATCGCCCTATTGAAAAGCAATTTCACAAATCCCGATGCAATTACCGACACGGAATTGAGTCGGGCGACGGTAGAGGGTCTGATGGTACGGTTGCCGCGTGGCGTGATTCTCTTGCCCAATAAGGAGGATGCGCCGCTGGACGTCCCGAGCACTCTTTACAGCGAGGTCCTGGACGGTCACATCGGATATCTCCGCCTCGGGTCGCTCAACGGCGCTAATCTTCAGGCAATGGACAAGAGCCTTGGCACCTTCGCCGCAAACAAAGTAGACGCCCTGATTATCGATCTTCGCTGCAGCCAGGGAACAAATGATTTTGCGGTCGCTGCAGAATTTGCGAAGCGATTTTGCCGGAAAGGCAAGGCGCTCTTCACACTGCGCAAACCGGCCGCGCGTCAGGACCGCGTGTTTAGTTCTGACCGCGATCCGGCCTTTCAAGGTCTGATCATGGTGCTTGCCGATAGCGACACTTCCGGCGCAGCTGAAGCACTTGCTTCTGCCTTGCGATTTTATGATAAAGCCCTCGTGATCGGCCAACCGACTGCCGGTCGCGCGGTCGAATATTCGGATTTGCCATTACCTAGCGGCAAAATCCTGCGGGTTGCAGTGACGGAAGCGGTTTCGCCTGAAGGGCGTTCGTTATTTGCAGAAGGAATAAAACCAGATTTGCCCGTCGAAATGCCGGCGGCAGACAAGCGGCAAATTTTTCAATCCAGCGCCGAGAAGGGAATGGGTTCATTTGTTTACGAAGCTGGGCGTCCGCATTTGAATGAGGCAGCACTATTAGCCGGAACAAATCCTGAAGTCGAGCCGCAGCAACGTCGCGGACGCGGGTCAGAGAAACCACCGCCACACGATCCGGTCTTGCAGCGCGCACTTGATGTCGTTACCTCGCTCGAGGTCTATCAGAAGCGGTAAGACCGACTGCTTCTCGATCAAGTTCTCAGTTCTCCGTTAGCTTACGCTGTTACTCCCGAGCTTTATTCGCTTTTCTGACTTCTGGAGGGGGAAGACCGGAAATCTCCCTTTCGGCATTGCGCAACGGCTTGATGCCGTCTCGGAGCAGTTCGGTAAGTTTGTCAATACGAGTGCCTCCCGAATCATGCAGAGTGGAAACAATTTCATCGATGACCCATCTATCATTCTCAGGAATAAGAATTACGATCGATGTCTTTTTTCCTTTTCCGAGTATCCTGTCTTGTCCATGTTCCATGAATGCCTCGTGAACTGTGATTTCCAGTCGGCCATTAGATCGCCTCGGCGGAGAGACCGTGATCTTTTCCGGGCGTTCATAACGGTCGCATAGCAAGTCTTTGCTACTCACTGCCATTACCTCTAGATCGTCGACAGTCGGGGGCCACCACCCATATCCTAGAATTCCGACGAGCCTTGCTCTGCGATTCCTGGCGCTCGCTAAATCACTCAACGCATGAAGAAATTGGTCAATATTTCTTTGCTGTCCTGCGCTGAAGTATTTCCGTAACGGCTCAAAGCTGGAGTTCTGCAAAGGCCGAACCGAAGAGGTTGTCGGTTGTTGCGTCAGTGGCGAGCGTTCTTGCCGCGCTGCAGGCGACGTAGAGAAAACATTGGCGACGGCTTCGACCGCTGTCGCCTGTGGAGGAGATTGTTCCGAAGCCCCATTCGCGACCGCAGTCGCAATTGCGGCGGCTAGGTACAGTATTGCCTTGCGGCGCAGACCGAAAAGGTAGATCTCCACTTGCACAGGAACATAGAGCAACTTTCGAGCCTGAATGTTCAAGGCCCAAGATTGAACTAGTTCGACAACAAACAAGGAAATCACGGGGCGAACTGTAACGATCATACAGGGTTGAGAGATTCTTCGACTTCGCTCAAAATGACGGAGACATGAGCCCGGTCGAGGAACGTATCGGTTATAAGTTCCGGAATTCACTTTTACTGGCGGAGGCGCTCACGCATCCCAGCCTGGGCCACGAAACGCAACGCTATCATTTTGATAATCAGCGTTTGGAATTTCTCGGTGACGCCGTCCTTCAACTTGTGATTAGCGAACATCTCTTTCGTCGTTTTGGCAGCGAAGCCGAAGGACAACTGACAAAATTTCGTTCACGGCTCGTCTCCCGCGAAACGTTGAAGATGCACGCCGCCGCGCTTGATTTGGGACGTTACCTTTTGATGGGACGCGGGGAGGAAGCCAGCGGCGGCCGCGAGCGAACGTCAACATTGGCAGACGCGTTTGAAGCTCTCATCGGCGCCATTTACCTCGATGGCGGTCTCGATACTGCGAGAGAATTTATTTTGACGCAGGCGCACTCTGATCTCGCGCAACTCGCGGAAGAGCCGATCGAGATCAATCCAAAAGGTCAGTTGCAGGAATTATTGCAAAGCATCTCACCCCGCAGCCCGGTCTATGAGTTAATTTCACAAAGCGGACCTGAGCACGAAAAGACATTTGTCGTGCAAGCTGTCTGGGAGGGAATCGTTCTTGGCCAGGGCAGCGGTCGAAGCAAAAAACAGGCAGAAACCGCGGCCGCCCTCGAGGCAATGAAGTTGAAGGGTTGGGAGAAAAATGCGAACCCGGGCGGGTAAGATTGTGTAGTTGTAGCCGGGGGCGATGACCCCGGCATCCGCGATCAGCGATCACGGCGACAGCTTCAGATTGAATGATTAAGCGCGTCGAGATTCTCGCCCGAGCTCGACGTCCACCGAAAATGCTGCGCGATAGATGCAGTCACGAATTTCTTCGCGCGGTCGATCGCCTTTTCCAGCGATAAACCGGAAGCAAGGCTGGCGGTAATTGCCGCCGAATAGGTGCAGCCAGTGCCGTGGGTTGCAACTCCGCGAACGAATGGCGCGGCGAACTCGGTAATTTTGCCACCGACACACAGGACATCGATGGCACTGCCTCCCGCCAAGTGTCCGCCCTTGAGCAAGATTGAGACCCGATATTTCCTGGCCAGGGCGCGCGCTGCTTTTTCCATCGATTGTCGGTCCTGTACTTTTTGGCCGAGCAGTTTTCCGGCTTCATCCAGATTCGGCGTGATCAATGTTGCCAGCGGAAACAATTTCGATTCATAAAGCTTGATCGCAGTGGCTTCGAGAAGGCGATCACCGCCGGTTGCAGTGATGACCGGATCGATGACCAGTGGAAGGCGTTTCCTCGATTTGCCTGAAAGATCGGCAAGAGAGCGCGCAACCGTTTCAACAATTTCGGCGGAGTAAAGCAGACCGGTCTTAATCGCCGCGATTGGAAAATTCTTCGCGAGCACTTCGATTTGCTCGCGCACAATTTTTGTGCTGACCGGTTCAATCCGAGAAACTTTTCCCGGAGTTTCGGCAACGACGCAGGTGACCGCGGTCAATCCATAAACACGGAGGGCCGAAAACGTTTTTAGATCGGCCTGAACACCGGCGCCAGCGCTGCTGTCGGACCCCGCGATGGTCAGCGCGACGGACGGCTGATTATGATGATCTAACGATTTAACGATTCGGCGATTTAACGGTTTACGCGCCGTCGCTGCCAATCGCTTCGACCGGACAGCCTTCCATTGCTTCTTTGCAGAGCGCTTCTTCCTCCGGGGTTTCCGGCTGTTTATAAACATAGGAATGGCCGCCATCGTCGTTGCGTTTGAAATTGGCAGGCGCGGTCTCGCGGCACAAATCGCAGTCGATGCACTGATCATCGACGTAGAATTTGCCCGCTACATTTTCGGCGTATTTGTTTGCCGCGTCGGCCATAGTTTTTCCGATAAAAGTGAAGCGGAACGGTAGGGAGAAATACTCCCCGTTCAATTTAATTTGACCGTTGACGAGCTTGCGCGCAACTGCCAGACAAGCGATGGACGAAGGAATTGGGACCGATGAGATCGGAAACCATCAAGACCCTGCGAGCTTTTGCGATTGAACTGGCGATCTATGCCGTTCTTGTCGTCGCTTATTTCTTTCTAGTGCTCCATTTGCTCGGAGGATGGCTGTACCAGCTCGAAAGTCAGCACCGTTATAGCTACGCCAGCGTCGCAGTTCTGCTAATGATCGGCCAGGCTGTTGTTCTTCAAAATGTGACCACGCGCTTGCTGCGTTTCATTCGCCGTCGTGCCAGATAACCCATGTTTTTCCCAATTTCCGGCGCGCACATCAGCCCGATCTATTTGGTCATCGTCGGGTTCGTGATCGGCGTTATGGGCGGATTTTTCGGAGTGGGCGGGAGCTTCATTGCCGGGCCCGCCCTGCGCCTGGTCGGTTTGGATTGGAATTTTGCAGTTGGCACCGATCTGGCGCATATCGTGGGTAAGTCAGTCGTAGCGGTGCGGCAACATCGCGCCTTTGGAAATGTTGATCTTAAGCTCGGATTCATCATGGCGCTGGGAACAATCGGTGGCGCCGAAGTAGGCGCGCAGTTGATTCAAATATTCAAGCGCGCGGGCAATGTAAACTTTGTCGTCAGTGTGGTCTCCATTGTCGTTTATGTGAGCATCTCGGCATTCATGATGTGGGAGAGCCGGAAAACGCTGATCTCGCAAAAAGGACGATCGCAGCGAGGATTAGTAAAAGGCGCTAAGTCAAAAGAGGATCATTCTGCATTCGGGCCAGTCACGCGCTCCATTCAACGATTGAAAATTTGGCCGATGATCGCGTTGCCAACTTCGGGGATAAAGGAAATTTCGCTGTGGTTGATTCTTCTGGTCGCGTTTGTGGGCGGGTTTTTTAGCGGCTTTCTCGGCGGAGGCGCCGGCTACATCCGCATGCCCTCGATGGTTTATGTCCTCGGGATTCCCACCCACTTGGCGGTGGGCACCGACTTGTTTGAGATCATCATCTCAGCCAGTTATGGAACGTTCAGCCACGCGGTAAAAGGCAATGTAGACATTTTGATCGCGCTCGTGATGCACACCGGCGCGGCCATCGGCGCGCAGATCGGTGCCATTTCCACACAATACTTCGCCGGCCCAAAAATTCGGCTCGCGTTCGTGCCGTTGCCGCTGATCGGCGCAGCCATCGTCATTTATACTCTGTTCACCGGACACAAATTGTAACCCTCGATGAAAATTTTGATTTGCAGCGATGGCACGCCAGCCGCCGAAGGCGCGATTCAACTCGGAGGATTGTTGGCTGGGCCGCTGAAGGCGCAAACGACGCTCCTTGGCATTTCCGAGAACTCAAGCGACGAACACCTTTTGCGTGACGCGCTCGAAAAGCAGGCGCAGCTCCTCCGCGCACAAAATGCGGCGCTGGAGGTCATCGTTCACACTGGCGAACCTGTCCGCCAGATTCTCGATCAGACATCTAAAACGAGCTACGATCTCGTTATCGTCGGGGCGCGCTGGACCGGAGCGACCGGGGATTACTGGCGCTCGGAAAAGACATATGAAGTGATCAAAGCAATTCAGCCGCCGGTGCTCGTGGCGATCGGTGAACGCGCGACATTAAAGAAGTTTCTTGTTTGCACTGGCGGAAAAGAATTCATCGAGCGAGCGATAGAATTCACAGGCAAGCTGGCAGCGGCTGTTGGCGCCTCCGTGACATTGCTGCATGTGATGGCTGAGCCACCCGCAATTTATGCCGATCTGGTGCGGCTCGAAGAAGATGTCGATCAATTGCTCGAATCCAAATCGGAGCTCGGAACAAATTTGCGCCGGCAAAAAAGAGAGCTCGAACGGCTCGGTGTTTCTGCCACAGTGCGCGTTCGGCACGGCATCGTGATCGACCAGGTTTTCGATGAAGCGCGCGAAGGCGATTACGATTTGATCGTGACCGGCACGTCGCAAGCGCGGGGTCTCCTTCGTCATTACATTATGGGCGATCTCACTCGTAGCATTTTAAATCATGCGAATTGTCCCGTGCTGGTCGCGCGCGCCGGCAAGCCGCCGGCGGCCAGAACGCTTTGGAAGGCTCTCACAGGATTATTCAGCAGGGGTTAAATGCCTGCCTGTAGGCGGTTCGCTGTGTGAAGTGACGAACACCGGAGATCTTGCAGGGAAGCTGTCAGCTTCCCCTACAGGGCTAGAGCCTGAAAAACCCGGTACGTTTGTCTATCTTTCCTTTGTACGAAACATTTAGTGGAAACGACTGAACAATCAACCCTGCGCAGCTCTCGTGTGCGCCGTTGGCTTGGGCACCTTTGGCGGGAGTGGACGATCGAAAGCTGGCGGCCGATTGCCACGGCTTTTGCCAAACCCGAGCCTTCGAAATGGAATGATTCCCGAGTAACCGCGGCGTGGATCGGTCACGCCACTGTGCTTGTTAATTTTTTCGGCATCAAGATTCTTACCGATCCGGTACTTTTTCCGCGCATCGGGATTCGATTACCAGGATTCACCATCGGCCCGAAACGATTGACCGCGCCCGCGCTCGTTTTCCACGAGCTTCCAGGAATCGATATTGTCCTTTTGTCGCACGCTCACTTTGACCATTTTGATTTGCGAACTCTCCATTGCTTTGACGAGAGCACGAGCGTGGTCACTGCTCCCCACACGCGAGACCTGTTAAGGTGGACCCGTCTACGCGACATCACGGAGCTTCGCTGGGGCGAGCGGAAGACCCTTAAGACTGCACGCCGTACTGCGGGCGATATTGATATCATTGCATTCCGCGTAAATCACTGGGGCGCGCGAAAGCAGCGAGATACTCACCGTGGTTACAACGGCTATCTCATGGAGAGAAATGAGCGGCGCATTATTTTCGCCGGTGACACCGCGTTGACGAACAGCTTTGCCGACTTGCGTGAGGACGGCCCTATCGATCTCGCGATCATGTCGATCGGCGCTTACAACCCATGGATCCGATCGCATTGCACGCCCGAGCAGGCGATCGAGATGGCGAACGCGGCCGGCGCCCAATTCATCGTGCCAGTGCATCATCAGACTTTCCGGCTCAGCTTCGAACCATTGCGCGAGCCAATCGATCGGTTCGAGGCAGCACTTAAACGAACGCCCGAACGCATCGCTCTTCGCGAAATCGGCGAGACCTTCGTTCTCCCGCTGTAGAGCTTGTCTCCAGCGCCCGCGAATGTAATCTTTGCCCCCATAGCGCCGACGTAGCTCAGCTGGTAGAGCAGCGGTTTCGTAAACCGCAGGTCACGGGTTCGAATCCCGTCGTCGGCTCACCAACAAAATGTCCGCCTCCGCCAACTCCGTCTCGATCATCGTTCCCACTCTGAACGAGGAGGAGAATATCGTACCGCTCGTCTCTCAAATTATCGCCAGCGCTGTTCCTTTTCAGGAAATTTTATTCGTCGACGGTGATTCAACAGATGCGACCGCCGATAGGATTCGCGCGCTCGCGGCTCGTTACCCCATTCGGTTGATTGAGCAAAATTGCGCAGACCTCGGGTTAGCGGGAGCGATCGTGTCCGGTGCGCGCTCCGCGCATGGGGAGATTCTTCTTGTGATGGACGCCGACTTGAGTCATCCCCCCGAGCGGATCAAAGATTTGCTGGCCCCTTTATTTGCTGGCGCTGCCGACATGGTAGTCGGGAGCCGTTATGTTGAAGGCGGTTCGACGCCGGGCTGGCCGGTGTGGCGACGAATCGTGTCGCGCGGCGGAGCGGCACTCGCTTATCCGCTGACCGGCGTCCATGATTCGATGGGCGGCTTCTTTGCCATTTCGCGCTCTCGATTACTGGAACTCGCGCCGCAGACCAGCGGGTTCAAAATTGTTTTCGAGGCGATTGTGCGCGGGGGTGGCACGCTCCGCGTGCGTGAGATTCCCATCGCTTTTCGCGAGCGTATCCGCGGGAAATCGAAAATGTCCTTCCGCATTGCGCTGCGATTCTTCCTCCGATGGCTGCACGTAACGTTCCGGCGCCTTATCCCCGGACCAGATCGTCCTGCGGAGACCGCGAAGGCTTTCGCGGTCGGCAGTGTTGAGATTAACCCCGAAAGCCTGGGAGTTGATTAACTAGGGAATCGGCAGCTTGTGGGAGCCAGGTCGGCGGCCAACTGGATCTGCTGGCCTTTTCGCTTATAGCGCAGGAGCTCGATCGCGAGCCCAAGAAATAGCAGCAGACTGCCAAAAAACGTATTGCCGTAGCTTTGTGCGCCCTGCGGGAACAACAAAGCAAGAGCAAGCAGTGCTAACGCCGGCAAGCTCCACCACAAAAGCGCTGAACCTTTCCCATCGATTACTCGTTGCGTTATCACTGCAAATGGCAGCATGAGCCAGGAAAAGAAATAACCAAAGGAAAGCGGGGAGGTCAGCAGTATCATCAAGACCAGCAATGCGAACTCGATTGCGTCGCTCTCCGGCGTTCGCATCGCGCGCCGAGGCATCGCTGCGAGAAACAAAATCCCCAAAGCCAGCGCGATAGCGATAACGATTGCATTGACGGTCGCAAATTTAAGATCGGCGAAGTTGACGTAGATTGGGGTGTGCGGTCCAGGAGCGGCATCAGAGTCGATGTGCCGAAGCAGGCGATTGCCTACACCGACAACCGATTGATTTTTCCACGAATAGCTGCGCATCGGCCGCTGGGCCACGCCGGTAGCGTCGTATTTTAACATTCCGACGCTCCACTTCTCGAGGTCGCGCCAGGCTCGTTCAAATCCACGGAACGGCGCCGGTAAAATGAGAAGTAAAAACGCCAGCGTCACGATGAGGCTGGCGGTCGCTTTCCAATAACGCCGGTAAACCAGATAAATAATTGCGATCGCTGGAAACGCTTTGATCGCCGCGGCGACCGCAATTAGTGCACCGGCGGAAAATTCCCGTTTTGTGCGTAGCCCAACAAAAGCGCCAAGCATTAGCGCGAGTAATACGAGATGCGGCTGACCGAGATGGTAACTGGACCAGATGTAGACTATCAACAGCAGACTCGGAATCAGATATAGCCATGCATTTTTTACATGGCTTTGGCCACCCGCAAGAAATGCCGCCAGCCGAACACTACAAAACCAGGCTGCTGAGTTGATGGCGACGAGCAAGAGAATCAATCCCGCCTGCCCCAGCAAACTCGCGCCCGCCAGGAACAGCGCACAAGTCGGCGGATACATGAAATCGTATTTCCCGGAGCGAAGGAAAAAGATTTCATCGCCCGCGAGCACGTGCCGGCCGGTGTCGTACCATAATTCGTAGTCCATGATGCTACGGCCCCGGAGATAGTGGAGGAATGGCACGGCCGAAAAGACGATCGCTGTCACGATGAAGATCCACAGCAGGATGCGAAAACCTGTCGGGCTATTTAATCGACGATTGAGCGTTGCCCAACTCGCCTTTGGAGTTGAATCCTTCACGCGTTCTGCCGGGTCGCAGCGATCGGCGGACGCGCGTCATGCCAGTCGGTGGTTTGCTCGTAGGCGTGGGCGATTTGCAAAATACGTGCTTCATCCAGCGCTTTGCCTAACAACTGCAAGCCGATAGGCAGACGCTGCCCATCGGCGTCCGCAAATCCGCATGGCACGCTGATTCCGCAAATTCCAGCGAGGTTTGCGGGGCTGGTAAAAATGTCGGCGAGATACATTTGCAACGGATCCGCTGTGCGTTCGCCAAATTTGAACGCCGGCACCGGCGACGTCGGCGAAATCAGCGCGTCGACTTGCTCGAAGGCCTTTGCAAAATCCTGCCGGATCAATTCGCGCACCTTGTGCGCACGCAAATAATACGCATCGTAATAACCGGAGCTCAAAACATAGGTGCCGAGAATAATGCGGCGTTTTACCTCCAAGCCAAAACCTTCTCCCCGAGTTCGACCATAAAAATCGAGCAAATCTTTTGGATTCTCCGCTCGATATCCGTAACGCACACCATCAAAGCGGGCCAGGTTCGCGGAAGCCTCCGCCGTTGCCAGAATGTAGTAGACTGCGGTCGCATAATCGGTATGCGGCAACGAGACATCAACGATCTCCGCGCCTAACGAATTCAGATGTTTTACCGCTGCATTGATCGCGGCTTTGACCTGAGGATCGGTCCCTTCGATCATGTATTCCTTCGCCAAGCCCAATCGGAAGCCGCGCAAATCTTTTCCCAGCTGGGCGGTATAATCAGGCACTGGTTCGTTCAAAGAGGTTGTTTCTTGCGGGTCGTGGCCCGCGATCGCGTTCATAATCAGCGCTGAATCGCGCACCGTTTTTGTTAACGGACCGACTTGATCAAGCGATGAAGCGAACGCGACCACGCCGAAACGCGAAACGCGGCCATAGGTCGGTTTCAGACCAACAACACCCGAAAGCGCGGCCGGTTGCCGAATCGATCCGCCGGTCTCCGTCCCGAGCGCCCCGAAAGCCTCATTGGCCGCTACCGCCGCGGCCGAACCGCCACTGGAGCCCCCCGGCACGCGCGACACCTCCCACGGATTGCGCGTCAATTTCATGGCGGAATTTTCGGTCGATGAACCCATCGCGACCTCGTCCATGTTTGTTTTGCCAAAAGGAATTGCGCCCGCGGCGCGCAATTTTCGAATAACGGTCGCATCGTAAGGCGCGCGATAGCCGCGCAGGATCTTTGACCCACAAGTGCAGGGCTGACCTGCTACGTTAATGATGTCTTTGATTGCAATCGGCACGCCGCCCAACGGAAGATCGACATTCGCTTTCTCCGCTTCTTTTGCTGCAGCTTCAAAATCGAGTGAGAGATAGGCATCGATTTCTCCATCCACAGCTTCGATGCGCGCTCTTAGTGCCTCGAGTACTTCGCGAGGTGAGACTTCCCGGTTACGCAACAGGGATTGCAAATCGGCGATGCTCAGCGCCGGCAGATCCTTCCCCGTCATTCCACTACTTTCGGGACAATGAAAAGGCCGTTGGCCTGGCGAGGCGCGTTGCTCAGTGCTTGCTGCGCCGTAAACCAGTCCCGCGGCGCGTCTTCTCGGAAAACGTTAAAAATTGGGAGGGCATGAGTAGCCGCTTCGACATTACTCACATCCACCTCGCGCAGTTTCTCCGCGTATTTCAATACATCGCCGAGCTGCTTCTGGAAAAGCTCCGTCTCCTCGTCGGTCAGATTTAGCCGCGCCAGCCTGGCAACGTACGCGACATCGAGGTCGGAAGCTTTGGCCATGGTTGCCAATCAAGCCCGAAAGCGTTTCGGGGTCAAAAGTGGAGGTGGCTCATCAGCCAGATGACCGCTACCGCGAGCGTCGCCACCAACAGCAGAAAAACCATCCGTCCCTCCCGTCGCGCTTTGCGCAGCGAACGCGGGCGCCGGCTGCTTCCGCTTTTATCGAAGTAGTGGCTGTCTTCCAGGGCCACCGAGACGTAGAACTGCTTATCGCCTGTATTGTTTGTTTTTCGCCTCTCCTCTCCTGGCGCTGGAGAGATGTCCTCCGCGCTTTGCGGCCCGTTTATGACCATGCGCTCGAGTTTTTCGACCTTCTCACGCAGTTCCGCTTCCGTTCGCGCTATTTCTTCCTGCCTGCGGCGAAGCGCGGAAGGCGATTTAGGCGAGCGACGAAACATCGCCATCACCGGCTCGCCATCCAAAAGAAGACAACAAGAGCGATAATGCCAAAAATAATCAGCGGCAACGTGAGCGCGACGCCAATTTGAAACCACTGCGAAAATGAGCGTCCCCCGTTGCTCTCGTATGCATCTGACGCGATGTCAGGCAAAGGCGTATCGCCAGCGGTCTCGCCAGTTGCTTGCAGTCGGCTGCGCTGCTCGCTGTACTCGGTACGTGCGTCATCCACCGTGCTTAGAGCGCGGCTCAATTCCTTGTGCAAATCGTCGGGATTCCAGCTCTTAGGATCGATCGCTTCAACTAATTCCAAATGCTGGCCGAAACTTTCTCGAGTGGCGCGGATCTGCTCGAGCCGTTTTTGCGCGTTATACGCTTCGCGCTCGAGCACAACGAGCGAGCGCGTTAGCTTGTCGGTCATTTCAGTGCGACCGCGCTCCAATTCTTCCTGACGCCGGCTGAGTTCTTCGAGTTCGCGTTTTTGTTTTTCTATCTGCTCCTGCTGGCGCTTGAGCTGGAGCAGTTGCTCCTGCGCTTTTTGCACTTGCGAGTCTAGGTGCTCCGAGGAGAGCGTGTCGTCCCCACTCAATTCCAGCATCTGCTCAATCGGTCGAAGTTTTTCTGCCATGACAAGTCGTGACTCGCCGCAGCGCCATATTAGTTAAGCCCGTTCAGAATGCCAGAGATTTCAAAAGGAATTTTTTTTTTTACTGGAACGGCGCGCCATGAGCATCACACAAATTCGACGGTCACGGACCGCGGCTACGATTTCATCGCGCCGGCATCATTTCCAGCAGGACTCCTTTGAAATATTCCGTCTCCGGCAAGGTGGGAAGGATCGGATGATCGGGCGCCTGCTCAAAACGGCCTATCCGACGGGCTGAACGCCTTGCGTCTACGAGCGCATCGGCGATCATCTGCCCGAATGCATTTTCGCTGACGTGATGTGAGCACGAAAAGGTCGCGAGCATTCCATCGCGCGACAGCAATTTGAAGGCGCGAACGTGGAGTTCACGGTAACCGCGCATCGCGTCTCGGAGCCCACCTTTCGTTTTTGTAAACGATGGTGGGTCGAGAACAATCAAATCATATTGCGACCGCCTTTTTTCGGCAGCGCGCAGGAATTGAAAAACATCCTGCTCCATCCATTCCACTTCCAGAGTGTTTCGCGACGCATTACGTTTCGCGGCGGCGATGTTCGCCGAATTTTCTTCCACCCCCGTCACCTCGAACGCTCCGGCGCGGGCACTAGCCAGTGCGAATGCTCCCTGGTTTGTGAAGCAATCGAGCACCCGGCGCCCTTTGGCATATTGCGCGACTGTTTCGTAGTTCTGCTTTTGATCGAGGTAAAAGCCAGTCTTTTGCGCATGCAGGAGATCGACTTCAAACGTTAAGCCGCCGATTACCATTTCGACCGGCGAAGAAGCATCTCCGCGCAAAACGCCGCTCCGCAATTCGAGACCTTCCGCACGGCGAACCGCTACGTCGTTGCGCTCGATAATTGTGACGTCGCCAAAAAGATCGACGATTGCGTTCATTATCAGATCCTTTCGGGTATCCATCCCCAGCGTAAGCGTTTGCAGCACGAGACAATCGCCGTAGCGATCGAGGATCACGCCGGGAAGTCCGTCACTCTCGCTCCAGATGACGCGGCAAAGCTTCGGATCGACACCTCGTCGCGCTCGGTATTCGGCGGCTTGCGCGATACGGCGGTTAAAGAAGTCCAGATCGAGATTTTGTTTCCGTCGCGAGAAACGTCGCGCCACAATTTGCGATTTCGAATTATAAATCGCGCTGCCGATCAAATGATCTCTGCCGTCTTTGAGCGAGATGACATCGCCGTCCGCCGGTTTCCCGAAAATCTTCAGCACTTCGCTGGAAAATACCCAGTCGTGGCCGTGTAAAATTCGCGCGCGCGGTTTGACGACAATTCCAGCCATGCAGTAATCATGTCGCACTTATGGCAGCCTCTCCACAATCCTTTCTCGATCTTCCCGGAATCAAAAAATTGCGCAGCGGAAAGGTGCGCGAAGTTTTTGATCTCGGCGAAACACTTCTCTTCGTCGCCACCGATCGGCTTTCTGCTTTTGATGTGATCTTGCCCGATCCGATTCCGCACAAAGGCGCGGTCTTGAATCAACTCTCTGCCTTTTGGTTCAAACGCTTCGATAAGATCGATAATCACTTTGTCACGGCGGATTTCGACGACTTCCCGCAAGAACTACACGCAGTTCGCGATCAGCTGGCCGGTCGCTCGATGATCGTGCGCAAGACAACGCCACTCCCGGTGGAATGCGTTGTCCGTGGGTATCTAGCCGGCTCCGGCTGGAAGGAATATCAGGAATCGCAAAGCGTTTGCGGCGAAAAATTGCCGCCGGGATTGCAACTCGCCTCCCAATTGCCAGAGCCAATTTTCACTCCCGCAACCAAGAGCGAAGAAGGACACGACCTTAATATCGACATGAACACGTGTCGCCAAATTTTGGGCAGTGAAATGGCGAAGCGCGTGCGCGACTTGAGTTTGCAAATCTATGCTGCGGGCCGCGATCATGCCGCGCAACACGGGATCATCGTCGCGGATACGAAATTCGAGTTTGGCGTTGTCGACGGAAAATTGCTCCTGATCGACGAATGCCTTACGCCCGACTCATCCCGGTTCTGGCCGAAAGATCAATACGTTGTCGGGCAAAGTCCGCCCAGCTTCGATAAACAATTCGTGCGCGATTATCTGGAGACGCTTGATTGGAACAAAACGCCGCCGGCGCCGTCTCTGTCGAAGGATGTGATTGCAAAGACTTCCGCCAAATATGTGGAAGCATTCGAGCGATTGACCGGCGGGAAACTGACGTAACACAGGCATCCTGCCTGTTTCGTCCGACGGCTTCCAGCCTGTCGAGCCGTGCAGCAAGTCCACGCAGGCAAGATGCCCGCGTGCCGCACAGCCGAGACGACTATGTTATCAATAAATCGCTCACCAGCGATTTCTCTTCTTTCAGCTCGGCGATCGACTTTTCAATCTTATCCCGGCTAAATTCATTGATCGGCACTTTCTGCACAATCTCCCACTTTCCGTTGCGGACACGCACTGGGAATGATGAGATCAACTCTTTATCGACATCATAGCTTCCGTCGGAACAAACGGCCACGCTATGCCAATCCTCGCCGGGCGTGTCATTCGTGAGAAATCGCACCGTATCGACAATCGCGTTTGCCGCTGAGCCGGCCGACGAAAGCCCGCGCGCCTTGATCACGGCCGCGCCGCGCTGCTGCACGCTCGAAATAAATTCTTCCTTCAACCATTTTTCATCGTTAATCACTTCGTTTGCGGGGCGATTGTCGATCTTCGCGGTGTAAAAATCAGGATACTGCGTGGAGGAATGATTACCCCAGATCGTCATATTCGTGACGCGAGTGATTTCGACGCCGGCCTTGTGAGCAAGCTGGGCGCGAGCACGGTTTTCATCCAACCGGGTCATGGCGAACCAGCGATCGCGTGGAATTCCTTTCGCGTTGTTCATCGCAATCAGACAATTCGTGTTGCACGGGTTCCCGATCACCAGCACGCGCACATCAGCGGCGGCGTTCCTCTCGATCGCCTGACCTTGCCCGATAAAAATCTTGCCGTTAATCCCGAGCAAATCTTTCCGTTCCATACCGGCCTTGCGCGGGATGCTGCCGACCAGCAGCGCCCAATTGATATCGCGAAATCCTTCGTCCAGATCAGCGGTCGGCACCACCGATTCGAGCAACGGGAAAGCGCAATCGTGCAATTCCATCACCACGCCCTTGAGTGCGTCGAGCGCATTCGGGATCTCGATCAAATGCAGGGTGAGAGGTTGGTCCGGCCCGAACATTTCTCCGGAGGCGATGCGAAAAACAAGCGAGTAACCAATCTGCCCGGCAGCGCCGGTGACAGCGACTTTAATGGGAGATTTCATGATTCAATTAGCCACGGATGCATTGCTGAGCAACGTGACCCTAGCGCGTCAATGACGAATGACGAATGTCTAATGACGAAGGAATGACGAAGACCGAATGGCGAATAAACCGATAGATTGCTGCTTTGACATTTGAGCATTCGGATTTTCTTCGACGTCATTATTTCCGCCCGCTTCTTTCCAGCAACGACCGAATCAGATCCATTCGCTTTATTTCCTCTCGACTCGATCGAAGTTGTGCGACGCTTCTTTGGATCCGCCGCGTCCAATTCGAACTTCCCGTCGTGCCGGGGACGTTGAAGCGATAGTTCCGTGCCAATAGATCCGTGATCATGACGACGGCAATCCAGGCGTTGCTCTTGAAAAGCGCTTCCATGGTGGCCGGATAAAAGGCCTTTTCGAAATCGACTTTATCGAGGTTTGGATTAACGCCAGCAAAGAAGGCGATTTTTACCAAATCGAATCTCGATTGCTCCGACGTAGCTGCTGGCCGCTCGAAAGCCTCTTCCCATAAAGCCCGAAGCGGTTTGTGATCGTGCGTCGCAAAAGTTGCAACGGAGAGCCGTTCATATTTGTCTCCCGGCGTGACTTGTCCATCATGCACTTCCCACTGCGGGATTTTAAAGCCGGCAATACCAAGTGACCGCAGGTTTGGCCGCACGTAATTGGGTACCGCGCCAAGATCTTCGCCGATCACGCGCGTGGCGCCGGCTTCTTCCAGAGCGACGCGCAGATATTCTTCGCCATCGCGTTTATTTGCCGCGCAGTTCTCGGCGGTGTCGTCGTCGCGCGGTACGAAATGCGGAGCGTGACCTCCGGTTTGCGCAAGCATCTGGTGCCAATCGAGCGAGAGAAACTGTTTGTTCTTCCGTGGCCGCCACGGGAAAGCGTAAATACGATAAAATCCCAGCACGTGATCGATGCGAAAGAGATGGAAAATGCGTCGGACTGCGCGGACACGCTCGCGCCACCACGCAAAATTGTTCGAGCGCATCCTGTCCCAGTGATAAAGCGGAATACCCCAGTTCTGGCCCCATTTTTGGGTGAAGGCATCATCTTTAAAATACGGTTCCGGAGGGGCGCCGCCGGCCCAATCGAGCACGAATTCATCCGGCCGTGCGAAAACGTCGGCGCTATGATAGCTGACGCCAAAAGGAATATCGCCCATCAGCGCGACGTCGCGTCCTTCAGCGTATGATTTGACCTCGCGCCACTGCTGATGCGCAACCCACTGCACGTAACAGAAGAAACGTTGGCGATGCTTTATGGCTGCCTGCTGGTCCGGCGGAAGTTCACACAGCCAGGTCCGCGCCCTCTGGATTGATTGATGTTGCACGGGCCATCGATTCCAAGCGGGGCTGTCGTCATTCTCCTCCATGAGAACCCTGAAAAATGCGTAATCGTGCAACCACGCGGCTTCTTCTTCGCAGAATTTCCGAAATCGGGATTGCCGATCTTCCGTGGCGTGAGCAGAGAAATTCGCGAATGCTTTCTCAAGTAGACGTCTTTTTAGTTTTTTGACCTGGCGATACTTGACTCCGTTGCTGCGGAGAGCGGGCAGATTCACGCCGGCCAGCGCAACATCAAAGTCTTCGGCCGTTAAATCCTCTGGAAAACCTGGCCCAAGCTGCAGCGTCGTGGGCTCGATCGCGAGCGCGCTAATCGCGTTGTAAGGGCTGTTGTCCGCCCCGGTCTCGTTGATCGGCAGCAGTTGGACGAGCTTGAATCCGATCTCCGCAGCCCAATCAATAAATTCCCGCAGCCCACCGAGATCACCGATTCCAAGATCATTCTCGCTCCGCAGCGCAAACAGCGGCACAAGAATTCCCGCGATCTTTTTGTCCGAGGATAAATTCATGAAAAGAATGACGAATGACGAATGACCAATGACGAATGAAGCTCGGATGACCGAAGGACGAAGGGGTGTCGAAATTGTTTTGTCATTCCGATTTCGTCATTCCTTCGGCATTCGTCATTCGAGCTTCGTCATTTCGCCCGCTGCACCTGCCAATCTTCGACGAGTCGGTTTGGAATTTCTTTCAAAAAACGTGATGGCCGCTGAAAAACGTCGCCGTAACCTCCGCTTAACCGCATGTGCGGAAAGGTGAGATAGAGTTCGTCGCGCGCGCGAGTGATGGAGACATAAAACAGACGCCGTTCTTCTTCGAGCGCATCCCGCGTGTCGAGCGAGCGGCTGCTTGGAAACATTCCGTCCGTTAACCAGATCACGAACACAGTGTGAAACTCGAGGCCCTTGGCTTGATGCACCGTGGAAAGGTTGACCGCCTCTTTGTCGCCAGTTTGGTTTGGCGCTGCTTCGGCATCGACATTGCTGATGAGCGCCAATTGCGAAAGAAAGCGAAAGAAATTCATGCACGTCCTTAAATTGGCGGGCAAACACCGCGAGCTGATCAAGGTCCTCGCGTCGCAATTCGTAATTCGGGAAATTCACCTTCGCGTAATCATCGTAAATGGCTTCGACCACTGACGTGATCATGTCTGATGGCGGGTTGGGTTGCCCGCCGGGCGCAATTTCGTCCAACGTGTGGGCGAGCTGCGTCCACGATTTCTTCGATCTGGCTGGCACGTTCATCGCCAGTAATCGCTCGCCAAAATTGTAGCCGGACGCGGTGCTGTAGCCCGGGTCGCTGACCCCTGCCGGCGCGATTGCCTTGCTTTCCGCCCCGCGGTCAGCGCCTGCGGCTACAGGCGATCCTTCCCATGAACGCCAAAGGTTTTCCGCAGTCCGGTTGCCGATGCCGGGCAGCAATTTCACCATTCGGTTAAAAGCAACTTCGTCTCGCGGATTAGCCACGAATCGGATGAATGAGGTTACATCCTTGATGTGGGCTTGCTCGAAAAACCGAATCCCGCTCGTGATTTGATACGGAATTCCGCGACGCGAAAGCTCCAGCTGCAATTCAATCGCGTGATAATGCGCGCGATAAAGCACGGCGATATCGCTAAGATCGACGTCTTCATCGCGTAGTTCGAGGATTCGTTGGGCAACAAATTGCGCCTGCTCGGCGCCATCATTGAGCGCGACCAGCGCCGGCTTCACGGCGTTTGATTCGCGCGTCGCGCTCAGGTGTTTGCGAAATTGCTGAACGTTGGCAGCGATCGCCGCGTTGGCCACTTCGAGAATCTCCGGGACGCTGCGGTAATTCATCTCGATCTTGAATACCTGCGCGTCCGGATAGCGTTTCGGAAATTCGAGAATATTTTGGAAATTCGCGCCGCGCCACGAGTAGATCGACTGCGCATCATCGCCCACCACCATCACGTTCCGGTGTTCGCGAGCGAGCAGATCGATGAGGTCAGCCTGGATTTTGTTCGTGTCCTGGTATTCATCGACGAGGATGAATTGAAACTGTCGCCGGTAAAATTCCGCGATGCGTTCGTGCTGCTGAAACATCGACAACGTCTTTTCGAGCAGGTCGTCAAAATCCAGAGAGTTCGTCGTCTTCTTCTTTTTCTCGTAGCGGCCATGCACGTCTCGAATCTGGTCGAGCAGCGGCAGGAAATAAGGAAACTTTTCCGCTAACAATTCTTCCAGGGGTTTCTCTGTATTGACGACGAAACTGAAAATCTCGGCGAGCACGTCACCTTTCGGAAACCGGATTTCTTTCGGATCAATTCCCGCGCTTGCGACGACCGTGTTGATCAAATCCTTTTGATCTTCGCGATCCATGATGGTGAACCCGCTCGAATAACCGAGAGCGCTCCCGTGACGGCGCAGTATCCGATTTCCGACCGAGTGAAATGTGCCGCCCCAAAGTCCGCTGGCGTCGACCGGCAAGAGATTCGCAACCCGATCGAGCATTTGCCGCGCGGCTTTGTTCGTGAACGTCAGCAGCAAAATATTTCGCGGATCGATTCCGTTCTCGAGCAAGTAGGCCACGCGATAGGTGAGGGTGCGCGTCTTTCCCGACCCCGCGCCGGCGATGACAAGAAGCGGACCCGGCGGCGCGGTCACCGCCGCAAGCTGCTGCTCATTTAGCTCTGCCGCGTAATCGATATGGATCGATGTCGATCTCGGCGCGTGCTCCAGCGTGTATTGGCGTGACATAGTGCCTGTCCGGCTCGGACCCGGTTACGCTGCTGTCACCGCCCAAACACTTCAACGGAAATTTCGTTATCTCACCGTGACATTGCACGATGCCGAGCGCCCGTGATCATCGAGCGCGGTTAATTGATAATTGCCTGGCGGAGATTTCCACGTCAGCATTTCTGTCACATTGGATTTTCCGATGAAGGTCTTGTCGGCAAACCAATAAATTTCGCGTACGTCCGCATCCGTCTTTGCGCGCAGCGGAATCGCGGTCAACGATGCGAAAAGGGTGTCGTGGCCACCAGTAGGAGATGTGATTCGCGGGGGATTTCCAGAACGCGACGCCAGGTCCGACTCGGTTCCGGGCAGAAATGGCGGTGGCGGCCGGCGCGGCAGGCCGGCGCGCTCGAAAAGTCTCAGCAGATCGCTCGGCCAGAATTCGTGAACTTCGCGCCGCAGCTGTCGCGTTCCGTCATCGATCGGCACCCGCAGCCCGGTTGCAACATCGACAAGTAATTCCTGATGCACCTCGCACGTTTTGATTGGTGAAATTCCGGGAATGAACCAACCCTCGATGCGCTGCGTGCAGTGAGTCTCCGGTAAATCGCCCGAGACGGCGCAAAATTCGACCCGCTTCAAATTCGCGCCCGGCGGCGGAAGATGTGGCTCGATTCGCTCGGGCCAGGTCGCGCGAAGACTGTCGATGATTTGAAACAAGAGCGGCGCGGCGGCCGAGCGCCCGACGAATGCTGGATTTGACCGGCCATCGAAATTTCCGATCCAGACGCCGAGCACATAATGATCGAAAACTGCGATTGACCACGCGTCATGAAAACCGTGCGACGTTCCCGTTTTCCAAAAAACCGGCACGACGTTGCTTGAGTCTGCATAATTAATCTCAGGCCGCGGCACGTTCAGCATTTCGAGCGTGAGGAAGGCGGCCTCCGAAGTGAGGATTTGATGGCCTCGCGCAGACATTGGATCGCCCGACTTCCGGCGCAGTGGACGCAGCTCGCCGTTATTGGCGAGAGTCGCGTATAGCCGGACGAGGTCTTCCATCGTGATTTCTGCGCCACCGAGCGGAAGGGTCAATCCGTAAAGCGGTTCAGATCGCGGCAGTGCGACTCCTGCGCCACGCAGAAATTCGTAAAGCGTCGGATGCGCGAGCTGCGATGCCAGTTCAATAGCTGGAAGATTGCGGCTGCGAGCTAGCGCATCGCTTGCGCGAATCGGTCCAAGGAATTGGCGATCGAAATTTTCCGGATTGTAATCGCCAAAACTGCGTGGCGCGTCTGCCAGGATCGACAATGGATGAATTAAACCTGGCTCAAGCGCAAGCGCGTAAATGAACGGTTTGAGCGTTGAGCCGGGGGAGCGCCGACTCCGTGTTCCATCCACTTGGCCCTGAATTTCGGAATTGAAGAAATCGGCGGAACCAATTTGGGCGAGCACCTCCATCGTTCTGGCATCGACAAGCATTGCTGCGGCATTTTGAATTCCGCGATTGCGATTCCCCCGGATGTAGTCCGCGATTCGCCGCTCGATCAATTGCTGCTTTTTCAGATCGAGCGTCGTGACGATTTGCGAGGTAGGGACGCCGCGCTGCGGCGTCCGGTCGGCGCGCCGCGACGATCCTACCGATTCCAGAACTTGCTGGACAAAATGCGGCGCAAGGAACTTTCGTTCCGCTTCAGCGCGTGCGCTGAATTGTCGTGCGGAGAATTGCGTGTCGACCTTCGCGCGGTCGTACCAATTCTCCTGTGCAGAGTTGAGTGACCGATTGTCGCGGCTGGTGTACAGGGCGCGGCGGGTCGGACTCTGCGGAATGATACTCAGTGAAATTGATTCCGGTCTGGTCAAACGCGCGGCAGTTTTGCCAAAATAGATCTCGCTAGCAGCGCCAATACCTTCGATGTTGCGCCCGTACGGTGCGAGATTCAGATACGCTTCCAAGATTTCGAATTTCGAGTAATGCCGCTCGAGTTCGAGGGCGCGCACGATCTGGACAAATTTGCCGGCTGGCGTTCGGGTTTGCAGATGAAAACGCAAACGCGCCAGTTGCATGGTAATTGTCGATGCTCCCGTGCGCGTTTCGCCGTGCAGCAGACCATATCCTGAGCGAAGCAGAGAGATCGGATTCACGCCGGGATGTCGCGCGAAATATTTGTCTTCGTACCGAAGAGTTGCGTCGATCAGCTCCGGCGAAATGTCACCCAACGAAGTCCAGATCCGAAATTTCTGGTCCGACGTGAGGGTGACGCGAAGCAATTTGCCATTCCGATCGCGCACACATTGCGAAAATGAAATGGTATCGAGCAACGGCGGTTTCGGCAACGCGAGCCAGATTGCAGCAACGAACCCAGAGAGAAACACGAACGCGCGCAGCGTTTTTTTGAACCGCCGATTTCCAAACGCGGTCATCTTGAGCGAAGCAAATGACCTCGTCCACGAAGCTTTGATTACGCTTTGAAACGAGCGTGCTCCATCACCCTGTGGGAGGTCTCTCCCAGCCTTCGCTAAAGCTACAGCGCGGCGTGGCACTTCGTTCGGGATGACACGTCTTTTCATTTTCCGTGACTCGAATGCCTATTCCGTAACCGTAATATGCCCGCCTACACCCTGACCTTTAACGTTGCGGTCGTACATCGACCCGGCGAACACGGGCGGGACGACAAATTCCCCGCGGTTGGACGATTTAATTTGGTAGTTGATTTCGAGCACGCTGTCGGACGCAATCACGAAAAACACCGCGCGATCTTCTCGAACATCGACATAATCGACTCCAGGGATTGAGGAAACTCCCGGCTGCAACGACGAACCGGCGACTTCAAATCCGCCCGGCAAAAGATCGACAACCGCGACGTTCGTCGCCGTTTCGTTCTTTACGCTGCGCACGCGCAGACGAACGTGAATCGGTTCGCCGAGCTTGGTGCGTGTGACAGGCTTGTCGTTTTTGTCGAGCAATTCGCGAAAAACTTCCAGCCCGGCTGTAAGCGGCTTGTCGGGAGCATGTCGATCGAACCCCGCCTCGACCACCTGATAAAACGCGCCGAGCCCGCCGATTGCGCTGCCGCTTTTGAACCGAAGCGCAGTCGCATCTTTGGAAAATGCCGTTCGTTGCAGCAACTTGGCGCCACTCACCAGGGCGATCTCGCGTTTGTCTGCGGGAACCTCGGAGATAGTCAGTTGAGGAAGGTTTTGCGCGATTGCGTGCGAATATGCTTTCAATGCCTGCACGGCATAAGCGGCCGAGAGGGTGTTGAACTCGCCCTCACCAATTGGCCGCAGGATTTGTTCGAACTCTTCAGCCGAAATTTTTCGAAATCGCGCAGGAAACTGGCGTGCCAGCACCGAGACGTATTGCGAGTTCGCACCGAGGGGCTGACAAAAATCGTCGTATGTGCGCGCCGTCTTATTGTCGATCTTGAACTTGTCGATCAAGCTTTCCGCATCCTTATCTTTGTGCAGAAGTTTGAGCGCGCCGGCCAGATAAACACCGGTCAGATCGTTTTCCCATTCGTCGGCGTGATTTTTGTCGAGAGAATCGCGCAGATTAAGAATGTAATTTGTTGTAATGACGCCTTCGCGCGTCAGCACATAGATAGCGTAGGCAAGCGTGCGTCCATCGGAAAGGTTCGATGGTTCGCGCACAACCATTTTTTGCAAATTGCGGAGGCCGCTCGCGAACATGTCCGCGGGCGGCGGAAATCCCGCGGCCTTCGCCTCACTCAGGAAATCCATCGCGTAAACGGAATTGAAACTGATGTGCTCTCCATTTTCCGGCGCCCAGTAGCCAAAACCACCTTGATCGTTTTGCCGGCGGCGCAAAACGGCGAACGTCTTCTCGAGCTGCGCATTCACTTCGACGCGGTTCAGTCCAAAATCGGCTTCATCGGCCAGAATCAGCCGGCAGAATGCTCCGCTCGTGAGTTGTTCGCTGCATCCGTGCGGGAAATTTTTCAGGTAAGCATCGAGACCGTGGGCAAGCCCAAGCGGTAGCGCGGAAAGGGACGCTTCGCGCTTGGAAAATTCAGAATAAATCGCGCGTTTAATCGGAATTTCGGCGCTACCTTTTTTGAAATTGCCGCTGGGAACATCAGTCATGTATGGGACGGGTGGGCGAACACTGAGCGTGGCGCGGCGCGTTGTCTCAGCAGGCGAGACACCTGCTGGCCGCACAGGCTGGAGGCCTGTGTTCCGGGCGACAAATTTGATTTCACCCGAGCCGAGCGCGTCGTTCACATGAAATCGAAACGTTGCGCTTTGTTCGCGTCCTTCTGTGATCCGCAATTTTTGTGGCGACTGACCCAGGATCGACAGGTGGCTCGAAGTTTCCGCACGCAGCTCGATTTCAGCATCCGCGCCGGAGCCTTCAACGTTGTTCGCAACAGTTACTCCGGCTTCAAATTCATCTCCGGGCGCAGCCAGGACCGGCACGCTCGGCGTGATCACGAACGGTCCGCGAACCAGCACGTCGCGATCGGTGGAACCGGTTGTTTCACTCGAAACGGCGACTGCCATTATTTTCAATGTTCCGTCAAAAAAATCAGGGACGTTGTAAGTCACTTCCCGTGCGTTGGTATCGGAATCGAGAATGCCGGACCAAAACACGACCGGTTTTTCCGTGACGCGCTTGAACGGATTTAATTTCTGCGCTTCGCCCCCGTCTCCGCCGAAAGCGGAAAACGAGCGGAGCAGCGAAAATTCCGGAATGATAAGATCAACAATCTGCGCCGTCTCGACGCCGAGAGCGCATTTGCGGAAAAAGTATTCGAGCGGGTTGGGCGTTTTGTAGTCGGTGACTTGTAGAATTCCCTGGTCGACGGCGAAGATGACGATCTTCGACGGACGATCGGTTTTGTAGCCGATGCGCAACGCTTCGCCGGGTTTGACGGTGGCCGCGCTTTCGAAGTCGATCTTAAGACGGCGCTTTTCGACATTCGCCGTAAACGGCACCACGCCGTAACTAAGCGGGCTCACGAAAATTTCCTTGGAATCGAGCGCTCGCACGAAAGCAACATTGACGTAACCGCTGCCTTCGAAGCCCTCAGGCAGGCGAATGTGCTGGACGCTGCCGGCGGTGTTCGTTTGAAACCAGCTATACGCATAAACTTTTTCGCGTTCGATCGTGATGAGGCCGCTCCCGGCGTACGGTGCAACAATGCTGATGGCGATATCGTCGCCGGTGCTGTACTGCTTGCGGTCGAGCTTGATCTCGAGCTCGGCATTCTTTTCCAGCGAACGTGCAGCCTGGCCCTGTCCGACGACGGAAAAATGCAGCTTGCTCAAGGTGCGGTTCTGATCGTCGCGCAACTCAAGCACGTAGTCGCCCGGCTCAGCGGCGGGGAGCGCGTAATGAGAGCCGCCGGCCGCAACTGCGATTTTTTCTGATTTCGTGGGGCGTTCTCGCAGGACCGATTCGTAAACGTAATTGCCGTTCTCCTGCTTCTTGAGCACCGAAACGTATTCCTGCGCGATGACGTTGAAGGTGACATTTTCGACCGCGATCCGGTTGAGTTGCGGATCAACCGCGATTAGGTCGAGGGCGCGCGGCTTGTTCATATCAATGTAACGAAGATCGCCATCGGCCTTGTAGCCGATCACGTAAGGCAACGCCGAGACGAGGGCGCCGACGTATCCGGTAACGCTACGGCCGCCTTCTCCCTCGAAGCCTTCTGCGATGAAGCGCATCGCATAGGTCGAATCCGCAAATCGTTCGAGCTGCAAATCAAACTCGGCGTGTCCGTCGTTGTCGGTCTTCTGTTCGCCCAGATCAACCGATTGCTCTGTCCGAGTTTTCTTTTCGTCGAGAAGTGGGTCGAAAAAAGTGAAGTCGCGAAATTCCGGAAACGAGAATGCAGCCGGCGAAAGCTCGACCCGGCCGGCCACGCGCCGATCGGTTGCCGGCGTGCCGTAGAGATTGGCCAGCGCGATTGAGGCGCGCATTTCGTTTGGACTGATCCAGCCGCGTGGAGCGCCTTTGGAAAGACGCGTTTCGATTTTCATCCGGTCGGGCAGGAACTCCTTGACGCTTGCAGTTGTCGATCCAAGCAGCGTGGCGCGCTTGTTGTTCTGAATTAGATAGACGTTGATTGTGTAAACGCCGGTGGGCGATTCGTTCGCCGTGGAGTAACTGAGCTCGACAAAACCACTTTCAGATAGCGTGAGCTTTTTCGTTTGCACCCGCAGGTCGCGAGCATCGACGACTTCGGTCTCAATCGGCAAGCCTTTGAGATTGCCTTGCCAATTGCGCTGTTTGACGACAAGGCCGATGTGAATTTCATCGCCGGGCCGGTAAACGCCGCGCTCCGTAAAAACGAATGCGTCGAGACCTTCCGGCCCGATATTCTCCGCGCCTTCGATTTCGAACCGCGAAAAATTCAGCACCCGGTCCTCGCGTGCAAACGGCATGAACGCGATGTCGTCCCCGTTGTAGGCGACAAACGCGACCGGAGATTTCTCGCGCTCGGATTTTTCGACGGATGGAAAAGTGCAGTGACCGTCCGCGGCAGTTTTCGATGTTTGGATCGGGATGCCGTTCTTGCCCAGAATTTCAACCGTAGCGTCGGTGATCGGCTTGCCGGTCTTGATCGACACCAGGAAAACGTCGCTGCTGCCGTCTGTGCTTTTCTTCGTCAGAATTCCAATGTCGGTTACGAGAAGGAATCGGCTGTCCCTGACTGACCTGATCGGTTTGTTCGTGACTGGGTTCCACCCGCGTGCGGTCAAAAAGAAAAGCCCTCGCTCGCTGCCGCCATCCGATGGTTTGCGCAGTTCTTCGGAAAAATCGAATGCCGAATAGTTGGCTTTCCACTTATTTTCGAGCGTGATTGGTTGGTGCTGGACCGCGATTCGCGAAACGTTTTCCTGGTTGAATAAATGCTGATCGCGAAATTCCGGGTCCTCGAATTTGCCTTCGGTCTGGCTAACCAGGTGGTTGATCTGGGTGGTCGCGACGCGCGCGATTTCGTACTCGATCGCCGCGAGGCCGCGCGAGCGGATCGACAATTTCCTTTCACCACTCAGCGCGAGCAATCCGCCCTGGCTCTCGATCTGCACCTCGCGCGGAAGCTGAGGCACCGCCACGACAGCGTTGTAATCTTCCGAGAGCGGATAATCGCCAAACGCGCGCACGCCCTTGGCGACGCGAATGTAAAGCTCGCCCTCAGATTCGACGCGCACGCGAAACGCATGTTGTCGATCTTGCGCTTTTTCCGAGGGGAGGGCTGTGAATTCGATGGGCTTGGCTTGCTCGAGCACGTCATCCGAAACCTCCGTTGGACTTTGCCATTTCGAATTCTCATCCTTCGATTCTTCAGTCGCGTCCTCGGACTCGTCTGAATCGCTGCTCTCCTTGTTTTCGCTGCTGGACTCGCTTTGATCGGCAGTTTCCGTTTGGGAGGTTTGCGCCTCCTCATTGGTCTCTGGCTTTCGCTTTGGCAGAAGCCAAATCTTGACCGCTTTGGCGAGGTCACGCGTGCTGATGTCCGCCGTCGTGCTTAAAACGAGGACCTGTTCCGGTTCGCCATTCTTATTCCGGGCGATGTTGCCCTCAATCGAATTGATCTGAAACGCAGTCCCGTTCGATGGGATGCGCACTTTTTGCTCGATCGTGTCGTGAGTTTGCGCGCCGCCCTGCGTGGTGCGCACGCCTTTGCTCACTTCCAGTTTCATGAAATCATCTTTTTCCGGAAGCGCGATAAGTGAACTCCGCAAATAGGCCAGCCGATGATGCAACCCATAAGTCACCGCAAAATGCGGCTGCTGCTCGGAAGGCGGGAACACAGCCGATCCGCCGATCATCACCAATTGGATGTGGCGATCCAGCTCGCCGGGTTCGACCGCATGCGTGAGTTCGAGCGTGGCTGTCACCTGGCGCTGCGTTGGATTGGTCGGGTCTTGATAGAGCTCGAGTTGCGAAATCGCGATTGCGAATGCCGGCGTCTGGGTTTCATAAACCAGTCGCTCCATCAAGACTTGCGGTGGGAAGAATTTTTTATCGAAGATGATTCGAAATTTTTGATCGGCCGGCCAATCGGCTGTGGAACGAAAGGCCAGCTCTTTGTCCGAATTCCATGACCATGCGCCGTCGATTTGCGGCTCGAGCCGGACGCCCTGGAGGGAAGGCTTTTTCAAATCTTCCAGACGCGCCGCCGATTCGCTGAACCGAACGATTATTGGTGGATATTTTAGTTCCTTCTCAAGTTTCGTAACCGCGATTTCTTCGACTAATGCGGAAACCCGCTGCGGTTTGGGCCGACGTTGATACCAATCCCAGGTCCATGCTGCCCCGCATGCGAGCAGCAATATTGCAACGAATATGAACGCAGTGAGTCGCGGGCGGGCCTGGCTGAAACGGGTCCAGGATGAGTGGCTTTGAGAAAGCCATGGGGGCGGACTCCAGGAGAATCGGCCGAAGATGGCGAACCAAATTTTCGCCAGGATTCTGCACAGCAAAACGAACGGGCGAGTAATCAGGTCGGCCAGCTTCGAAAGGAAGGCGGGCGTTTTCATGTTGTAAATACGCCAGTCGAACGCAAATCTTTCAGTAAATCGAAAGTAATTGTGCCGGCCGGCACGATTACGCTAAGACAAACCGATATGAAGAACGCCGGCCTGCTCGCCACCCGCCGTAGTCTGGTCGATCGGCTGGTTGATTGGGACGACCGCAAACGCTGGCAGGAGTTCTTCGATACTTACTGGAAGTTGATTTACTCGGCCGCGCGCAAATCTGGTCTGAGCGATGTCGAAGCTCAGGAAGTCGTGCAGGAAACGGTCATCACGGTGGCGAAAAAGATCGACAAGTTTAAATATGATCCGGCCATCGGTTCCTTCAGAGGCTGGCTATTACAGATCACCCGCTGGCGCATTGCCGATCAATTTCGCAAACGCGAACCTGGAAACGCAAAGCCTCCGCGCTCAGCGGACGATCGTCTCACCGCCACGATCGAGCGTGTGCCCGATTCGCGCGTTGTCGATCTTGACGCGGTCTGGGAAAAGGAATGGCAGGAGAATTTGTTCGACGCCGCAATCGCGCGCGTCAAAAAGAGAGTCGACCCGAAACAATTTCAAATTTTCGACTGCTACGTGCGCAAGGAATGGCCGGCGCAAAAATGCGCCGAGCAACTCCGCGTAAGCATCGGCCAGGTCTACCTCGCGCGTCATAGGGTTGCCGCGCTGCTCAAGAAGGAAATCAGAACGCTGGAGCGCTCTGGGTAGCGCACGCGTCTCGCGTGTCTGGTTTCGGCGTCGCGACGAAACGAACGTTCTCATCATTCCGTTGCTCACAGGCGATTGGAAACCGTCAAGGAAAGTTCGCGATCGCGAGGACGCGTTCGCCAGACACGCGAGACGCGTGCGCTACCCAGGATTGCCTTGCGGACGCGCTCTGTGTAAAATCGCGCTCATCGCCGACAAAGCTTCCGCGAAAATCCCGCTCATTCCCGACCACGAAGTGCTGCGCGTGATCGGGCGCGGCGCGTACGGCGAAATCTGGCTGGCCCGCAGCCTCACCGGGGCACTTCGCGCGGTGAAGGTTGTTTATCGCAGCACGTTCGAAAGCGAGCGCGCGTTTCAACGCGAGTTCCAGGGCATGTCGGCGTTCGAGCCAATTTCGCGCGCGCATGCGGGGTTCGTCGATATCCTGCACGTCGGGCGGACGAACGAGTATCTCTATTACATCATGGAGCTGGCCGACGATCACGTGGCCGCGCGCAAGATCGACATCCTCAATTACGAGCCGCGCACGTTAAAGAGCGATTTGGCCCGACACAAGAGATTGTCCGCCGCGGAATCGATTCGACTTGGCCTTTCGTTAACCGAAGCACTGGAAGCCCTGCATGCGCGCGATCTCACCCATCGCGACATCAAACCGTCGAACATCATTTTCATCGACGGTGTGCCGAAACTGGCGGACATCGGATTGGTTGCGGCGACGGGACAACAGTCGTTCGTCGGCACGGAAGGCTACGTTCCGCCGGAAGGACCGGGCACGCCGCAAGCGGACATTTTTAGTCTCGGCAAATTGCTTTACGAAATCAGCACCGGAAAAGACCGGCTCGATTTTCCCGAGTTGGATTCCCAACTGAGCGAACGCCCCGACAAAGAGCAGCTTCTGCAGTTGAACGATCTCCTCATGAAAGCGTGCGCGAATGAGCCGCGGCGGCGTTATCAATCGGCCGCGGCGATGCACGACGATCTCGCCGCGCTCGATCGCGGCGAAGCGCGCCCGCGGAAGAAATCGCGCGCGAAATTTGTGATTGCCGCGTTGTCGATCCTTGTCGCTGCTGCGGTGCTATTTCGCGTTTACGAATCGGCGCCGCAATCCGGAAATCCTGATTTGCAGACCTCGGTCAGCACTGAGCCTCCGGGCGCGCTCGTCTTGCTCGGGGATCGAGTGAAAAAAAGTCCAGCAACATTCGATGGGCTGGAGCCACGCAAATACAATTTGCGGATCATGTTGCCAGGTTACGATCCGGTGGAAACAGCCGTGGATGTTAGTCGAAAGAAAGCGGTGCGGTTGCCGGTTTTTCGTTTAACGCGGAGCAAAGGCGCGCTTGAAATTCAATCCGATCCGGCCGGAGCGCAGTTTTCCCTGCGAAGCGATGACGGCCAGGTTTCGCGCCACGGCGTTGCACCTACGACGATCTCCGATCTCCCTACTGGCAAGTATGCGTTGAGTGCAAAACGCGGCGACTGGGAAATGCGCGACGCCGTGGAAGTTCAGCGCGGGGGGATCGCGCGAAAGATGTTCGCCTTCGTGAACGGCACCTTAAGCGTGACGAGCGAGCCGCCCGGCGCGGAGATTCTCGTCGATGGAAGTGTGCGCGGTCGCACGCCGCTACGGATGGAAATTCCAGCGCGGTCCCACGAACTGGTCGCGCGCCTTAGCGGTTGGACGGACGAGCGCCAGTCGCTGGTGGTAGAGGCACAGCGGGAAAACTCCGCGCATTTTGTTTTCGCGAATGGCAGCGTGAAAATCACAAGCGCACCAGGAGGCGCGACGGTTCTGGCCAATGGCCGCGAGCTGGGCCAAACGCCGATCGTGATCGAGGAAGTAAAACCGGGCGCGGTGAGTTACGAACTCCGGCTCGCTGGTTATAAACCTATTTCCGTTACTGGGCAGGTTGAGCCGCAACAACAGGCGTTCCTGGCAGCGCGCCTGGAAAAACGGCTGAGCCCGGAACCCGGTCAGGCCTGGACAAATTCGCTCGGCATGAAGTTCGTTCCGCTGGGCGAAGTCCGTTTCTCGATTTGGGAAACGCGCGTCCAGGATTACGAAGCTTTCTGTCATGCAACAGGCCGCCCCTACGAACCGCCTGATTTTCAACAACTGCCGGCACATGCGGTCGTAAAGGTGAACTGGTTCGACGCGATGGCATTTTGCAAATGGCTCACCGAAAAGGAGCGCGACGAAAACATATTGGAAGATCGACAGTTTTACCGGCTTCCGACTGATCTCGAATGGAGCGCTGCTGTCGGATTGACTGGCGAAGCCGGCGCAACGCCGGAAGCGCGCGATGGAAAAATTCGCAATGAATTTCCGTGGGGAAAACAATGGCCACCACCTGCGGGCGTGGGAAACTACGGCACGCCGCAGCGCCGCGGCGCAACCATGCCGGTGGGAAGTTTCAAGCCGAACGCGCCCGGCATTTACGATCTGGGGGGAAATGTTTGGGAATGGTGTCTGGAAAGTTACAAGGGAAATCCCGCGGGAGCGGGACGCGATTGGGGCGTGCTGCGTGGCGGTTCGTGGGCCACCAGCAGTCGCGTCGAAATGCAATCCTCCTATCGCAACGTGGTCGATCGCAACGAGCGCGATGTGATCTACGGGTTCCGCTGCGTCCTTGCCACGCAAGCAGATGGTGAGAAACAATGAATTGGATTGGCACTTAGCTCACCGATAAACAATTCGTCCGCCGTAGCGTTCGCGAAGGCGGATGACTCACCCCAGAATTCTGTCCGACAACTGCCGGACACGAATTGCTCTACTGCCCGGGTCGAGGCGGTGGCGTGCCGCGAGGGGTCCCGCTAGGCCCTGGACTGGGTCGAGGCGGCGCGGTTGGAACCGGTGTTGGAGCGGGCGTCCCAGTTGGAGTAGGTGTCGGTGTAGGAGGCGGTGTTGGTGTGGGTGTCGCAGTCGGAGTTGGCGTTGGCGTTGGTGTAGGAGGCGGCGTTGGTGTGGATGTCGCAGTTGGAGTTGGTGTAGGAGTAGGAGTCGGAGTCGGAGTCGGCGGAGGAGTTGGCGTTGGTGTTCCGCACGGCGCATATAGAACCACACAGTCCACCCACTGCCCGGTGGTGTCGCCAGGAGGGTTAAAGCCATCCTGGTGCACCAGGAACTTGATCCTCACCGTCTGCCCCGCGTACGGGCTCATGTCCACTACCTGGTTGGTCCAGTCCGCATTATCACACAGATGGTAGATCGTCTGCAGGATGTTGCCATTGCTATCGGTGATATAAGCATCCTGCCAGTCGAACGAAATGCTGTCATTAGTGCAGTCCTTATGCCAGAAGCTCAACGTGGCGTTAGCAGGCACCGGCCCGAACTGTTGATAGAACGAGCTGTCTCCGAGTGGCTCGTTATTGTTCTCCTCGCAAAAGGTGTTTTGTTGTGGGTTGCCGCCTGCGAATGCGGAAAAAGTGCCGCATGCCGCCTGGGTGTTGGTGACTACCGGATCGTTGCTGTGGCCGTCAATTACCCAGGGCGGAAAGCTACCGGTCTCGAATCCGCCGTTTTGGATTATCCCGCTATCGCAGGGTGTCGGCGTCGGTACCGGCGTTGGCGTTGCCGTCGGGCTGGCCGTAGGCGTCGGCGTAGGCGTCGGGGGCGGCACACCCCCAGGAGCTTGGATTACAACCACTATGGGCGAGCCGGTCTTAAAGAAGCCAACCGTCGCATCCGTGAAGTTTGGCGCTTGGTCCGCATCAAACCGGAAGTTATACAACGTGCCGAAGCGAATCGCGTTGGCGTTCTGATTCTGCGCAAAAGTTTCCGTGCTCCAGGTGATAGAGCTTGGGTCTTGGGTAACATTCCATGGAGTGCTGCTATATCCAGCATCTCCCTGGGTGCCATCATGTGCCCAGC
>WNGB01000059.1_pt1 | contig 157586 bp, 124 predicted proteins | sample 5400681 | NCBI WGS metagenome assembly WNGB01 (sample SAMN13153367, study PRJNA577476) | soil metagenome | isolation source: 115 cm soil or saprolite under grassland replicate 2 | place: USA:California | collected 2016-06-15 | reverse complement strand
TCAGGCTGCCGCCGTCGAAGGTCATGGTCTTGATCCGCGTGGTGCTGAGCGTCGGGCTGAGCGGCAGCGTCTCGGTGATCGTCGTGCGCAGGCCGAGCCGGTCGGTGTCGTACTGGAAGCCGCTGATGGTCGTGCCGGCCTCGCTACTTCGCAGCGCGCGCAGCCGATCGGCGCCGTCGTAGCGGTAGTTGGTGATCAGCTGGCTGTTGAGCGCGGCGTTGGTATTGCTGACCGCCTGGACCACCCGCCCGACCGCATCGTAGTTGTAGCGCGCCACCGGCGTTAGTCCGGTACCCTGCGTCACCTGCTGCAGCCGGCCATCGTTGAGGTAGGTGTAGTTGAACGTGGTGTTATTCGGCGATGGATAGACGATCTTCGTGCGATCGCCGCGCCCATTGTAGGTGTAGTTTACCGCTAGCGTGTTGGGCGCATTCACCTGCTTGATCCGCCCCAATCCATCGGGGGTGAACGTGGTTGTACCCGTGGTAGTATCGACCAGGCTGGTGCGCCGGCCGCCCGCATCATAGTTCTGCGTAATCGTGCCGAGATTGGTCGCGCTGGTGGTCTTGGGCCGGTCCAGGCCATCGTAGGTCATCGACAGGTTAAAGCTCGTGCCACGCGTGGGCCGCTATCCCGGCCACAACGGGTATCGTCGGATGACGGCGAGCTGCGATAGTTATGTACGGCGGCGCTCAGATGGATCGTTTGCGCCGCCAGTCATGAAACGTGGCTCGACACGTTTTTCGGCTATGCTGCACGGGGGTAGTCTACCCCTAGCCTGTTGAAGGTATGATGTCCATAGCAGCGACAACGAGGAGGCTGGCTATGGACAATCAGCGGCTTGTCGCACCGTCTCGCTTCTGCTGGAACGCCAACTGTAGCGTTTATGGGATGGGCGATGTTGGGAACGGGCCTATCACGAGGGACGACGTGCGCTGCCCACTCCCGCCGCCCGCTTATTATCCCACTTTTTCTACCGCATCCCATTCTATGCACTGGATGGCAACCACCGACTGCCACAGGAGAATGGAAGCCAACCGCGAAATGTTAAGCAGCGAGACAGCTATTGTGTGCTCACAGTGCAAGTGCTCACTGACGTCAGAGGGATGAGTTCTCGCGCATCTGTCGCCGCGGATGATGCTACTGGGCCGACACAAAGCACGTATCGCTAATCAGTAGATCTACCGGTGTCCGGAGCGCGAATGTGTGCTAGTATGATTTCACGCTGCATAGAGCACTCATCGACGCAGGAGGTTGCGCGAGCGTTCCTCGTCCCGGTGCCGACGATGGCGCGGCGGCTGGCGCGGGCGCGGAGGAAAATCCGTGACGCGGGCATCCCCTATCGGCAACGGCGCCGAGCGCGCGTATCTTCAGCGGCGGCTTGACGAATTGCTCAATCTCGTCGTGTAATTTCAATCTCGTAGGATAATAAAAGCAGCTAATGGAGGACAGCATGAGAAAAATAGTTGTTTCAGAAGGGCTGACACTTGATGGTGTCTTTGATGCGGAAACGATGGGCCAATGGGCTGCTCCCTCTTACAGTGATGAGCGGGATGAGATCGTTCGAGGGATTGTTTTGGCGTCGGATACCCTCCTTCTTGGGCGGACGACCTATGACATACAGGCATACTACTGGCCTAATCAGAAGGAAGATAAATACGGAATCGCGAACCACAAGAACAGTATGCCCAAGTACGTCGTCACTTCAACGCCGTTACAAGCTCAGTGGAATAACACGACGATCATTAAGAACAATGTCGTGGAAGAGATCGCTAAGCTGAAACAGCAGCCCGGTAAGGACATCCTCATTGAGGGTAGTGCCACGCTCGTCGAGTCGCTGGCGCAAGCTGGCCTTATCGATGAGTATAAGCTCCTTGTTCATCCCGTTATCATGGGGAGCGGAAAGCGCTTTTACAAAGATGGGATGGGCCTGACCAAGCTTCAGCTTGTCGAGAGCAAACCGATCAGCTTAGGAGTCGTTTTGTTGTCCTACGAGACAACAAAGTGACCGTCGAGAGCACGCGTTCATCCAGCCAGGCCATGAATTGCTGCATTTGCGCATCGGTCAGCCAGCGCGTATTGCCAACGTAGTTGCGGTGCAGAGCGCCTCGGCGCCTGAGGCAGCGAAGATCTTGATCCAGCGCTTCACTGTTCTGGGATGGAGATGCCCTATGGCGCTTACTTCCGCGCCAGAGCGCCCTTCGTCGAGCAGCAAGATAGCGCGTCATCGCTCTGCGATGCGGCGCTCGCTGGTCTGCTTGTAGCGCCGCCTAAGCTCGTCGCGCTGCGATCGAGTCAAGGTCAAGAGCTTTTCGCGCATGCTGGTCTCCCGTTCGTGCTGCTCGTATCACCATCCTACCACACTACCAACGGCGTGGAGCGAGTCAACAACGAATGGGACAAATCCTTTTCCGTTGAGTATAACTTTGCAAGGCCAAAGACTCATTAGTGCCAACCATATGAATGAAAGGAGAAACACAATGAAGAAATTTATACTGCTCTATAAGGGGCCAGCAACACCACCAGGAGCATCCCACGAGAAATGGCCACCTTGGTTTAACAAGGTTGGAGATAAATTGGTTGACAAGGGATCGCCAATGGATAATGGACTCGTTCTGCATCGTGATGGATCGAAGAGTGACACCGCAACTGATTTTAATGGCTATAGCATTATTCAAGCCGAGAATATAAACGATGCGATAAGCTTAGTGAAAGACCACCCCTTTCTAGCCCTTGGTAAGGGTGAGTATAGTATAGAGATTTTTGAGTTGACGGGGTAGTCTCCCCCTTACCTGTCGAGGGCATGTGGGGGAACAACGGTCATCAGCAGTTCTTTGATGGTCCAGATGTGATCGGTCAATTGTGCTGCCATTGCCGGAGTCTGCCGCTTGCAACGTTGCTGGCCGCCCTGCACTGCAATCGAGAGTGTATCAACTGAACGGGTCAGGTTATAGACCCAATCCTCCCACGCGCACGCCGCACTCAACGCGGCGAGCTGCTTGGAATACGAGAGGGTTTTACGCACCAAGCGCCCATTCATCTGCCGCGAGGTCAGATTCGTCCGCTCGACATATGCGGTATGTCCGCCCATCAGCGCCAGCACCGCCTGGGGCTCGCCATAGACGACCTTGATATGCACGCCTGTGAGGTGGTTGCCCGCTCGTTCTTTGACAACTTGGACATACTGCCACTCCGGCTGCGGTTGTTTGCAACTTGGTGGTCGTCCGCGCCCGCCATACGGTGGAACCTGCCCCCAGGTGTCGACCAAGGCCGTGCGATAGTCGCCTTTGCCATCGGTTGCCATCGCCGGTGGGTGATCAGGATGTCCCCGGTCTTTGAGTTGGGCGATCAGGTCGTGCGCAACGTCTTCCTCGGTCTTGCCAATCGCACGTCCTACGCGTAGGCGGGTATCCATTTCCACTGTTATCCCGCGCCAGAAGGTGCCGCGATCGTCGGCTTCGGCATAGCCCCTTTTTCACCCTTGTTACCAACATAGGCCCACATCGCATCCAATTGGGCGCGGGTCAACTTGTAATTGGCCAGCAACAGGGCTTCGATCCGCTCGACGTGGTCGGCAGCGGTGCGGAGCCAATCCATCACGGTCTCTTCTTTCACGCCTTTGACGCGGTGGATGGCCGCTAAGCTGTTGCGCTCGGCCAGCAGCACCAAACACTCGATAATGGTCTCCTGCGACCGACGGCGCCCGTAGAAGACCGTACCAATCGTCTCGACAAACGTGCGGCGACAGATGGTACATTGATAGCGCTGGATGCCCCCTGGTGTCCGGCCGAACTTGCGAATGTTTCCCACATCGACCTGCCCGTACGCCGGGCAGCTTGCGTTGGAGCAAAAGCTGCTTGGTTGCACCAGTGTTCGGTTGTCCATCGCGCCCTCCTTCGTTACGGTTTGGGATGGACAATGATACCATCAACCACCAAGGGGTAGACTACCTGCACGGGGGATATTTGAAAACACCCGCGTAGCGCTCGCCGATTAGCCGCTGTGGCAAGAATAAGGAACCAGCTAATTTGATTGATCGCAAATTGAAACGGTCTTGGTCATATACTGTTACCATGCGTCTGGTAGGATTCAGTGCTACACGCTGTGCGAGCATAGTAGCACGGAGACAGCCAATGACAGATCCTCATACGATGTTAGCGGCGCCCGGCTCAAACCGTACGCAAACGGCTGCGCGGCGGGCCGCACTGTTCTTTTTTGTTGCCGGCGTGCTCGCGATTCTCGGCAGCTTCCTCATGCAGGAGGCACAGGTGCAGCACCACACTTTCCGCGAGCTCGGCCTGCTGGATCTCACAATTGCGGTAGTGCTGTATCTGTTGCCATGGTCGCGTTGGTCGCCGCGTTCGTTACTCGCGCTCATTCCGCTCGCCTTCGTGGTGATTGGCCTGTTCTATCATAGCGGCGCCACACCCCTCACGATCTACCCGATTTTCTTCATTCTGCTGTTCATTTGGGTCGGGCTGTCGCTGCCGCCCTGGTCGGCATTGATGCTCGCTCCCCTGACCGCCGCCGCCTATGTGCTCCCGCTGCTCTGGTCGGGGCCCTATGCGACAGCGATCGATTCTGCCATCGTCGCCGTCCCGATCTGCACATTGATCGGTGAGGTGATCGGCCAGGTGATGAACCGGCTGCGGATTGTACAGGAAGGCCTAGAACAGCAGGTCGCCGAGCGGACCGCCGAATTACGCGCCGCAAACGCCGCGCTGGCGGCCGAACGCGCCTCACTCGCCAGGCAGGTTGCGGAACGTACCGCCGATTTGAGCGCGGCAAATGCCGAACTGGCTCGTGCTGCGCGTCTCAAAGACGAATTTCTCGCCTGCATGAGCCACGAATTGCGCACCCCGCTGAATGCAATCCTGGGCCTGTCGCAAGCGCTCCAGGAAGAGATCTACGGCGAGCTCACCTCCAAACAAGTGGGAGCGCTGCAGACGATTGCCGAGAGTGGCGAGCACCTGCTGGGGCTGATCAACGACATCCTCGATCTTGCGAAAATTGGCGCGGGAAAAATGGAGTTGACCTTTGAACCAGTCGATGCGGTGACAATCGCGCAAGCAAGCCTTCGCCTCACTCATCAGATCGCACACGAGAAACACCTGCAGATGGTCACCCGCTTTGACAGCACGGTGCAACTGCTCCAAGCGGATGCACGAAGCTTGAAGCAGATTCTCGTCAACCTGCTGTCCAATGCGGTCAAATTTACACCCGCCGGTGGTCAGGTTGGTCTGGAGATCGTTGGCGACCCGACGCAGGGCCGGGTCTATTTTGCAGTGTGGGATAGTGGTATTGGAATTGCCGAGGAAGATCTGGCACACATCTTTCAGCCGTTTGTCCAGCTCGACGGACGCCTGGCGCGCGAGTATGTCGGCACCGGGCTTGGGTTGGCGCTCGTGGCGCGCCTGATCGATCTCCACGGCGGCAGTATCGCAGTTACTAGTACGGTGAGCCAGGGCAGCCGCTTCACAGTGACGCTCCCCTGGCACCAATTCGCCCAAGCAAGTACACCACAGGAGGAGCGCGCGGCACTAGCCAAAGCCGCCGGGGATCTGCAGGCCAACCACGCCCGCCACCAACGAGTGTTAGTGGCCGAAGACAATCCGGCGAATCTTACGGCGCTGACTGATTATCTTTTGGCTAAGGGGTATCAGGTTGTCGTGGCGCACGATGGGGCCGAAGCGGTGGCGCGGGCGCGCGAGACTCGCCCCGATCTGATTCTGATGGACATTCAGATGCCTGAAATGGACGGGCTCGAAGCGACAAAGCGGATTCGGGTCGATCCCACGCTAACGGCCATCCCGATCATTGCCCTCACGGCGCTGGCCATGCCCGGCGACCGCGAGCGCTGTATTGCCGCCGGCGTGGACGCATACCTCACGAAACCGGTCCCCTTACCCGAGCTGGTCGCCACAATTGAAACATACTGTGCCAGTGCCCTGGTGGGTCATTTGATGCGTACATCGCTATTCGGTAGTGCGTAGTACGTCGGAGCACCAACTACGCACTATGGGTTGGTGGTCCAAATTGCCGCCTACTCAGCGACCGACGACCGCAGCAGCAAATCGGCGGCGCCGAGCAGCGCGGCGTCGGCGCCGAGCGTACCGGCGACCGCCGGCACCGGCAGCATGCGCGCCAGGCTCGTGTGGAACAGCGCCAGCGAGCGAGCGATACCGCCCAACACCAGCACGACCTCGGCGTCGAAATCACGCACATATGGTGCCAGAAACGTGCCAAGATCCGATCCAAAAGCCGCAAACCCTGCGCGCAGGCTCGTATCGCCCGCCAGCGCAGCTCCGGCGGCATGCGCAAGATCATCAATCGTCGGGTCGATCGCTTGCAGCCGCGTGCGCAGCCCACGCGTCGAGAACACGTCGTCGGCTATCGCGCGGCCAAACGGCTCGGCGTAGAGTTCGCCATTCGGCGGCACGCGATCGCCGCTGCGTACCGGCGTGCCCCGCTCTAGGAACGCCGAGCCACAACCGGTACCTAGCGTTACACCAATCAGACGCTCATAGCCCCGCACGGCGCCATAGCGCGCCTCGCCGACGATCGCCGCCTCGGCATCGTTGCGAAACACAATCGGCAGATCGCCCACGCCGAGGCGCTGGCGCAACGTCGTGTGCAGATCGAGGCCATAGATCGCCTCGTACTTCTTTTGCACGCCGCCGATGTAGCTGACGCCCTGCGCATAATCGAACGGGCCCGGAAAGCCAAACGCGATTCCGCGCAAGATCCCGCGCTCGACCTGCTGAAGCTGCCGCTCGATCGCCGATTGAAGGGTCGTGACGATCAGCTCGGCCGCGCCGGAGCTATCGATCGGCGTTTGGGCCTGGTGCTGCACGCGCCCGTTGGCGCGTACGACGCCGCTCTTGACTGAGCTGCCGCCCACATCGAGGGCGATCACAGCGGCGATACCAGCGCTCATCACCACACCTCGCCGGTATCGAGCCACGTCCGCTTGACATACGCCTGCACCACGCGCACCCTTCCGCCGCCCTCGTTGATCAGACGATAGCGAGTGGCCGCGGCCGGCACCACGAACGTCTCGGCATAGTTGAAGCGCTGCCGCATCCCGCCGGTGGTTTCGAGAACGATCGATTGCCCTTCGACCAGGCTCATCACATGGCAATCGCCATCGGTGGTGAGATCCATGCTGCCGGCAAACTCGAGCCGGCGGACATCGTAGAAGTGATCGGGGTGGGTTGGCTGATGGATGATTCGCCAGTCCGGGCCTTCGGCAAGCACAGCCGGTCGCGAGATAAGCTCGGCCGGCACGCGCACCCCGCGGCGCTCGAAGCGCAGGTTCTCAAACGCCCGGTCGATGTTGAGCGGGCGCGGCGCGCCCTCCAAGTCGAGCCGCAGCCAGTCGTACATTTTGAACGTAAAGATATATGGCGTGGCGCTGATCTCCAGCACCAGGCTGCCGGCGCCCGAGCAATGAATCGTGCCGTTGGGGATCAGGAACAGATCGTGGCGCGCGGCCGGGTGGCGCTGCACAAAGCGTTCGATCTCGATCGGGCTGCTGGTCGCAAAGCTATGTTCGAGCGCGGCGCGAAATGCCTGCGGGTCGATACCTTCCTGGAAGCCAAGGTATACGCTGGCGCCCGGCTCGCAGTCGAGAATGTAGTAGGTTTCGTCCTGCGTGAGCCGCTCGCCGAAGTGCCGGCGGATGTAATCGAGCCGCGGGTGGCACTGTACCGACAGATTGCCGCCGCGCACCGTGTCGAGAAAGTCGAAGCGGATCGGGAATTCTACGCCGAAACGCTCGGCCGCCGCGCCCAATACCGCCGCATGCCGGTGGAACATCAACAGATCGAACGAGACTTCCAGCACCCGGCCATCGCTCTCGAACAACAGGCCGTTTTCCGGCACGATCAGTTCGAAGCTCCAGGCGTAGTTCGGTACATCCCGCGGCAGCGTGGGAATATGCTCTTTGATCCACTGCCCGCCCCACGGCCCCGGCTCGAACCATGGCCGCACGCGAAAGAAGTTGCGGCTCATCTGATCGAGGCCGGCGCGCATGTCGGCGCCGCTGATCACAGCCGGCGCGTCGCGGCGCTGCCCATCGACCATGAGATCGATGCGATCGAGCAGCCGGGCCTTGTGGCGGTTGAGTGCCGGCCAGTCGACAAAATACGAGCGTTTGTAGGCCGCCTTCGGGCTCAGCGCGGTGGCTAGCGCCAGGTTGGTCGGCACGCCGGCCCGTGCGCGGAACTGCAGTTCGTTTTTCGGCAGGTCGATATAGACCAGCAGCCCATCCCAGCCGGCCAGCGCCGCGCCCGAGCCGTAGACGATATTGAGATCCGCGGCCGGGTCGGGCCGCAGCTCGGCGAGCTTCGCCGGGTCGTAGAAATCGGCCAGGTCGCCGGTGAAGCGCGTGCCGAATAGCGGGTCGTCGCCGCCGAGAAAGGGCGCGACCAGGCGCTCGATCGCGGCTGCCGGCTGCATGGCCTGCCATACATCGTGCCAGAGCGCGCGCCGGCCCAGCGCACGCAAGGCAGTGTCGAGCTGGCGCCGCAGGTCATCCCACAACACCCCAGCGTAGCCATCGATGACGACTCGTTGGTGCTGCTGCAACTGCTCGGCCAGCGCCGTGAAGCCAAGCGCAATTTTACCCGGCCCGATCGGGAAGCCTGGATAGCAGTCATACTGCCCCGGCGCGCCCGGCTGGTGATCCGTGGGCATGAGCGTCTGAGTGGTCTTGCGGTAGGTCATAGAGATTTTCCGTCATACTGCCTACTGGCTCCTGCCAACTCATCTAACCGCTCGATCAGCTCGAAACAGGCGCGGCTGTGATGATATGGGCATTCCCAGGGGCCAACCTTGTAGTGCCGATCATCGGGCACACCGGCCTGATTCAAGATCTTGAACCAATCGCCATGCTGCCGATCGACAAATTTCGCTTCGATCAGCGCCCAGTTGTCGCGCGCGGCCGCCGCGAAGTGCGCCGCGCCGCTGAGTTGGTAGGCGTTATAGAAGCCGACCAGCGCCTCGGTCTGCACCCACCAGTGCTTGTCGGTGTCGGTCCAGGCGCCGGCGTGGCCTTCGTTCACCAGGCCGCCGTCGGCGGCGCGCCCTTCGGCATACGTCGCTTGGGCCATCGCCAGCGCGGCGGCGCGCGCCCGGCTGAGCAGCCCTGTGTCGCCCAACACCTCGGCGGCCTCCACCAACAGCCAGCTGCCCTCGATGTCGTGGCCATACGAGTCAGCCGTGGACGCCGCGACCCAGCGCTCGTCGAAAAACAGTTTGAAGTGATGTGTCTGCGGATCGAGCACATGCTGTAAAAAGATCGTGATCGTCTCGACCAGGCGCGCTTGCAGCAGGTCGTCGTCCCACACCCGCAGCAGGTTGGCATAGGCCTCCATGATGTGCAGCAGGGTGTTCATCGATTTGCGAGCATCCGGTTCCTTCTCGCTCAACCGTATATCCGGCGCCGCGCCCCAATCCTGGGCGCAGCCTTCGACATAGCCGCCATACATCGAGTCGTGCGCGTAGCGGTCGAGCAGCGCAAACAGCTCCTGAGCCAGCCGCAGGCTGCCCGGCTCGCGCGTGGCGCGGTAGAATTCGGCCAACCCGTAGATCGCAAACGCCTGGGCATAGCTGTACTTGCGTGGCTCGATCGGCTGGCCATGCGCATCGATCGTCCAGTACACGCCGCCGTTCTGTGAGTCCCAAAAGCGCTCGCGCAGATACGCATAGGCGCGCCGGGTCATCCCCAACAGCTCGGGCTGACCGTAGGCGCGATAGGCCGCCGCATAGGTCCACAAGATCCGCGCGCACAGCACCGCCGAGCGCGGCACGTCGTTCAAGATCTGCAAGTCGTTGGTCAGCGCACCATAAAAGCCGCCATTGGCCTCGTCGGGCGTATGCGCTATCCAGAATGGCAGGATATTGCCGGTCAGCTCGGCCTCGATCCGCCGGCGCAGATCGCGCTTGAACGCTGTGTCGACGGTGAATGGTTGGTGAGACATACGAATGGGCCTCGTGGATCGTGGGCGATTGCGATTAACATATTCCGCGCCTATCGGTCATATTACAAGAGTTACGCGGTGGACGCAAACATTAGACCATCACAGTTGCCCGCACCCGCGCCAGACGCGGATGCGGGCAAAGCATGAAACCGACGACTGCGACCTACTGCGACTCCGCCCGCACGTTGTCGATGTAGACCGTACCGCCACCGTTAAAATAGATGAAGATGGCGCGTATGTCGTTCACACTATACGGGCCCGCACCGCCGATACAGCCTGGTTGCGTCAGGTCCACGTCGACGGTCGTTAGAGCGGTGTTTTGGTTGATCCAGCCCCAGTCCAGCTTCTGGCACCAGTTCCAGTCGGTTGTCTTCACGACCATCGCTATCGACGTGCCGCCGCCCGCAAATGCGCCGGTCTGCACGTCGAATTTGAGGTGCGGCTTGCCGGACAAATCCAGAGACGACGCGAGGTCGCGGCCAAACCACCCGCCGTTTTGCGTGTCGATCCGCAGGCTGAAGTCGCCATGGGTGTGGAAGTTCGAACTTTGCGTGAGCGTTCCGGCGTTGGGGCTGTTAATATCTGCGGCCCAACCCTCGGTATCTTCCTCGAACGAAAACAGCCGCAGTGGCCCATTGGGATCGGGGTTCACCGTCACGCTGATTTTGGCCTGATTCGAAAGGCGGGATGAGCTGTCGCGGATCGTGTATTTGGTGGTTGCTTTCCCATCGAAACCTGCGGCTGCGGTGAACACCACGGTCCCATCGGCCTGCAGCACGAACGTGCCGCCGGCGATGGTGCGCGTAGTCTGCCGGCCCTCCATGGATGGATCGAGGTCGATCGAACCCACTTGGAGCGTCGCCCCGCCGTAGGCGATGTCGTTGGCCGGCGGGTTGAGCGTCACCGCAGTGTTGAATTCGGTGACCACCGTGTCAATGTCGGCCACCGGCGGGAAGATCAAGGCGCGGTTCGCGGCCATCATCTGGGCGAAGTTCCCGAGCGCGATGAAGACCGGTGTTTTGTCATAGACCGTGAAGCCGTCGTAATCGGGATAGAGTGAGCCATCGTCTTGCTTGCCAGAGAGGATCCAATACAGCGCGCCGGCGCCACCGCTATTGAAGACGGCGTCGGTCCACGTCTTGTAGTTCGGGTTGCGCATGCTCTTGTCGAGTAGGCCGTACTCGCCCAGCATGGCCGGCTTGTCGAGCGCCCGTGCGGCCGCGAAATGGCTCTCGATCCACTGCGTCCCCCAGGCGACGTCCTTGCCCCAGTAATCCGGGTACAAGTGGAATGACATCACGTCGATGTTTTCCAGCGCGGTGAACGCGACCGTGTCGACCCCCTCGCCGCAATTTTCGGTCCAGTGAGTGGGATTGGGCAGGCAATAGAAGCCCTCGTCGCCAACCGAGACCAGGTGCTTGTCGTCGATGCTCTTGATGTAGGTCGACATTTCATCGGCCCAGGCGATCAGCGTCTGGGTGGTGCAGGCATCCGATCGCGGATACGCACCGGCACTCAAGCAGCGTGGCTCGTTGCCCAACTCCCAGGTCATGATCGTCGGGTCGTCCTTATACTTCACACCCGTGTAGCTGTTGGTGCGATTGAGCACGTGGGCGATCCAGTCTTTGTACCATTGCCGGATGACCGGGTCGGTATAGAACTGATCGTGGTACTGGCCTCCGCGCCAGCGCACGTACTGGTCCATCCCGCCGAAGTCGTTCCAATTATTGGTGAATGGAATGACTAACTTGAGCCCAACCTGGCCAGCCTTGAACACGACGTAGTCGAGACGCTTGAGGCCATCGTCGCCATCGTTATAGGCGGGCGCCCCAGCCTCTGGATCCCAATATTGGAAATAGACGCCGTCGGCCTTGCCCCTGATCGAGTTCGAGCCATCCTGGTTGCCGATGTCGAGCCAGCCCCATGTGCGTAGCACAGTGAAGTGATTAGCAGCGGCAGCGTTGAGCACATCGTCGACCATGAACTTCGACTTATACATCAGGTAGTAGTTGTTCGTGCCGGCGAAGCGAAACAGTTGGCCATGCAGCCGCAGCTCCGGTCCGGCCTGTTTGACGAAGTCATTCCCTTGCGCCGCGAAAACGGCGGGCGCGGCGCCAGGCGCGAGCGCCGCCAGCACCAGCAGCATGATCCCGATCAGAGATACGATTCTCCTAGACATAGCTCCTTCGCTCCTTTCCGGGCAAACGCCCTGTCAACTCCGACGGATTCGTAACGGCTTTTGCATCCTCTCAATAGGAATCGACCAGCGAGCGCACCCGTAGCGCCGCCTGCGCCTGCTCAAGCGTCCACCCTTCCGGCAGCCCACATGTCGCGCCGATGGACCGGCCGGCCGGCAGGTCGAAGTAGTTATCGCTCCACACCACATCCGCACCCTCCAGCGCCAACTCGACGAAGCGCGCCAGCGATTGGCCGCGCAGCTCAACCATCAGGCTACGGCCAATCTGGTACGCCGCGGCATCGATCTGCGGATCTTCCAGGCGCAGGTGCTTGCTCGGCGCGAACGGCGCGATCGACAGCGCCAGCCGCTCGCCCGCGCGCCACATCTCGCACGCCAGCACCACCTCGCGGCGATTTGCGTCCGTCACCTGCGCCGCGAAGTCGAGCGCTTGCACGCGCGTGGTCGCCAGGCCCTCGACGCTCACGGCGGCGTGGCCAGCATCTAGGCGCTCGCCGCGCAGGGTCTCGAGCGACCAGCGCAATTGGCCCTGCCAGGGCTCGGCGGTATCATTGGTAACAAACAAGCCTACGCGCGTGCCCTGATCCTCGATCGAGAGCAGCACTGGCGCGTAGCAGCGGCGAGTCATGTAATGCAGCGCCTTCCAGCGGCCAAAATAGTCGATGCTCGCCCACGAGGCCACCGGCCAGCAGTCGTTCAGCTGCCAGTACAGTGCGCCGCTACAGGCCGGGTCGCGCCGCCAGTGCTCGATGCCGACGCGCATGGCTTCGGCTTGCAGCACCTGTGTCAGGTACACCAGCGCGGGAAAGCTGGTTGGCAGCTGGAAGTGATCGGTCAGGTAGGTAATGATCTTGCTGTTGCCGGCGGCGTTGCGCTGGTGATGCTCCATAACATACGAGGTCATGTTCCACTCGCCGGGCGCGGCGTAGGTCGCGATCGTCGAGAGGCTCGGCAGCGACTGGAAGCCGAATTCACTTACAAAGCGCGCTGGCGTCTCGCGGTAGTTGCTGAACGGCTTCAATGCATGCCAGACCATCCACTGGTGAATATCACCGGCCGCGCCGCCGTTAGGGTCCTCGAAATTGCCGCCCGAGGATGGCGAGCTGGGCCAGTAGGTCGTGTCGGGGTCGCCGGCAGCCACCCATTGCGCCAGCGTGTGCTGGAAAAACTGATCGTAGGCCGCCTTCAGATCGGCATGTGCGGGCTTATCCCACCCCCAGCTGACCCACGCGGTCTCGATCTCGTTGTTGCCGCACCACAGCGCCAGGCAGGCGCGGTGGCGCAGCCGGCGCACGATCTGCGCGACTTCGCCGCGCAGGTTGTCGAGAAATGGCGCCTCGTCGAGCGGGTAGGTCGCGCAGGCGAACACGAAGTCCTGCCAGACCAGCAGGCCGTGACGATCGCATAAATCGTAGAAATGCTCGTCCTCGTAGTAGCCGCCGCCCCAGATCCTGATCATGTTGTGGTGCGCGGCGGCGGCCGAGCCGAGCAGTTGTTCGAGCTGGGCCGGCGACACACGCGCGGGAAACGAGTCGGCCGGAATCCAGTTCGAGCCCTTGGCGAAGACCGGCACGCCATTGACCACAAAGGTGAACGAGCGGCCCCACTGATCGGGCTGCTGGCGCAACTCGATCGTGCGCAGGCCAAGCTGGTACGTGCGTTGGTCGAGCGCACGCTCGTGGTCGTGCAAGGCGATCTGCACGCCATAGAGCGGCTGCGCGCCGAGGCCGTTCGGCCACCACAGCTGCGGCTGGTCAACCAGTAGTGTCAACGTGGCGCTGCCGCCGTCGAGCGCCGCCTCGGCGGTTTGCACGCGGCCATCGGGCGCGGTCAGGCGCAGCGTAGCACGCAGTGGCGCCGTGGCCCACTGCTCGGCCCGCACCTCGGCGCTGACGGTCATTTGGCCGCCAGCGTGGCGCTGGCGCAGATGCACGTCGTCCAGCCGGGCGATGCCGCCAGCTTCCAGGCGGATGTCGCGCCAAATGCCGATTGCCGGCAGCATTGGCCCCCAATCCCAGCCGTAGTGGCTCGGCGCCTTGCGCAGATGCGGCCCGCCGATAATCAGGAAGTCGCCGACGACAATCATCTTGCGCTGTGCGTCGCGCTCAGCAGCAACCCGCACCGGCGAGCGAAATAGGATGTGCAGCTCGTTCGAGCCCGCCCGCAGCGCTGGCTTGGCATCCCAGCGATACTGGCAAAACATATTGTCGGCGCTGCCCAGCAGGTGGTCGTTCAGATGCACTTCGGCCAGCGTATCTAGCCCGTCGCAGACCAGCCAGATCTGTGCTTCCGACAGCAGCGCGGCGTCGGCGCTGAAGATGCGCCGGTACTCCCAATCTTGCTCGGCGACCCACTGGACGTGCTTCTCCTCGTCGCCGACGAACGGGTCGGCGATGCGCCCAGCCGCGAGCAGATCGGTATGGACGCCGCCAGGCACGCTGGCAGGCAGCCATTCATTGCCGCCAGCCTGGCGAAATTCCCACGCCCCGTTGAGTGTTTGGTGCTTCATAGCAGTTATCCTTCTGTTGGTTTGGCTGCTGGCCTACATCGTGGTAGAGCCTGCCCTTCGACCCTTCGACAAGCTCAGGGCAGGCAGGCTCAGGATAGACGGCAGCATGGTACTTTATCTTTATCCGCGGTCTATTCCGAATCTAGGCCCTCACTCGATCGCAAACTCGGCGCTCGCCGGCGCGGGCGCGCCCAGCGCCACGCCGCGCGAGCGCGGCGCGCATCCGCCGACGGTTACACGGTAGCGGCCCGGCACAAGCCGGCGCACGCCGTCGGCGCCTACCAGCATCAGCTGCGCAGGCGGAATCTCAAAGCGTAGCGTTTGTTGCTCGCCAGTGTTCAGTTCGACCCGCCGAAAGCCGACCAGGTAAGCGAGCGGCGCGCCGGGCGCGTCGAGCGCGCTGACGTACACCTGCACGACCTCTTCGCCAACATCCGAGCCGGTGTTCGCGAGCGTTACCGCCAGCGACAGGCCTGCGCCGGCATCAATGTATTCGCGATCCAGACGCAGATCGCGATAGTCAAAGCTGGTGTAGCTTAGCCCAAAGCCGAATGGGTACAGCGGCTCGCGTGTCGCGTAGCGATAGGTCCGGCCGGCCATGCGGTAATCATCAAATGGCGGCAGGTCGTCGACTGAGCGGGGGAACGTGATCGGCAACTTACCGCTCGGCACAACTTGGCCAAACAGCACATCCGCCACAGCGGCGCCGCCAGCTTGGCCAGGGTACCAGACGAACACAATCGCATCGACCAGATCCGCCAGATCGCCAAGCGCGATCGGCCCGCCACCGGTGAGCACCAGCACCACTTTTGCGCCGGTGGCCGCCAGCCGGCGCACAAACTCGGCCTGCACCGCCGGCAGCGCGATATCCGCACGGACGCCCTCGTCGGTCGAGCTCACCGCATCACCCTCTTCGCTCTCCAGTAATGGCGTCAACCCCATGCATGCGATCAGCACATCGGGCTGGGCGTGCGGCTCGAACAGCCAATCCTGGCGACTCGTGCTTGGCATGGCCAGTTGGCAGCCAGGCCGGTATTCAAGACCCACGCCCTCCGGCAGCCGGTCGACGATTCCCTCCAGGATGGTGATCAGCTCGCCATTCAACCCGTAGGAGCCGCCCAGCAGCACGCCCACATCCGCCGCGGTGGGGCCAAGCACGCGGATGCTGCGCACCTGCGGGCCGATTGGCAGGAGGTTACCGCGGTTTTTCAGCAGCACTACCGACTTCACCGCCGCCTGGTAGGCCAGCTCCCAATGCGCCGCGCAGCCAACCACACTCAGCGGTGTTGCGGCGTATGGCACGCGCTCGGGCGGGTCGAACATGCCCAGCTTGAAGCGCGTGGTCAGCACACGCGCGAGCGCCCAATCAATATCTGCTTCGGCGATCAGCCCGCGCGCCAGCGCTTCATCGAGCTGCTTGTAGCTGCCGCCGCACTCCAGGTCGCAGCACGGTTCGCCGTTTGTGCGGTTATAGGCGCCGATCACCGCTTCGGCGCCGGCTTCGACCAATGCATGAAATGCCGGCAGGTAGGTTTCGTGCAGATCGCGTGGGCTCACCTGCGCGTCGAGGCCGTGCCGCAGCTGCTCCGGCCCGCTATGAACGGCGAAATGCTTGGCGCAGGCGGCCACCTTCAGGTAGCGCGGGTGATTGCCCTGCAAGCCGCGCACAAATGCGGCGCCCAGCATGCTGGTGAGGTACGGATCCTCGCCCCAGGTTTCCTGGCCGCGGCCCCAGCGCGGGTCGCGATAGATGTTGATATTCGGCGCCCAGAGGTTCAAGCCCTGGTAGATCTGAGTGCTGCCGTTGCTGCGCAAGGCCTCATGATATTTTGCGCGCGCCTCGTCGCCAATCGCCGCGGCCACACGCTGGATCAGATCTGTATCCCAAGTGGCGGCCATACCGATCGCCTGTGGAAAAACCGTGGCGCGGCCGTTCTGCCCGACGCCATGCAAGCCCTCGCTCCAGGCATTGTAGGCTGGAATGCCCAGGCGTGGGATGGCCCGCGCGTCGTTGACGATCTGGCCAATCTTCTCCGCCAGGCTCATGCGCCCGATCAGGTCGCGTACGCGCCCGGCCAGTGGGCAATCCGGGTCGCGAAAGATCGCGCCATCCAGCGGGCTCACAGCGTCAGAAACGGAAGCTCTGGATTCCATGGTTTGCCATTTCTTCGTTTGGTTGTCAGTTGTCCGTGGTCCGTTGTCGGTTGGAACGGACCACGGACAATCGACGACGGACAACCAACAAATCTGCAATTCCACTACGCCGGGCGGATCTTGAACGCCAGGTCGCGCTCGAAGGTCGGCAGCTTTAGCATCGCGCCATCGCCCGTCACGGTCAGCGTATCGGTGCTGAGGATGGCGGCGCCGTTGGTATCCCACCATTCGACCGTGTAGTTCCCTGGCGCCAGCCCGTTCAACTGCCATGTGGCACCAGCGACCGGCGGGAAGGTCGGCTGGAATGCGATTGGCTTGCGCTTCTCTTGCATCGCCTTCAGCAACTCGCGGCTATAGGTCTTTCTCAGCGCATTGTAGCTAAACTCGTTGCTACGCACCCAGCCCAGCATGCGGTCGGGCGCGGCCAGCAGCAGCATGGTCACGGGCGCGCTCTTGACCTGCGGGCGCCTGGGCTTGTAGCCCGCCGCCGCCAGATCTTCGCCCTTCAGAAACGCCGCCGGCCCGGCAAACAGCGGGTACAGATCGAGCGGGTCGATATACGAGTCCCACCACCAGCTCATGCCCGTGCCGCTGCCCTTGGTCATCAGGCCGGCCCACAGGGCATTGTGAACATGCACCCCCTGGGGATCCTGCGTGCTATCGGCGCTGTCGGCGCCCGAGCCGAACTCGCCATAGAGCGCGGGCTTTTTGGCCGGCAGCATCTCGGCCATGCCGCGCGGGAATGTCTGCGCCGGGTCGTCCGGGTTGTAGATGTGGCGCTGCGAGATATCGATCTCGGGCATGCCGAAGACCGCGTCGTCGCCGCCGTTGGCGTAGCTGGTGGTGCGCAAGTGCTGGTATGGGTCGAGCGGCGCCAGGAATGCGCTCATCTCTTTGATCCATGGCATCTGAACTTCAGCGCTTTTCAGCGGCGTCCAGTCGACCTCGTTCCACCACTCCCAGGCCAGCAGGTTCGGGCTGTAGCCCCAGCGCGCGGCGATATAGCGCAGCCGGCGCTTGAACAGCTCGCGCGCCTCCTGGTTCGTGGCGAAGTCCTGCGGCGCCTGGCACGGGCCGCCGTTCGCGGCGTTGTAGGGGTTTTGGTCCCACTCCGGGTTGACGCCGGTATTGAACGCGCCGTGGTTGAGCAGCATCAGCATGATATAGATATCGTTCTGCGCGGCCAGGTCGAACACCCGATCGAGCTGCCAGGCGCGATCGAGCCGCTTGGTATAGTCGCCCAGACCGGTGTCGTTCCACTCGATCGCCATCGCCCAGCTGGCCATCCAAATGCGCGCGAAGTTGGCGCCTTGCGCATGCATCTTGCCGAACCAGCGCTCGTAGTCGTGCGTGCCAGCGTCGCCGTACCAACCGACATTCTGGCCGATCGCGATGTAGGGCGTGCCGTCGTCGAAGGCGAAGTAGGCTGGGTCGCGCTGATCCACCCGCACAAAGCCGTGGCGCTGCGCGGGCGTCACGTCGACGCTGGCTGGCGCGCTAGTGGCATTGCCGCCGGGCGTCTTGACGCTCACGGCGTAGCTCCAGGCACCTTCCTGTAATGGCGTGAAGCGCACCTTCCAGGCCGGCTTACCGCGTGGCGTAAGCGTCTCTCTGCCATTCGTCAGCGTACTCTCAAAATCCTGCCAGTAAAAGCCCGGCACACTGATCGCCTTGCCGTCGGGGCTTGTGAACGTTGCCCGCAGGTCGATCTGCGCCGGGTCGAACGGGTTCTGATACGCGGCGTTCAGATCGATCGTCAGCTCCAGCTTCTCGTAGCGGCCCACCACCGGCGCGCTGGGGCTGATGCTATTGATGCGCACGGATGTATCGGCAGGCGTGGCCGTTGCGCTCGCCGCGCTGGGCGCCACTGGCGGCTGGGTTGCCGGCGCGGTCGCGGCCGGCGACCCAGCGCAAGCGCTGAGTACGCAGGCGAGAACGAGAGTCACAAATGCGCCCAGCGAATGAACGCGCGGCCGCCCTATCGCCAATGATCGGCGCATGCTCCCCTCTTCTCTCGTGGTGCAACACCCAGCTAGATCGCGCACCCGCGTCTCGCCCCCGTGCTGGTCAGGTATTTGTCTTATGGCTCACGCAAAGGCGCAAAGGATTTGACGTTTTGATGCCTTGGCGATCTTAGCGTCTTTGCGTGAGATCGGTATTTGCCCGATGTCCTAGCTCCCCGCGCCCCGTCGCGCGCGGTAGCGCCGAATCAGCGCATTCGTCGAGCTGTCGTGCGCCAGTTGCGGTTCGCCCGCGCTTTCTAGCTCGGGGATGATCCGCTGGGCCAGCAGCTTGCCAAGCTCGACGCCCCATTGGTCGAATGAATCAATCCCCCAAATGACGCCCTGTGTGAAAACGCTGTGCTCATACAGCGCGACCAGCTTGCCGAGCATCTCCGGCGTCAGCCGGTCGGCCAGAAATGTATTGGTCGGGCGATTGCCCTCGAACGTCCGGTGTGGCACCAGCCAGGCGGGCGTCCCTTCGGCCGCGACTTCCTCGGCGGTCTTGCCGAACGCCAGCGCCTCGGTCTGCGCGAACAGATTGGCCATCAGCAGGTCGTGATGCCGGTCGAGCGGGTTGAGCGTCTGGCTGAAGCCGATGAAATCGGCTGGGATCAGCTTGGTGCCCTGGTGAATCAGCTGGTAGAACGAATGCTGGCCGTTGGTGCCCGGCTCGCCCCAGTAGATCGGCCCGGTCTGGTAATTCACCCGCTTGCCGTCGAGCGTGACGGACTTGCCATTGCTCTCCATCGTCAGCTGCTGCAGATAGGCCGGGAAGCGCTTCAGATAGTTGTCGTACGGCAGCACCGCCACCGTCTGCGCGCCAAAGAAATTGTTATACCAGACGGTAATGAGGCCCAACAGCGCCGGCAAATTGCGCTCGAACGGCGCGGTGCGAAAGTGCTCGTCCATCGCGTGGAATCCCGCCAGCAGCGCGCGGTAGTTCGCCGGCCCCACCGCAATCATGGTCGAGAGGCCAATCGCCGAGGTCATGGAGTAGCGCCCGCCAACCCAATCCCAGAACTCGAACATATTGGCAGTGTCGATGCCGAACTTCGCCACTTCCTTGGCGTTGGTCGAAACCGCCACGAAATGCTTCGCCACCGCCCGCTCGTCGCCCAGCGACTTCAGCAGCCAACTGCGGGCGGTATGCGCGTTGGTCATGGTCTCGATCGTCGTGAAGGTCTTCGACGAGACGATCAACAGCGTCTCGGCCGGGTCGAGATCGCGCGTCGCTTCGGCAAAGTCGTTGCCGTCCACATTCGAGACGAACCGAAACGCCAGATCGCGCGCGCTATAGTACTTGAGCGCCTCGTAGGCCATCACTGGGCCAAGATCCGAGCCGCCGATGCCGATATTCACCACATTGCGGATCCGCTTGCCGGTGAAGCCCTGCCATGCGCCAGAGCGCACTTGATCGGCGAATGCGGCCATTTTGTCGAGTACGGCATGCACTTCGGGCACCATGTCCCTGCCGTCGACCCACATATGCTGGCCGGGGTCGGCTCGCAGCGCCACATGCAGCGCCGCGCGATTTTCGGTGATATTGATCTTGTCGCCACCAAACATTGCGTCAATCTTGGCGCGCAGCCCGCTCTCTTCGGCCAAGCGCACCAGCAATTGAATCGTCTCGTCGGTCAGTCGATTCTTCGAATAGTCGAAATAGATGCCGAGCGCCTCGGCCGCGAAATGCTCGCCGCGCCCGGGGTCCGCGGCGAATAGCTGGCGCAGGTGTAGGCCGCGAATGACTTCGTAATGCTTCCCAAGCGCCTGCCAGGCAGGCCGCTCGGTGAGGGTCGTTGTGCCATCAGACATTTCAGTCCTCCTCTATGTGCGCTCAACACATGCTCGCGAATGTGATAGCGATCGATCGCGCCAAATGCAGAAGAATATACTACCGCATTTAGACAATCGATGGTATCATCCACGGCTCGTGAAGCACCTCCGATGAAGCTGAGAACCGAAGTGTCATTCAAAAGTGGCAGTCATGATCCGCACCGACTGGCGCTCGATCAGCTTGGGCCGCATCACGGTTGTGACACAGCCACTCGCGGGAAATGCAACACGATTGGCCAGCAACTGAACCGCCAGTCGGCCCATACTGACCTTATCGATCTGCATCGTCGTCAGCGCCGGGTGGACATGCGCCGCAAGATCAATATCGTCGAAACCGATCACCGAGAGATCATCGGGCAGCCGGCGCCCGATCGCATTGACCGCCTGCATCACGCCAATCGCGGTCATGTCGTTGCAGCAGAACAGCGCGGAGATATGCGGATGCGTGCGTAGCACATCGACCGCCGCTGCCGCGGCCTCGGGCGGCGTTAGATGGCTGTCGGCCAAGTAGCGGTCGGCGATTCCATAATCGTGCAGCGCCTGTAAATAACCACGCCGGCGCTCTTCGATGCTGGGGTAGGCATTCGGCAAGCTACCCACCACCGCGATCTGTCGGTGCCCGGACTGAATCAGATACGCAACCGCCTGGTATGCGCCACGAAAGTTATCCGATACGACCGAGTCGTAGCTATTCTCGGCCGCATACGCGTCGACCAGCACCGTGGGCGTTGCGCGGCGCTGCATCAGCCGGGTGATGGTTGTGTCGACAAACGCGCCGACCAACAGCAGGCCATCGAGCTCATCTTCGAGCAGCATGCGCGGCAGCTCTTGCGGATGATTATCTTCATCTACCGCGAGGGTCGCATACAGCAGGTTGATCTGCTGCCGCCGGCAGGCCGCCTCGATACCGGCCAACACCGGCGCGTAGAACTGGTTGGTCTGCGGAAGATCGTCCGGGCGCGATTTAACCAATACGCCAACTTGCTGCAGCGCCTGCGACCGAACGCTTTCCGACAAGAGCTTCTTGTGGTAGCCCAGCATCCGCGCCGCATCGAGCACCCGACGGCGCGTCTCGTCGTTGACTCCGGGCTTCTCGCGCAGCACCAGCGAGACCGTCGCCAGCGATACGCCACTCTTTCGCGCAATCTCTTCAAGCGTCACACGCTGGCTCATCGATCGATCCTTTGCTCTGAACCTCTACATACTGGCGAACTCATTATCTAAAATGTTTAGATCATTTTTAGACGAAAGGATGCAAAAATCCCGCTGTCGTCTCAAAGATAAGGATAGACCAAGGTGTCTACGAGGAAGCAATTGCTCGCGCTACTGAGTAAAATAGGCCTACATAGTGGTTAGCGAGCAAACGAGCGATCTAAATTCTATCTATTTTTAGTTAATAGTATCGTAGCAAATATAGATCGTATCTTGGCATACGTCAAGCGACATGGATGAAGATTTCCATGATTTCAAATGCCATTTAGTGATTCCTCTGCAAGGGCTTTGGCACACAAAGCGGGACCAGCGGGAGGGCATAGAGCTCTCCCGCTGGTCCCTACTCACTTCTATCATCGTCCAAACATGTGGTCGATGCGCACTTGCCTCGGCGCGCTTAGGTAACAACCGGCGCGGCCACGCTAGCCATTTGCACGTGCAGCAGCGCCACCTGGTCGAGCATAATGGCGTCCATCGCCCCCGGCGCGGCCTGGTTCACCCAGGCCATTGTCGCCCCTAGAAACAGCTCTTTGAGATACGCAAACGAGAACCCATCAGTCAGCCGCGCCAGCTCGGCCATCACCGGCTCGCGCAGCCGTAGCGGCGGGCGCAGCGTCGCGTTCCACAGCGCGATATACGTCAGCCGCTCGGCCTCGCCGGGCAGCGCGAAGTGGTAGGTGCGATCGAAGCGACTCGGCCGCTCGACAATGGCCGGATCTCTACGGTTTTCTATAGGTCAATAGATGTATTTGTGTTCAATGCATCATGAGTCGGCCGCCAGTTGGCGGCGTAGATCCTGGGCGATCAGTCGCGCAGCGGCATTCTGCCAGTTGTGGAGGGTACGTTCGGGAACGCTAGCGCGGAACCATTCGAGTGCCTGGCCGATCGGTGGGGCCAAGTCATCGGCAAATAGTCGCTGGCGATAGGGCTTCAGGCCAGCAACATAGGGGAAGTACAGCGCATTGTAATAGCGCCACTCGTCTGAGGTGCCGAAGTCGCCACCGCCGCGCGGCTTGAGCCGACGCACCGACTCGGCCAGCAGCGACTTCAGCTCTGCGGCCCGCTCGAGCGCATCGTCGGGCGCGCCGCGCTCTGCCAGCCGCTCGGCAATCACCGGTAGGCGGGCAAGCGGGCTACTGGCGAGCCGCGACAGATCGCCGTAGTGGCTCAGCGCGCGCCGCGTCAGGCGGGCAAACTCGGCTTCGTCGATCTTGACCAGCGAAAAATCGATCTTAATCCGAGGCAGTGCGCTGGCCGCCCCGCGCAGATCGGCCCGCTCGCGCTGCACCGCCGGCACGCTCGCAAACACCAGCCGATCGAGCGCGCTCGCCAATGGATCGGCCCAGGTGATCAGCGCAATCGCCGCCGCAACCACCGCCAGCAGCAAGGCCTGCATCGGGAAACGCGTATCGGCGCCGAGCACCATCGCCAGCGCGACGAGTAGACCAAAGAGCAGTGCTGCGCCACCCGCAGCCGCCGCCGATCGCAGAATGTCGCGCTGCAGGCTCTCACCTTCGTCGAACGCATCAAACACCGCAATTGCCAGCCCGAGCAGCGCCAGGTCGATTCCGATCATCAGCAGCTTGAGCGGATGCGCCAGGAGCGGTAGCGGAAACGCCAGCAGCGCGACGCCAAGGCCAAAGAACAGCCCGGCGACAATCAACAGGCCAAGCTGGCTGTGCGGCCGAATGGCCCGACGAAAGCGCACCACCAGCGCCAGCGCGCCTGCCAGCGGCAGGATCACCAGCAGATCGGTCAGAATGTACACCAGCCCAAGTTGGGCATCGCCGGGCGGCCCGCCAATCGGCAGCTGAGTGCCCGAGACCAATACCGCCGCGCCCACGCCAATCGGCGCCACCACATAGCGCCAGATCCGATCGAGGCGCGCGCGCAGCGGCCACTCTTCGGGCAGCAGCAGCAGTAGTACACCGGACCACCAGAGCGCCGGCAGGAAGATCGCCCCCCAGTGAATGCGCGCGAGCACGCTGGCGAGCCCAGCCGTCGTCGCGGCGCGGCCGAGCGTGGCCGCCGCCAGTGCCAACCCATAGATCATGAGCCCGATCCCGGCGCGGCTCAACAGCGGCTTGTGCGGGTCACGGGCCAGCAGATAGAGCCCCAGCCACCAGGCCAGGCTGAATGTCACGACATCGACTGCCACCACTCCAGGAGACCTTCTCAACAGACCACGAATCTCACCGAATTGTAGCGCAATCTGTACACACGGATTTTGCACAGATTTCGCGGATTGTCCAATTATCCGCGTAATCCGTGCAAAATCCGTGTGTACCGTAGTCTATTCCGCGCAGCCTACCGAGCGCGCAGGCGGCGCAGGCCCAGGTACTCGAGCAGCGCGAAGACCGCGACAGCATCGGCCACCGCCGCCACCGCCCACTTGCCCGCAGTCGAGAGGCCGAAGGGATCGAGCGCGATGATCATTGCGCTCGCAACCACCCAAGCGATGTCGAGCGCCAGCACCACGCGCGCCCGGCGCACGCGCAGCACGGTCTGCATCGCCTCGTAGCCGACCCAGGCGGCGAACAGCAGTAGGTCGGCGCCAAGCAACGCGATCGGCAGCCCGCCGCTCAGGCCCAGCAGGCGCGCGACTGGGCCGGCCGCCAGCAGCATGCCGGCGCCGCTGATCCCCGAAAAGACCGCGTTGGTCTGCAGCGTGCGGCGCAGCAGCCGCGTGGGCTCGGAACGGGTGATGGTTGTGTCCATGGTGTGGGTCGCCATAGGTTCCTCACTTTCAAGTTCAAATTGGCTCGATGAACCTAGTGTAGAACCGCGCGCACTGCCATGTCGACGAAAAAAACTGCCAAACACTGCCAGTTGGGCGGAAAATAAAAATGGGCGCGGCCCATAGCCACGCCCATTCCATTCTTCCAGTATAAGCGTCGGTGCCGATCACCATACTGAGGGCCGGATTGTTCGAGTGGATCCAGATCGCCGAGTCGTCGGCGGCGGCGCCAGTGTGAGGCACCGGGCGATCGAGACCGCCGCTATGAACGGCAGCCATACCAGGCTGGGCCGACTGCCAGGAACCGGGATGGAGGCGCCGGCCGCAGTAATATCGAATTCGTCGATGATCATACCATCGCTTATCTTGAAATACCCATGCGCTTTGGTTGGGTCGCCATTATAGTTAAAAATAATGAACAGCGCCCCAAACTTCTCAACGCCGCCGGACTGGTCCGACGTATACGCTTTTGCCCAGATGTAGTTGCACCCTGGCTCGCCGCCGTAGGGGTAGGTGAAGGGCAGGCAGCGATCCTGGTTGCGCATACTGTTGCCGCCGAGGCCGGACACGAAGACGAATGATTTACCTGGCCCGACGAGCAACTGATTGGGGTTGCCAGGTACGCCGTCGGCGGGCGGATGCTGGACGATATCCACGGTTTGATTCTGGATGCTTGTTAGCGTCTTGGTCCGCGAGTAGCTATGCTCGTGCCCGGTCGCGATGATCGCCCCGTTGTCCTTACAGGTCTCGTAGGGTCCCCAACCCACCTCGTCGCCCTTGCTGCCAAGCTGCATGGCGTTCTGATTCTTATGCCAGCTACAAACCTTCCAGATGTGCGGGTCGGAGGCGAGCTGGCTTTGGATATAAGGTGCGTACGTTCTATCGCCCGCCGCCGTGTCTTCGCCAGTGAATACTATTTTCAGACCTCCGTATGTCACCGAATACATCTTGTCGTTCAGATCAGGATCGTCCGGTACGATTCCGATGCGGGCCATGCGGTCTTGCAGGAACTGCGCATAGCACCCATCGGGATCGACGCAACTCGTGTCCCAGCTGGGGATGTCGTGATTGCCGACCGAGGCGAGGTAAGGGAAGTTTGGCCCAAGGATCGTGTCGATCTTGGCGAAGAAGCCATGCGCATCGTGCGCATAGTCGAAGTCGCCCTGGTGCAGCACCAGTTCGGCGCCTTCGTTTTTGATCAATGTCAGCACACCCTCGAAATTGGCTTGATAATCGGTGTCGCCGATGAAGGCGACTTTAAGGTTCGGGGTGGTCGTGTGGTCTGGATCGGTCGTCTGGTTCGAGCCGGTCTTGAGATTCGAGTCGGTCGGGATCAGTTCCACAGATGTGGCACCGGGTTGGCAGGCCACGAGCACGAGACACATCACGATCATTATCGTTTTCCGAGTATTCCTCCTCTCGAAGCAGATCATAGATTGTCTCCTATGGATAAGCATCAAGCGTGGGGCATGCGATGATTTTCGATCATTTTGATTAAGAATGAATTAGACAAGGCCTGCGACAGTGTGCAATTCTAGGCATGTATCAGTATGTGACGCTGATCTGTAACAATCCAGCGCTGGTCGGTTGGAGAAGTGCCTTCACAGTGACTCAAACTGAGAGCAGCGTGCATCGAAGAAACGATGCACGCTGCTCTCAGTTCGGGCGCCCGCCGACGGCGCGCTGCTCTCGCACCACCAGTCGCGTTAGGGTTTACCGTCAACTCCGGGCGCAGTGATGGCAGGTGTGTATGCTTAGTACACACCTGCCATCCCTGCGCCCGGCATGCCAACCTCACGCCACTCCCCCCGGTGCGGGTACCGCCGCGTGACCAAGCACAAGCACCTGCCGCCCCCGCCCAAACCGTAAGTAGAGGGCGGGTACGATGAACAGGTTGATCAACGTCGACGTGACCAGGCCGCCCAGAATCACGATCGCCATCGGGTGTTCGATCTCGTGGCCGGGGATGTTGCCGGCGATCACCAGCGGCACGAGGGCCAGTCCCGTGGCTAACGCCGTCATCATGATCGGCGATAGCCGTTCGCGTGCCCCGCGCCGGATCAGCTCTGGGCCAAAGGCTTCGCCTTCCTGCTGCTCGAGATGCTGATAGTGACTGATCATCATAATACCGTTGCGCGCGACGATCCCCAAGATCGTGAGAAATCCAACCAGCGAACCGAGCGAGAGGATACCGTCGCTCGCGAAGTAGGCCGCCAGCACGCCGCCCACCGCGGCCACCGGCACGCTCAAGAAGGACATCAGCGCCAGGCGCCAGCTGCCGAGGGCCACCCGCAGGACCGTGAAGATCACGAGCATAGCGATAAGCCCGGTGATCAGGAGGCTCCGCTGGGCCGCCTGCCGCTCCGCGTACTCGCCGATCAGCTCTGGGTGGTACCCATGTGGGAATTCGATTTGCTTGAGGGCCTGGTCGACATCGGCCACGACGGAGCCGAGGTCGCGTCCTTTCACTTCGGCGTCAATGTTAATACGACGCGCCTGGCCTTCACGATTGATCGCGTTCGGAGTCGGCACGATGCGCACATCGGCCACATCCCCCAGCCGCACCTGCTCGCCGCTGGGTGTGTCGATCAGCAGCCCTTGAATATCGGTCAGGCTGTCGCGACTTTCGGGCTGAGTCCACACATTCACATCGAATGTCCGATTGCCCGTGTGAAGGTCGCCGGCTTCTTCACCTGCAACCAAATAGGCCGCCGCCCGCCGAACATCGCCTGGTTTGAGCCCATACCGTTGGGCCTTGGCCAGGTCCACCTCGATTTGCAGCTGTGGGATGTCAGTTAGCAGCTCCACGTGTAGATCGGTGAGGCCGTTGATCCCCGAGAGCTTCTCCTCGACCTCATGCGCCTTCTCACGGAGGACCGCCAGATCCTCGCCATAGATCCGCACGACGATCGGATGGCTTGATCCCGTCAGCACCTCTCTGATCCGCTCTTTCAGATAGGTCTGCACGTCACGCTGGAGCCCAGGGTAGCCGTCGACCAACTCCTGTACCTTGGCCAGCGTCGCGTCATAGTCGACCGACGGATCGACGCTGATCCAATTCTCGGCGAAATAGATGCCGTACACCTCATCCATCAACAGGGCTTGCCCGATGTGAGTGCCGCAGTTGCGCACCCCTGGAATGGTCCGCAACTCTTTACAGGCCGCGGTCGTGATCCGGACCATCTCCGGATGCGACGTGCCGGGCTTGGCCACCCAGTGCATCAGGAAGTCGCGCTCCTTGAACGACGGCAGCAGCGACTGCCCGAGCAAGGGCACCACCGCCAGGCCGATCAACGCGATGACAGCGACGGTGACGTACGCCCGGCGCGGTCGTTGGATGATCGGCGTCAGCACCCGGTCGTAGCCCCGCTGGAGCCACCCGGCGAGCGGGGATGTGTGGCGCTCGATCGGCGCTTTGGCCAGGATAATCAGGCACATCGCCGGCGTGACGGTTAGGGCCACCACCAGGGATGCCAGCACCGCCAGCCCATAAGAGAGCGCCAACGGCTGGAAAAAGGCGCCCGACAGGCCCTGGACGAAGAAGACGGGGATCAACGTTATCACATCGATCAGCGTCGCGTAGACGATGGCGCTGCGCACCTCGACCGAGGCATCCAGAATAATCTTCGCGGTCGACTGGCTGCTCCCCTCCAGGCGCGCCTGCCGCAGCCGGCGCACGATGTTTTCGACGTCGATGATCGCGTCGTCGACCACCACACCGACGGATATCACGAACCCCGCCAACACCATGGTATTGATGGTCGTCCCGCGCAGGTACAGCACTAGCCCGGCGGCGATGAGCGACAAGGGAATCGCCACGACGCTGATCAACGCGGTTCGCCAGTCCCACAGGAACAGCAAGAGAATCAGGACCACCAGGCCGGCGCCAATGAGCAACGATCTCATGAGATTCTCGAGCGCCACCTCGATAAAGGTTGCCGGCCGGAAGATCGTGGTGTCGATGTCCACACCGGGAAGACCGGGCCGCATCTCGTCGATCGCCGCTTCCACCCCGTTCGTCACTTCCACGGCGTTGGCCCACGGAAACTTCTCGACGATCAGCAGGAGGCCGGGACCGTCGTTGATAACTGCGTCCCCGATCATCGGCCAGGTATCCACCAACACGTCGGCCACGTCGCCCAGGCGCACCGGTGTACCATCGCTCTTCTTTTTATCACCGATCGGCACGCGCGCCAGGTCATCCGGCGTGACGATGGACTGGATGTGCCGAATCGCGAGCTGTTGGTTGGGGGTTTCGAGAACCCCTCCTTTACCGATTGTCGCTCCGTTCGAAAACTGCATCATGCCCGCGTCGAGCGTGTCCGAGGTGGTCCGCATGACGTCGTTTACGGTAACACCATGAGCTGCCAACCGTTTCGGATCGACGCGCACCTGCGGCATCTGGATCCGTTCGCCCCAGATCGCCACATTGGCCACGCCGCGTACGCCCAGCAAGCGCTCCCGGATCTTCCAATAGGTGGTCATCGACAGATCGATCACAGAGTGCTCTTTCGAGGAAATCCCGATCTTCATCGTTCGGGCGGTCGACGACAGAGGTGGCAGCATAAACGGCGGGGCCGCCCAGGTTGGCAACGTCGGCGTCGCTATCGCCAGGCGCTCTGCCACCACCTGCCGTGCTTCCATGATGTCGGTCCCTGGCTCGAAGATCAAAACGATCGACGACAACTGTTCAACCGACTTGGAGCGCATGACCGCAAGCCCCGGCGTCCCGTTGAATACTTCCTCCAATGGAACGGTGACCAACTGTTCCACTTCGCTGGAGGAAAGCCCGAGGCACGGGGTCTGAATCTCCACCCGTGGCGGCGCGAATTCGGGAAAGACGTCTACTGGCATGGCCTGCATCTGGCCGATGCCAAAGACCATCAGCGCCACGGCGGAAAAAATTACCAGGTGTCGAAACCTTAGACTTCTCGCAACGATCCACTGCATCATAACTGGTGACCTCCGTGCTCAACCATTCCACATTCGGATGATCATTAGTGCTTTTCCAAGCCAGGCGATAGGCCATAGGTGATGGGCGATAGACCATCAGAACACCCTCGTCCTATTGACCATCGCCTATCGCCTGCTTAGCCGAATGTGCTATCACTTGCCAATCCCAGTATCGGTACCGTACAACTCGGGCACGCCGACGGTCACAACCGCAGTCCCGGCGGCTGGACCATCCACGAGCACGACCTTGTCACCCTCGATGTAGTCGACAGTGATGGCCTCTCGAACGAAGGTGAGCGGTGCGGGGCTGGTGTACGTCCAGGTCGCGCCTTTTAGGTCGTAGATCACCGCGGCGTAGGGGATGACCTTACGCTGTGTCCCGTTGACCTGCTCCTCACGAACTGGAGTCGTCTGGATGGCGAGCCGCTGAGCCGCCTTCTCGGTCAACACCAACCGATTGAGTCCCGTCTCAGCGATCTTCTCGACCGTGGCGGGTTGGATTTTAGTTGTCGTGACCGATGCCGTCTGTCCGCACGCCGCAAGTGGTAGAGCGGCAAGGATCAGTACCACAACCACCATCATCCATCGATTAATGCGCTGCATGTAGCTTCCTCCTATACATCTAGTGGCCCACCATAGGGATAGTTGGGGAAATCTGGAGGGGGTGGCACCCCTCCAAGGCCCCCATTCAGCACGATTTGCTGTAGATCAATCCGCGGCCCCGCCAGCTGTGACTAACTGCGGGCGCGCCGCGGCACGTGCGGGGCTAGCCCCAAATCGTAGATACAGGGCAGGTACAATGAACAGGTTCAGCACCAGCGCCGTGACCAGGCCACCCAGAGTGACTACGGCCATCGGGTACACGATCTCGAGGCCGGGAATGGCGCCGAAAATCACGAAGGGCACCAGGGCCAGCGCGGTGGCTAACGCCGTCATCACAATCGGCGCAAGTCGTTCGCGCGCGCCGCGCAGCACCAACTCCGGCCCAAAGAGTTCACCTGCCTGCTGCTCGAGATGCTGATAGTGCTCAATCAGCAGAATGCCGTTGCGCACTGCAATCCCCAACACCGTGAAAAATCCAATCAGCGAACCGAGCGAGAGAATACCGCCGCCCGCGAGCGCGGCCAGCACGCCGCCGGCCAGGGCAGTGGGCAAGGTCAAGAAGGCCAGCGTCGCCAGGCGCCAGCTCGCGAAGGCCGCCTGCAGGAGCAAGAAGATCCCGAGCACGGCGACAACCACAACCGCAATCAAACGCTGCAGGGCTGCCTGCCGCTCCGCGGAGTCGCTGAGCACCTCAGCGTGGAACTCCATTGGGAACTTGACCTGCTGAAGGCGCTGCTTGATGTCGGCCGTGACCGAACTGAGATCACGTCCACTCACCTTCGCACCGACGTCGATGAAACGCGAGACGGTGTCACGCTTGATCAGGGTCGGAGCCGGCACGATATGTACCTCGGCCACCTCCCCCAGCCGTACGTGACCACCGTCGGGCGTGTCGATCAGCAGATCGCGAATAGTAGTCAGGCTGTTGCGGATCTCGGGCGTGCCCCACACCACCACGTCGAACACCTTCTCGTCCTCGAACAGATTACCGACGAGCAGGCCTGACAACAATGTAGCTGCCGACCGCCGGACATCGCCTGGTTTAATCCCATAGCGTTCGGCCGCGGCGAGATCCACCTTGATCTCCACCTGTGGCTCCTCGGTCAGGATATCCGCTCGTGCATCAACAATACCGGCGACGCCCGACATGGCCTGCTGTACCTCCTGCGCCTTGGCGCGGAGCTCTCCCAGATCATAGCCATAGATGCGCACGACGATGTCCTGGTCTGGTCTCGTCAGCGCCTCGCCGATTCGTTCTGGCCGATAGGCCTGCACCGAGCGAAATAGCCCAGGGTAGCCGTCAATAACGTCTTGTATCGCGGCTACCGGCGCGTCATAGTCGGCCGTAGGATCGAGGCTGACCCACACCTCGCCGGAATTGATACCGACTACTTGGTCGCCCGTCTCGGCGCGCCCCACGTGAGTACCGACGTTGCCAACCCCCGGAATGGCCCGCAGCTCCTGACTGGCCTGAACCGCGATCCGGTTCATTTCCGAACGGGATGTGCCGGGCGCGGCCTCCCATTGGATCAGTAGATTTGGCTGCTTGAACGACGGCAGCAGTGACTGCCCGAGGAATGGCACCACCGCAAGCCCGATCAGCATGATCATAACAACGGCGAGGTACGCCGGGCGCGGTGTGCGGATGGCCCGCGCAAGGATCCCGTTGTAGCCGCGCTGCAGCCGCCCGACGAGCGGGGACTCACCCCGATCGAGCGATGCATTGGAAAGGAGCAGCAGGCTCATGGCCGGCGTGACGATCAGGGCGACTGCCATGGATGCGAGCAGCGCCAGCGCATAGGAGATCGCCAGCGGCTGAAAAAACCCGCCGGATAGGCCCTGCAAGAAGAACACCGGTAGCACAGCCAGCAGCATGATCAGCGCCGCATAGATTAGCGCGCCGCGCATCTCGAGCGAGGCGTCAATGATAATCGCCATCTGCGACTTGTCGCTGCCCTCCTGGCGCGCCTGGCGGAGCCGCCGCACGATGTTCTCGACGTCGACGATCGCGTCGTCGATGACAGCGCCAATGGCGATCACCAGCCCCGCCAGCACCATCGTATTGAAGGTAGCCCCACGCAGGTAGAGCACAAAGGCTGCTGCGATGAGCGACAACGGGATCGCGACCAGGCTGATCAGCGCGGTCCGCCACCGGAAGAAAAAGGCGCCGAGAACCAGAATCACGAGCACGGCACTGATCAGCAGCACCATACCGAGATTGCCGGTCGCCAGCTCGATATAGTTCGCCGGCCGGAAAATGGTGGTGTCGATCTCGATTCCGGCAAGACCAGGCCGCAGCGCGTCGAGTGCTGCTTCCACCCTCCGCGTCACGTCCAGGGTGTTGGCCCCAGGGAATTTTTCGACGACGAGCAGGAGGCCAGACCCGTTATTAACGACAGCGTCGCCTATCAGCAGTTGATGATCTTCCACCACCTTGGCCACGTCACCCAGAAGCAACCCCTTGCTATCGACGACGCTGACCTTGGCCAGATCCTCCGGCGTGATGATCGGCAAGAGGTGCCGGATTCCGAGCCGTTGATTGGGGGTATCAATCCACCCGGCAGTGCCGGGCGACGAAGATTCCAGATAGCTCAAGGGCGACACCCATAGCGCTTCCCCACTGGTTTCGATGACTTGCTGGAGCGTCACACCTTTCGCTTGCAACTGTTCGGGATCGACCTGCACCTGCAACTGGCGCTCCCGCTGGCCCCAGACGGCCACATTGGCCACGCCGGGCACGCCCATCAAGCGCGGCTTAATGTTCCACCGGGCGAGCACGCCCATCTCGATCGGAGACAGGTCCTTCGAGGAAAGCCCGATTATCATGACCCGGCTGGTCGACGACAGGGGCTGGAGCATAACCGGCGGTTTTGACACGTTTGGCAGCGCATGCGCCTGGGTCAGGCGCTCTTGCACCATCTGCCGTGCCCGAATGGGATCGGTCCCCGGCTCGAAGATTAGGAGGATTCTCGACAGCCCGGTAACCGACTCGGAGTAAATCTGATCGAGCCACGCCACCCCGTTGAGCAAGTCGGCCTCCATTGGAGTGGTGATCAAGGATTCCACTTCGGCGGCGGAAAGCCCCAGCGCCTCAGTCTGAACTTCCACCAACGGCGGGTTAAACTCGGGATAGACGTCCACCGGCATGTTGCGAAGTTGCGCGATGCCAAACACCATCAGCACTGCAGCGAGAATAATAATGAGGAACCGAAGCTGCAAGCTTGACCCAACGATCCAACGCATCATAGTTAGAGACCTCCTTAGTCATGTTCCAACTCGAACCTCGATCTATCACAAACGCCACTACCCGGAATATCATGATTGGACCAGTGCGCGGCGCAGTAGCTGATCGATTGGGTAGTGGCATAGATGAAGCGCTGGTGCGTGAATTTGATCGCGGTGCCGAATACACTTCCTGACCGCGGTTCAGTGCGCAACACCATCCCATGTAGCTCGATCCAGGCAACGGCGGCGTCGGCGTCGTGGGAGACCGAGCAGCGGATGAGGACCAACAGTCTGATACCCTGCCGGACTCGACGCGTAAGCGGCAGGTACAGGCCGCAGCTGCTGAGATTATCGAGGATGGTGTGCTCTTCGAATGGCTGCTCATTGACCTCGACGCCCCGCACTATGACTGGAAAGGGTGTCTGGATACGTGAAGAGATCCGGCGCTCATGGCCGGTGTAGCGCGCTTGCCTGTAGCTATCGGAATTTCTACTCACATGCTTGTTCCACATACACCCTCAAACTCTCCGCATGTATCCACGCTCAGTTACGATCATACCCGCTACGCTATGTGAGCGCATCGGATGAAGCGGTACGATCATGCGGCCGGGATCGCTAGTTTTTTCGTGCGCTCGGCATCGTCTGAACCGCCCACGCGCGGGGGCACAAACATGCCAGGCACGCTGGCACGAATGCGCTCGTACACAAGGAAATACCCTACCAGTTTTGAAGATGGGGGATCGAGGATAGAAGATCGATGTGGAATGCGATCGAGTGCCGGCCGCTTATTTCATCGCCGCTGACGCCACTTGCCGAGGCTGTGCCGGTGGGCGAAGACCACCAATTCGAGGCGGCTTTCCACGCCGAGCTTGGCGAAAATCGAGGTGAGATGGTGGCGGACGGTCGTCTCGGTGATCGACAGGCGATCGCTGATCTGCTTATTCTTAAGCCCCTCGTCGATCAGCGCGATCACTTCGCGCTCGCGCTGAGTGAGCGTGGCAATTCGGGCCGCATTGGTGTCGACTGGCCTGGCCCCGCCCACGGCCATCTCGCTGAGCACGTGTGCCAGCATGGTGCGGTCGAGCCAGACTTCGCCGGCGTGGACTTTCTCGATCGCCTTGAGCAGCACATCAGGCGCCTGCTCTTTGAGCACTAGGCCCATCGCCCCCTGGCGGATGGCCCGCCGGTGTTCATCGACGTCGCGCACACCAGTCAGAATCAGCACACGTGCCTGGCCGGCGGCGGTGAGCAAGTTGGGCAAAAGATCGAGGCCATCCTCGGCGCCCAGGTCGAGGTCGAGCAGAATGATGTGGGGCTGTTCGCGTGCCGCGAGAGCGAAGGCGTCGGCGTGGGTGGTGGCCTCACCAACGACCACCAACCCGTGTCGACTCTCGATCAGCAGGCGCAGCCCGGCCCGGACCACCGCGTGATCTTCGACCAACAGGACACGGATAGCCTGCATCGGCGCTGCTGTCATAGGTTGCATAGGCTCACCGCAAATCTGATCTTATAGTGGAATCTCGATAGACACCTGCGTACGAGCTCCGGCGATCTGTTCGACATGCACCCGCCCGCCGAGCGCTGCTGCTCGCTCTGCGATCGACCGCGGGATGAAACGCGCGGGCAGCGCATCCACCCCGTCGTTGGTGATCCGCACCATGAGACAGTCGTTCCGGCGCGTAAGTGCGATGCTGGCGTAAGTGGCCTGGGTGTGCCGTCTGATGTTACTCAATCCTTCCACGATCATCTGGAATACCTCGGCGACGAGCCGGTCGTTGATGTGCAGATCGGAAGCGGCCTCAACCTGCACGACAATATGAGTCGCCTTGGTAAAGGTCGCGACGAAGCGCTGCACGGACCCCAGCAGAACGCTCTGGTGCTTGCCGTCGCCTGGAAGTCGTCGAACATAGCGTCGTAGGGTATCGATCTCTTGATCAGTGATTGCCGTCAGCTGCGCGATGTCGCTTGCTATGTCGCCGTGGCCAGCGTGGAGCTTCTCGCTGACAGCGGCCAGCCCGATCCGGAAACCGATATAGGATTGGATCACATTATCATGAATATCGCGGGCAAGTCGGCGGCGTTCCTCCTCAGCGGCGCTGGTCGCGAGCTGATCGACCAATCGAATGTTTTCGATCACCGGAATGATCTGCTCGACGACCTGGAGTAAGAAGCCTGCGTCGGCGGGCGAGAATGCGCGCCGACGCGCCGCGGTGAGATAGAGTCGCCCGATGGTACTGTCGGAATAGCGGATGGGCACGCCGATGAACGATTCCGCATCTATCGTTGTGATCAGGGCCTCGTTCAGGGCATGTGCTAAGGCGATACGCGGGCCCTTGCCGGCCCCGAAGACGTAATAGTTCGCCTGTGGAGACTGCCACCAGTCCCATGCGTGCGGCGCGCCAGCGTAGATCATTGCCTGCTCAAGCGGCGGCGCGAGCAGGAGCTGGGCTGTCTGCGCCGGAATCACCTCTGCCTCGCTCGCTCGCTCAGGATTCCGGCGGTCAGCGCGGTGCAACAGATACTTATTGTTGGCCGAGTCGCTCACGATCATCAGGCAGGCTTCGGCGTCGTGGAAAGCACGCAGTCGTTCCATCATTGTGCTAATCGTGCGATCGATGCCGAAGCGGGGGTTTGATAGCCTGGTGATCTCCTTCAGCAGCACAAGCCGGCGCTTAGCGGCAATCTCGCGAGCACCCCAGCAGGCCAACAGGTAGCCAAACACGATCAGGTAGATCGACGGCAGTAAGATCTCATGGTGTTGCAGTTCTGCTCCCAGTTGCACCTTGAGGAAGCCGATTGTGACCAAAAAGCTCGCCGCAACGAGTGTGAGGCGCAACGCTGCCACGAAGCTCCATTGGAATGCCGCGATCACAGTCGAGAAGAGAAATAGAAAGGTGAGGCTTAAGTCTTCGCTAAATGTGATCAAAAGCGCTACCCAGCCTACGTCGGCTGAATTTGAGATCTTGGAGAGTAGAGGCCGGATCCGGCGCCCTGCGAACACACAGAGTACAGCACTATAGAGGGTATACAGAGCGGATGGTATCTGGAAGGCTTCAACAGAAAGATCGATCTCCGATGGACCGATGCTGAAGAGCACCGAGGAGGACAGTACAAGCCTCATCGTGGCAATCAGACGGCTATCAAGCCCACCTGTAGCCGGTGTTTCACTGGATGCAGGTGACCTCATATCCCCTCCGCCGGTGTGTGCACCATACAGCATAAAGCAGAATCTCCCCAAATGCATTGGGCATCTGGGGAGATTCGGCTCTGGTCAGTTGGCCAGTTTTTTCCCTGGTCATCTGTCTAGATGTTGGTTCTAAGCTGTAAGCAGGTGGTGAAGGCTATCATTGTATTGGCTACTGCTGCCCAGTTACGATCGCCCGCGATGAGCGAGCGACATTCTCTCAAAATAGGTTCTCTAGTACGTCTACCACTTCCAAACTGTTCTTTGCCTCAGTCGCCAACGTTGAAGCATTTTCTTCATCCAGCGCTTTCTGCTGTGCGGTCAAACTGCTTTCAAAGCGCGTTGCTGCATCCGTACCATTATGGGCCAAGATAACCGGCTTGAGCCGCGCCCACACCGCATTGGCTTTCGCCAGGCTATCGGCGGCGGCGGTAAGATCGTTGGCTGCCACGTCCAGTGTCACCTGTCGTTCCAGCACATCCAGCCGGCCCAGGTCGGCGGGACGCGCGGGATGGTACACTGTGAATAGGTCATTGACCGCCGCACTCAGGTCGTTGGCCGCCTGCATGGTGCCTGCTGCCTTTTTGGCCGCCGCGGCCTTTTGTAAACGGTCAAGAGCAGCCGTCAACGCTTCTTGAAACGGCTGCGGCACTTTATCACTTGCCGCTTGGGTTCCATACGCTTGCCACGCCTTAGCGACCGCAGCGACATCGCTGGCTACTTGCCCCCAGTTGCCGCCTGGCACAACGTCAATGATATCTTCCGCTTGGGCCTCGATGGTAGATAATGGTTCAGGCACAGTCCCTGGTTGGGCATCGGTCCGGTTAGAGAGGACAAGATTCGCTTGTTCGTCTTCGGCGCGTTCTTCTACTATCCCAAAATTGGCAGCATACACTTTGTGTTCAATACTGCCGTCCATCAGTGTTTCTTTGACCAGCATCCCCTGGTCCGTTGGCCCGGCAGGCGTGGTGGTCTTTTCCGTCAGGCTCAGAATTTCGTCGGTTTCATAGACCACTCCAGGGAGGTTCTCCGGGTTGAAGACCTGACCAACTGCAGGATGGGCCGGCATGATCAGTGCGGCGGGCGCGCCGTCCTTCCCGGTTAGCCACGAGCCTTCCTGGCTTACAACCTTCCCATCCTCATAATTGCTGACATCTTCACCCAAATAGTACACGCTGCCATCATCGGCTTGGGCAAAATAGTCATAAGCAACCTCAACCAGCTTGCCATCGGTATAGGCCACAAACTGATTCACGCGGGCTTCAATCTGCTGCCCCTGCCACGTGATCATCTTGGTGTCCGGTAATAGTGTTATTTCGTTGCGGGCAGGTTTCCCGCCTTCCGTCCCGATCGAGATTGCCTGTCCAATCAGCGAGATCGGATAAAATGGATTCGTGATCTCAGTCGGATGGGTAAAGCGCAGTGCTTCGGTTGCACTTGAGCCTGTACTGGTCGGGGCTACTGTGGGCGCAGCAACGGTCGGCGGCGCCGTCGGTGCGGCGACGGTCGGGCCGATCGCAGTCGGAAGAGGCGCGCGCGGCGCTTCGGTTGCGCTTGGGGCCACGCTGGCTGCGGCGGCCGTCGGCGCAGCGGCGGGAGTGGATGAAGGCTGCCCGCTACATGCGGTTACAACAACAGCTACAACGAACGCCGCTACGAGTGTGCCATAACCATGTTTGAGCATGCTGAAGTTTCTCCTTGGATTGAGCAAAGCTGCCACGCTGTCAGATTATACAGCTACACTATGAGGTTTGCATTAAGCATGTGTAAATCGTCAGGATTGCCGAAAGACGATCCTGAACAACCTTGCCATTATTGAATTCGAGTGTTACCAAAGACCGTAGAAACCACAGCGCGGGTTGCTAGAGGCAGCTTTGATACTACCTCAGCAACCCACGGATGCGCGCTCCCACTGTTTTATCCCAACCGTGAACAATTACTCCGCGTGTGGGGTCAGACCATACACAAACGGGCTGACCTCATAGCCATGCGTATCCAGCTTCAGCGCCGCGTTGCGGGCCTTCGCCAAACCACTTGGGCCGAGATGCACGAGCCTGGTCAGAACCAAGGTCTCGCCTTCTCTATCCGCCACAGCGCCAACTTGAACAATGCCCACTCCAGGCGCGTGGTACTTGAGTTGGTGGCCGCCACCCTGATCGAGCGGGCTTACCTCGTCGGTCACCAGAACGTCATCGTAGCAGTTGATGGGGACACAGGTTTTCTCGCCCGTCTTGAGCACCTTCGCGCAGTCCAGGAACTCGATCGCGGGCGCCGACCCCTGGAGATACCAGGATGTCCCCGTCCGCGGCTTTGCCAGCATATGCAGTCCCCCTTCGGCACCCGCTAGACCGGAGATCCAGACACTTGGGGCTCCCACAAACACCCCATCCTCGTACTCCTCAGGGTATTCACCGAGGTTCCAGACATTGCCGGCCTTGTCCTGCGCGAAAAAGGAGAGCTCCGCCTCCGCTAGCTGGCCTTCGTTGAGGTCTCGATCCCAGACGACGACGGTGCGCACGCCGTCGATCACCTTGGTCAGGTCGGTGACGGTGAAGATCACCTGATGGGGCAGCGTACCGCCCCCGCGGTTTGCCTGCCCCTCCAGGATGTACTGCGTCCCCGGAACCAGCGGGAACCACTTGTTGTTGATCGTGGTCGGGTTGGAGAAATTGTTGCTGTCGAAGTCAACGGCCGGAGCGCACGACGCTATTGCGGTCTGAGTGGCGCTGGCCCCCACCGCACCGGCGCTCGCCAAGAGCAGCACGAGCGCAGCAAGACTACTCAACAGGGCCGACCGGACGCGAAGTTGACTGACCATCGAGGACTCCTTTCACGATCGATGTAGAATAGATGAGATGATCTCCCTCATACGTAGGGATGGTTATAGCGAAGAGCAGAAAGCTTGAGCCACGCGCTGGGTTGGCCCTCATCCCCAACCCCCTCTCCCAAATTGGGAGAGGGGGTGTCGCCGCAGCGACGGGGGTGAGGGAAAAGGCTCAATGTTTTTGCATACCGCTATAATCGAACAGCGACCGTCGTGTCGCCAAATGCTCGGCGCTTACTGGTCGACCCAGTAGCTGACCAGATAGCCAGCCGCGTTATACAACGCTGCATCATCGCGCTGGGTGTCATTCCAGATGTCGGGAGTGCCGATATTCGGGAACGTACGCGTCTGCCCCGCCTGAATCACCCCGCCGATCTGGTCGTGGTCTTGGTTGCCATTGAGGCTGCACAGATTCCAATCGTCAACACTGACCGGGGCGCCGCTGACATTCTGGAGCGTCACCTCCTCTTTGATCTTGTCCACCTTCACGATCCGCACCGGGTAGTTCGACGCCCCCGCTGGGTTCGGGTCGCTCTTGCAGTAGTCGTAGACCGCTGGCGGCACCGTCGGCGTCGCCGTCGGCGTCGGCAGCGGCTGCGAGGCCAACGGCACGTAGTAGCTCCGCGTCGTCCCTGGCAGCGGTGTCGCCGTCGCCGTCGCCGTCGCCGTCGCGGTGGAGGTCGGCGTCGCCGTCGGCGCGGTCGCCTCGCACGACATGCTTTGCTCCAGCACCAACGGTGCGGTCTGCGCATATAACGATGAGACCGTGCGGCCACTCGCATCCAGGTCGATCGCCGCCTGGCGCGCCTTCAGACAGTCTTCCAGACTCAGTTGGACCATCGATACCAACTTCTGCGTTTCGCCTTCTGGATCGTTCAACGCACCAATTTGAAAATTGCCCACCCCCGGCGCGTAGTACTTCAGCTGCACGCTGCCTGGCGGATCGAGCGGGCTGGTCTCGTCAACTTCCAGCACATTAGTGTCGAAACAGCCGACCGGCACACACATCGCAGGGTTGCGCGAGCCCACTGCCGCGATCTGCCCACAGTCGTAGATGATGTCGGGCGGCGCATAGGCCTCGAGGAACTTCGTCGAGCTCACCTGCGGGTTGCCCGGCACCAGCACCCCGCCCAGGGCCTGGTTCTTGCCGGCAATCCAGGTACTGGGCGCCGACTTTTGCCCGGCTTTGTATTCCTCAGGATACTCCCCCAGCACCCAGACATTGCCGCTGGTGTCCTGAGCCTGAAAGGCCAGCTCAGCCTCCAACAGAACACTGTTGTTGATGTCCAGGTCCCATAGCACCCAGGTCTTCACGCCGTTGACCACCTTGGTCAGGTCGGTGACGGTGAACCTTATCTCATGGGGCAGCACCTCGCCGGTGCGGTTGGAGTGCCCTAGCAAAACGAATTGCGTGCCCGGAACCAGCGGATACAAGGTATTGTCGACCTTGGGCGATGCGGGGAAATTGTTGGCGTTGAACGTGGGGCTCTGTGGGCATTCCAGGGTGGCAGCCGGAACGGCGGCAGGAGCCTGCGACAAGGTCGTCGCTTGCCCGACGCTCGCACCGGGAAACCCGGCGATCGTCAAGAGCAGCAGTAGCGTCACAAGGCTACTCAGCAGGGCCGACCGAACATGGGGGTGGCTGAACATACGAGCCTCCTTCTGGAATCAAGGTGACAGCTAGCCATGGCCGCTGTATAGTGGAATGTACATCAGGTTTTCAGGATACACGTTATTCATTACAAATCGATGAAATATGATTCAGATCGGCTCTTCACGCGCGTTCATCGCCGATGGAACAACGACCATCATGAGTAGCTCTTGGATAGTTCAGATGGGGAGGCCTGGAGGGCGTAGCCTTCCAGAACCTCCCCAAAGACGACGATGACGCAACCCTAACTGGCGGGCGCTAGCACCACCTTGGGAGCCACACTCCGCGCCTTCCCAAAACGTAAGTACAGCGAGGGCGCGACGAACAAGTTGAGCAAGGTCGAGGTAATCAGACCGCCTAGAATGACGATCGCCATCGGGTACTCGATCTCGGCCCCGGGAACGTCGCCGGCGATCACCAGCGGCACCAGCGCCAGTCCGGTCGCAAGTGCCGTCATCATGATCGGCGACAGCCGTTCGCGCGCCCCGCGCACCGCCAGCTGTAAACCAAAGGTTTCGCCTTCATACCGCTCCAGATGCTGATAGTGATTGATCAGCAGAATCTGGTTGCGCGCCGCGATCCCAAACACCGTGAGAAAGCCGACCAGCGAACCAAGCGAGATGACATCGCCGGTAAAGTACGCCGCCAGCAGTCCGCCCACCAGCGCCGAGGGTAAGGTCAGGAAGCCGAGGAACGCCACGCGCACGTTCCCAAAGGACGCCAGCAGGATGAGGAACACCCCGAACGCCGCGGCGATCGCAAAGAGCAGCAGGCGGCTCTCGGCGGCCTGCCGCTCGGCAAACTCGCCGAGCACTTCGGCGTGGTACCCGAGCGGGTATTGGACGGTCTGGAGGCGACTATCGACGTCCGCCATGACAGCGGAGAGAGGACGTCCCTCCACGTTGGCGCTCACGTCAATGCGACGCGAGGCGTTGTCACGATAGATCACGCTCTGAGCCGGCGCAATACGCACGTCGGCCACATCGCCCAAACGGATATGCCCGCCGTCAGGCGTGTCGATCGGCAGATCGCGAATACTAGCCAGACTGCTGCGCGTCGCGGGCGTGCTCCACACATTCACATCGTAGGCCTTGCCATCTCTGAAAAGGTCGCCAACTTCTTCGCCTGCCATCAGGGTCGCCGACGCCCGGCGCACATCGCCGGGTTTGAGGCCATAGTGTTGGGCCTTGGCCAGGTCGACCTCGATTTGTACCTGGGGCACCTCGGATTGCAGCTGCACATGCAGATCGACGATGCCGGGGATGTCCTTCAGGGCTTGCTCCACCTCATCCGCCTTGCTGTGGATGCCCTTCAAGTCGGGGCCAAAGATGCGCACGACAAAGGTTTCGCTCGATCCCGTCAGCACCTCGTCGATGCGTTCGTTCAGGTAGGTCTCCACATTGTGGAAGAGCCCCGGATAACCGTTAATCACGTCCTCGATGGCGGCGACCGTCTCGTCATAGTCGACCGAAGGATCGACGCTGATCCAATTCTCGCCGAAATTGACCCCGTTGATCTCCTCCGCCAACAGGGCTTGCCCGATGTGCGATCCAAAGTTGCGCACTCCCGGAATGGCCCGCAGCTCGCGACTGACTTGAGTCACGATCCGCTGCTCTTCCGGAGCGGACGTACCGGGCTTGGTGATCCAGTGCATCAAGAAGTCGCGCTCCTTGAATTCAGGAAACAGTGACTCGCCCATCAATGGAAACACCGCCACACCGACCACCATGATCACCGCGGTGGCGATAAACACCGGCGCCGGTCGCTGGACGATCCGCGTCAGCACCGACCCATAGATACGCTGCAGCCAGCGCACCAGCGGCGGCTCGCGGCGCTCGATCGGCGCTTTCGCCAGGAGCAACAGGCACAGCGCCGGAGTGACCGTCAGCGCAACCACCATGGACAGCAGCACCGCCAATCCATAGGCGACCGCCAGCGGCTGAAAGAACGCGCCCGACAGCCCGCCGATGAAAAAGATCGGCAACAACACCACGGCATCGATCAGCGTTGCATGGATGATCGCCTGGCGCACTTCGAGCGACGCCTCGAGAATAATGCTCGCCGTCGATTTGGTGCTGCCCTCCTTTCGATACTGCCGCAGCCGCCGCACGATGTTTTCGACGTCAATAATCGCATCGTCGACGACGACCCCGATCGCGATCACAAACCCCGCCAGAATCATCGTGTTGATCGTCGCCCCATTCAGGTAGAGCACAACTCCACCCGCCACGAGCGACAGTGGGATCGCCACCAGGCTGATCAGGGCGGTGCGCCACTCAAACAGAAATGCGCCGATCACCAGCATCACGAGTACGCACCCGAGTATCAAAGCCCTGGTGAGATTGTCGAGCGCTACCTGGATAAAGTCCGCCGGCCGAAAGATCGTCGAGTCCATCTCGATACCGGGCAGACCTGGGCGTAACTGGGCGAGCGCCTCTTCCACCCCGCGTGTCACGTCCAGCGTGTTCGCCCACGGAAACTTTGCGACGACGAGCATGAGGCCCGGACCGTCGTTGACGACCGCGTCGCCGAACAGCGGCCAGGTACCGTCTTTCACATCGGCGATGTCACCCAGGCGCAGCGGCGTGCCATCGCTGTTCTTTTTGCCGCCCTTGATGGTCACTTGTGCCAGGTCATTCGCCGTGACGATCGACGAGACCGGATGGATGGTGAGCCGCTGATTGGGGGTCTCGAGGAATCCGCCGGTCCCGATCGTCGCTCCGTTGGAAAAATATAATATCCCCACGTCCAGAGCGTCCGAGGTGGTCTCCATGACTTCGTCGAGCGACACATCGTGCGCGCGCATCCGTTCCGGATCGACTAGCACCTGCGGGATCTTGATCCGCTCGCCCCAGATCATCACATTGGCCACGCCAGGGACCCGCAGTAAGCGCGCCCGAATCGTCCAATACGCGATCATCGACATATCGGTCAGGGGCACGCTCTTCGAGGAAAGCCCGATCTTCATGACCCGCCCGACGCTCGACACGGGCGGCATAATCACCGGCGGGGCCGCCCAGGTTGGCATCCTGGGGAGCACGGTATCAAGGCGCTCCTGCACCAGCTGCCGGGCCCGCAGCTCGTCGGTGCCAGGCTTGAAGAGCAGCTCGATCGACGACAAGTCGGGTATCGACTTGGAGCGCATAATGTCGAGCCCATCCACCCCGCTGAACGCCTGCTCCAACGGAACGGTGATCAGCGATTCCACTTCGTCCGCGGAAAGGCCAAGGCTAGGGGTCTGGACCTCCACACGTGGCGGCGCAAACTCCGGAAAGACATCCAGCGGCGTGTTGGGCAGCTGAACCATGCCAAAGACCATCAGCGCCGCGGCGATAACAAGCACAATGAAGCGCAGCTTCAGGCTCGTTCCAACGATCCATCGTATCATGGCTGGAGTCCTCCTCGCACTGTCATTCTTCCTCGAACTCGGACTCGGCGCCGTACAACTCAGCGACCCCAACCGTCACAACGGCACTGCCGGAAGGGAGAGTATCCGATAGAAACGCCTGGTCTCCCTTGATATCATCGACAGTGATCGGATGCCGGACGAAGATGAGCGGCTCTGGGTTGAGATACACCCAGGTAGCGCCTTCGGTGTCGTAGATGATCGCAGCGTAGGGGATCACCGTTCGCTTCGCCCCGTTGACCTCCACATCACTAGCTGTGGCTGTTTGAATGTCCAGCCGTTTGACTGCGTCCTCGGTCAATGTCTCGCGTGTAGGGTCCGTACCCTCGAGGTTCTCGATTGTGGCAGCGTGGTTTTCTTCCGTAGTTGCGGCGTCCTGGCCCTGTCCGCACGCCGAAACGAGCAGACAGGCAAATATGAGTACCACGACCATTCGGCGATAAAGCTTCCTCATGGCTTCCTCCTGGTTAGTGCTTGATTGTTCGACCCGGTCATTGATAAGGACTGGTTCAACGATACGTTCCCTGTGCCGCCTGAGATTAGAGATTGAGATGTCCCGATCAATCTCTAATCTCAAATGACTCATGACCTAATCGGCGCCCATAGCGGGAGCTTCCGACATGCCGCCAACCGTTGCCTGTTCAGTTGGCGAAAGATCGAGCTCCTGCACAGAGCTAACCCGAAGACTCAAATACAGCGCGGGCAAGATGATCAGGTTGAGCAAGGTCGCGGTGACCAGCCCGCCCAGAATGGCGATCGTCATCGGGCGTACGATCTCAAGACCGGGAATGTCTCCCAAGATCAGCGTGGGCAGCAGGGCGAGGCCGGTGGCTAACGTCGTCATCAAGATCGGCGCCAGCCGTTCGCGTGCCCCGCGCAAGGCAAGCCCGACACCAAAGGGTTCGCCTTCGTATCTTGTGAGATGCTGATAGTGCTTGATCAGCAGGATCTGGTTGCGCGCCGCGATCCCAAATACTGCCAGCAAGCCGGCCAGCGTACCGAGCGAGATGGCGCCGGTGACGGTTGCTGCCAGCAGTCCGCCCGCCAGCGCCGAGGGCAATGTCAAGAATGACAGCAGCGCCAGGCGCCAGCTCCCATAGGCTGCTTGCAGCAGAAAGAACATCGCAATCGCCGCGGCAATTGCCAGGGCGAGCAGACGCGTCTGGGCAGCCTGCTGGCCGGCATAATCGCCAAGCACCTCGGCGTGGTATTCGAGCGGGAACTGGACTTGCTTGAGGCGACTATTGATGTCAGCCGCGACGGCGCCGAGATCGCGACCCCGCACGTTGGCGATAACATCAAGGTAGCGCCTGACGGCATCATGGCGGATGATGCTCGCGGAAGACACAATGCGCACCTCGGCCACATCGCCCAAACGCACCTGCGCGCCGCTAGGCGTGTCGATCAGCAGATCGCGGATACTGCTCAGACTGTGGCGCGTCTCGGGCGTGCTCCACACCACCACCTCGAACACCTTCTGTTCCTCGAACAGGTTCCCGACCTGAAGCCCCGACAGCAAGGTCGCCGCCGCCCGGCGGACGTCGCCGGGTTTGATACCATACCGTTCGGCCTTGGCCAGGTCGACCTCGACTTCCAACGATGGCTGCTGAACCGGGAGATTGATATGCGAATCGGCAATACCGTTGATTCCGGTAATCGCCTTCTTTACCTCCTCGGCCGAGCTGCGCAGGCCATCGGTGGTATCGCCGTACACGCGCACGACCAGCGAGTCGTTCGGTTGTGCCGCCAGCGCGCTGCTGCGCTCGTTCATATAGGTCTGCAGATCGTGATGGATGCCGGGGTAGTTACCGATCGCACGTTGGATGGCAGCTGTCGTCGTGTCATAGTCCGCCGCCGGGTCGATGCTGACCCACAGCTCGGCGGAGCTGACATTGACGACTTGATCACCCTGCACGGCGCGCCCGAGGTGGGCGCCGACACCGCTGACCCCTGGAATGGACCGCAGATCGCGACTGACTCGATCCGAGATCCGGCTCATCTCCGGCTGTGATGTGCCGGGAGCACCATTCAGATGAATGAGCAGGTTGCGCTCCTTGAAAGAAGGCAGCAGTGACGAGTTGAGGAACGGCACCATCGCGAGGCCGACGACCGTGAGGACGGCGACGGCGGCGAGCATCGAACGGGGTCGCTGGATGATCCATGCCAGCCCTCGCTCGTAGCCGCGTTGGAGCCACCCCACCAGCGGCGATGTATAGCGCTCGACCGGCGCTTTAGACAGGAGCAGCAGGCATAATGCCGGCGTGAGCGTCAGGGCGACCAGCATTGCGGCCAGCACTGCCAACAGATACGAGAGCGCCAGAGGCTGAACGAAGGCCCCCGCCAGGCCCTCGATGAAGAAGACCGGCATTATCGCCAGCACCAGAATCAGCGTCGCGTAGAACATGGCGCTGCGCATCTCGACCGCGGCCTCGAGGATAATCGCCGCGCTCGACCGGTCGCTCCCCGCCCGGCGCGCCTGGTGCAGCCGCCGCATGATATTTTCGACGTCGATAATCGCGTCGTCGACCACCACCCCGACGGCGATCAGGAACCCTGCCAGCACCATCGTGTTGAGGGTCGCCCCGCGCAGGTAGAGCACCAGGGCGCCGGCGATCAGCGCGGCCGGGATGGCGATCAGGCCGATCAGCGCCGCGCGCCAGTTGAACAGCAAGGCGCCCAGCGCCAGCACCAGCAGCACACACCCGATGATCAGCGCCAGGGCGAGATTACCGAGCGCCTGCTCGATGAAGTTGGCCGGCCGGTAGATCGAGGAGTCGATCGTGATCCCGGTCAGGCCGGGTTGCATCGCCGCGAGCGCCTCTTCCACTCCCTGCGACACCTCCAGGGTGTTGGCGCCGGGAAATTTCTCGACGACCAGCAGGATGCTCGGTCCATCGTTGGTGATCGCGTCCCCAATCAGCGGTTGATGATCTTCCACCACGTTGGCCACATCACCCAGGCGCAGCGTCGAGTCCTCGACCGGCACCTGGGCCAGGCCTTCCGCCGTGATGATCGGCGAGATATGCCGGATGCCGAGCCGTTGTTGGGCGGTATCGATGAACCCGCCGGTGCCGGGCGTCGATGCCTCCACAAAGCTTAACGACGACACCCACAATGAATTCGCGGTGGTTTCGAGCACTTGCAGCAGCGAAACATGTTGATCTTGCAACCGTTTCGGATCGACTTGCACCTGCAGCTGCCGGTCGCGCTGGCCCCAGATCGCCACATTGGCCACGCCGGGGACGCCCATCAAGCGGGGCGCAATCGTCCAGCGCGCCAGCACTCCCATCTGAATCAGGGACACGTCCTTCGAGGACAGCCCGATCATCATGACCCGGCCGGTCGACGACAGCGGCTGGAGCATGGTCGGCGGTTTCGACACATGTGGCAACGCAAACGCCTGGGCCATACGCTCGGTCACCATCTGCCGTGCCCGGACGAGGTCGGTGCCGGGATCGAAGGTCATCATGATCGAAGATAGGCCAGGAGCCGACTTGGACTGGATAGTCTTGAGCCATGGCACCCCGTTGAGCAAGTCCTGCTCCATCCCAAGGGTGATTAATTGTTCGACTTCCTCGGCGGAAAGGCCGAGGGCTTCCGTCTGGACCTCGACATATGGGGGGGTGAACTCGGGCAAGACGTCCACTGGCATGCTAGGCAGTTGGATGATGCCCACGACCAGCAGCGCCGCGGCGAGCGCAACCACTAAGAGCCGAGACTTCAGGCTCACCCCTACGATACTACGCATCGGAGACCTCCCTGTGTAGTTATTTTCCGACCCCGAACTCGATTTCGAACAACCATAGAACCAGATGGCCGGCCGTGCGGCAGAACCGCCAGGTCAGCATCTATCACATAATATTGCTACGAACCCCGCTTTCACCTCCTTCACATAAAAGCGTACAAGGTCGCTAACAGGCGCTCGGGCGGCTCACCTTTGCTGACGAAAGCGTCAACGCCGGCATTCAACGCCTCCTGGCGTGCCTCTAGTCGCCCGCTGAGAGCGATCACGATGGTGCGACGGCGGATGCGCAGCGCGGCCAGCAGATAGGCGGGTCGCGAGCCGGGCAACTCCCAGTCGAGGAGCACGAGATCGGGCTGGATCGCCGCCTCCTGGGCCAGTAATGCCTCGGCTTCGGCCGCTTCGCCAATCACGCACATCCCCGGTTCCTGCTCCAGAAGAAACCGTAGCGCCGAGCGCACCTCTGCCTGGTTATCAGCCAGCAGAATGTGCATATTTTTACTTCGTCAGTTGAGCTGAGGTTTTTGGGCTATCTTCGTATATCAGCATAGACCAAAATCTCCCCAGGCGCATCAGGCGCCTGGGGAGATTTGGGGCGGTCAGTTGGTTAGATTTTGGGCTGGTCAACTGGCTAGGTTTTGCACTGGCCGCATGACCAGGTGGCGCTCTACGGCCAGGGCAGCCGCTTCGACACGGCTGGTGACATGCAGCTTGGCGAGAATACTGCTGACGTAAAATTTGACAGTCGAGCGACTAACGACCAACTGCGCAGCAATGTCGGCATTGCTGAACCCCTTGACCATCAGCGCCAACACCTCGCGCTCTCGCGCGGTCAGATCGTGGCTTGGCGTGCGTGGGTGGGTAATGCCATACATCAATGCCTCGGTTACCTCCGGCGCCAGCGTGGGCCTCCCGGCGTAAGCCGCTCGGACGGCATCAGCCAGCTGATCGGCGGTAACATTCTTGAGCAGATAGCCGATCGCCCCTGCTTGGAGGACTGCCTGCACCAGTTCATGCTCTCGAAAGCTGGTCAGGGCAATGATCTGAATATGCGGGCCCTGCTGGCGAATAATACCGCTGGCAGTCGCGCCATCCATCTCGGGCATTATCAGATCCATCAGTACAACATCCGGCCGAAGCTCGGCACACAGGCGTATGGCATCCTTGCCACTGGCCGCTTCACCGACCAGTTCCAGGTCAGTGAAGACCTTTAGAAAGGCCGTTAGCCCGCTACGTACCACAGCGTGATCGTCAACAACCAGCACACGAATGCGGTTTGACTCAGTCATACCCACCTCCAGAAAGGGCCGAGGGCCACGAGCGTGAAAGATGTACGCTATCGGTTTGTCTCCCTGGCTTCGCGCGGATCTGTGGCCAGATAACAATGACCTGCGCACCGCTACCGGGCTGGCTCTCGACGCGCAGTGTCGCGCCGATGGCCTCGGCGCGCTCGCGCATAATGCTCAGCCCCAGGTGCTCCAGTGCGACGCAGCTTGGATCGAAACCTTGCCCATTATCGCTGATTCGCAGCTCTATCTCATCGGCCCGGCAGTGCAGATAGACCGCCGCCTGGCTGGCGTTGGCGTGGCGAGCCACGTTGTTCAACGCTTCCTGGGCGATACGGTACAAAGCAATTTGCACGTCGGGCTGCAACTGGGGCTGCCCATCTACGGTCAGGGTGATCGGCACGCGCGCCCGGCCGGTGATCGCCTCAGTCAACTGGCGCAATAGCTCTCCGACGCCCACTTCGGATAACGTCGCCGGGCGAAGCTCGAGCAGCAGCGCGCGCATCTCGGCTAGCGCACCGCGGGTCAGCTGGCGCAGCTCATTCAGGCGCCGCAACCCTTCATTCTGATCGCGTTCCCACAGGCGGGGCAACACGTCGGCGATCAGACTCGTGGAAAAGAGCGTTTGTGTCACAGCATCGTGCAGGTCGCGCGCCAGTCGGCTGCGTTCGGCGGCGACAGCCATCTGTTCTGCCTGAATCCGCAGCCGGGCGTTCTCGATTGCCAAGGCAGCCTGGTCGCCGAAGGCGAAGGCCAACTCGGTCTCCTCGCGGGTGAACTCGCGGGGCTCGTGATAGTAGAGGGCGATCGCGCCATAGATATCATCTTTGACCATCAGCGGCACAACCAGCAAAGCGCCATAACGGCTGAACAGCGAGGTTAGCCGCGCCCACTGTTCTGGTTCCAAAATTGGATCGTTCTCTTCCACGAGTGCCACGAGCGCATTCGAGCCGACCACAGGCCGACATTTCAACACTGCTTCGCCAACCGCGCTCCAACCAACCGGGATGCTTACAGCCGCTTCGTCAGCCTCCAACCCACGGGCAACCTGGGTGCAGAGCAGGCCTGTTTGCTTCTGCAGATGATAAACAGCTACGGCGTCGGTGTGCAGCAACCGGCACGCTTGGGCGACGATCGAGTCCAGGATTTCATCCAACGGGCGGTTGGAGTTGAGGATCGTCATGATGTCGCGCAAACCTTCGGCGACCTGGCGCCGACGCTCGATCTCATGTGTGCGTTCCTCAACCCGCTGCTCCAACGTCTGGTAGGCCTCCATCCGCTCGGTGACGTCGCGTACAATACCCTCGATCGCCACCAGGTTGCCTGCTGGGTCATAGATCGGTACGAGCTGCTGGCTGGTCCAGATCACGGCTCCGTCCTTGTACATCCATCGCACCGTCAACGGTACGGTTGAGAACGAAGGATGTTTTAGGGATTCGATCAGCCCCTGATCCTCGGGATGGACAAGTTTATAGCCCAAGTCTGGGTCGGCGTAGAAATCCTCAGGCGTATAACCGGTGATCACGGCCGCTGCCGGGCTCACGTACTCGAAGCCGGGCGCGGGCACCAGGCGATACCGGTAGATCATATCCATCGCGTTCTCGGCCAGCCTGCGGAAGCGCGCCGTGCTTTCGCGCAGCGCCGCGTCGGCCCGTTTGTGCTCGACGATATCGCGGATGATCATAAAGAGCGCCAGCAAAATCGCTAAAAAGCTGCCAAAGGTGATGCTGAGATTTATGATCTGGTCTCGGGCATCCGACTCATCCGCCTTCTGCTGCAACAACTGATTCTGCTCGTCCCCCACCTCTCCGATCGACTGCAGGATATCATCCATGATCTGCTGGCCTTGATTCATCAAGACCAACTGCGCTGCAGGCTCAAATCCCTGGTTCTTGCGCACGTCCTGCATGTGAGCCATCGCGGCTAATTTTGTTGCGATCAAAGGCGCAAGGATATCAATCTTCCGATGGAGATTGGGATTATCTGCAGTCAACCCCCGCAGATCACTCAGGTCTCGATCGATCGTTTGAATCGCCTCGTCGTACGGTTCCAGGTACTGCTCGTCGCCAGTGATCAAATAGCCACGTTCGCCAGATTCGGCGTCCTTCAACGCGGACGAGATCTCATCAAGCTTGTCAAGCTCCGTGTCGATCTGCTCCTCCCGCCGCTCGGCCTCCCTGAATTTGAGCGTCGTTTGATACAAGACCACCCCAAGGATGAGCAGCAACACCAGGGCGAACACGAAGCCGACCCTGATCTTCTTGTCGGTAGTTGGTGCCGGATGACGCGCCCGCTGCAACTCCGCCTTGCCAGACGCGTTCTCAAATTGAGATGGTTTGTTCATCTATGCGCGCCTCCTCGTGGCAAGAAGAGCGATATAATAGCGACATGCGAGTACACGAATCCAAACACCCCGATGCGCACTGGCTTCGGCCGCGGATTGTGCCTCGTCACCAGGCGAGGAGCGCCCGACACGCTCCTCGCCCATTCAGTTCAAGCGCCCAGAACATCATGCCTAGCGACAAAACTGCAACACCAACTAGCCATATGGTCTGTTGAATCGACCATACACACAATTTGCGTGCGACAATGCTTAGCCATGACGTAGAGTTGATACTAAACTAAGATTTGACTATTTCGGTAGGATTTATGATACATTAAATATAGCAGTTCATCGAGTATAATTCAAGTGGATAATGTAGATCTGCTCTCACATCAACAGTTGGGTGCTAAAGAACTGTAGTGGGAAAAATAAGCTGACAGCTTCTTAAAACGACTTTAATATTTCTTCACTCCGCCATCCTTATTTAAGTGAATTATATCCTATTTAAGTGAATTATAATCTACGACAGGGCTACACAGATGACAATTTTATTATTACTGTGGAAATCACTATAAGCAAACAATGGGATTGTATACTATTAAAAACGTAGCTCGCGGCATTTCTGGGTTGCCGGCCAAGATTACAGTTTTGTCATATTCCGCAGATTGCTCGCCAGAACATCGGTGATCTCGAGGGTTGCACCCAGCATGAAGAGCCAGAACAGCCAGCCAGCGGATGTGCGCGGGCGCGCCACGGCGAGGGTGCCGCGATGGAGTAGCTACATTGGAGGTCATCTCAGGGTTGGGCCAGCCGAGACGTGGGGTGAGAATTCAGGTGTGCCGAGGATCAGAGTAGGTGCCGCCGCAGTAGAACCATGTCAGGCCAACCAGAAGCCGGCCGGTCATCCGTAGCAGAGTGTGCATCGATCGTCACTCCATTCGATCTACAATCCGCCCCGAAGCCCCACTGTCGCCCGGCGCGTGTGTGTGGGCCCATTGCGCGAGCCACTCACGTTGGGTGGCGCTGAGCGCCGATTTGTTTGTATAGTTGTCGGCCTCCGCCAGCGCCCGATCCAGCGACCAACCGTCGATCTCGTAGCGCGCGAGAGCTACCAGAACTCCGGTGCGGCCTTTGCCCTCGGCGCAATGCACCAGCACCGGCCAGTTCCGCTCATCCTGCACAAACTGGAGAAACGCGATCGCCTGTGCGTCGGTTGGTGCCGCATAATTATCGATCGGCAGCTGGAGATAGTTCGTAAAGCCCAGGATCGACAAAGCCCAGGCTCCGTCGTCATATTGCTGCTCACGCAGATTCACAATACTCTTGATGCCGAAGCGGCGCAACCAGGGCAATGCACTAGCTCGCGGTTGGGCTGAGCGGTACAGGATACCATGCTCAACCATGCCTAAGTTACGGACGGGCACACTTGCGATCGGGCCCGAGGCCGGAGAAGCCTGCCATGTTGTGGGTGGTGTGATCGGAGTCGGCATCGCATGCCAAACAACGGTCATCCCGGCGATCAGCAAGACGAAAGTGCTCCGTAGAAACAGGCGACGTCGATTCCACATCTGCTCAGCCCTAACATCATGTCGTATCAGCGGCGCACGCCAGCAGCCGATAGAACCGAGTATACGACCACCAAATTAGGGAAGCATTAACCGTGGGAAGATATGATCGGACTCTCCGTTTTAAAACCTCACAGTCCCAATAGTGCGTAGGGATGCGATCTATCGCGTCCCTACGCACTACGCACTACGCACTATGGAGAATTGCGACACTGACGACAAGTGATCCACTAGTGCTCCGGCGCAAGCCCCCAGTGCTCAGGCGCACGCCACAGGCTGGAGAGAATCAGCTCGCGCATGAAGATGAACTCCTTCGGCAGCTTATCGTATAACTTGATGAACAGCTCGTCGTGCGACAAGATCTCCTGCTGCCACTCGCGGCGATCAACCGTCATCAGCGCCTCGAACTGCTCCTTGCTGAAGCCCTCCATGCCACTCCAGTCGATGTCTTCATAGCGCGGCATCCAGCCGAGCGGGCTCTCGATACTGACCGCGCGGCCGCGCGCGCGCTCGACGATCCACTTCAAGATGCGCATATTATCGCCGAAGCCCGGCCACAGGAAATTGCCATCTTCGTCGCGGCGGAACCAGTTGACGTTGAAGATTCGCGGCGGATTGGAAATCTGCCGGCCAAACTGCAGCCAGTGGTTGAAGTAATCGGCCATGTGGTAGCCGCAAAACGGCAACATCGCGAATGGGTCGCGCCGCACTTCGCCCAGCTTGCCGGCAGCGGCGGCGGTCATCTCGGAGCCCATTGTCGCGGCGGCGTACACACCATAGTTCCAGTTAAACGACTGGTAGACCAGCGGCACCACATTCGAGCGCCGCCCACCAAAAATGAACGCGCTGATCGGCACGCCCTTTGGATCGTCGGCGGCCGAGTCGATCACCGGGCACTGGCTGATCGGCGCGGTGAAGCGGGCGTTGGCGTGCGCGGCTTTGCGCCCGCAGTCGGGCGTCCAGCTCTGCCCGGTCCAGTCGATTAGATGCGCCGGCGGCTGCTTGGTCATCCCCTCCCACCAAACATCGCCGTCGTCGGTGAGCGCCACATTGGTGAAGATCGTATTCCGAGTCATCGACGCCATCGCGTTCGGGTTCGACTGCTCCGAGGTGCCAGGCGCAACACCGAAGAAGCCGTTCTCAGGATTAATCGCGTAGATCTTGCCGTCGTGGCCGGGCTTGATCCAAGCAATATCGTCGCCGACGGTAGTGATCTTCCAGCCGTCGAACGACTTCGGCGGAATCAGCATGGCGAAGTTGGTCTTGCCGCACGCGCTCGGAAACGCCGCTGCGACATAGGTCTTCTCGCCTTTGGGCGACTCGACGCCGAGGATGAGCATATGCTCGGCTAGCCAGCCCTCGTCGCGCGCCAGCACCGAGGCGATCCGCAGCGCGAAGCACTTTTTGCCCAGCAGCGCGTTGCCGCCGTAGCCGCTGCCATACGACCAGATCGAGCGCTCCTCGGGGAAGTGCACAATATACTTCTCGTCCTTGTTGCACGGCCACGGCACATCTTTCTGACCGGGCGCCAGCGGCATGCCAACCGAATGCAAGCAGGGGATGAACTCGCCGTCGGGGCCAAGCACATCATAGACCGCCCGGCCCATGCGGGTCATGATTCGCATGCTAGCGGCCACATACGGCGAGTCCGACAGCTCGACGCCGATATGGGCAATCCGCGAGCCGAGCGGCCCCATGCTGAACGGGACGACATACATTGTGCGCCCGCGCATGCTGCCGTCGAACAGGCTGGTCAGCTGCTCTTTCATATCTTTGGGCGCCATCCAGTTGTTCGTCGGTCCAGCATCATTCTTGTTGATACTGCAGATGAAGGTGCGATCCTCGACCCGCGCGACATCGCTGGGGTCCGAGCGAGCGAGAAAGCTGTTCGGGCGTTTGGCGGAATCCAGGCGCAGCAGCGTACCTGTTTCGACCATCTGATTGCACAACTCGTCATATTCAGCTTGCGAGCCATCGCACCACTGAACGTCGTCGGGCTTGCAGAGCGCAACCATCTCCTCGACCCACGCGCGTAGAGCAGCATTAGTTACATAGCCTGGGACTTTCATCTAAGCCTCCATTACCGCAATGTGAATGCACGTAAATGAATAACTACCAGGACGTCGCTGTCCAGAATCTTCATCGAATGTGATGAGATATACCTTCATCACAATACCAAAACCTGGAGGCTACTTTGTTGTCTTTTCTCAACCGCGCGTGAACATCGTACATTTTGGTTACAGCGCCTCGAACACGATATCCTGCGCGCCTTCCCACAGCACTTTGCGGCCCATTGCGGCGAGCTGCGCTTGCCCTTCGACGATCGTCAAGAAGTGGTTGCCGGCCAGCTGGCCCATTTTGCTCGCGAAGCAGGCGCTGCCATACGGGAACAGGATCTCGGTCTCGCTGTAGCCGCCGGGGTAAAACAGGATGTCGCCGCGCGACGGATGGCTGGTGTGGTTCTCGAAGCCTACGCCGAGCTGAAACTCGCCCAGCGGGATCCAGCAGGCTTCGCCGCTCCAACGCGCGTGGATGATCTGCTGGCGATAGGGCAGCAGTCGCTCAAACGCCGCGCAGGTCTGCGGCGCATCGGCCTGCTCCAGCCGCGCGGTGTAGACAAACGTATCTCCGACGGTGATCCGCAGCAATTGCATGTCATAATCTCTTTCGCTCGTATCTATTCTTATCCACAGATTGCACAGATTGTATGAACCGAAAATAAATCTGCATAATCTGTGTAATCTGTGGATTATTTTTCTGCCTGCGCTCCCTCAATCGCCGCCAGCACGCGCTCGGGCGTCATCGGCTGGCGATGAACCCACGCGCCGGTTGCGTCGTGGATCGCGCTGGCGATCGCCGGCGCCAAGGGTACCAGCGCCATCTCCGCCATGCCGCGCGCGCCATATGGCCCGTTCGGGTCGGCCAGCTCCAGAATCACCGGCACGATCTCGGTTGGCATGTCCAGCACCGTGGGCAGCAGGTAGGTGCTGAAGTATGGCGTCAGCACCTTGCCGTCACGGATCTGAAAGTCCTCTAGCAGCGCGTAGCCCAGCGCCTGCGCCAGGCAGCCTTCGATCTGCCCTTCGACCTGTTGGCGATTGATCGCCTTGCCGACGTCGTGCACGCTGATGATCTTGAGCAGCTGCACCTGGCCGGTCAGCGTGTTGACCTCGACCTCGACCGCCTGCGCGACATAGCCATAGCAGTAGTTTGGCACGCCTTCGCCGGTTGCGGGGTCGAGCCGGGTAGTGGCGGGCGGGCGGTATTGCAGCGTCGCGATCGCGGGGCGCTCCTCTTCTTCATGCCAGAGCCGCAACGCATCCTTGGCCGCGTCGTGCACCGCACGGCCACCCATCAACGTCATACGCGAAGCCGAGGCGCTGCCGGCGTTGGGCGCCTCGGCGCTGTCGTCGGTGATCATGCTGATCTGCCCAGGCGGGAGACCGAGGGCCTCGGCGGCGATCTGGCGCAACGCCAAGTGCACGCCCTGGCCTACATCGGCCGCGCCAACCCGCACCACCACCCGCTCGATCGCGCCGTCGCCGTGGAGCTCAACTGTCGCGGTGGCCTGCTCAGGGTAGCCGAAGGAGTAACCCACATTTTTTATTCCACACGCAATTCCAACTCCGCTACGAAGATGAGAACGGCCACCCGCAGGGTCAACCGAGAACTGAGAACCGTTATCGACATCTTTGGTTCTTGATTCTTGGTTCTTAGTTCTTGGCTGGGCAAAGCGTTTCTGGGCCTCCTCAACACACCGCTCCAGTACGGGCAGGGCACTCACGCCCGCCGGCAGTGGCCGTTGGGTCGCCTCGATACCGCCCTCGCGATATAGGTTCTTACGCCGCATGTCGATCGGATCGATTCCCAGCGCGTGCGCCAGTCGCGTGACCATGATCTCGCAGGCGAACTGAGCCTGTGGCGCGCCAAAACCACGAAATGCACCGCTCGGCACGTTGTTGGTATACACCGCGTAACCGTCGACCGAGATATTCGCGACCTCATAGGCGCCATTGGCGAACAGCGTGGCTACCTTGGTCACCTCGGCGCTCGTCGAGGCATACGCGCCGCCATCGGCGATCAGCTCGGCCTGCACTGCAGTAATCGTGCCGTCGCGCCGCGCGCCCCACTTGCAGCGTACGCTGATCGGGTGGCGCTTATGGTGGCCGATCATCGACTCCTCGCGGCTCCACACCAGCGCGACCTTGCGCCGCAATTTCCAGGCCGCCAGCGCCAGCACATGCTGCAGCGACAGGTCCTCGCGCCCGCCAAACGCCCCGCCGATTGCGGCGTAGCGGACAATCACCTGGTCCTCGGGTAGCTGGAGCATCGCCGCGATCTGCTTGCGATCTTCGTGCAGCCACTGCCCGGCGGTCTCGACTACCACACGACCCTGCTCGTCGACATGGGCCACGCCGGCCTCGGGTTGGAGAAAGGCGTGCTCCTGCCAGGATGTATGAAAGTCACCTTCGAGGATGACATCGGCCTCCGCAAAGCCTTGCGCAATATCCCCTTTGCGGATGGGCATGTGAAAAAGGATGTTGCTGCCGAGCGCTTCATGGACTAGCGCCGCGCCCGGCGCCATCGCCGCGCGCGGATCAGTCACCACCGGCAGATCCTCATATGTCGCCCGCACGAGCTGGGCCGCTGCGGCGGCGGCGCGCTTGCTTTCGGCCACCACGAGCGCAATCTTGTCACCTTGGAAGCGCACCTTCTCACCGCAAAGCACCGGCTGGTCGTGCTCGATCAGGCCGAAAGCGTTGTACGGCACGTCGGCGGCGGTGAGCACCGCCACGACGCCCGGATGCGCCAGCGCCGCGCTGGTATCGAGTGCCACAATCCGCGCGTGCGGGCGCTGCGTGAACACAACCTTGAGGTGCAGCATGCCTGGTTGCACCAGGTCGCCGGGGTAGTTGGTCGCGCCGGTGACTTTACCCAACGCGTCGGGGCGCGGCAGTGATTCACCAATCAATGTTGGCATGTTCATTACCTTTCAGGAGTCAGAAGCCAGGAGCGAGAAGTCAGAATACGCGGGTCATGCAATTATTCTGACTCCTGACTGCTGACTCCTGGCTTCTCCGCAGCAGCGGCAAGCACAGCATCCAGGATCTTGCGGTAGCCGGTGCAGCGGCAAATATTGCCGCTCAGCGCCACCTGCGCCTGCTCGATGCTCGGCTGCGGGCGCTCGTGGAGCAACTTGGCGCCGGCCATCAGCATGCCAGGGATGCAGTAGCCGCACTGCACCGCCGCATGGCGGATGAATGCCTGCTGTAAAGGATGAAGGACGAAGGATGAAGGATGAGACGCATCGTCAGCTTTGTTCATCCTTCCGCCTTCAGGCTTCATCGTTCCAGCAAGCCCCTCGATCGTCGTCACCGCCGCGCCGTGGGCTTGGCCGGCCGGCGTGAGGCACGCCATCACCGCCTGACCATTCAGCCAGACCGTGCATGCGCCGCACTCGCCTTCGGCGCAGCCCTCTTTCGTACCGGTCAGCCCAGCATCCTCGCGCAGCGCGTCGAGCAGCGTCTTGGTGGGCGCCTCGTCACCCAGCGTGTAGGGCTGGCCGTTGATCGTGGTCTCAATTGCACTGACCACCGACCACCGACCACCGACCACTGTGCCCTCTCGTCGGTCGTCGGTCGTCTCCAGCAGCACCGGCTGCTCCGGCCAGCCCGCGCGCTCGGCGCCCGTGGCGATCCGCCGCAGACCCTCGGCCACCAGATTCGCCACCGTCGTGCGGCGGTAGTCTGCCGAGCCACGCACATCGCCGATCGGCCGGGCATGCGCGGCGGCCAGGCGCCCGGCCTCGGCGCAACTTGCCGAATTGAGCGTTTTACCTTTTAGAAAGGTTTCTGCTGTGGCCGCGTGAATGATCGTCGGCGCCACGCAGCCAAGTGTGATCCGCGCGTCCTTGACAATTGCAAATTGTAAATTGTAAATTGTAGATTGTGAAGCGTCTTCTTCAATTTGCAATTTACAATTTGCAATATCAAATGTGAGGATAATAGCAATATCGACCACGGAAATTGCCTGGGCGCGGCGCAGGCCAAGCTTGAGGAACAGACCGCGCTGGTCGTCGCGCAGCGCTGGAAAGCGAATCTCACGCAGCAACTCGTTCGGCTGCAGCAGCGTCTGGCGAAAGCCGGGGTAGAACTCGCGCAGCGGCACCACCCGCTCGCCTGCAGCGCTGGCCAATACCAGCTCGGCGCCCAGCGCCATCAGCGGGGTGATCGTGTCGTTGGCCGGCGAAGCGGTGATTAGATTGCCAGCGATCGTCGCGCGCGTGCGAATCTGCGGCGCGCCGACCTCCCAGCAAGCCTGGGCCAGCGGCAGCGCGTAGCGCAGACACGCTTCCGACGCAATCAGATCATTGTGCGTCGCCAAGCCGCCGATGCGAATCAGGTCATCTTCGTGGCGCACATATTTCAGCTCGCTCAGGCGGCTAATATCGATCAATGTCGAAGTCGGCTTGACTCCGCGCGACAGCTCGACCAGCACATCGGTGCCGCCGGCGACGACGCGCGCTCGATCGGCGAACTGCTCGAGCAATGACAGTACCTCGTCGAGCGAGCCTGGTTGCAGGTAGGTTTCCCACATAGTATCAATGTCCCCCTCATCACTGCGTCGTAATTGCGCACAATTGAATCAGCGCGCGGGTGGGCTTGGCGTCAGCAGGCGGCCGATTGGCGCGGCGACGATATCACCGTCGAGGAAGACAGTCTGTCCGCGCACCAGCGTGCGGACGACCCGGCCGTGCAGTGTACGGCCGAGATACGGGCTATGGCGATGGCGATACAAGAGATCATTCGAATGCAGCACGAACCGCTGCCGCAGGTCGACCAGTGCCAGGTCGGCGTCCGCGCCGACCACCAGGCGGCCCTTGCGCGGCGCCAGGCCAAAGCGCTGCGCCACAAACGTCGCCGTGGCTGCTGCAATCATCGTGAGCGGCACATTGCGCCGAGCGTAGCCATCGGTCAGCAGTATCTGCAGCAGCGACTGGCAGCCGGAGATGCCGCCCCAGGCCTCGAAGAAATTGAGACTTGAGAATTGAGAATTGTGAGCAGGCTCGGCGTCATTCTCAATTCCCTTCATCTCAGGTGGAGATGGAGAGTGATCGGAGGCGACCATCGGCAGGCTGCCGTCGAGCAGTTGCTGCCAGAGCGCGGCCTGTTCATCCTGAGGGCGCAGCGGCGGCGCGCACTTGGCCACCGCACCCAGCCGCTCCAAGTCGTCCTCCGTCAGCGCCAGGTAGTGCGGGCACGTCTCGCAGCTCACGTCGACGCCGCGCAGGCGCGCCTCGGCCACCAGCCGCACGCCTCGGCCGCTGCTGACATGTACAATGTGCAGCGCGCAGCCGGTTTCACTCGCGAAAAGAATCGCCCGCTCGATCGCCTCGAGTTCGGCCACCACCGGGCGCGAGGCAAGGTAATCGCGCGCACTGACCTGCCCGTGTGCGACTGCGCGGCGAGCCCGCAGTCCGGTGAGTTGGTCGCTCTCGGCATGCACCGCCACAATCCGCCCCAGCCTGGCCGAGCGCGCCATGCCCTCATACAGCGTTAGATCGTCGGCAGCGGCGAAATCGTCGATGCCGCTGTTGGACATAAACGCCTTGAAGCCAATCACTCCGCGCTCGGCCAACTCATCCAGTCGATCGATGTTGTCAGGCGTCAGGCCACCCCACAGCGCGAAATCGACCAGCGAAGACTGCTGCGCCGCCGCAAGCTTGAGGTCGAAGCTGGCGGCGTCGAGCGTCGGCGGGTGCGCGTTAAGCGGCATGTCGAAAAATGCCGTCGCGCCGCCGGCCGCCAGGGCGCGCGTGCCGGTCGCGAAGCCCTCCCAACCGGCTCGGCCCGGCTCGTTGAAATGCACATGTGCGTCGATTACGCCCGGCAGAACATGCAGCCCGCGCGCATCGATCTCAGCCGCGCTGGTTCCGGCGAGCGCCGGCTCGATCGCGGCGATCCGCCCATCGGCGAGCCCTAGATCGGCCTGGAGCACAGCGCTGGGCGTCACTAGCATGCCATTGCGGATAATCAGATCGTAGCGGCTCATACTGCTTTACTCTTTACACTATATCTATAAAAATCCGCGCAAATCCGCTCAATCCGTCAAATCAATGGCCTATTCTTAGCTACCGCGGTAGGTGCTATACGCCCAGGGCGATACCAGCAGCGGAACATGGTAGTGCGCCTGTGGGTCGGCAATCGTGAAGCGCACCGGCACGCGATCGAGAAATGGCGGCGTGCTGGTCGCGACCGGCTGGCTAGCGAAGTAGGCTCCCACGGCAAAAACCAGCTCGTACGCGCCAGCGGTCAGATCGTCGGCCAGCAACGGTCCGCCGGTGCGGCCGTCGGCATTGGTGTGCACCGTCTTCAGCAGCCTGCGTTCGGCCGCAGTTGCGCCAAGCCGCCACAGCTCGATCTCCAGGCCAGCCGCCGGGCATCCCTGTGCAGTATCGAGCACATGCGTCGTGAGACGTCCTGCCATAAGGGTCCTTTTCTCTCTCTTTGCCCTCTGTGATCTCTATGGCCCAAATAGCTTAGTCTGCAAGCAGATCGAGCAGGCGCAGCCGCACGATCTTCGCGATTTCGCCTAGCGCGGTCTGAATCTCTTGCTCCCGAGTGTTTGCCAAGCGTACGGCAAAGTGATCCAGAATGCTGGTTGTGGTGTGTTCGCGCACGCAGATAATAAACGGAAATGCGAATCGATCGCGATAGGCCTGATTGAGCTGTGTAAAGCGCGCGAACTCCTCCGGCGCGAGCCGGTCCAACCCGGCCGACGACTGTTCGCGGGCGGACTCGGGTGTCAGATCGCCGGCAATCGCCGCCTTGCTTGCCAGGTCGGGGTGGGCGCGGATCAGCGCGAGCTGCCGATCGAGCGGCGCGGCGTACATTATTGCGCACAGCGCCTGGTGCAGTTGATCAAGATCGGCGAACGGGCGCGCCGGCCAGGTCGAATCCGCGATCCACGGCGAGCCCTCGAACAGAAAACCGAGCTTGGCCACAAAGCTGGCGCGATCAAGCAGATTGACTTCCGCGAGCGTGAGCAGTTCGGCGGGCATCGGCTTTCTCTCTTACATGTACTTACGGCGTTGTCATGGTTCATGGAACAAGAATAGAGCAACTACATTTTCACTATGCGGAAATTATTACGCGTCAGTATAATTCTTCAGTTGAAGAGTGTCAAGAATATTAATCACTTGAGTAAAAATTGTAACCGCACTGCTCCACCGCCTAGGGTATAATGAAGACCGATTCACCAGACAGCTGCGAGGCTATCCCATGGAAACCATTGCGGCGCGGATCGATCGGGTACAAGAACGTGTGGCTACGGCCGCCCGCCGCGCTGGGCGCGCGCCCGCAGAGGTACGGCTGGTCGGCGTCAGCAAGACCCACCCGGCCGAGGTTGTAGCCGCGGCGCTGGCGGCCGGACTGCGCGATTTCGGCGAGAACCGTGTGCAGGAAGCCGAGCCAAAGATCGCGGCCTTGGCCCAGGAGCGCGCCAGCATCACCTGGCACTTGATCGGCCATTTGCAGGGTAACAAGGCCAAGCGCGCCGCCGGCCTGTTCGACCTGATTCATTCGGTCGATAGCCTGCACTTGGCTCAAGCACTCGATCGCGCAATAGAAAATAGAAGATTGAAGATCGAGGATACGGAATCACACACGTCATCTCCTATCCTCGATCCTCGATCTTCAATCCTCAACTCTCATGGTCAACTGCCGGTCTTGCTGCAGGTCAACGTCTCGGGCGAGGCCAGTAAGGAGGGCTTCGACCTAGCTGGCTGGGACGAGCGCCCCACCGAACTCGACGCTTTTTTTGGCCAGGTCGAGCAGATTCTTGCGCTGCCGCGGCTAGCGGTGCTCGGCTTGATGACGATCGCGCCCTGGGCCGACGACCCGGAGGCCGCGCGGCCAACCTTTCGCTCGGTGTGCCGGCTGCGCGACACACTGGCCCAGCGCTTTCCATCGGCCGACTGGGCCGCGCTGTCGATGGGCATGACCGACGATTTTGAAGTGGCGATCGAGGAAGGCGCGACGATCGTGCGTGTCGGGCGGGCGATCTTTGGGGCACGGATTTCGGCCACGGATACACGGAATTGACTCTCCGTGTATCCGTGGCCATAATCCGTCTCGTGCTGACTTGCGGCTTAGGTTTCACTATGCTAGGATAGGCGGCGTTCCGCCTGGCCGACAAAGGAAGAGGCGTTTATGAGCATCCTAGTCGATAAAAATACCCGTCTGCTGGTGCAGGGCATCACGGGTAATGAGGGCACATTTCACACACGGGCGATGCTAGCCTACGGCACCAACGTGGTCGCCGGCATGACTCCCGGCAGAGGCGGGCAAATGGCGGTCGATGGTAGGGTGCCGGTTTTTAACACTGTTAAACAGGCGGTGCAGGAGACGGGCGCGAACGCCTCGTGGATCGCCGTGCCGGCGGTACAAAACGCTACTGATTCAATACTTGAAGCTATCGACGCCGGACTGCCATTGATCGTTTCGCTTGCCGAAGGCATCCCGGCCAACGACATGATCAGCACCTTCGAGATCGTGCGCCAGCATGGCGTGCGGCTGATCGGCCCGAACTGCCCTGGACTGCTCACGCCCGGCCAGGCCAAGGTCGGCATTATCCCCGGCAATATTGCCACTCCCGGCCCGGTCGGCGTGGTCTCGAAGAGCGGCACGCTGACCTACGAAGCGGTGGACGCGCTGACGCGCCTGGGACTCGGCCAGACCACGATTGTCGGCATTGGCGGCGACCCAATCGTCGGCACCTCGTTCGTCGACGTGCTGGAATTATTCGAAGCCGACGCCGATACCAAGGCGATCGTGCTGATCGGCGAGATCGGCGGGCGCGCCGAGATCGACGCGGCCGAATATATTAGGGCGCATGTGAGCAAGCCCGTGGTGAGCTTCATCGCCGGGCAGACCGCCCCGCCGGGCAAGCGCATGGGCCACGCCGGCGCGATCATTTCGGGCGGCGAGGGCACTGCCCAGGAGAAGATCGCCGCGCTCGAAGCCGTGGGCGTGAAGGTGGCCAAGCTGCCGACCGACATCGCGCAGTTGGTGAAGGAAGGCTTGGCCGGGTAAGGGTGCTTGTGCCGCGAATCGCAGGCTGGCGCTTTGAGATGAGAGATTGGAGATTGCAAAGACCTCGCATCTCCGATCTCTCATCTCATTTTGAAGGCGAAAGGATCAGGGCCATGTACGACACATCAAAAGATTTGCTCGACGCTTTTCGCGCCGCCCCGGAGGTATTGATGATGCTGCTTCACGATGTTACTCAGGAACAAGCCCAGGCAGCGCGCGGCGGCGATGAGAATTGGTCGGTGGTGGAAGTCGTCTGCCATCTGCGCGACGCCGAGGAGCGCGGCATCGAGCGGATGCAGGCGATGCGCGACTACGACGACCCGCTGCTTCCCGGCTACGACCAGGAGCAGTGGGCGCGTGAGCGCAACTACGCCGCGGCAAATCTAGGCGACGCGTTGGAGGCATTTTTGCGGCTGCGAAACATCCATCTGGCCGATCTAATCGCACTTTCGCCCGAAGAGTGGCAACGCACCGGCCGACATGAAGAGCAAGGCCAGATCACAATTAGCGCACACACGCTGCATTTGGTCAGCCACGACTCCATTCACGCGGCGCAGATTGCGCGGCAACTCGGCTAGCAGACACGGATTATGCCACGGATTGCACGGAATTAAGTATCCGTGCAATCCGTGGCATAATCCGTGTCCTCATTCGTGCCCCAGGTGCTCGAGGCTGAGCTGGAACAGCCTTGTGACATGCTCGTCGTCGAGCGCATAGTACACCTGCTTGCCCTCGCGGCGCGCGCGCACGACTCGCAGGCTGCGCAGCAGGCGCAGTTGGTGTGAGACCGCCGACTCGGTCATCTCCAGCACCGCCGCCAGATCGCCCACGCACAGTTCGGCGTGCGAGAGCGCATGCAGAATCCGCACGCGCGTTGGATCGGCCAGCGCCTTGAAGGTCTCGGCGAGCTGCACGATCAGATGCTTGCCCAATGGGTGCTCGCGTACACGGCGCACCGCCGCGGAGTCGACGATAGCTGATGATGACTCGGCGTTAGGGCTGGGCATAGTTGCCCTCATTATGACATTCGACTCTGCTAGCGCGATGCGGCTGTGATTGTGCAGCCATAGTATACCATTTTTGGCTGCTGTTTTTGGTATCACACTGGCGATTGCGAATCGCCCTTACGATGATGATCGCGATCATCGACATGGCGCGATCCATGGCCGGGTCATCGGCTTCAGTGGGCAGTGACCGCGAGGGTCGCCCCCACGATGCGATGATAGCGTGATTCTCATCGCGTATACTGTGCTTCGGTTCACCCAGAGGGTACCCGGTTCTCGGCATTCTACATCGTCGCCCCAATGATCCACGGGTTGAACTCTTCCTCACCGATACCCTGCGCTTCGCTCAAGCTGTGCTCGCCCGACGCGACCGCGATCAGCTTCTCGAAGATCTCGCGCCCGACCTCCTCGACGGTCGCGCCCTCCAGGACGCGGCCAGCGTTGATATCCATGTCGCCGCGCATGCGATCGTAGGTCACGCTGTTGGTCGCAATCTTGATGCTTGGCACCGGCTTGAACCCGAAGCAGCTGCCGCGCCCGGTGGTGAAGGCGATCAGGTTGCAGCCGCCGGCCACCTGTCCGGTCACCGAGACGGGATCGTAGCCAGGCGTGTCCATGAAGCTAAAGCCGCGCTGCGTGATCGGCTCGGCGTATTCGTAGACCGCCTGGAGCGGCGTGCTGCCGCCCTTGGCGACTGCGCCGAGCGATTTCTCGTAGATCGTGGTTAACCCGCCAGCCTTGTTGCCGTGCGAAGGGTTATTATCGATCTCGCCGCCTTCGCGCGCGGTGTACGCCTCCCACCAGTGGATGCGCTCGACCAGCTTCTCGCCGACCGCCCGGCTGTCGGCGCGACGGGTCAGCAGGTGCTCGGCGCCATAGATCTCGGGCGTCTCACTTAGCACGGCGGCGCCGCCTTGGGCTACCAACAGATCGACCGCGTGGCCAAGCGCCGGGTTGGCGGTGATACCGCTAAAGCTGTCGCTGCCGCCGCACTGCAGCGCCAGCATCAGCTCGCTGACGGGCACAGTCTCGCGGCGATATTCGTTGGCATGTATCATCCGGGCGGCGAGCGCCTCGAGACCCTCGTCGATCGCCGGCGCGACGCCACCGGAATCCTGGATGCCAACATATGGTGGCAACCGCAAATCGCCCAGCCGCGCGCGCTGGCTTTCGAACAGCGCCTCGAACTGGTTGGTCTCGCAGCCGAGCCCGACGAATAAGTAACCGGCGACATTCGGATTGCGCGCGAAGCCGGCCAGCGTGCGCCGGAGCATATCGATCTCGTACCCCGACGAGGCGCTCGCGCAGCCGCCCCGATGGGCGATGCCGACCACGTCGGTAACATTCGCGAAGCGCGGCAGCAGTTCGGCGCGGGCGCGGGCAGCGATCTGGCGCACGGTGTGGGCCGCGCAATTGACCGTGCTGATGACTACCAGCGTATTGCGGGTGCCGACGCTGCCGTCGGCCCGGCGGTAGCCTTGGAATGTGTGGCGCTCATCCGGCGGTACGGGCACGACCGGGCGCGCATCGACGCCAAACTGGTAGTCGAGCTGCATCTCGCCGACCGCCAGATTGTGCGTGTGGACATGATCCCCCGGCGCGATCGCGCGGGTGGCAAAACCGATCACTTGGCCATAGCGCCGCACCGGCTGGCCAATCTCGATTGCGCGGAGTGCGAGCTTATGCCCTGGGCCAACATCGGCGTTCAAACGTACCGGGTGATGGCCAATGTCGATCGTCCGGTGGCGCGTCAGCGGCACCAACGCGATGGCGACGTCGTCGTTGGGATGTAGCCGCAGCGCCGGCTTGTCCTGGAGTGTGATGAGCATGAGTAGATTCCTTTCGTAGGTGAAGGTTTCTCAGTTCGATTCACCCAGAGGGTACCCGGTTTTTCGTTTTTGCGCTCTGCGAGGGCAAAAACAAAAAACGATAAAAAGATAAAGTGCCGCGGTTCCGGTTCCTGAGCTTGTCGAAGGGGAGCTTGCCGAAGGGCTGCCGAAGGCAACAAACGCCGACTGTGTAAGTCATGTCAGTGATGACTGATCGGTAGTTGAATGACAAACGTCGCTCCTTTGCCCGGTGGGCTTTGCGCCCAGATACGGCCGTCGTGCCGCTGAATGATCGTATGGCAGATTGCTAGGCCTAGCCCGGCGCCCTGCCCGACCTGGCGAGTCGTGAAGAATGGATCAAAAATCCGCGATAGGTGTTCCGGCAGAATACCTGGGCCGGTATCCTCAATCGTCAGTTCAAGAGCATCGTGTTCCTGAACGGCGCGAATATGAAGTTGGCGCGGCAGTTCGGGCGAATTCGCCGCCAGCGACTGAGCGGCGTTATCGAGGATATTGAACAGCACCTGTGCGAGCTGCTGTCGATCGCCGTCGGTCGGCGGCAGATCCGGCGCAAGATCGACCATGACTCGGATATCGCTCGCGCGGAGCGGCTGCTCGAGGCGATCAAGCGTCTCGGTAATCAACGGAGCCAGCGCGATTGGCTGCGTTTTCGGCAGCTGTGGGCTCGCGAATCGCAGCAGCTGTTGAACGATCGAGCGGGCGCGCAGCGCGGCCTGCTCGATCGTCTCGAGATCCGAGCGTAGCTGGGCCGGAATATGCTCGCCGATTTGCAGCTGTGCCAGGCCCAGAATCGTCGTCAACGGATTATTGAGCTCGTGCGCGGCGCCCGCGACCATGCTGCCAAGCGCCGCAAGCTTGTCGTCCTGGCGCATATGCGCTTCGCGCTGCCGCTGCTCGGTGATATCTTTCAGGATCACCAGGACTTCGCCATAATCGGCAATCAGCGCGGCCGAAAGCAGCAAGACGAGTGATGTGCCACTGGGTCTGGGCAGTTCAAGTTCGAAGGTTTGCGGCCTGCCACCCAGAACCTGCCGCCATAGTTGTAGCAAATAGGAATGCAGGTGCTCGGGGGCCAAACGTAGAAACATTTGCCCTTCTAATTGATCGACAGAACATGTGTCTGGCTCGATCAGCCGTTCGGGATTTAAGATATGAATGGTCATATCCGGCCGAACCGTCAGCAACAGATCAGGGGTATTCTGCAGCAGCGTATTGAGATAGCTGCGGACCTCTTCGGTTTCACGATAGAGACGCGCGTTAAGCGCTGCGGTATCCTGGAGCGCCAGATACACCTGCGCCTTGCCGACGGCCTGAGCAAGCAGGTTGGCGAGCGCCTGGAGCAGCCGAAGCTCATATTCGGCATAGTGACGATCGTTTGGCCGGCTTACGCCCAGCACGCCAAGCCGTTTCTCGCCGACAATCAACGGGATATAGGCCGAAGTATGCTGGAGGAAATGGTCCTTGATACCATACTGTTCGAGCACCTGCTTTCGCTCGCTCTGGCTGAGCACGCGCAGCCGCCCTTCGCGCAGAATATCGCCCGAGATACTATCGAGCGCCGTGCGCTGGATCAGCGGCAGCAAACTGGCGGGCACGCCACGAGCCGCATGCAAGTCGAAGGCGCTTGCATCGGCATTGACGAGCAAAACCGTCGAGACAGTCGCAAGATCGAGTTGCTCCAGCACACGTAGCCCTTCTTGCAGCACTGTGGTGAGTTCGAGTGAATGGTTGACCGCCTGGCTTATATTCAGCAGCGCCTCAAGTTCGCGGCGGTGGCGTTGTTGGTCGTTCTCCGAGCGCTGGAGCGCGGCGTGCAGCTGGGCATTGGCGATCGCCACGGCGGCATACTCGGCGTAGCGCCCCAGATAGTCGAGATCGGCCTGGCTGAAACAGCCAACCTGACCATGCCCGACGATGAGCACTCCTAGCACGATTGCCTGGTGCTGAAGCGGTTGATAAAGCACCGAACGCGCGCGGCTATACTCGCGAAATGGCGCATATACGTCGTGTGCCTCGCGCAGATCGGCGATCACCCGGCCCTGCCCGGTCTGCAGCACTGCACCGCTGACGCTGGCGTCGATCGGGATGGCCAAATTCAGCAAATTCCCAGCGTCTTGTCCAGTCGACATGATATATTTGAGCGTATCGGTTCCTTCAACTGGCGCGGCGATCCGCGCAAACTCGGCGCCAAGCAGATCCTGCGCCTGCATACAGATCACCCGCAGCACATCGTCGAGCGACCCCAACCTGGTAACGGCGTGGGCGGTGGTGGCAAGCGAATTCAGCCGCTGCATCTGGCGACGCATTTGGCCGCGCAAATCGATCTGGGCCAACACCGCCGCGAGTTGATGCGCAAATGCCTCGATAAATGGCACTTGTTCTTGATTCAGCACATGACTCCAGACCATCAGCGCTCCGCGCACCTGCGTGCCGGCCAGCAATGGCGCAAGAATGAAACCGGGGATGCCGGATAGTTGCACCACGCGCTGGTAGAGCGCAACCATATTATGCGAAACCACCGCTTGAAACAGCGGCTGAAAGTTATCGCTGAACAATGCCTCACGGCGTTCGAGCACCCGGTTGAAGAACGGCGCAGTGCGTGGGATACGGAGCTGGTCGAGATCGAGTTTGGCCATGCGGTGCAGCAGATCCAGCAACCCCGAGTTCAAACTCAGAAACTCTACCCGCAGCGATGCCTGGTCGGGTTCGAGCGCGGCCACAAGCATGCCCATGCCGAGTGGATGCAGCGCCTGCACCGCTTTATCAAACAGATCAACCGCCGACTGCGCTTCCAACAAACGCGGCATGAGCCGGTTGAATTCTAAAATGAGCCGCTCGCGGTGATGCATCATCGAGACTGGGTACACAACCATGGTGACGCGCCGCGCCGGATCATCGACGATCGGAAACAGCTCAATCTCAATTGCCAGCGCGAAGTGATCCGGCCGGATGAGATGGGCGCGCAGTGCGGTTGGTGCTGCGCCGCGCGCCAGCTCGGTGAACAGCGATCGAATCTGGCTTCGTTCTTCTTCGAGCACGAGCGTCTCGACCGATTGGCCGACAAAGGCTTCTGCCGGGGCATCCAACAGATCAAGGAGCGGTCGGCTCAGTGCTAGGATCGTACCTTCACGCGATGTCAGCGCGGTCTGCCAGGGACTTTCGGCAAGAAATGCCGCGATTTCAGCCGAGAGAATCGTCTCGACGCTAGCATGGTGAGTCATGCAACCAAGCCTTTTTTGCGCAGCTGAACATCATCGCCTTTAGCTGAAGCAAGCGCTTTGGGTGAGTTTTGGAGTATTGGCGGTGTGGGCTGGCCGCCGAAGCTGCCTGTCGGCGTCTCGCCCTCCAGTGCCTGCGTATATTTTACCACTTGTCGGATGCGCTATGATAAAATGCCCAGCGAGGAATGCAAATGTGCGGCGGCCCTGCCGGCCATGTGAGGAGCAAATCTATGACTGCACCAGTTGTTGATCGCTGGGGTGATCGGTTTACCGAGGCCGAGCGGGCGCTGCTGGCACCGTTTGTGACCGACCTCGACGCGCCGATCTTTGGGCTGCGTAATCTCCCCGAGGTGGTCAAGGGCGCGTTGTTTTCGCGTTATAGCCGCACCGACAAAAGCCTGCGCCGGATTCTGCTCGACGAGTTTATTCAGGCGCCCGAGTCGGGCTTCGCGGCGATCGTCGGCGCCGTGCGCGACGCCCAAAGGGCACCCGGCGGCGAACAGATCGTGGCGGTGCGCCAGGCCGAGGCGTTCTACGAGCGCGTGCTGATCGGCTACGGCGACGACTCGGTGGCCGAGCTGGGCGGCGCGCATGTGGCCTGCGAGGGCGTCAGCAATATTGCCGCGAAAGCATTGGAAGATAGCCGGATCGGCATCAGCCCGTTGGAGAAATCGACGCGCTATGTGGTATTCAATCGCAAGGTCGAAGGGCGCTACCGCTATCTGCGCGAGCCGCGAATCATGGAATCGCGCCACGCCGTGCGCTATGAGGCTGCGCTCGACAGTCTGTTCGACACCTACTCGACACTACTCGAGCCAACGATCGCCGCGGTGCGAGCGCGCACCCCGCGCGACGAGGCGACCTCGGAGCGCGCCTACAACAGCGCCACGCGCGCCAAGGCCTGCGATCTCTTGCGCGGCCTGCTGCCGATGGCGACACTGACCAACGTGGGGTTGTTCGGCAACGGCCGGGCGTTCGAATATCTCTTAACCAAGCTCTACGCCGCGCCGCTCGACGAGCTAGGCGAGCTGGCCGAATCGATGCAGCTTGCGCTCGACGCGCTCATCCCCTCGTTCGTCAAACGCGCGAAGAGCGAGCGCGGCCGGATGCAGCAGGAGTACCTGCGTGGGATGCGTGAGCGCATTTCGTCCGTTGTCCGTAGTCAGTTGTCAGTTGCAGCGGACAGCGATGTAGATCGATACTATGACGACGGACAACGAACAACTGACTACGGACAGGTAACGCTGGTGGACTACGACCCTGACGCCGAGGCCAAGACCGTCGCGGCGATCCTCTACCCGCACACCGATCTGCCGCTGGATCAAGTGCGCGCGCTGGCCGAGCGACTGAGCGCCGAGGAGCGGCTGGCGATCATCCGCGCATATGTCGGCGAGCGGGGCAGTCGCTTCCATAAGCCGGGCCGCGCCTTTGAGACGCCGAGCTATACTTTCGACCTGCTGGCCGACTTGGGCGCCTACCGCGACTTGCAGCGCCATCGCATTCTGACGCAGGAGCGCCAGCGCTACACCGTGCGCCACGGCTATGTGACGCCGCCTGAGCTCATGGAGTATGGCTTGGCCGCGCCCTACGCCGGCGCGCTGGAACGCGCGGCCGAAGCATGTGAGACGATCGCTCTCGACCTGCCCGATCAGGCGCAGTATGTCGTGCCGCTGGCCTTTCGGGTGCGCTGGCGCGTCACTATCAACCTGCGCGCGGCGTACCACCTGGCCGAACTGCGCTCCGCGCCGCAGGGCCATCCATCCTATCGCCAGATCGCCCAGGCGATCTACGCGCGAATTCGCGCGGTGCATCCAACCCTTGCAGAGGGCATGCACTTCGTCGATCTCTCCGACTACGCACTGGAGCGGCTCGACGCCGAGCGCCGGCTCGACGCCAAGCTGGGCCGCGCGGGCCGCGAGCAGAGCTGATTTTCAAAATTCCTATACTCGCACAAAATCTGTTAGAATACCCTGGTTTGTGTGCGACCGGCGCGGTGAGCCCGGCGCCGTGGCAACATCTCGACGCAGCGCGAGATCGCCTGTCGATACGCACAATGACTTGACGCCGAATGTGTGGGGTCGGTTAGTTGACGTAGCAGAAAGGAGATCCGCCCCATGTGCCATCAAACAACGCACCGTCACTCGATCTTTTGCATTCTACCCCCGCATATCTTGCAACAGATCGCAATCAACGGCGACGCGCAAGAGCGCGCCGCCGCCGTTCACACGCTCGCGGCCGACCAGACCTTTCGCAGCTTACGGACTGAACTCCTGCTGGCCGGCGCACCCGCGCCGAGTCCATCGGTGCTGTTAGCCGCCGAGGGCGAGAAGCATCGCACGATCTACGACGCGCGCCACCAGCAGATGCTGCCGGGCGTAGTGGTGCGGACCGAAGGCGCGCAGCCGACCCAGGATCTGGCGACCAACGAGGCCTATGATGGGCTCGGCGCGACATTCGACTTCTACTGGGAGATCTATCAGCGCAACTCGATCGACGACCAGGGGCTGCCGCTGAACGCCACAGTTCATTTCGGCAGGAACTACGACAACGCCTTTTGGAACGGCGATCGGATGGTCTTTGGCGATGGCGACGGCAGGCTGTTCAATCGCTTCACGATCTCGCTCGACGTGATCGGGCACGAGCTCACCCACGGCGTGACGCAGGACGAAGCCCAGCTGACCTACTCAAACCAACCCGGCGCGTTGAATGAATCGATCTCGGATGTGTTCGGCTCGCTGATCAAGCAGTTGACGCTCAACCAGACCGCCGATCAGGCCGATTGGCTGATCGGCGCCGGGCTGCTCGCCCAAGGTGTCAATGGCGTCGCGCTGCGCTCGATGAAGGCGCCCGGCACGGCGTACGACGACCCGGTGCTCGGCAAGGATCCGCAACCGGCGCATATGCGCGATTTCGAGCGCACCTTCGAGGACAACGGCGGCGTGCATATCAACTCGGGCATCCCCAACCACGCATTCTACCTTGCCGCCGTGAAGATCGGCGGTTTCGCCTGGGAGAAGGCTGGCCGAATCTGGTACGATACGCTGCGCGACACGCACGTGCGGCCGAGCACTGGCTTCCGAAGCTTCGCCCGGCTGACGTTGATAAACGCCGGGCGGTTGTTTGGCAACGGCAGCGCCGAGCAGCAGGCCGTGCGCGAGGCCTGGCACGAGGTTGGTGTGGCCGTGCCGGCGATTGTGCCGGCGACGAAGAGTAAGACGAGGTGACAAGATGACAGGGTGACAAGGTGCTGCTGATCATCTTGTCACCCTGTCATCTTGCCAAACGTACTGGTAGGAGACGACGATGCGCGTTGAATTCAAGATCGAAGGCGGGCTGGCCTATTTCCCCGGCCTGAGCAAGCCGCGCGTGATCGATAGCGCCGATCTGCCCGCGGCCGAGGCCGATCGTTTGCACCGGCTCGTCGATGCGGCGGGCATCTTTGAGCAGCCCGCCGGTGGCCGCGCACTGCCCAAAGGCGCCGCCGATTACCGGCAGTATACGATCACGGTCGAGGATGGCCGCCGCCGCCGCACCATCCGCCTGGCCGACCCAATCGCCAACCCGGATCTCGAGGCGCTGGTGGAATACCTGCGCGCACGCACCGCGCCGGGCGACGAACCAGCTTCGAAAGACGAATAGACAGCGCCTCGGTAGAAGTGTCGGTGGCGCGCAATCTGAACTTCCCCTATCCGATTGACCGCTCCCGCCAGTCCCGTATCGCCTTGGCGTGCTTGGGGTAATGGCTGTAGGTATCGAGCCGTAGGCGATGCCGGAAGCGCGTTTCCCGCGTGAATTGCTCTTCGGGCACGCTCTGGATATACGCAATGAGTTGGCGGTGGATTTCATCCTGTTGTTGCAGTACGTCGGCGAGCGAAAGGTCTCGTTTCTGTTCGATCATCAGCGCATTGAAGGCATCGATGCCACCGTACTGTGTAGAGTACCGCGGTGGTCTGCCTTCCTTGATGATAAGCGGCAGATGCTTCAGCGCCTCCTGTTCCCACCAAGTCACATGCGCAAGGATATCTTTCACCGACCAATCGCCCACGACGCCAGGTTCTGTCAGCTGCGCGTCTGACAAACCGGCGTACGACTCCTTGATCTCGGCCCATGCGTTGTCAAGTTTTTGTAGAAGCTGCTGTCTGTTCATAAAGCTTTGTGAAATAAATAACTATATCAGAATTATATAAAGACAGGGCAGAAAAGCCACTGCCGGGTAAAAAGTTCTTGATCGTGAGCGTGAGAGCGCCAGGATTGTTGAGCGAGAACCAAGCTCGGCGTGTTCATCAGCATTTCTCCCGTCGCTGCAGGGCATGCGGAGACGTTAAACGCTTGTGGAGCGGACGTAAGACCTGCGACAGCGGGCTGACCGCGACGAAGCAAGAAGCCCACTCACCTTTAGGGGTGGGAGCATGTCACGCGTGAACGGCGACCTCCTCATTGGCGCGCCGCAGCAGCGCTTTCATGTAAGCAACGGTGTAGGCCGTGCCAACGCGCGGGTCGCCGGCCATAAGCGGGATATGGTCGGCGATCGCCACGCCATTGAAGCCCACCTCGCATAGCTCACGCATCACTTTGTACATATCCATGTAGCCGTCGTCGACGAAGGTTTCGACGAAATGCGGCAGCGGCGCGTCGACATTGCGGAAGTGAACCTTAAATAGCTTGCCGCGTTCGCCGAAGTAGCGCAGTGACTCCAGCACGCCCTTGCCCATCAACTCGCCGCCTTCGAGCCAGCAGCCCACGCAGAAGCACACGCCGACATTCGGGCTATCGGCGATCTCGAGCGCGCGCTGGTAGCCCGCGAAGTTGCCGAAGATGCAGCGCGGCACGCCAGCAAGATCCACGCCGGGTGGGTCGTCGGGGTGAATGCCGATCTTCACGCCGGCCTCCTCGGCTACCGGCGCCACCTCGCGAATGAAGTAGGCGAAGTTCTCCCAGATCTCGTCCTCGCTGTAAGCCCGGCCGTGCGAGAGCGGCATAAAATAGCGCCTGGCGAACCAGTGGCCGCTCTCGGCCTTGGCCAGGTCGAAGGCGCGCGCTGGAGCTCCGCCGCGCGTTTGTTCCGGCTCGGTGCTCCAGATGCCATTGGCCATATGCGCATAGGTGGTGTAGGGGATGCCGGCACGCCCTAGCGCCCGCAGGTGCTGCTTATACTGCGCGATCTTTTCATCGCGCCCAGGCAGATTCAACACAATCGCGTCCTGGTTGTGCACATCCCAGTTGCCGAAGCCGTAGATCTTCAGCCCGGCCTGCTCGAGCAGCGCGCGCCGGCTGGCATAGAAATCGTAGCCGGCGTGGGCGCCATCAGTCCAGAGCACCACATATTCGACGCCGAGTTGCTGGGCAAACTGAAGATCGGCTTCGCTGGACTCGGCCGGCATCTGCAGCGCGATATGGGTACCCGGCGCAATATCGGTCATCGATGCAAATTGCGGCGTTGAAGTAGATTCTTCCATCTTGGAAACCTCCGGTAGAGCTATGTTATACTTTAAACACCTGCCAGATCGGGAAATTCTTGAATCTGCCGCGCGCGATTCAGGCAGACAATCTCGACATCCGCATCCACCAGCACCTCGCCGGCACGTTCGATCCGCTGCCGAAAGAGCCCACGGTAGGCCGATTGCAGCGCAAAGGTTGAAACAACCTCGATCAGATCGCCGAGCTCACCCGGTTTGCGAAAATGAATGGTCATCGCATAGACCACAAAATAGTACCCATCCGCATTCCAATCACGAATATCACGGCCGCTTTGGCCCACAAACTCGGTTCGCCCGCGCTCCAAATATTTCAGGTAATTCGCATAGTAGACGACGCCGAGACTATCGGTGTCCTCGTAGTAGACCTTGTACGCGACTCGATGTTCCATGTTGCGGTTGCCTCCAGCACACGATTCGGTCAGTTGCGCGGAGTATATCATACGTGGAATGCATGCCGAATACGTGTAAAAGCGGCAGTAGGGGGTAAAAGGCGGTGCGAACGAAGCGCGCTGATGCCGAACCGACGATGCGCTAGCCGCACGATGCGACCGACGCCCGACACGTGCGGTGGTATACTAGCCGAGGGCGTTGGGGGAGATCTTGCTCCGCGATAGCTGGCGGACATTGATACGCGAGGCGCTGATTGGTGTACTCAACGGCGTGATCTTTGGGCTAGCCGTCGGGCTGCTGGGGATGGTCTGGCAGCAGAATGCGATGATCGGCCTTGTCGTCGGCGGCGCGATGCTGCTCAATCTGATCGGCGCCGCGATCTCTGGCACGCTTCTTCCGCTCGGGTTGCGGCTGTTCAAGATCGACCCCGCTCTAGCTTCGGGCGTCATCGTCACGACGGTGACGGATGTCACGGGCAATCTGTGCTTGCTTGGCCTGGCCACGCTGCTGTTGCAGTATGTCGTGCCGGCAGCGCAGTAGGTCTGTCTCCTGAGAGCAATGAAGGAGGCCGTTTGCATGCACGATCCTGCACATGTACGGACACAGTCGGCGCCGATTGCAACACCGTTGTTCGTCTACCAGTCGGGCGCCGGTACATCGCTCCTGCTCATCCACGGATTGATGGCCAGCGGAGCAATGTATCAACCTGTGTTGCCGGCTTTGGCAACGCACCACCACGTCATCGTGCCTGATCTGCGCGGGCATGGGCGTAGTGGCGCGCTTCCGAGACCGTATACTGTGGAGCAGCTTGCCCGCGATCTGGCGCAGCTCCTGGATGATCTGCAGATCGATGCAGCCCACATTCTGGGCTACTCACAGGGCGGCGCCGTAGCCCAGCAGTTCGCGCGTGATTATCCCAAGCGCGTGCACAGCCTGGTGCTGGCCTGTACCTATGCCTACAACATGCTCTCCCGCCGCGAACGATTGGAGGGCATGCTGTCGCCTTGGTTGGTGCGCATCCTGGGCATGCGTCGGCTGGCCAGACTCGTGATCTATAGTGGTGGTGGTCGGCGCATGCCCCCCGAGACTGCACGTTGGCTCCAAGGAATCCTGGCCGCCAATGATACGGCGCGCATGGTCGCGGCGGTCGAGGCGATGAAAGTCTTTGATAGCCGCCCGTGGTTGCATCAGATCACGTGCCCAACGCTGGTGATCGCTGGTGCGGAGGATACGGCCGTGCCACTCGCGCATGCACAAATGCTGGCGCAGGGTATTCCTGGTGCCCAGCTGCGGATCGTCGACGGCGCTGGACATTTTTTGCTCTGGACCCATCCGGATGTGGTGGTCCACACGACAGAAGCCTTTCTCGCAACAGTGCATGGCAAGGAGACAGATTCATGACCAAGCTCGCACTTCCGCAGAATGAATATTAAGAAAATAATCGGGTAGTTCGCTTTAGCGGGCGTCGTTGCGTAGTGCGGGGTCTTCAGCCCCGCACGTGTGTCGGCGAAAAATACCCGATTTAATATTTAATGTTCAGTATGACCTCCACAACATTAACGGACATCCTCGACGGCGCGATCAGCGCTCGCGCGCAGTTGTTTGATGCCCGGCACGAAGCGGCCTTTCGGCTGTTCAACGGCTTTACGGAAGGATGCCCGGCCCTGGTGATCGATCTGTATGCCGCCACGCTGGTGCTTTCCAACTATGCCGATCCGCCGGAGCAAGGCGCACCGCTCGTTCAGGCTACGCAGGAATTGCTGCTCAGGCGCTTGCCCTGGGTCCGCGCGGCGGTTGTGAAGATACGCAATAGCACTCAGGCGGCGGAAAAGCAAGGCAGGCTTGTGTATGGAACAAGCACCGATCGGCGAGTTCGCGAACATGGTGTCTGGTACGCGGTTGACATCACTATGAATCGCGATGCGAGCCTGTACCTCGATACGCGCAACCTGCGCAGTTGGGCGCTGCAGCACCTGGCGGAGAAGACCGTGCTCAATACGTTCGCCTACACCGGCAGCCTGGGCGTTGCGGCGCGAGCCGCCGGCGCGGTGCGCGTGGTCCATCTCGATCTCAACCGCCGCTTTTTGAATGTCGCCAAAACGTCGTACACCCTGAATGGGTTCCCGATTCACAAGCGGGATTTTCAGGTCGGCGACTTTTGGCCGCATATCAACCGCCTCAAACGAGCCGGCGAGCGCTTCGACTGCGTGTTTCTCGACCCGCCGTTTTTTGCCGCGACGCAGAAGGGGGTGGTCGACCTGGCGCAAAATCATAGCCGGCTAATCAACAAGGTGCGCCCGCTGATCAACGATGGCGGGTATCTGGTGGCGATCAACAATGCGCTGTTTCTCAGCGGGGCAGCGTATCTGGAAGCCCTCGAGGCGCTGTGCGCCGATGGTTATATGGCGATTGAGGAACTCATTCCCGTGCCCGCCGACTTCACCGGGTATGAGCACACCCGCGTGGCGCCACCGATCGTCGACCCTGCGCCCTTCAACCATGCCACTAAAATCGTGGTGCTGCGCATCTGGCGCAAGTAATGATCGCGCTTCAAGCGATTGCTCGCGGCCTGCGGTGGTGCTACAATTGCTTCCCACATGTAGCTTCACCCGCGCCGCGGCATTCCCTAGTGTCGCGCCACCAGAGATGAAATGATGAATGATGCAGGTGAAAATCTGCCCAACCCGTCCCAAGCAGAACGGCACACCACGGCACGCCCGGCTGATGCCTGGGCCAGTGGTGCCAGCTACGAGCCGTATGTCGGCCGTTGGAGCCGGTTGGTCGCGCGGGAATTTCTCGGATGGCTGACGATCGATTCCGGCAGCCGCTGGCTCGATGTTGGCTGCGGTACCGGCGCATTAAGCCAGACAATCCTTGAAACCGCATATCCCGCGGCTGTCGATGGATTCGATCGGGCGGCTGGCTATATCGCCTTTGCGCGCGAGCAGGTATCCGACCCACGCGCACGCTTCGATCTTGGCGACGCGCAGGCATTACCGGTACCGGATGCGACCTATGATGCCGCCGTATCCGGGTTGGTGCTTAACTTTGTGTCCCAACCGCAGCAAATGCTGGCCGAGATGACGCGGGCCATACGCCCAGGAGGCATCGTAGCCGTGTATGTGTGGGATTATGCCGGCAAGATGCAGCTCATGCGCCATTTCTGGAACGCTGCGACCGCCTTGGATGCACATGCGTACGATCTCGATGAAGGCCGGCGCTTCCCGATCTGCCAGCCCAACGCGCTCGCCGATCTCTTTCATGCAGCTGGCTTGGCGGCGGTCGAAATACGCGCGATCGACATCAACACCCACTTCCGCGATTTTGATGACTACTGGAACCCGTTTGTCGGCGGCCAGGGACCGGCGCCAGGCTATGCCATGAGCCTGGGCGAGGAACAGCGCGGCGCGCTGCGCGAACGTATCCGCGGCAGCCTGCCAACCGCTCTCGACGGCTCGATACCACTAGTCGCACGAGCGTGGGCGGCCCGCGGGCGGCGCTGACATCGAGCACAACAAGATTATAGCAATGTTAGGAGCAATGTAATGACTCGAATCGCGATTGTCTCCGATATGCACGGCAATTGCATCGCGCTCGACGCCGTTCTCGCCGATCTTCGGCGCAATACGGTCGATCAGGTTGTCTGCCTCGGTGACGCGATACAAGGCGGCCCGCAGCCGGCCGAGGTCGTCGCCCGGCTGCGCGACCTAGCCTGCCCGGTGGTGATGGGTAATGCCGATGCATGGCTTCTGACCGGCGAAGAGACCGGCAGCGAGAATATCTCGGGCGAGCGCCTGCGCAAGATGAACGAGATCAGAACCTGGTCGCTCGCCCAGCTCTCGAAGGACGACCGGGCCTTCATCGCTGGATTTCAGCCAACCGTGAGCATCCCACTGAGCGCCGCGCGCGACCTGTTGTGTTTCCATGGCTCGCCGGCATCCTTCGACGAGATCATTCTTCCGACCACGCCAGAAGATGAGTTTCAGCGCCTGCTCGGCGCGCACGTGCCACACATCCTGACGGGCGGGCACACCCACATGCAACAGATTCGCCGGCTCGGCGCGACCGACAGCTTTTTCTTCAATCCCGGTAGCGTTGGCCTGGCCTACAGCCACCAACAACCCGACGATCACTTCCGCGTCGATCCCTGGGCGGAATACGCCATCCTCACCGCCGAGGGAGCACAATTGGCGCTCGAATTTCGCCGCGTTCCATTCGACGTGAGCCACCTCTTGGCGATCTACCAATCGAGCGGTCGGCCGTATGTGTCCGACGCGATCGAGCAATATCAACAATAATGCCGACACTGCCGACGATTCAGCTGACCCAGCGGCCAGGGATTATCGACCTGGGCTGGGGCCACCCCGACAGCACACTGCTGCCGGCTGCCGAGCTGCGCCAGGCCGCCGACGCAGCGATCGAGTGCTGGGGTGCCGAGGTGCTGGCGTATGGCGCTGAGCGCGGCGCCGGCCCGCTGATCGAGTGGCTATGCGAGCGCATCGCACAGACCGACGGGCGCGCGCCGGGGTACGACGAGATTGTGATCACCGGCGGGGCCTCGCACGGACTCGACCAAATCTGCACGCTGGCCACCCACCCTGGCGATGTCGTGCTGGTCGAATCGCCTACCTATCACCTAGCGGTTCACATTCTACGCGACCATCCACTTGAGCTGGTGCCCGTGCCCGCCGACGAACACGGGCTCAGCATCGATGCGCTAGCCGACACGCTCTCGGGACTGCGCCGCGCCGGCCGGCGCGCTAGGATGCTCTACACCATCCCAACCTTCCACAACCCGACCGGCAGCAGTATGCTCCCCGCTCGCCGCCAGGCGCTAGTCGGCCTGGCGATTGCCGAGCAGTTCCTGATTGTCGAAGACGATGTGTATCGCGAGCTGGCCTATGATCAGCCGCCGCCGTCCTCGCTTTGGAGCATTGCGCCGCCGGGCGTGGTGGCGCGGCTCGGTTCGTTCGCCAAGTCGCTCGCGCCTGGGCTGCGGCTCGGCTGGCTCACGGCCGACGCAGCAATGGCGCAACGCACGATTGGCAGCGGTGTGATCGACAGCGGGGGCGGCATCAATCATTTCACCGCAATGGTCGTCGCGCAGTTCTGCGCCTCCGGCGCCTTCGATGCCCAGGTCGCACGCTTCCGCGCGGCCTATCGCGCCCGCCGCGACGCGCTGCTGGCCGGGCTGGCGGCGCATCTGCCGCCGGATTGCGCGGTAACGCCACCAGGCGGCGGCTTCTTCGTGTGGGTGCGATTGCCCGCGGGACTCGACACCGAGGTGCTCCTGCCGCGCGCCGAGGCGAGCGGAGTATCGTATCTGCCCGGCGAGCGCTTTCACCTGGATGGGCGTGGTGCCAACACACTGCGGCTGGCGTTCAGCCTGTACGAGCCGGCCGAATTGATCGAAGGCGCGCGGCGGCTGGGCGCGGCGCTGCAAGCGAGCCTGGCTTCGTAACCTTTATAGCTGCCGGGCGCTTTCTGGTTCAGCGCCAGTGCTTTCGGTCGCGGGCGACAGCTCGTCGATCCGAAAGACCGGGCAGCGCGGTGCGGCCGCCGCAAACGCCTCGGGATCGTTCGGTATGCCGAGCACAAGCTCAAAAAACTGGACCCCGTGGGGCACTTGGCGCGGGAACTCGCGCAAAATCGGTGCGCCCTCGGCGACCGGCAGCTCGACCAAAGCCACCCGCTCTTGCCTGCGCCCACGCGCGAGCAGCCCCCAACCAGATACACGCGCGTTCTTCACCCAGCCAGTTGTGCCAACTGTACAAATATACCGCCGGCCTTCCACCGTCAACAGCGAGACGGGTGTGCTGTACAGCTTGCCGCTTTTTCGGCCTGGTATGCTGAGTATGTGCTGCGACCCGATCGGCAAGCCCAGGCGATTCAGCAGGATGATGATCTTGTTCGCCGGCTTTAGCCATCTGGGCAGCCTAATAGTCTCTGCCATGTGCATTACCTCCGTTCGAGCCTGCGCTGTAATTGATCGACCCAATCGAGCTCGGCCTGCCACCGCTGGATCATATGCCGCGTCGTGATAATCGCGTTCTCCAAACCCTCACGACTTCCCTGCCTAGTCTCAATTGGCGAGTATGGCATTGTGCCGCCGAGCCAACCTTCGAATTCACGGTTCGTACGCTCGAGATGCCGTATAGCAGCGCGACAGTAATCGCGATAATGCTCTAACAACTCGATCTGCTCGTCGAATGTGAGAAATTCCAGATGCGGTACCTTGAGATGAAATAGCCGCTGATATTCGCCGACGCTTGATACCATGTCGAGCATCAGTTCGCGAAAGCGCGCCCGCCCTGCGTCGGTGATCGCATAGTTCCGTGCCGTGCGCCGGCTGCGGGTCTGATCATCTGGTGTCGCAAGTGACTCAATCAGGCCATCGCGCTCGAGCCGGGCAAGCAAGGGATACAGCGTTCCTGCACTTACCTTCTGCCATGGACCGATCATTTCGTCGATCACATGCATGATCAAGTATCCGTGGTACGGCGCATACATCAGTCGGCCAAGAATGAGTAGTTCGTAGTACATATTCCTTAGAGTTATATCTAATAGCTATATCTCTAGAGAATATTATCACAGCTATCTAGACACGTCAAGTAACATTCTTATAGGAGAGTTGTACCAAGCCGTTTGTATCATTAAAGGAGGGCACCCGAATGACTGAAGCACTCTCACGCCGTGCGTTTCTGCACGTATCGGGCGTGGCCGCGGCCGGCATCACGCTGGCAGCCTGCGGCACGGCCCCGGCGGCGCCACAGACCAGCGCCGGCGCCGAGGCGCCCGTGGCCAATCCCAAGCAGGCCTTGCAGCGTCTTATGGAGGGTAACCAACGTTATGTAGCCAGCAAAACGCTGCCGCTGAATGAGTCCGAGAGCCGGCGCACAGAGGTCGCCCAGGGTCAGCACCCCTTCGCGACGATCTTTAGTTGCGTCGACTCGCGTGTGCCGCCCGAGCTGATCTTCGACCGTGGGCTAGGAGATCTGTTTGTCATCCGCACGGCCGGGCACGTGATCGACAAAGCGGTGCTAGGCAGCCTGGAATTCGCTATTGCCGAGCTGCAGATCCCTTTGATGATGGTGCTGGGGCACGAGAAATGCGGCGCTGTCAAGGCGACCGTCGAGGCGGTCGAGCAGAACGCGCATGCCGAAGCGGACATCGAGTGGCTGGTCGAGGGCATTCGCCCCGCCGTCGAGAAATCCAGCGGCACCCCAGGCGACGCGCTCGACAACGCCGTCAAGGCCAATATCGAACTGACCGTCCAACGGCTGAAGGCTTCGCCGATTCTGTCTGAGGCGATCGAGGCCGGCCAGCTCAACATTGTCGGCGCTCGCTACGACCTGGATACAGGCAGTGTCGAGATGGTCGTGTCGTGAGTTATTACCGGACTTGATTGTCAATTTTCATTAAACGAAAAGTTGAACACGCCCGAGCTATGGTAGATTTTGAAGGACGTCTCACTCGCACGCTCCGATTTCAGTTCCTTCTCACGCTCCGCTCGATGGACGCTCAACATAGATCACAAAGTGATTGACCAACTTGGTCAATAGTGCTATAATCGAATTGACCAAGTTGGTCAAAATCCGACAAGGGCTATTGGCCGTAGTAGCTGGCCTCGGCCATATGACTGTTGGGAAGCAATTTCCCGATCGGTCAATTCGATATTTCATGATTTCCAATGGTGCTAAAGAACTGCTTTTATGAATAAGTGGCATCCATTCAGTGAAACTTTTTGATTGGTTGAAGACCGCTTTGGCGTGTCGTGGCAAGTGAACGTTACAAGGGCAAAGGCAACTATGGACCGACGTCAACTTGCAGCATGGGCGGGCATGATTGGACCAGCACTTTTTGTGACGATATTCACGCTCGAGGGTTGGCTTCGCCCTGGCTATAATCCACTCGGAATGTATGTCAGTGAGTTGTCGCTTGGTCCGCGCGGCTGGATTCAAATTGTCAATTTCGTTGTGTTCGGATTACTATTTCTCTTCTTTGCCCGTGGTGTCGCTGCCGAGTTTCGGCAGGGCAAGGCATCGAAAGCTGGCCTCTACTTCTCACTATTATTGGATTCAGTTTCCTTGTTTCCGGCCCTTTCGTGATGGATGCTGCGTCCACTCCTCAAGATCTCATGAGTTGGCACAGTAAGCTCCACTGGTTATTCGGAGCGCTCGTATTTTCACTAGCGCCTGTTAGCTGCTTTGTATTCCTGCGACGCTTTTGGAAAGATCCAAAGTGGCAATCGTTCCGATGGTGGCCTCTTGCGATAGGAACAATAACTACCGTGGCAGTCATAATCATGTCCGTCGGGCCAACGCGACCACCTGCACCACCGAATGCCTTTAATGAATGGAATGGTCTTATTCAACGAACTATCCTTATCCCGTACTTACTCTGGATATTCACATTTGCGTTAGGACTCTATAGGCGAAGGAAAGCGATATGGTCGGGTACTTAAATAAATTAGCAGTTACCAACAACGACTTTTGAGGAAGTATTTCTTCGCAGGATTCAATGACATACGACACCTCGCCAAAACGGGCAAGCAGATGTATCCACCCGCTCACCCGTTCATGAAACTCACCCGCTTATTTTTGGGGCACGTGCTCGTGCGCGTGGTAGCTCGATCGCACCAGCGGGCCGCTCTCGACATGCTTGAAGCCGCGCCCGAGGCCTTCCTGCTTAAATATCGCGAACTCTGCCGGCGTCACATAGCGATCGATCGGCCAATGCGATGTCGAGGGCGCAAGATACTGCCCGATCGTCATTACATCGACATCGGCTGCGCGCAGGTCGTCCATCACGGCTAATACCTCGTCGTTGGTCTCGCCGGCGCCAACCATCATGCCGCTCTTGGTTACGACCTGGCTGCCGCCAATCTGGCGAGCGCGGGCCAGCAGTTCAATCGACTGGCGGTAGCCGGCCTTCGGGCGAAAGCGCCGGAAGATCCGCGGCACGGTCTCGATATTGTGGTTGAGCACATCGGGCCGCGCAGCCATCACCATCGCCAGCGCATCCCAATTGCCCTCGAAATCGGGGATCAGCACCTCGATTCTACAATCGGGCAGGCGCTCGCGGATCTTGTGAATCGATGCGGCGAAGATATGCGCCCCGCCGTCCGGTTGGTCGTCGCGATTCACTGCCGTAAGCACCGCGTGGCGCAGCTTGAGACGCTCGACCGCCGCCGCGATCCGCTCGGGCTCATTCTCGTCGATCGCGTCGGGTTTGCCTTTGGCGATCGCGCAGTAGCGGCAGCCACGTGTGCAGACCTCGCCAAGCAGCAGAAATGTGGCAGTGCGATGATTCCAACATTCACCAATATTTGGGCAGCGCGCCTCTTCGCAGACGGTGTGCAGCCGCTGCTCGCGCATGAGGGTGCGTACATCTTCATAGTTCTCACCAGCCGGCATTTTCGCCCGCAGCCACTCGGGGCGGCGCGCGCGCGGGGCCGGCGGGGCGATTGAGTTAAGCGAGGAAGCAACCGACGTATTGGCAGCCGGCGTGAGCGGAATAAACTCAGCCATATCGATAACCTTTCGTAGATCCGTATGTTTGCTTCGATTCAGGTATTACGAGCTTTGTTCAATCTCACAGCGGCAGCCGCATAGGAGCTCAATTGCCACAGGCGCGTGATAGTTCAATACCTGGTCAGTTCGATAGTGTAACACAACACCCGAGCGCGGGTCGACGATCACCACGTCAAGCACGCCTTGGGCCAGATAAAATTGCGGATTCAGCGCAAGATCCTTGTATTCATAGCCTGGGCTGATGATCTCAATCACTGCCGCCGGAATGACCGTGAGCGCCTCATCCTGATCTGGCGGCTCGTCACAAAAAATCGCGACGTCCGGGCGTTTCAGCGACCCATCCTGAAAGCGAATCAGCACATCCGAAAGATGCGCACAACCGCACGCTGGTGCATCCCGAGGAGCGATTGGCGCGATCGACGCCCGAATGCGATCGATCATCCGTTGATGGCGCGATCCCGGAAATGCTTCCCATGTCGGCACCCCGCCGGTTATCTCAAGGCGGATAGCGCCCTCGCGCAGCAGTTGATCGAGATCTGGCACTGGATGCCGCTTCGCCATACTATCTATCCCTAACATACATGCAACCCACGTTGCTCACGCCTTTCGCACTGTGTAGTGTATCACATCTACAGTGCCCGCCTCACTGCGCATGTCGACGCCAAACACCTCGCCAAACGCCGCGACAACTCGCCGCTCGACCTCGGCGCGCGGCGGTGCGCCGCCGAGCACGCGCTCCAGCGAGGTCACGCCCTTGTCGGCAATGCCGCAGGGGATGATCTGTTGGAAGTAGCGCAGGTCGGTGGTGACATTCAGCGCGAAACCATGCTGCGTGACGCCGCTGGCGCTCAGTTTCACGCCGATCGCTGCAATCTTCTCCTCGCCGACCCACACGCCGGTCAGGCCGGCGATCCGACCGCCAGCGATGCCATAGCCCGCTAAGGTGAGGATGACCGTTTCTTCGAGCATGCGCAGGTAGCGCAGCACATCGCCGCCATGCTGCGAGAGCTTTAGGATTGGGTAGCCGACGATCTGGCCGGGACCGTGGTAGGTGATGTCGCCGCCACGATCCGACTCGACCAGCGCGATGCCTTGGCGCTCAAGCTCGGCGTGCGAGATCAGCAGGTGCCCCGCCTTGGTCGCGCGACCGAGCGTATACGTGTGCGGGTGCTCGACCAGCATCAGCATATCGCCAATCGCACCCGCGGAACGCAGCCTTGCCCGTTCGCGCTGGCGCTCCCAAGCGACGAGGTAATCCATCGGACCCGTATATACCACCTGGACAGTGCGGGTCGTTGTTTCAGTCGTAGTTGTCATACCGATAGTATAGCACCCTGAGTTAGCGATCTTCTTTTGCGTGTGAAGCTGGCACGGGTTCGACGATCGTCGCATGATAGGCGCGGAGCATAGCCTCGAGCAGGCCGGGAAAGCGCGCCCCCAGATCTTCGCGGCGCAGTGTGATCATCAGCCGAGTGCTACGTGGGGTCGCGCGCGTGATTCCAGCTTCACGCAGTACCTTGAGGTGATGCGATTGAGTTGATTTCGCGATATCTTCGCCTACCGAACAGTCGCTGCAACTCATCTCCGTGGTTGCGTCGGCCAACTGCGCCACGATCCTGAGCCGGAGCGGGTCGCTTAGCGCGTACAAGATATTCGGCAAGGAAATATCCTCGCGTGCGGGATGAAATAGTCTTCTCATGCTTGACAGTATACCACGACTTCTGTTATTATTCTAATGTTCGAATATATTCGAATATTAGAATAAGCGCAGTGCTGTTGCTCTTCGGCGTCGCCAGAGTAGTGGGAGGCGTCGTCGGTGGCTATAGCGTGGATCGGTGGGGGGAGCAATCGGACGTTGATCGGGGGTCTGATTCCGCTCGCCGCCGCCCTGCTGCTACTCCCCTGGACGGCGACCACCCCGCTCGGGGCGGCACTAACGTTGATCGTGAGGGGCATGGCGGGCTGGGCGCTCTTGCCGGTACAGCAACACCGCATAGTCAGTTTCGCGCCCGACTCGGCCGGCATTATCCTCTCGCTCAACAGCTCGGCGATCTACCTCGGGATCAGCGCGGGCTCAGCGCTCGGCAGCCTGCTGATCCAGAACACCTCGCTCAGCGTCCTGTGCTGGGTTGCCGCCGCGTGGGAAGCCGGCGTGCTCGTGCTGGTCAGCGCGCACGCGCGCCGGCGTATTGAACCAAAAGGAGAATCGAGTCATGAGCGCGATTGGATTGTACAACTACCTGCCGATTGAAGAGTTGATGTTGCCATCTCAAGGTGTGCGGAAATGGGCTGCGGATGGAGCGGATTGGGCGGATCACCGCAGATCGCTTTCTGAAGCTCTCTGTGAGCATCCGCTCCGTCCGCGCCGATCCGCAGTCTATTCTGCAACCCTCGCTGGATTGCGAAACTGTCATCCGAATCAGTGCTCAATAACATCGATCGCTACTGCATTCTGCGGCGTTTGGCACCCACTGTGATGCATCAAATCGCACCTATTGCCAGTATCGAGCGTGCGCAACAAAATGAAACGGTGTTCATTGATTTACCTACCAAGGTACGGTACACTGAAAGATGCGAGTTTAAGCCGCAAGCGTAGGCGATCGCTTTGTATTTGATCGCTCACCAGCCCGCCGTTACCTGTTTGAACGAAAGGATAAACTTGTGCGTCGTTTGATATTAGTTCTTAGCCTGTTGTCGCTGTTCACATTTGCCGCGCCTGTTCAAGCTGCAAAAGATATTTGCTTCCCGCAGGTGCCCGACTGCATCACCTTCCGTTTCGCCGAATATTGGACCGCCAATGGTGGCCTGGCGGTATTCGGCCTGCCGCTGACGACCGCTAAAAATGAGAAAGTCGGCGATCAAAACTACAAAGTCCAGTATTTCGAGCGCGCGCGCTTCGAATACCATAAGGGCGACCCCCGGCCGTACGACGTGCTGCTGGGCCGAATTGGCGTCGACCGGCTGGTCGCTCAGGGCCGCGACTGGCAGACCTTCCCAAAGGCCGATCCAAAGGCCCCACACTACGTCGCCGAAACCGGCCACGCGATCGCGCCGCAGTTCTGGGGCTTCTGGTCGAGCAATGGCCTGGAGTTCGATGGCAATAAGAAGGGCAAAAGCCCGGCCGAGTCGCTGGCGCTGTTCGGTCTGCCCGTGTCCGAGCCGCAGATGGAGCCGAGCTCCGACGGCCAGATGTATCTAACCCAGTGGTTCGAGCGCGCAAAGTTTGAATATCATCCCGAGAACAAGGCGCCCTACAATGTGCTTCTTGGCCGGCTGGGCGCCGAGGTGCTCCAGGCTGGGCTACAGGCCAAGTCGAACGAGCCGCAGGGGCTGCCCGGCATTCCCAAGCCAAACGGTGTCTGTGCCCAGAATGCGCTTCCTTCGGCTGAAGGTGCGCAGGCCTGGGTCACCGATCCACAACCGAATGCACCCGACATCGATACCACGATCTGCGCGCGCCTGATTGTGAATGGCGCGGTCGTCAGCGGCGCGCAAGTGACCGCGGCTGCGCAGTACTCCGATCGGCTCCGCAGTTTCGGACCGGCGACCACCGGGCCCGACGGCGTTGCGGCACTGCCGTTCAACATCAAGAAAGCCAAGAACAGGTTCGTCGTCGAGATCAATGTAACGTTTACCGCACCGGACGGCACAACCTATACAGCCGTCACCAACTTTCGACCGCGCTACTCGCTGGAAGAGCCGGCACAACCTACCGGCCCGGCGTTGCCAAATATTCCTGCGCCGACCGGTAATTGCGTGGCCAATGCACTGACCCCAATCGAAGGCGCCCAGGCCTGGATGACCAACATTCAGCCCACCGACCCGAACCAGTTCGACTCGATCTGCGCCCGCTTGATTGTAAACGGCGCGGTCGTCAGCGGCGCGCGCGTGAAAGCATACGCATATCGCGCCGGCAGGGATGCGGTTTATGGCCCGGAAACCACCGGACCCGACGGCGTCGCCGAAATTGGCTTCCCACTCAGCAACGCACATAACCATTATCTTGTCTATGTCGATGTGTCGATCAAGACGCCTGATGGGAAAACCTATACCGCGACCACATTCTTCCGGCCAAACTATCCTGTCGCGCCGTAGTGCGCCTTCGGCGCGGGCAATAGGTCAGATTTGGCTCGGGATTGGAACGCAGACGAACGCAGACGAACGCGGATCAGTCTCCAACTATCCGCGTTTGTTCGCGTTTGTCCATGTCCACCAGCTGTACATCTGAACTGTTACGTAGCCGCTTGTGTCGTTCGCCTTTGTTTTCCCCACCGGTCTCATCGATTTCTTATTCCACAGCCCGCGATCACGTGCTACACTAACGATTGTGAATGCAAGCGAAATTCCAAAGATCGCGGTGATGCCGCTGCGTCGCCGGCTGACGATCTCATATGTTGGTTTCTTTGCCATTGCGCTGATTTTGCTCGACATCGGGCTGTACTTGATTGTGCGGCAGACATTGTTCGACAGCATCGACAACGAGCTACAGCTTGGTGCGCAGCTACTTCAGCAGGACTTCGACGCCAGCAATCAGATGCCGCGGACCTTTTTTGATGGCGAGCAATGGATAATGCGCCTGCGAGCGCCAAAAGTCCAGAACTTTGAAACGACCAACCTCTACGTCCAAGCATTTTTGCTGGAAGACGGCAAGCTGCGGATAAGCTCGTCGAATGCACAGGCCGCCCTCAAGCCGAATCAGGCACTGCTCCAGATGGCGTTAGATGGTAAGAGTCCCGATCCAGCGCCTGGTAACGAGGCAGTGCGCGTACGTGAGCTCTACACTCCGCTGACATTCCGCGGCAAGGTTGTCGGCGTATTCCAGATCGCGCGCTCGATGAAGGATACCGATCTGGCGTTGAAGCTGCTCTTCTATGCGCTGTTTGGCGGTGGGGTGATTGTGCTAGTAGCGGCCGCGCGCGGCGGTTCATGGCTCACTCGCGCAATTTTCAGACCGATTGACGAGGTCACGCGCACGGCCCAAAGCATCGTCCGCGCCGAGGATCTCAGTCGGCGCGTGCCGGTGCCGCCCGCGCAGGATGAGCTTCAGCGGCTGACCATCACCGTCAACGATCTGCTCGCGCGGCTCGAGATCCTGTTTAGCGCCCAGCGACGCTTCGTCGCCGATGTCTCGCACGAGCTGCGCACCCCCTTGGCGGCGATGCAGGGCAACTTGGAAGTGCTCGATCGCGGGGCGGCACGCGATCCCGAATTGCTGGCCGAGTCGTTGGCCGACATGCGCCGCGAGGTGGCCCGCCTGATTCGTATGGCCAACGATCTGCTGCTGCTGGCACAAAGCGAGGCGGGTGTCCAGCTGCTTCATGAGCCGGTTGAGCTTGATACGCTGCTGCTTGAAGTTCACCGCGAGCTGCGCCCGCTTGCAAACGGCGTACAGCTGAAGATCGGCGAGGAAGACCAGGTGATTGTGCAGGGCGATCGCGACCGCATCAAACAGGCGCTGCTGAATCTAGGCGTCAATGCACTGCAGCATACGCCAGCGGGCGGCAGCGTGACGCTCAGCCTAGCCCGACAAGAACATGTAGCCGCCCTTTCAGTGGCCGACAGCGGCACGGGCATCAGCGCTGAAGATTTGCCGTATATCTTCGAGCGCTTTTATCGCGCCGACCGTTCGCGCTCGCGCAATCGCGGCGGCGCCGGCTTGGGTCTTGCAATTGTCAAATGGATTGCCGAGGCCCACAGTGGGCAAGTGGCGGTAGAAAGCACGCCGGGGGCGGGCAGCCGCTTCACCATCATGCTGCCGCTCAGCGACCAACCCGCGGTGTATCAAGAGACAGGATTACAATTTATTCAGTACAACCCGGTGGAAAGCTAAACGAAGCCTCATTAAACTGCACGATTTCTGGCCTCCAGATCACATTCGCTAAACATTTGGTTAAAAACCGACCCGATCATGATCGCGTCGATGCGGTGGCGCGTAACAGCCCTATGCTATAATTTATAGCGAAGAGTAAATGTTGCTCTACCAACGCTTATTTGCTACACAGTAGGACGTACAACTATGCAGAAAGCGCGTCCCTTGGTGCGCTCAACCAGCGATCTGGAATGGCTGCGCCGCGGCCGGCTGCTGAATACCAGCTTACTGATCATCGGAGGAACGCTGGTCGCGGTTTTCGCTATCAGCATCGGACTTCAATACGACCCGGATAGATTGGATGCGTCAATGCTCCAAGCGGGCATACTGCTGGTAGGCGGTGCCTGGTTGCTCATCGCCTATATCTTTAGCCGCATGCGACGATATCGTGTCGCCGGCAGTATGATCGTCGCGCTCGTGCTGACCGCGCTGGCCGCAACAATGTATTTTGTGCCAACTTATCAGCTTGCCCTCTTGCCGTTCGCTGCCATCCCAATCGCGCTCACAGCGCTGCTCCTCGGCCGGCGCGCCGTCTACCTGGCCGCCATTATGACCATCTTAACGTTGTTTGGCGTAGATCTGGCGATCCGGCAATTTCCGCCGCCGTCACTTGGGCTAGCGATACCATCGCCAAGCCCTGGAATAGTGGGCAACTTGGCGGTGCTGGCCTTGTTCTTTCTAACACTGATACTGGCACCCGTACGCGGCGAGCTGGCGCGCGTGCTCGCTCTGCTGCGCCACCGCGAGGCCGCGCAGACGCACGCCGAACAGAGCCAACACCGGGCCGAAAGCGACCGCGATCAAACAATCGACGAGCTGAAGTCGCAGCAGCACAACTTCGAGACCGTGCTCCAACATATCAGCGATGGCGTCATTGCGATTAACTCAGCCGGCAAAGTCGTGCGTGCCAACTCCACCGCATGTAATCTCTGGGCGGAAATCGCCAGCGGCGAGTTAATCGGCCAGCGCCACGAGCAGCTACGCGCCAAGCTCAGCGGCCCAACCGCGGTCGCGCAATATGTTGATGTGATCGAGCTGCCCGCCGATGCGAGCGCCTGCGACGAAGGCTACACGCATGTGCTGCTCGATCGGCGCGAACGCGCGCGGCTGACACGCTTGCGCGGGGAGCTGATGAGGCTACTAGCCGACGAGATGCGCAACCCGCTGACGTCGATGGTCACGGCCTTGGAGATGACGCTTGGCCAGAACCTGCCCGATGGCGCCGATCGTGTGCTGGTGGGCGCGCGACGCAGTGGCCAGCGCCTGCTCGACCTGATCACAACCATGCTCGAGATCAATCAGATCGAGTATAACCCCGGCGTGCTGCACCGCAGCCCGGCGCCGCTGCGGCCCATCCTGGACGCCGGAATCGCCCAGACTACCGCGCTCCAGCATCAGGGCGCAGTCACAGTGGTCGTCGAATACAGTGGCGATGGCACGGTGATGATCGACGGCGATCGCATGCGGCGCGCATTTGTCCATCTCCTTGAACATGCGCTACGCCAAAGCCCACCGTATAGCACGGTGCAGGTGCGCACCGAGGCGCAGAATGACTCAGTGATGGTGCGGATCAGCGATCAAGGGCCGGGGCTTACGCCGCAGCAGCGCGAGATGCTCTTCGACCAACGTGCGACGCCGGATGAGCACCGGGCGCCGGCACTGGGGCTGGCCTTCAGCAAGCTGGTGATCGAAACACACGGCGGGCGGATCATGGTTGAAAGTAGCGGGAGTCATGGTACGACCTATGCATTTACGCTGCCAATTGGGCGCCGTGCTGAGTCATAATGTCTGTAGACGTCGGCGAAATGATCGATCAAGCTGAGGTATTTCCCATATTTTCTTCAGTTCCTGACTGGAAGCGCTGGGAACTGAGGGAAATATCGGAACTTCCCAAGGCGATCCATATTTCGGCCAGCGGCAAATCTTGCATGTATGTGATATAATACACGAAGAGCGTACGCGAAGGTTGCGACGAATGAAGCGATTTCTGGTAGGCTGCCAGCGCTGTCGTGGGCCTTCGCGTTTTTTTGCCAGATGGGTACAGACAATGCTGTTTTTGACCGTCAGCGACGAGGTCGTTCCGGCAATCTATAGCCTGAATATCAAAGAGCGGTTTCACGGCATCGACGTCGTGCTCGGATGTGGCGATTTGCCGCCATACTATCTTGAATTCATCGTAACGATGCTGGCGAAGCCGTGCTTCTACATCGATGGCAATCACAACGCTGTAGAGTATACCGAAGAAGGCCCGGAGCTGCTTGCGCCACGCGGGTGCACTCTGCTTGAGGGGCGCAGCACATGTTACGCAGATTTACTGATCGCCGGTTTGGGCGGCTGCCTGCGCTACAATCAAGAAGCCGGAGCGCAGTACACCGAAGCACAGATGATGGCGCGCGTCTGGAAATTGGCGCCGCGCCTGCTGCTGAACCGGCTACGCTATGGTCGCTATCTCGATATTATGCTGACACATGCGCCGCCGCTTGGCATCCATAACGGGCCAGATCGGCCTCATCGCGGATTTCAAGCGTTTCTAAGGCTGATGGATCTCTTTCAACCGCGCTACCTGATTCATGGGCATATTCATCGCTCGTACGGGTTCAGCGCTGTAACGGAAACGCGGTACAAGCGGACACTGGTGCTCAACACCGCTGGTTACCGTCTGCTCACAGTCGATGCGCACCCGATCAATCAGATCGGAGTGCAGCCGACCTAAATCGACAGGCATCCTCCACGCCCGGCCGATCGACGTGCGATCGCCGCGTGACAACGTGGTCCAGCGTATATACACAGGGGTTCTTATGACTAGCACATGGACCAGGCACGCATCGCAAGATCATTTCCAGGAAGCCCGCCGCAAAGCCATGCTGACCGAGCTGCTCGACGCACTGCGCCGCCAGCCCAGCACGATGTTCTCGCTCGAAGATGTCCGCACGCGGCTTAATATTCGTGGCCAGCGCTGGCTGGGCCACCAGACGGTGCCACTCGACCATATTATCGGCAGCGAGGGGCGTTACAGCGACTTCGACCGCCGCTTCCTCCCGCGCAGCAACGCATTGAAAAACCGCTGGAGCAGCATCGACCACGCAATGCAGGCGGCGATCGAACTGCCACCGATCGAACTCTATAAGATCGGCGATGTCTACTTCGTGCGCGACGGCAACCACCGAGTCTCAGTGGCACGCCAGCAAGGCCAGATCTATATCGACGCCTACGTGACCGAGCTGATCGTCGACGTACCGCTGGGGCCGGACCTTTCGATGCGCGCGCTGCTCCTCACGGAGGAGTACAGCGATTTTCTGGAGTGGACCAATCTGCACGATCTACGCCCCGACGAGCGAATCGAGTTTAGCGAGCTCGGCGGTTACCTCGACCTGGTGCGGCATATCAACGCACACCGCTACTACCTCGGTCAGGACCTGAAACGCGATATTAGCCGTGACGAGGCCGTGGCGCACTGGTACGACGCTGTGTACATGCCAATCATCAGGATTATTCGCGAGCAGCAGGTGCTGAGGCATTTCCCACTACGCACCGAGGCCGACCTGTACCGCTGGATCATCGACCATCGCTGGTATATGCGCGAGCGCACCGGCGCCGACCCAGGGCCGGAGCTTGCGGCCAACAATTATGTCGACCTCTTTGGCCAGAAAGGCCTGCTGGACTCCGCTGGCGAGGCGCTGGGCGCGGCGCTGCAACGCCTGGGCATCCGGCTTTAGATAGCGTTGAGAATAGACCACTGATTTGACAGATAAAACGGATTTTCACGGATCCAAATAAGGAGCGACGAATCACAAGCGATCCGTCGCTCCTTATTTTTGCATACACGTTTCGGCGCTGGCCTGCATGTTGTGCGCTGCATCGGCTTGCGCCAGTTCGCCCAACAACACCGGCGGCAGTTCGGCCGCGATCGCATCCCAGGCGCAGCGCAACGCCCCGATTGGCGGCAGACCCGGCGCGCCGATGGCTTGTGCGGCCGCGGCGGCGAGCGCTGTGTCGCCGGTCACCGCCGGATCGGCCAGCGCCGTGCGCAGCGCCGGCAGCAGCCGAAGATCGCGGGCAAGGCGCGCCTGGGCCTCGGGCGCGGCCAGGGCGCGCGCCAATGCATGCGCCTGATCAAGGCCCTGGCCGTCGAGCGCCCGGCTGTACATCAGAAAAACGCCACCCAGCGCCGGCGCGGCGACCTTCTGCGTCGCCGGAATAATTGGTAGCGGTGCGATGCCCAAGTCGAGCGTATCGGTGTACTCGCGATAGCCGGCCAGCGACCAGTCGCCGTCGATCGCAAAGGCGGCGCGGCCTTGGCGAAAAAGGCTGACGCCCTCGGCATATGTCGAAGGCGATGGCGGGCCAGCAGTACGCAGCTCTTTCAACAGGTTGAGCGCCGCTACTGTCTGTGGCGTATCGAGGCTGGGCCGCCCATCGGCGGTCAGCGTTGCGCCGCCAAAGCCATGCAGCCAGGCGACGAACCAGCGCGGCTCGGCCCAAGCCGCAACCAGGCCATAGTTGTCGCCACTCGTCAGCGCGCGGGCCTGGTTGATCAACTCGTCGCTAGTGCGCGGCGGGGCGTTGGCTAACTTGCGGTTATACAGCAGCAGCAGGTAGCCCTGCGCGGCCAACGGTGTGCCCCAGCGCTGCCCTCCCAGCGTCGCATCGGCGATTGTGGCGGGTAGCATCGCATTATTGGCCAAACCTTCGGTCGCCGGCCGGAGCATATCGTCGCGTTGCAACAGGCCCAACTCGTCCTGGGTTCCCCAGATCAAGTCCGGCGGCGGCAGGCCGGCCAGCGCATCGGCGCGAATATCGGCCAGCAGCCCATCGGCGCTCTTCCTGACCACAACCACCTCGACGTCAATTGGCTGGCTCAGGTCGGCAATCAGGCGTCGCAGCGCTTCGAGCCGCGCATCATCGACGACGGCCCAGAGCACCAGCGCGCTAGATGGCGCGACCGGCTGGGCGATCGTGGTGATTGCCGGCGCGGCGGTCGGGCGTGGCGCCGCGGTTGGCGCGGCAGTGGGGCGCGGCACCACCGGTATCGGCGTGGGCACAACCGGGCTCGGATTACAGGCAACCAGACCGACAATGAAGAACAGCACGCACAGACGCGAGAAGAATGCCATGGTGTTCTACACCTGCCGATCGCGAGAACGTAGCTGCCAGGCGGTAATTCCCAAACATACAGCCATATACACCAGCAAAATTGCCCAGCGCGAGAGCAGATGTCCGGCCGTGAAGGTGTACTCGTCCTTGACCACGCGCAGCAGCCCCGGCTGGAAATTCATCTCGTTCAGATTCACGGTTGTACCATAGGCATCCATCGCCCAGCGGCTCACGGTGAACCACGAGAGCAAGCGCTCGACGGTGTAGCCGTCGCCCAAACTGAAGATCACACCCGCAAATAGGATCTGCGGAATCAGCGCCAACGGCACGATCGAGATCGCGCGATCGGGCGTGGTGGCGGCCGACGAGATCGCCAGGCCGATCGCCAGGCCGGCCAGCGAGGTCAGCAGCGTGGTGATGTAGAGCTCGATCCATCCCGGCAGCAGCACGCCCATCGCGGGGAATTGTACCTTGAGACCGACCAGACCCAGCAGCAGCGCGCTCTGTATCGCCACCAGCAATGTCAGAATGACGATCTTTGAAAGCACATACGGGCCAATCCGCAGATTGGCCAAGCGCTCGCGCCGGAAGATCGCCGACTCTTTGGTGATCTCGCGCGCCGCATTGATAATGCCGAACCAGACGGCCACCGTCGCGAGCATAAACAGCACCTTCTTGGCTTCGCTCGCAAACACTTTCTCGCCGACAATCGCGTCGCTCTTGGCCACCAGCATCAACAGCATGCCGATGATCGGCGCCTGGAGCAGCAGGATCAGTAGATTACGCTGATCCTGCACGATCAGGTCGAGGTAGCGGCGCGCCAGGATGCCGAACTGGCGCAGCGGCGAGACCCGCGGCGTGCTCGACGAGCCGCTGCCGCCAGCGCCGCCGGCCACCGGCCCGCTGGGCGCCAGCGCCAGCCGCCCGGCCACGTAGCGCGCGTACTGCGGCGAGGCGCGGAACTTCATTTCCCACAATTCGGCCAGAGTCGGCGCACCAGAACCGAGAACCGAGGACCGAGAACCGGCCGCATCAGCATGGTTCTTGGTTCTTGATGCTTGGTTCTGCGCAAGCCATGTATCATATTCAGGCTGCAAATCGCGCTGCACCACCGACCAGCGATCGGCGTCCTGCTGCGATGCAACTCCTTCAAGCTTGGTATAAATATCGGCGAAATCGCCACTGGTAACATTGAAGAACTGCAGCGCCTCGGCGGGCGGGCCGAAGTAGACCAGCCGCCCATCGGACATGAACGCGACGTGGTCGCACTGGCTGATGTTTGCGGTAGCGTGCGTCACCAGCACCACCGTGCGGCCACTATCGGCCAGCCGGCGGAGTGTATACATCATTTTCTTTTCCAGCCCAGGATCCAGACCGGAGGTTGGCTCGTCGAGGAAGAACAGCGAAGGATCGGCCAGCAGTTCTGCGCCAATGCTGACCCGCTTGCGCTGCCCGCCCGAGAGATTCTCGACCAGCTTATCGCGGTGCGGCGTCATCTCGACATCTTCAAGTACGCGCGCGATGCGCTGAGTGATCTCGGCGGGCGCGGTGTCGGCCGGCAGCCGCAGTTCCGCGGCGTAGCCCAGCGCGCGATCGACCGGCAGCGTGCGATGGATGATGTCGTCTTGCGGAACATATCCCAGCACTGTGCGATAGGCGTCGAAGTTGCGATAGTAGTCGTCGCCGTTCACAAGCACATGCCCGCCAGTCGCCTGCGCATAGCCCGAAAGCGCGTTCATCAGCGTCGACTTACCGGTGCCGCTGCCGCCAACCAGCGCAACAAACTCGCGCGGCTCGATCGAGAGCGAAACATCTTTCAGAATCATGCGCGTCTTGCCATCGCGGCGCACCGTGCGGCTCAGGTTGCGCGCGTCGATCCGCAGCGCGCCCCGCTGGTCGTACTGATCCAGGCTGTCGCCGTCGTACACCAGCTTGAACGCGCCAATCTGAATCACATCGCCGGGCGTGAGCGTATGCTCGGTGATCCGCTGGCCGTTGACGAATGTTCCATTGGTCGAGCCAACATCGCGCAAGACATGCCGGCCGCCCATGCGATCGATCACCGCGTGCTGGCGCGAGACCTGCGGATTCTCCAGCACAATCTCGCTGCCCTCGCGACCGATCGTGATCTGCGGATCGTTTGGGTCGAGCGGGTAGCTCTGCGCGACTGTGCCAGCCTGGGCCGCGCGCGACACCAGCGGGTTGCGGTAGGTCAGCGTGACAAAGTTGCCCGTCGCCGGGTCGCCAATACGCAGCACATCGCCGTCGGCCAATTTGAGCGGCGTGTTGGCCGCCAGGCGCTTGCCCTCGGACAAAATGCCGTTGGTCGAACCAATATCGACGATCCGGTGGGCCGCGCCATCCGGCTCGATCCGAGCATGCTTGGCGGACACAAAGCGCGACGTCAGCACAATATCGTTGGTCGGCGCGCGGCCCAGCACCAACGGCTGATTGCCCAGCGGCACTTCACGCACCTGGCCTTCGTCCTGGATCACCAGCGACGATTGGTCCGGCAGCGTAAGTGGATTCGCGGGCGCACCCGGCGCCGACCTGGCGCCGGATGGGATCGGCGCCGGCATGCCCACGGCCGGTTGTGCGGCAGCCGCCACTTTCGAGAGGTCGACAACCGTCTGCGGCAGCGCACCGCTATGATCTTGCGGCTTACCGCATTTGGTACAGAACTTCGCGCCCGGACGATTCAGCATGGCGCCGCAATGGATGCAAGTTGTTGCAGACAAGAAAGATTGCTCCTAAATTACACTCTAAATTGATTACGATCCGCGTTGATTCTAGCATAAGACAGATTATTGTGTAATGTTACACGAGATACGCGGTGGCCGCTTCAGCGTGGTCTATAGCCTGCCCTGAGCTTGTCGAAGGGTCGAAGGGAAGGCTAAACAGCTTTTCGGGCGCGACCGCGTAAATCCTGTAATGTTAAAAATGAGCGAGCCTTGCCTTCGAGCGCGCAGTCACCTATAATTTTCTCATAGGAGCGAAAAACGTCGTGCAACCTTCGCTACCCCAATCTCACACCGCCGCGCTGCTGCGCGTGAACCAGGCGCTGACGCTGACAACCGATAGCGCCGCGTTCTTGCGGCAGGCATTGAATGAGCTGTGCGCGTTGCTCAAGCCGGCATTTGCGTCGGTGCTGCTGCTCAGCCAGGATGGCGACGAACTCATCGTCGGCGCCACCAGCGAGTCCGCGCCCGCGATTGGCGCGCTGGCGATTCAGTCGCTGCCGGCGGTCGTGGAAGCGCTGGGCGCACGAAAGCCGATGCTCGATCTGCGGCCGGCCGATTCGGCGCTGGTGGCTGAACTCCGCCCGCTGCTGCCGGCCGCGCCCCATGCGCTGCTGTGGCTCCCATTGATACGGCAAGGCAAGCCGATCGGCGCGCTGCTGCTCGGCTCGCCGGCAGGCGCAACGCTGGAGCAGGCCGACCTGACACTGGCCGAATTGATCGGCAACACACTAGCGGGCGCACTGTTTGCCGGCCGCCTGGTGGAAGCCATGGGCCGCCGTGACGACCAGTTGATGATGGTGGCCGATATCGCGGCCCACGTTTCGTCGTCGCTCGAAACCCGCGAGGTGTATCGGCTGGTAGTGCAGAAGCTGAACGAGTATTTTCGCGTCGACGCCGGCTCGCTCTTGCTCAAGGACGAGGCGACCGATGAGCTGATCTTCGTCATGACACTCGAGGGCGGCGAGGAGAAGCTCTACGGCACTCGCATCCCGCCGGGCGCCGGTCTCGTCGGGCATGTCGCACAAACCCAGGAGGTCTACTGGTCGAACGACGTTCAGAACGACCCGCGCCACTACCGCCAGATCGGCGAGGCGACCGGCTACATTGCGCGAACGATCCTTTGTGCGCCGATGGTCGTCAAGGATGACACGATCGGGGTGATCGAGCTGATCAACAAGCAGGGCGGCCAGTTCACCGAAAAGGAGGCCCAGCGCCTCGAAGCAGTCGCCAATATCATCGGCGTCGCGATCGAGAATGCGCGCCTGTTCGAGTTTGTGCGCCAGCGGCGCGAGCGCCTCGAGCGGCTGCTCGACCGGATGATGACCGGCACCTCGCAGGACAAGCTGGTCGAGGAGCTTGCGCGCGAGCTGGAGACGCAAGATAACTTGCTGGTGGTCAAGTTCAGCAACCCGTATATCGTTGGCCAGCCAGTGCGCAAACCCGATATGTGCTTCGGCCGCGAGCCGCTGTTCAAGCGCATGCTGAGCGTGCTGCATCAGAACAGCCTGCTGATGCATGGCGAGCGGCGGATCGGCAAGACCACCGTGCTCTTGCAGCTTGAGATGCGGCTGTATGCGGCCGACGATCCAGAGTATCGTTTCAAGCCGGTGTATATCGATCTCCAAGGAATCGAGGAGTCGGCGTTCTTCCATCATATCATGGAAGAAGTACTGCTACGCTTCGGCAAGCGCGCCAAGGGGCTGCCGCTGCGCTTCTCGCCGACCCGTTCGTCGTACCCTGGCCGCGACTTCCAGCGCGACATGCGAATAGTGATCGAGGCGCTCTGCGGCCCGCAGGCCGACGATAAGACTAACCGCCTGGTGCTGCTGATGGACGAAGCCGACGTGATGTATGGCTACGACGAACGGATCTTGCAGGAATTCCGGCGCATCTTCATGAATGACTATGCTGCCTATCTCAGCGTTGTGTTCGCGGCCGTCGACATCCACCGTCATTGGAAGCGCTATGAGAGTCCGCTGTACAACCTGTTCCAGCAGATCGAGCTCACGCCGCTGACGCGGGCGGATACCGAGCTGTTGGTCCGCACGCCGGTGCGCGGGCGCTACGAGTACGACGAGCCGGCGGTGGATCTGATCTATCAGCTGAGCGGCGGCCGGCCGATGAAAGTCCAGCTTCTCTGTCTGGAGGCGATCAACTACATTCGCGAGCAGAGCCGCACCAACGTGACGCTCAAGGATGTGGAGCGCGTGGGCGAGGCGATCAAGGGACAGAACGTATGGCTGTAAATAGAGCGGGGCGCAACCCATATACGGTTGGTGGTCCTGTGCGCGGCGCGCATTTCTACGGGCGGGCGGCGCTGATCCAGGCGATCCTGGAGGGCAACGACCGCGCGATCTGGGTGATCGGCAATCGTCGCAGCGGCAAGACCTCGCTGCTGCGCCGGCTGGAAGAGCTTGGCAACGATGGCGGGCGAGTCGCCTTCCGCATCAGCATGGAGGCGGCCGATACGGTGCAGGATCTCGCGCAATCATTCCTCGACGATATCGATCAGGGCGACGATCGCCTGGCGCGGCTTGGGCTAACGATCGCCGACCTGCAGGGCAAGACGCCGAGTGCGATCATACGCGCGCTGGATCGGCGGGCGCGCGACTGCAACGTCGAAGTGCTGCTGCTGTTCGACGAGGCCGAGGCGCTGATCGGCATTGCCGAGCGCGAAGGCGACGATATCCTCAAGGATCTGCGCCGCGAGATGCAGCGCAACGAGGCGCTACGGGTGGTGCTCGTGGCGACTAAGCGCCTAGCCGCACTCAACGACCTGTGCCGCAACTGGGACACCTCGCCATTCCTGTATGGCATTATTCCACGCTACCTGGGCAGGTTGGAGCATGATGAAGCGCTCGCACTCATCCGCCAACAGCAATCGCGGGCGCCCCTCGCCGTCGATGATACCCTAGTCCAGCAGATTCTGGCGTCGACCGACGGGCATCCGTTTCTCACCCAGTGGCTCTGCGACCGGCTGTGGAGCGGAGCAACTTTGCGCCCGCTGCAACAGGACGATCTGATCCCCGACGAGAACTTGATCTCCCTATTCCAGCTCGACTACAACTACCTGGCGCCGACGGAGCGCCGCATCCTGCGCTGCCTCTCTTTTGTCGAATCGCTCGACGAAGCCGGCCTGCTGGCAACACTAGGCGTCGCATTGGCGGAGCTCCAGCTGCGTTACCTGGTACAATCGCTCGCACAGCTCTGCTATGTCCGCCGCACGGGCGAGCGCTACAGCACCGGAAACCGGCTCTTACACAACTGGCTGCAGTTTTGGGCGATCGACGAAGCCGAGCCGCCGATGAGCGACGCCGCCGCCGTCGACCAGGCCGACGAAGAGCAGCAGGAGCTGATCAAGCTCGCGGCGGCGCACAAGCGCCGGCTACGCATGTTGAAAGAGCAGCAGGCGCTGCAAGGTGTCAGCACGCCGCCGCAGATCATGATTGAGATCGAGGATATCGAGTCGAAGATCGCCGAGCTTGACGAGCAATTGACTGAACTTCGGGCACGCAAGTAACGGTACCTCTTTCCCGGACTTACGCTGTGGACGCGAACATTCGACTACCACGGATTAAAAAATCTCTCGTATCAAACATTTTTTCGTTCTGCGAACGAAAAAACGTTTGATACGAAGAACAAAAATCCGTGTTTTGTCGCTGACCGCGTAGGCCTTCTTATTTCTTGCCTTCTAGCGGTCTCTCCTCTATAATTTTCGTTATACATTCGCAGCCCTACGGCAGCAAGAGCTTCTGACTGTCTGCCAGCGACCCGCTTGAAAAGCGCGCTGGTGGCACAGGCAGAAGTAAGTGCTGGTAACGTCATGAACAATGTCTGTCCATTCTGCGGCGCGCCCGTCAAACAGCGCTCGCGCTTCTGTTCGGCGTGCGGGCGGCCGCTTCCGCAGCATGCCACGCCAGCTACCCCAGCCGCGCTCGCCGACACCGAGGCGCCGCTCGAGGTGGGCTTGCACATGCCGAAACGCATTCGTCTCGACAGCGATGCGCTGAATCTACGCGAACTCATAAACGTGGTAGAATCAGGCGTACACTGGTGGCAAGGCCAGCTGACCAGCGTCGACGTGGTGACGCGCGAACGCGCCGCCGAGGCGATCGAAGAGCTGTCGCAGGTGCTACACAGCCTCTCGAAGCAGCTCGCCCAGGGGCGCGAAACCATCCGAATTACGACCCGGCTGCCGGTGATGCGTTCCTACGACGTTGGCTGCCCTGTTTGCGGCCGAGGTAATCGCGCCGGTGCAAAATACTGCCTAAGCTGTGGCGCGTCGCTGGGTGGCCAAGCGCAAGATGAAACGGTGATGGGGACGCCGATGCCACTACGCTTCAAAATTGCCGCGCGTACCGATCAAGGGCGGGTGCGGAAGAATAATCAGGACTCGATTTACACTGGCACGATCAAGCTTCGCGGCGGCGCAGCGCGGCTGTGCCTCGTCGCCGACGGCATGGGCGGCGCTAAGGCCGGCGAGCAGGCCAGCCTGCTTGCCTCGGAAGTCGCGCAGACCCAGATCCAACGCAATCTTGACAATCAATCGCCACCCGACGACGTGGCCTGGCAGAATCTGCTGCGCAAGGCCGCCCGCGAGGCCAACAACCGTGTCTACGCCGAATCCCGCGCCGATGATAACCGCAAAGGCATGGGCACAACCCTGACAATCGCACTGATTGTTGCCGACCGCTTGCATGTCGCATCGGTAGGCGATTCGCGCGCGTATCTACTCAACGCCGGCGGCGTGACGGCCGACGGCGCAACCACCGCGCAGCTCACCTCGGACCATAGCTTGGTGGCGCGGCTGGTCGACATCGGGCAGATCACACCTGAGCAAGCGCGCACGCATCCACAGCGCAATCTGCTGTATCGATCGATCGGCACCGATCCCTCGGTCGAGGTCGATACGCTGTCCGAGCAGCTTGAGCCTGGGGATGTGGTGCTACTCTGCTCCGATGGGCTGGTCAATCATGTGCGCGACGAAGAGATTGCCAAGATCGCGCTCGAGGCCGATCCCGATCATGCCTGCGAGCGGCTGGTCGCCCTCGCCAACGAACGCGGCGGCCGCGATAATATCAGCGTGGTGATCGTGCGCGTTGAGCGGTAGAGGCTTGTTAAGAAATAAGCTGCAACCTACTATCGCGAGCGCACGTCCTACATCCTGGAACGCAGCGGCCGAGCTGTGTAGCCGCCTTGAAACGGCGAGCTGCGTATCTGCCGCGTATTGCCGAGCTGAGCCGATGCCGATCTGTCAATCCTGCGGCGCGACCAATCGCGAAGACGCGCGTTTCTGCTACCAGTGTGCATCGCGGCTGCCGCGGCGCATACCATCGCCGGACGATCATGCCTGGCTAGCCGCCACGCTTGCCGACGGGTCAGCAGAGTCTTTGCCGGCGCCCAGTCCGCCGCCGCCATTGAGCGTGCCGCCGAGCACATCGCCGCGGCCTGATGATCAAGGAGTACGTATGGACCAGACACAGCCGCCAACCGATGGGCAAACCGCGCCGCGCTTCGCCGGACGCTACGAGATCGTCAGCCAGCAGGGCGAGCAGGTCGAGGTGTTAGATCGTCAGCCCTGGAAGCGCTGCTGGGCCTGTGGAGCGACATCGAATGATGCCGGCGAGCTCTTCTGTACCGAGTGCGGCGCGAACCTGGAAGGTCGGCGCTACCGCGGCCAGCTGATCAACGGCGAGCCCCGCGGGCTGGCGCTGGTGCCATCCATCGCCGATGAGGCGGCGCGCAAGGTGCTGCCGGCGATCTGGGATCAGGTACAAGAGGACGACTCGACGTTGACGCTAATCGCCGATAGTGGGCACGTACCGGTTGCACCGCCACTCGAAGAGCTCCAGGCGCTGTATATCGGCCGTGGGCTGGCGCACCTGCTGCGGCAACTGCACGCCGAGAACCTGGCGCTTGGCAAGATTGCGGTCGACGACGTCGAGCTGACCGCCGCGGAGATGCCGCGACTGCGCGCGGCGGCTGGGCTACAGCGCATCGCCGAGGGTGATAGCAAGGCCCAGGCCGCCGACCTGCGTGCGCTGGCCGGGCTGCTTGAGGCGCTGACGTCTACGCCGCGCACCACGCGCCGGCTGAACGAGGAGCAGGCCACCGAGATTATCGAGATGCCCGGCCTGGCCGATGTGTTGCGCGAGCTGCGCACCAACACGATCTCGAGCGCCGGCGATCTGGCCGAGCGACTTGACGATCTGATCGCCGAGCGCACTCAGCCCATCCCGCTGTGGACACATATCGGCGCGGCCTCGCACCCCGGCATGGTGCGCGAGCTCGACGAAGACAGCCTGCTGACGCTCGATCTGCGCACCGTGCAAAACAGCAACGGCCGCTCATGGGGGTTGTTCATCGTCGCCGACGGAATGGGCGGCCACGCGGCCGGCGAGGTCGCCAGCGGCCTAGCCATCCGCGGCGCGACCGAGGTGGTGCTGAGCGCCTACCTGACGCCCACGCTCGACGCCGACGCACCCTACGACGAAGCGCAACTGAAAGAGATCGTGCGCAAAGCGATTTTGCAAGGCAACCAGTATGTGATCAACGAGGCCCGCGCCCGCGGCAACGATATGGGCACGACCATCACCATGGCCCTGGTAGCCGGCGATCGAGCGGTGGTTGGAAACGTTGGCGACAGCCGTACGTATCTGTATCGGGATGGTGCGCTGAAGCGGATCAGCAAAGATCACTCGCTGGTGATGCGGCTGGTTGATCTCGGCCAGATTGGCGAAGACGATATCTACACCCATCCCCAGCGCAACGCGGTGCTGCGCTCGCTCGGCGACAAGCCCGACGTCGAGGTCGATCTCTTCGCAGTGCGGCTCAAGCCCGGCGACGCGTTGTTCCTTTGCTGCGACGGCCAGTGGGAAATGACCCGTGACCCGCAGATGGCCGAGATTATCCAGCAGCACGACGATCCGCAGGCCGCCTGCGCAGCGCTGATCGCCGCCGGCAATGCCAATGGCGGCGACGACAATATCACGTCGGTGTTGGTACGATTTGAAAAATACGGGGAGTAATAATTGCAGATTGCAGATTGCAGATTACAAGGATCTCAATCTGCAATCTACAATCTGAAATCTGCAATCAAGCATGATCTGCCCAAACTGCCAACATAATAATCCCGCCGGAGCGCCATTTTGTACTGAGTGCGGCACGCGTATGCCCACCGCGATAGCGGCGCCGGCCGGCCCGATCACCGGCGCGATTCCGCGCCAGACGGTGCTTCAGGATCGCTATGTCATCGCCGAAAAGCTCGGCCAAGGCGGCATGGGCGCGGTGTATCGCGCCAGCGATCGTCGCCTGAGTACAATCAACTGGGCGATCAAAGAGATGAGCCAGTCGGCGATCACCGGGCCGCTGGAGCGCCAGCAAGCGCGCGAGGCATTCCGGCACGAGGCCGAGATGCTCGCGGCGCTCAACCACCCTAATCTGCCGCGCGTCACCGATCACTTCGAGCAGGATGGCAAGGCCTACCTGGTGATGGAGTATGTGCCCGGCGAAACCCTGCACACCTTTCTCGTGCGCGAAGGCCTGCCGCAGCCGCAGCAGCGCGTGTTCGAGTGGTTCCGCCAGCTCGCCGAGGTACTGGAATATCTGCATAGCCAGGACTCGCCGATTATCTTTCGCGATCTCAAACCAGCCAATATCATGCTGACGCCACATGGGCAGGTCAAGCTGATCGATTTTGGCATCGCGCGGCTGTTCAAGCCCGGGCAAGCGAAAGACACGCAAGCGTTCGGCACGGTTGGCTACAGCGCGCCCGAGCAGTACGGTCGCGGCCAGACCGACGCCCGCTCGGATATTTATTCGCTCGGCGTGTTGCTGCACCAACTGCTGACCGGCTACGACCCAACGCTGACGCCGTTTCGCCTGCCACCGGCCAGCCAGGTAAGCCCGAATGTGCCACGCCCGCTCTCCGACGTTATCGCAGCAGCAACCGACAGCGATCCTGGGCGCCGGTTTATCAGCATGCGTGCCTTTCGCGACGCGCTGTTCAATGCCGCCGCGGGCGCACAGTCATTCGTGCCAGCTCAATCCGGCGGAGCAGTGTATGCGCGGCCCAATTCGCAGCCGTATAACCCGTCGCTCGTCCAGCCGTACGATCACCCTGGATCGCAACCGTTCGGCGCATCCGATATGCCGCAGAACCCGCTATCTTTGGCAAACATCAGCCGCTGGGTTGGAATTGCAAGTGTCGCAATTATGGCCCTTGCGACGCTCATGGTCGGCGGCGCGGCGGCAGCTGGCGATACCGGTAGCACATTAGCCGGCTTCGGCTATGTGCTGGCGTTTTTGCCGCTCGTCAGCGGGCCGGTCGGGCTGGTGATAGGCATCGTCGCACTGGTGAGCTCGAAAACGGCGCAAACGCTCAACGGCAAGCGCTCCGCGACGATCGGGATCGCCACTGGCATCGCGACGCTGCTGCTGTGCTGCGCGATCGGCGTGATGGCAGGCTCGTTTAACAATGTTGAGCGGTAGTTAGGAGTATAGATATGTCTGATACAGTTACCTTAACTTGCACCTGGGGCCGCGCGCCACTGCCGGCCAGCGCCAGCCCTCAGGCGGCCTACCTGCTGGTCGAAGCGCAGGCCGCCGCAAGCGCCGAGGCCGTGCCGCTCAACTTCTGCCTGGTGCTCGACCGCTCTGGCTCGATGCAGGGTGCCAAGCTCGCGGCCATGAAAGACGCGACCAAGCGTGTGATCGATACGCTCACGCCGCAGGATATCGTCGCGATCGTGTTGTTCGACGACACGGTTCAGGTGCTGACACCCGCCACACTCGCCACCGACAAGGATGCGCTCAAGGCTCAAATCGACTCGATCGAGGAGGCCGGCGGCACCGCAATGTCGGGCGGCTTGCAGAGCGGCCAGGCCGAGCTGCGCACAAACAGCGCGCCCGACCGCGTGGCTGCGCTGCTGTTGCTGACCGATGGCCAGACCTGGGGCGATGAAGATCGCTGCCGGATACTCGCCAAAGAGCTCGGCCAGGAAAATGTGCGCATCACCGCGCTGGGACTGGGCGCTGAGTGGAATGAGAAGCTGCTCGACGACCTAGCCGAGGCGACCGGCGGGACATCCGACTATATCGCCGATCCGGCCCAGATCACCAGCTTCTTCCAGCGAGCCGTCCGCGCGGCGCAAGGCACGGTCGCGCAGGATGCTCGGCTGCTGCTGCGGCTGGCGCGCGATGTGACTCCGCGGGCGATTTATCGCACCACGCCGGTGATCACCAACCTGGGCTACCAGCCGATCGGCCAGAACGAGGTCGCGGTTAAGATTGGCAACCTCGAGGCCAACGAGCCGGCCAGCCTGATCGTCGATCTGATGGTTCCGTCGCGCGCGGCTGGCTCATTTCGCATCGCCCAGGCCGAGCTACACTACATCCCGATGGGCGGCAGCGAGCAGATCGTCAAGCAAGATGTGCTGCTCGAATTCAGCAACAACGCCGACGCACCGGTCTATGAACCGCGTGTGATGAACTTGGTCGAGAAGGTGACTGCGTTCAAGCTTCAGACGCGCGCGCTTTCCGATGCCGAGGCCGGCAATGTGGCTGGCGCAACTCAAAAGCTGCGCGCCGCCGCCACTCGCTTACTGGATCTGGGTGAGCTGGATCTGGCGCAAAAGGCTCAAGAGCAAGCCGACCAACTAGAGCAGGGTAAGAGCATGAGCGCTGAGACGCAGAAAGAACTACGTTACGCAACACGGCGACTGACTCAGAAGTTGGAAGAGTAAGTTTTGGAGTTGAGAGTTAAGAGTTAAGAGTTGAAGATCTCAAATAACTCAAAACTTTTAACTCAAAACTCTTAACTCTTAACTGTTTTGATGGAGGAATGACTATGAAATGTCCAACATGCGGGGCTGAGAACGAAGCATCTAATCGATTTTGTGAGCAATGCGGTTCGCGGATCACGCCCAGCGGTGGATTTCAGCCGGCTCCAGCCGACCTAGCCTCGCTGCCAACAGCCGCCGCAACCACCTGTCCGTCCTGCGGCGCTGCCGTGCTGCCTGGCGAGGCGTTCTGCGACGAGTGCGGCGCAGCGCTCGGCAACGCCGTACCTGTCGCTGCGCCCAGCGTCGCGAACGATGCGCCAACTCTCTTTGCACAGCCTGCGCCAAGCACGGATGGCGCGCCGGCCAACAATCAAAGCGTGATCTGCCCATCCTGCGGACATCAGAATCTGCCGGGCGATCGCTTCTGCGACAATTGCGGCGCAGCATTGGATCAGCCGGCCCCAAGCGCCGCGCCGGTTGCCGACTCAACAACTATAACGGCCGATCCGCAGGCACGCCAAGCGTCGTCGGCCGCAGAAACAGCCGATGCTAACGCCGCGACGGCCGAACAGCCGGGGGTCGCGCAAGACACGGCCGCCAGTGCGCCCGAGGCGCCAGCCGCGCCGGCTAACAACATTCCGATCGAGACGCCGCCCTCCGCGTCAACCGCCGCGCCGGGCGCCGAGGCGAACGCGGCGCAGGCCAATTACGAGGCCGAACAACAGCGCTTGAATGAGGAGATCGGGCGCCAGCAGAAGATCATCGAGCAGTTCGAGCAAATGCAGGCGATGTTCGGCGCCGCCACGCCGCCCGCCGTGGTCCAGGGCCTCAGCGACGCCCGCGACGCCCGCGCCCGCGCCGAAGCCGAACTGGCCGCGCTGACCGGCGAGGCCGCACCGGCCGCAGCCGGCGCACCAGTGCCGACTCCCACCACCGATGTACCGGCCGCGGAGGCGCCGGCTGCCGCGCCCGCCGCCAGAGCCGCGCCCGCCACCGCCGAAGCACCGGCTGCGGCGGCGCCGATCGCCAAGCCGCCGGTCGCCAGCGAGCCAATGCCTGAGCCACTCGCCCCACCGCTGCCGTCGGCCACCTCGGCGGCCCCACGCCTGGTGCTGGACGATGGTAAAGAACTGGCGCTGCCAGCCGACAAGCGCGAGATCATTGTCGGCCGCGAAGATCCGATCAGCGGTATTTTTCCCGAGGTCGATCTCACGCCCTACGGCGGCGAGAGCGGCGGTGTCAGCCGCCAGCACGCCCGACTCAACAACAACAATGGACAGTGGACGCTGACCGACTTGAACAGCACCAACTATACTCGCGTCGATGGCGCCAAGATTGAGCCGAACGTGCCGGTGCCAATCGCCAACGGCGCCAAGTTGCAGTTCGGCCGCGTGGCGCTGACGTTCCAGGCCTAAGCGAGTCGGAAGACGCAAGTAGGGGCGTAGCGGCCAGGCATGCCTGGCCGCTACGCCCCTACTTGCGTCTTGCAACCATTGTGTTACACTATGTCCACTTGCCGATCGTACAGCCCAAGAGCATTGCCTTATGCCGCCTGAACGCATCCGATCGTTACGCGCAGAGTCAACTGGCAGCGTCGCCGAATCGACAGTTCGTGGTGTGCTGACTGGCCGTGGCTATGTCGAGTTGTCGACCCATGATGCGTTGGAGGCAGAACCAGCCGCGGAGCAGACGACGATGTTTCGCGACTTCGGGCGGCGGCCGCGTCCGGCGCGGCTGTTCGTCGCGCAGTACCCGATCGGGCCGAGCATCTACGGCCTACCGCTGAATGCCGATTTCTGGGTGCGCGGGGCGCCGCTGTTTCCGAACGGCCTGGCGATTGAAGTCAAGTGGCAGCAGTCGACCGGCAGCGTCGACGAGAAGTTCCCCTACTTGGTCTATAACATCAAGGAGTGCTACCCATGCCCCGCTCTGGTGATCGCCGACGGCGGCGGGCAGCGACCCGGCGCGCTGCAATGGCTGCGCGACCAGGTTGAGGGCAACCTGCTGGCGGTCTTCTCGCTGTCCGAGTTCCTGGCCTGGGCGAACCGCAACCTTTAATTTAGTTAAGAGTTAAGAGTTAAGAGTTAAGAGTTAAGAGTTGAAGTAACCACAACCCTTAACTCTTAACTTTGAGCTTTTAACTCTTAACTTTGGTATTCGGTTGCCAAAACATACCTTCACTGCTATAATCCGAGCCACCCAGAGCCTGTCAATACCTTCACCTCGTTTTTCGTGAAAGGAGGTCACAAGGTTACTCCTAAAACGAAGGTTCGATCCTTTCGATCCATCGCATCCTCACGTATGACAAGGTTCGCTGATTCAGATGCCCATGTTTGTGTATGAGGAGGAAGATTCCCATGCGAAAGTCGTTCTACGCCATGCTACTGTTGCTGGTGTTGATCATTCCGGCGTTGGCCGCCTGTGGCGGCGCCACGACGGCAACTCCCACAACGGCACCGGCTGCGGCTGCGCCCACTGCAGCCCCAGCAGCCACCGCCGCGCCAGAGGCTACAGCCGCGCCTGCCGCCACCGCCGCGCTAGAGGCTACAGCCGCGCCCGCCGCCACCGCTGCCGCCGAGCCCACCGCTGCCGCCGAGCCCACCGCTGCCGCCGAACCGACCGCCGCTGGCGCCACCGGCAAGAAGATCAAGGTTGGCTTGGTCACCGACGTCGGCAGGGTCAACGACGGCACGTTCAACCAGTACGCCTACGAAGGTCTCCAGCGCGCGGAGAAGGAACTCGGCGTCGAGGTGGCCTATATCGAGACCCAAGCCCAGACGGACTACGAGAAGAACCTGGAGCAGTTCGCGTCGCAGGGCTTCGATATGATCATCGGCGTAGGCTTCCTGATGGGCGACGCGCTCAAGGCCAACGCTGCCAAGCACCCCGACATCAAGTACGCGATCGTCGACTTCGCGTATGACCCGTCCATTGACAACGTCCGCGGCATGGTCTTCTCCGAAGATCAGTCCGGCTATCTGGCAGGTGTGCTGGCGGCCTCGCTGAGCAAGAGCAACAACGTCGCGGTCGTCGGCGGCGTCGAGATCCCGCCGGTGCAGAAGTTCGTGATGGGCTACGAGAACGGCGCCAAGTCGGTCAAGCCCGACATCACGGTGCAGAAGGTCTATATCGACACCTTCACCGATCGCGCGCGCGGCGGCGAGGCGGCGAAGAACTTCATCTCGCAGGGTGCCGATGTGATCTTCGGCGCTGGCGGCCAAACCGGCTCCGGCGGCATTCAGGCCGCGGCCCAGCAGGGCGTCTGGGTGATCGGCGTCGACCAGGATGAGTACGTGACGACCTTCCAGAACGGCAAGGCGCCCGGCGCGGACAAGATCCTCTCGAGCGCGGTGAAGCGTGTCGATAATGCGGTCTTCACGGCGATCAAGGACGTCCAAGCGGGCACATTCAAGGGCGGTACACAAGTCAACGACGCCAAGAGCGAGGGGGTTGGCCTCGCGCCGTTCCACGACGCCGACAGCGCCATCCCGGCCGATGTCAAGACGAAGCTCGACACCACTCTGAAGGGCCTGGCCGACGGCTCGATCCAGACCAACGTCAAGCTGCCGTAGCTGTTAGCGATGAGAGATAAGAGATTAGAGATCAGACCCACAATCTCTAATCTCTTATCTCTACTGAGGAGTCGCCGATGCCACCGGTTCTTGAAGTGCGCGACATCACCAAGCGCTTCCCGGGCGTTTTGGCGAACGATCATATCAGCTTCACACTGGAGCCAGCCGAGATCCACGCCTTCCTCGGCGAAAATGGGGCCGGCAAATCGACGCTGATGAATATCCTCTACGGGCTCTACGACCCCGACGAGGGCCAGATTTTCATCAACGGCCAGCCGGCGACCATCCGCGGGCCAAACGACGCTATTCACCAGGGTCTCGGCATGGTTCACCAGCACTTCATGCTCGTTCCGACGCTGACGGTGGCGGAAAATGTGATGCTCGGCACCGAGATCACCCGTGGTATCCTGCTCGACGAGCGCACAGCTAACAAGCGGATTCGCGAGTTGTCGATGCGCTACGGGTTGGATGTCCCATCCGAGGCGCTGATCCAGGACCTCCCTGTTGGCGTGCAGCAGCGCGTCGAGATCGTCAAGGCGCTGTACCGCGGCGCCGACATGCTCATCCTCGACGAGCCGACCGCCGTGCTCACACCCCAGGAGGCCGACGACCTGTTCGAGGTGATGCGTGCGCTCAAGGCCCAGGGCAAATCGATCATCTTCATCAGCCACAAGCTCAAAGAGGTGCTGGCGATCGCCGACCGTATCACCGTGCTCCGGCGCGGCCGCGTCGTAGGTACTGCCGACCCCAAGCGGGCCACCGAGGAACAGCTTGCGGCAATGATGGTCGGGCGCAGCGTCAGCCTGATCGTCGATAAAGATGAAGCCACACCTGGGGCGAACGTACTGGAAGTAGAGGAACTGGTCGTGCTGGACGACCGCCGCTCGATCGCCGTCGATGGGCTCTCATTGAGCGTACAGGCCGGCGAAGTCCTGGGGATCGCCGGCGTCCAGGGTAATGGCCAGACCGAACTCGTGGAGGCGCTGACCGGCCTGCGTGCGGCGGTGTCGGGGCGTGTCCGGCTGCTCGGCAAAGATGTAACCGGCGCGACACCACGCACGATCCTCGAAACCGGCGTCGCCCACATTCCCGAGGATCGGCACCTTCGCGGGCTGGTGCTGAGTTACCCGATTGCCGATAACCTGGTGCTCTCTACGTACTGGCATGAGCCGTTCGCACATGGTATCGCAATCGACGAAGACGCGATCGAACAGAATGCACAGCGCCTCATCAAAGAGTTCGATGTCCGCACACCCAGCCCGCTGACCCTGGCCGGTTCGCTCTCCGGCGGCAACCAGCAGAAGGTCGTCGTCGCGCGCGAGTTCTCGCGCCCAATCAAGCTGCTGATCGCCGCACAACCGACCCGCGGCCTGGATGTCGGGTCGATCGAGTTCATTCACCGCAGCATCGTGCGCCAGCGCGACGAGGGCGTTGCCGTTCTGCTCGTCTCGGCCGAACTCGACGAGATTACAGCGCTCTCAGACCGCATTGCAGTGATGTTCAAGGGCAAGATCATCGCTACTCTCCCTGCCGCGGAAGCAAGCCGCGAGCGGCTGGGCCTGCTCATGGCCGGTATCACGGATGAGCGGCAGGCTGTGCCGCTCGTGGAGGAATAGTATGTCAACTGCGCCAGAGGATGCTCCTCGCAACACAGTGCCAACCGATGGCGCTCCCGATAAGACCGGCACGGCGGACTACCCTCCGGCGCCCGCCGCTGATGTCGGCCGCTCACGTGTGGGGCCGCGTTTCAGCATCAACTGGCGCGATCTGTTTGTTGAAGCGCTGGTGCCGCTGCTGGCAATTGTCACCGCGCTGATGATCGGCGCGCTGATCATCCTGGCGACCGGCGCGAGCGTGACCAAAGCGTATAGTGGCCTGTTCTTCGGCGCGCTCGGCACGTCGGTGGCGCTGCTCAACACGCTGGTCGCGGCGACGCCGTACATCTTCGCAGGCCTGGCCGTCGCACTCGGTTTCAAGTGCGGGCTGTTCAACATCGGCGTCGAGGGCCAGTTGGGGATCGGCGCGATGTGCGCAGCAGTCGCAGGGTATGCGATCACTGGGCTGCCGCTGGTGATCCACCTGCCGCTCGCCATTCTGGCCGGCGCGCTTGGCGGGGCGCTCTGGGGAGCGATTCCCGGTTTTCTACGGGCGAAAACAGGCGCGCACGAGGTGATCACGACGATCATGCTCAACTATGTCTCGATCCGCCTCACCGACTACCTGATCAAAGGGCCATTTCGCGACCGCGCCTCCAGCGCGCCGCGCACACCATTCATCGCCCCATCGGCCGAACTGCCCTATCTCTTCGGCGCCGACTATCGACTGCATGCCGGGTTTATCCTGGCACTGATCATGGTGGCGGTGATTTGGTGGTTGCTGAATAAAACCACGACCGGCTTCGAGATTCGCACTGTCGGCGCCAACCCCGACGCCGCCAAATACGCCGGTATGAGCATCACCCGCAACTTCGTCCTCGCGATGGCGCTCAGCGGCGGGTTGGCCGGGCTGGCGGGCGCCAGCGAGGTGCTCGGACTGGAGCACAACCTCAAGGCGGCATTTTCGGCCGGCTACGGTTTCGACAGTATCGCGATCGCACTGCTCGCTAAGAGCAACCCGATCGGCATTATTCCGGCGGCGATCTTCTGGGGGGCGCTCCGTAACGGCGCCGGCCTGATGCAACTCCAGAGCGGCATCTCGATCAGCCTGATCAATATCATCCAGGCACTGGTGATCGTCTTCGTCGCCGCCGACCAGATCGTGCGTTGGGTATATCGCATCCGGCGGCGCGGCGGCGGACAGGTGGTCTTTACGCGTGGCTGGGGTGGCTGATTCGCAAGGTAAAAGGCAAAAGGTAAAAGGTCAAACTCGCTCTTCCTTTTACCTTTTACTTTTTGCCTTTATCTCGAAGGGGGCCCTATGATCAGTACATCGCGGTTGAGCCGTCATCGAGTCGTCGGCGTCGTCGGCATCCTGATCGGGGCGCTGATGTTTCTGCTGGTGAGCGGCAGGGTCGCGGCGACCAAGATCACCACGCTGCGGGTGACCTGGCCGGGCGCCCAGCCAACTGACCCATCCCTGATCGACATCCCGCTGCCGACGGTCGTGACCGTCGGCGTGATAGCCGTGCTGCTGATTGCAGCTGGGCTCTATCTGATCATCCGGCAGCCTGTCGGAAGCGTCCCATATTACATGGGCACGCTGATTTTCGCCACCATTTTTATCATCCTGATCTGGGCTGGCGCGGGGAATCGGATCGATATCGTCGATATGCTGGCGCGTATGGTGCGTCTGGCGACGCCGATCGCCCTCGGCGCGCTGGCCGGCATCCTATGCGAGCGCTCAGGCGTGATCAATATCGCGATCGAGGGGCTCATGCTCATGGGCGCCTGCGTCGGTTTCATCATCGCGCTCGCCACCGGCAACACCTGGCTCGGCGTGGCGGCCGCGATCCTCGCCGGTGGCGTTACGGTGCTGCTCCATGCGGTGCTCTCCATTCGCTTCAAAACCGACCAGATCATCAGTGGGACAGTTATCAATATCCTGGCGGTCGGCGTCACAGGATTTCTGCGCAACAATGTGATCTTGCCAATGCAACAGGCCGGCTACGTCGGCGCCGCGCTTCCCCTACTACCGATACCAGTGCTCTCGGGTATCCCGGTGATTGGGCCGCTCTTCTTCAATCACCAGCCGATCGCCTATATCATGCTAATCATGGTGCCGCTGTTGAGCCTGCTGCTCTTCCGCACACCCTGGGGCCTGCGCACACGCGCGATCGGCGAGCACCCGCGCGCGGCCGACACAATGGGCATTAACGTGAATCGGCTGCGTTATCTGAACGTCTTTCTTTCTGGATTGATTGCCGGCTTGGCCGGCGCGTGGCTCTCGCTCGAAGCGACGTTCAATTTCGACGATCTCATGACCAACGGCCGCGGCTTTATCGCCCTGGCTGCGATGATCTTCGGTAAGTGGACACCGTTCGGCGCAATGGGCGGCGCGCTGATCTTCAGCTCGGCCGACGCGCTGCAGATCAAGATTCAGGGCTTCAGCTTCGAACTTCCTTCGCAATTCCTCCAGATGCTGCCTTACCTTATTACGATCATCGTGCTCGCCGGTATTATTGGCCGCGCCCGCCCGCCCGCGGCCGTCGGTAAGCCATACGAGAAATGACGCTCGCCGGCCATATTGTCCGAAGCGGAAGGGTGTGACAGTACTTGTCACACCCTTCTGTTACACTACTCAATAGTACAGAAGCTCAAGAAAGGAATCAGATGTCAGTAACCGCCGCGTAAACACGCCGGCTTGAGTCTCGGCTCAAGCCCGTACTGATCAGCCCAAGCGGTATTCAGTCCGCTACGCCCGTTGAGTCACGACACCCACGGCTGCGCGGGCCAGGCCGTGGCTCTGTCGCCGCTCAGGACGCCCTCCTGGGGCAAGGGAGGCACCTGGTCGGCACGACAAGCTCGACGCGCATGGGCGAGGCCCACATCACCCGCATCACGCGGAGCGCCCGGTAACGGGCAAAGGAGTCAGTCGTGGTTTTTGTCTTGGATGCCAATCGACAGCCGCTCGACCCGTGCCACCAGGCGCGAGCCAGGGAGCTACTCAAGCGCGGCCGCGCCGCAGTGTTTCGCCGCTACCCGTTCACAATCATCCTGAATGACCGCGAGGGTGGGCAGCTGACCAGCCACCGCCTCAAGATCGATCCCGGTAGCAAGATAACTGGGCTCGCCATCGTCCAGGAAGGAACCGATCGCGTGGTGTGGGCCGGCGAACTCGCCCATCGAGGGCAGGCCATTCGTGATGCTCTGCTCAGGCGTCGCACCATTCGCCACAGCCGCCGGCAGCGCAAGATTCGCTACCGGCCCGCCCGGTTCCTAGGTAGGCGACGGAGGGCGAGCTGGCTCGCCCCGTCGCTCGCTCATCGCGTGCAGACCACCCTGACGTGGGCGCGGCGGCTGCGGGCGGTCTGCCCGATCGCTGCCATCAGCATGGAACTGGTGCGCTTTGATACTCAACTCATGCAGGACGCCGAAGTGCGCGGTGTGGCCTACCAGCAGGGCGAGTTGGCCGGCTATGAGGTCCGTGAATACTTGCTCGACAAGTGGGGCCGGCGCTGCGCTTACTGCGGGAAGGCGGATGTCGCGCTGCAGATCGAGCACCTGGTACCGAGGGCACGAGGTGGCTCGAACCGCGTCTCGAATCTAACTTTGGCGTGCGAGCCATGCAACCAGGCGAAAGGCAACCGCACGGCGGCCGAGTACGGCTATCCGCACCTGATGGATGTGGCCAAACAGCCGCTGAAGGACGCCGCGGCGATCAACACAACCAGATGGGCGATCTGGCGCTCACTTGGGGCTTTGGGCTTACCACTCGAAGCTGGAAGTGGCGGGCGGACGAAGTGGAACCGGACGCGGTTAGGATTGGCAAAGGCGCATTGGGCCGATGCCGCCTGCGTGGGAGTCAGCACACCCTCTCAGTTGGATGCACGCGTCGGCAGTGTGCTGCTGATTGCGGCCAAGGGGCATGGGACGCGCCAGATGTGCCGGACGGATAAGTACGGCTTCCCAAAGCGGCACGTCCCACGCCAGAAACGGTGGTTTGGCTTCAGAACAGGCGACTTGGTCAAAGCGGTCGTGCCAAGTGGGAAGTACGCTGGCAGGCATATCGGGCGAGTGGCCGTCCGAACGCGACCGAGCTTTCGACTGGGTGGGATCGACGTGCATCCTCGGACGCTCAGGCTGATCCAGCGGGCGGACGGGTATGCCTATGCGTTTGGGGCCAGGGAAGGACAAATGGAGGGCGCGGCTTCCCCCGTCAGCTAAAGCAGACGGTCCCCGCCGCGCATTTTTATGGCGTGGAAGCGAACTAATGCGATTTCGCACAGCTGGCAGCGCGAAATCATCAATGGCATTTGCCAGGCGCTGTTGCTCGTTCCCGAGGCGCTGTTGATCGCGCTGCTGCTCTGCGTCTATTGGGCAACCGGTGAGCCGCCACTGATTGGCCTGATCGTTACGCTGCTGATCATTAGCTTTCTGACGCGGCTGCTGGCGCTCGTGGGCGCGCGCAGATCCTTTAATTTGGCGCGCTACCGCGAGGCCGATACGCTGGCTCAGATCGGCTTAGCGCTGTACCCCTGGTCGGCCGATTCATTAGCGCTACATGGCGCCACCGCCTTGGCGCTTGGGCGCGCGGCCGAGGCCGAGCCAATGCTGCGGCAGGCAATCGCGCTGCTGCCAGGCCGCGCCAACATCCATGCCGCACTCAGCAGCGCGCTCTTGTCGCTTGGGCGCCCCGCCGAAGCGGCCGAAGCGGCCCGCATGGCATTGGCGCTCGAGCCGCAGAGCGCAATGATCTATTTTTATTTGGCCGAGGCCGAACAGGCGGCGGGCGTGCCAAGCTTGGAAGTCGAAGATCGCCTACGGGCCGGGCTAACGCTCGCCGCCACAGCCGAAGACGAGGCCGCGTTGCGCTGCGCGCTTGGCGCGATCTTGATCGCCGAGGAGCGCACGGCCGAGGCATTGCTGACGCTGCGTGGAGCCGAGGCCTTGATGCCCAACTGCCGGCCGGTGCGCCAACTGGAGCTACGGGTGCGCTTGGGCGAACTGATGATCGCGCAGGGCCAGATCGAGCGCGCGCGCGAGCAGTTCCGAAACGTCGCCGCACTCGACGCGAGCGGGCGCTACGCCGGCGCCACTTGGCGCGCGACCCATCTCTTGTAATTGCAAATTGTATATTGTAAATTGCAAAGCCCAATTTACAATATACAATTTGCAATTCTCAGTAGGCCGCCAGGTCGTGGATCGCCGCCGCAATCTTCTGGGGGTTGAGCATGAAATGGGCTTCCAGATCGTCGTTGAACGCAACCGCTGGAACATCGGGCGAACCCAGCCGGCGCACCGGGCCGTCGAGATTCTCGAAGGCATGCTCGACGATCAGCGCGCTGATCTCACCGCCAATGCCGCCAGTTAGATTGTCCTCATGAACGATCAGCGCCTTGCCGGTCTTCTTGACCGAGGCAAGGATTGCCTCGCGATCGAGCGGGTACAGCGTGCGCAGGTCGATCACCTCGACGCTGATCGCCGCAGCGGCAACATCTTCGGCCGCGGCCAGGCTATAATGTGTCATCAGACCATACGTGAACAGGCTGATGTGCTCGCCGCTGCGCCGCACGGCCGCCCGACCTAGCGGCACGCTGTATGTCCCCTCCGGCACTTCCTCACGCTGAGCCCGGTAGAGCTGCTTGTGCTCGAAAAAGATCACCGGGTCGGGGTCGCGGATCGAAGCGATCAGCAATCCTTTGGCGTCGTAGGGCGTGGCCGGTACCACGACCTTGAGGCCAGGTGTGCTGGTGAACAGGGCCTCGGTGCTCTGCGAGTGGTACAGCGCGCCATGCACGCCCGCGCCGAACGGCGCGCGCACGACGATCGGGCACGACCAATCGCCGTTCGACCGGTAGCGAAAACGCGCGGCCTCATTCAGAATCTGGTCGATCGCCGGGTGAATATAATCGGCGAACTGGATCTCGGCAACCGGGCGCAGCCCGTGCAGCGATGCGCCGATCGCGACGCCGACGATCGCCGCCTCGGCGATCGGCATATCGACCACCCGATCCTCGCCATAGCGCTTCAGCAAGCCATCGGTTGCCAGGAACACGCCGCCTTTGACTGCCACATCCTCGCCCAGCACGAACACGCGCTCATCCTCGGCCATTGCATCGGCCAATGCGCTGCGGATCGCCTCGATCATGTTCATTTGCGGCATACTAATCACACCAACTGCGCCTGCTGAAAGCGCTCGAAGCCGCGCTCGGTCAGGCGCGCAAGTTCGGCGATCGTCTCATCGTCGAGCTCAGTGAAGTTGAAGCACGACTTGCCCTGCATGCGCTTCCTGAGCCGCGGCGAAAGGTCGCCGAGCAGGTCGGGAAACACATACACAGGCATGAGATAGTAGCTGACGTAGTTCTTTTTGATCTGCACTGCGCCAAAGAACAGTTCCTTTTTGTACTGCTCAGCGAATGGGGTATTCAGCGAATAGCCCGCCGGCCGATCGTCCGTCACCAGCAGGTGCGGCGCAAACCGTGTCAGCAGGCCGTTTAGCTGCAGAAATACTGCTGGGAATTGCTCTCTACTCGCCATCGCCGGCTCCTTGGCCGTACAAGTGATCATACAGCGATTCGCGCGTCGGCCCGGGCGCGCGTTCAGCTTCAAGGATCGCCTGATCGACCTCGGCCTGAAGCGTGCGGCGCATGTCGGCAATCTGATCTTCGGTCGCCAATCCATGCTCGAGCACATAGCGCTCGAGTCGCGCGATTGGGTCGCGCGCGCGCCACTCGGCCACCTCGGCCTCGCTGCGATACTTACGATCGTCGTCGGCGTTCGAGTGCGGCCGAAAGCGGTAGGTCTTGCACTCAAGCAGCGTCGGCCCGCCGCCCGCCCGTGCGCGATCCAGTGCCGCGCGTGCGGCCTGGTAGACCGCGAAGATGTCGTTGCCGTCGACCACCATGCCGGGCATGCCATAACCGGCGGCCTTGGTGGCAACATCCGGCACCGGCACTTCGCGGCGCTGGTGGATCGAGATTGCGTACTGATTATTCTCACAGACGAACAGCACCGGCAGTTGGTGGATGCCGGCAACGTTCAGCGCTTCGTGCCAGGCGCCTTCGGCGGTCGCGCCTTCGCCAAAAAATGTCACGGCGGCCAGATCGGTTTCTTTGGTGATTCTAAAGGCCCAGGCTAAGCCAACCGCGTGCAATGGATGGCTGCCGACCGAGCTGGAGCCGCTGACGATCCGCAGCGTGCGGCTATTGAAGTGGCCGAACATCTGGCGCCCGCCGCTGGCCGGGTCGGCGGCCTTGCCCAGCGCATGCAGAAAGATATCGAGCGGCGTCTGCCCAAGCGCGAGGGCCAGCGCCATATCACGGTAATATGGCACGACATAGTCGCGCCCGACGTTGATCGCCCAGGCGCAGCCGAATTGCGTGGCCTCATGGCCGGCCGAGGTGATCACGAAATGAATTTTGCCCTGGCGGCTGAGCAGCCACAGCCGGTCGTCGACCGTACGGGCGCGGAGCATGCCGCACAGCGCGTCGAGCACCTGGGTTGGCGGCAATTCCAGCGCCATGTGGTCGAGCGCGAGCGCGGGCGGGCCGGCCGAGGTCGTTTCTTTGCTCATAGCGGACCTTTGGTCATCTCGATGGGCCAGATCAGGTCTGCTTATGATATCACGACTCGCGGCGTAGCGTTGTGGTTATTTTATGCCGCAGAACCGATCGAGCGCACCCACAGCCTGCGAGTAAACGCCCCGGCATACGCGCCCACGCCGGCAAACACGAGCGCCAGCAACGAAGCATATGATGGTGGAGCGTGATGGTGAACAGTGGTATCCAGATGCCTACAAGCAGCGCCCAGCGCCACGCATGCGCCGGCCGGATGGCGCCAAAACATGCGCAGGCCAAGAACAGCGCGCCAGCCGTGATACCGGCGTCATCCCAGGTGGGCCGCGTATCGACCCAGGCAATAGTGTCGATTGCAGATTGCAGATTGGGTCTAGCGCATATCAATCCGATCGGCGGCGTTGGTTCAAGAACACAGTGAAGTCGAGATCGCCGGGGGATTGGCCATACTCGGTTAGCATTGCCGCGGCTTCGCTGCGGTGTTGGGTGCCGTGGTTCACTACATGCACCAGGCAGTGCCACAGCACGCGCTCACGCTGTTCGCCACTATCGGTCGTATAGCGCACGACGCTAATCAGATCTTCGTCCTGCAGCGCACTGAGATACGCGCGCATCGCGGCTTCTTCTTCGTGCCAGCGGCGTTCCAGCAGATCGAAGGTCGGAAATTCCACTTCGGCCATGTCGGCAGTTAACGCATTGTGCTGGCACCGCATTCGCCAGCTGTACTCGGTGTCGAGCGTGTGGGCTAAGGTCGCGCGCAGGCTACCGAAACTAAAGCGCGCCGAGGCCAGAAACTGCTCCAGGCTCACCTGCGCAGCGGCGCCAAGAATCCGGCCGGTCGCCCAGTAGTTGTAGGCGTAGAGGAGTGAGAGATCTTGAATCCGCATGTTGAGCGTTCCTTTCTAGGCACTTACACCAACGGCACGATGTGTGCCGCCGCACGTCCAGCTTCGACATCGAGCAGCGCAACCGAGAGGCCGCCGCCAAAGCGTGGGCGGCCAGCCGCGCCGGGGTTCAGGAACAGCACGCCGTAGCGCGTTTCGAGCAGTGCGACGTGGCTGTGGCCGAAGATCAGAACATCAGGTTTGGGATCGGGCAGGACGTATTTGAGATCTTCAGGCCGGCCAAAGATATGAGTCATGTGGATAGAGACGCCCTCCAGCGTTACGCGCTGGGTGAGCGGGTAGCGCCGCCCGAGCGCGGTCCCAGCGTCGACATTGCCCTGCACAGCGATCACCGGCGCGATCGCTTCGAGCGCGACCACGATCGCCGGGCTGCCGATGTCGCCGGCATGCAGGATGCGCGCGACGCCCTGCAGCGCCGTAGCGGCGCGTGGGTCGAGGTAGCCGTGGGTGTCGGAGATTACGCCGATGCGCATGCAATGCCTCTTTTTATTGAAACGCCAACGAGTAGTGCGTAGTGCGTGGAATTCTGCATGGCACGTTACATATGATGTACTACTACGCACTACGCACTAGCAGATACACCGTCGGGTGGCGGCCAAACAGGCTGATCTGGAGCGACGATACCAGCCGTAGCGCCGGATGCGCCGCCAGTGCGGCCTGCATGGCCTCGGCTTGATCGGTCAGCAGCGCAGCTTGGCCGCCCGGCGCCAGCACTCGCGCGATTGCGCCCAGAATCGCGGCATACAACTGCACGATGTCAGCGTCAACGGGCACCTGCTGGCCCCAGGGCAGATTGCTCGCCACCGCGTCGACCGAGCCCGCGGCCAGCGGTGTGGCGCGCGCATCGCCCTGGTAGAGCAATACGCCGGGCGGTTCAGCGCGCGGGTTCAGCGTTGCGCTGGCGTCGATCATGCGCACCGGCGCAGCCGCCGCGCGAAGATTGATGTGCGCCAGCTCAAGCGCCGCCTGCTCTACATCGCCGCCAATCAGCACGCCGCCCGGCGCCAAACTGAGCGCCTCGGCCAGGATCGTGCCGGCACCGCAGGCCGGGTCGAGCAGCACCTGGCCCGGCGCCAGCCCAGCCAGTAACCCCAGGCAATAGGCTACCGGCGCCTTGAGCGACCCGGTTCGACTGGCAACTTTGTACTCACGGCGATGCAATGGCGCCGCGCCCAAGCGTAACCCCAACAGCGCCCAATCGTCTTCAAGCAGCACCCGCAGATCGAGATCCGGCTCGGGCTCGTCGGCCTCGTTCAGAACGAAACGCCAGGGCAGCCGCGGGGTCAGCGCGCGCTCGACCGCGCCCTCGACGTCGTAGCGCGAATAGTTGCGCTTGCCGAGATGGCTGGCGGTGACGCGATATTTCGGGTACTCGGGCAGCATGCGGGCCGACGCGACCACCGCCAGCGCCGGCTGGAAATCGACCAGCGCAATCTTCTGGGTCAGGCGGTCCAGGCTCACGCGGGTACGGTCGAGCCTGGTCAACCGTGCGACGAAGACATACACGTCGTCGACACTGCGTAGATCGAGCAGCGCGGCGGGCGGGCCGGCATAGGCGAAATCGATCCGCCGATGCCCGATGCCGACGAATTGGGCCGCGAAGCGATGCTCGATATCGCGCCAGGCGATCTGCTCGAGCCCGGCGCTGACCCGCGCGAAGTAGTGCTGGTGGGCTGCGTCCACTCGTTTCTCATACTTCGTAGTGCGTAGTGCGTAAAGATTATTTCAATTACGTCCTACGCACTACGCACTAGCGCTCGGTTGGATCGAAGGCCTGGCGCATGGCATCGCCCAGGAATGAGAAGGCCAGCACCAGCAGCGTGAGCGTGGCCGAAGGCACGAACACCAGAAAGCCATTCTGTGCCAGCAGCGGCGTGGCCTCGACGATCATCTTGCCGATGCTGGTGGCTGGCGACTGGATGCCCATACCCAGCAGGCTCAGCGTCGCCTCGCCGACAATCGCGTTGACCACATCCAGCGTCGCGGCGGTAATCACCAAGCCAGCGACGTTCGGCAGGATATGGTGGATGAGGATGCGCCACTCGGAGAGACCGATCGCACGGGCGGCCATCACAAAATCGCGCTCGCGCAGGCTCAGCGTCTGGCCGCGGACATAGCGCGCCAGCAGTGGCCAACCCACCAGGCTGAGCGACCCGGCCACCAGCACCAGCCGGGCGGTGCTGCCGTAGTTCTCCGTCACCCATGGGCCAAAGATCGCCGCGACCAGGATGGCCAGCAGCAGGCCAGGAAATGCGAAGACCATATCGGCCAGGCGCGAGATCAGCGTATCGACCCAGCCGCCAAAGAATCCTGCCAGCAGCCCCAGCAGCCCGCCAACCAGAATATTGATCACCTCGACGACCGCCGCGACCAGCAGCGAAACCCGCAGCGCCGAAAGCAGTCGCGCCAGCGTATCGTGGCCAAGGCGGTCGCTCCCCAGTGGATGGCTAAGCGAGGGTGGCGCATTGATCGCGCCAAATTCGGTATGCGCCGGATCGACTGGGTACAGCCACGGGCCGGCAATCGCCGCACATGTGACCAGCACAACCACAATCAAGCTCGCAAACCCAGCCCGACTGTGCACCAGCCGCTGCCAAAAGCCGGGCGCCCGATGTTCGGCGACCGGTTCGGATACGAGGTTATTCGATTGGATTGTTTCCTGTAGCATAGGCGATCGGCGCTGGCCAATGATCAATGACCGAACTTACGCGGTCATTCGCAAAAGATGGATTTTCTTCTTCGTATCGAACGTTTTTTCGTTCTGCGAACAAAAAACGTTCGATACGAGAGATTCTTAATCCGTGATAGTCTAATGTTCACCTAGTCTTTAAGTCATAGCCTACAACCTATTGTCGATGAGCCGAATCCGCGGATCGAATACCTGATACAGCAGATCGCTAACCAGATTCATAATCACCACGGCAATTCCTAAAATCACCGTCGTGCCCTGGATCACTGGATAATCGCGCCGGCCGACCGCCTCAACCGCGATGCGCCCCATGCCCGGGATGTTAAATAGCACTTCGACGACAAAGCCGCTCGTAACCAGGAATGCCGTCGCCGGACCAAGAAACGTGACCAGCGGCAGCAGCGCATTACGCAGCACATGCCGGTTAATCACTGTTCGGCGCCGCAGACCCTTGGCGCGGGCGGTTCGCACATAGTCCTCGCGCAGAATCTCAACTATCGACGAGCGCGTCAGCTGAGTGATATAGCCAACATTCGTAGCTGCCAGCACCAGCACCGGCAACACATAATGCTCTGGCCTGCCCCAGCCCGCCTGTGGCAAGTTCGGATAGCCAGCGCGAAATACCGCCAGGTTCACCGCCCAGATCAGCGGGATCAGCACAAAGCTCGGGATCGAATACAGCGCCAGCGAAAATCCCACCACGCTACGATCGGTCAGCGTATGCTGGCGCAACGCGGCGAGGATGCCCAGCGGCACGCCAACCAGTACGCTTAACGCCAGCGCCAGCCCGCCAACCTGGAGCGAAATACCCACGCCCTGGGCGAGGATGGTGCGCACCGGCCGCCCCTCGTACTGCAACGACAGGCCAAAATCGCCACGCAGCAGACCGGCGACATAGTTGATATATTGTGCAATCAGCGGCTTATCGAGACCATACAGATGCTGAAGGCGCGCATACGCCTGCGGGTCGCGGCGCTGACCCATCAGGACCAAGATTGGATCGCCGGGTGCAAGATGGCCGATGAAAAAGGTCAGAAATGTCAGGCTGAATAGCACAAACACCAGGCTAACGGCACGGCGAGCAAAGAAACGTAGCATAATATTAGCCGCGTATTACGTATTGCGTATTGCGTAACAATCGACGCAATACGCAATACGCAATACGCAATTCGCGCTACTTCAGCTTGACCTTCGACCAATCGGGAATGATCAGGCCCTGCGGCGTCACGACCATTCCCTCGACGCGCGGGCGAATGAGGATGTTGAGCTTCGGGTAGAACAGCGGAATCCATGCAACCTTGTCGATTACGATCTGCTCGGCCTGGTTATATAACTGGAGTCGGCGCTCGATCTGCGAGCGATCGCCCAGCCTATCGGCCTCGTCGACCAACTGGTCGAACTGTGGATCGGAGAAGTGGCCGTTGTTATTCGGGTTGCCGGTGTGCAGCAGCAGCGACAGGAAGTTCTGTGGGTCGGGGTAGTCGGCGCCCCAAACGCTATAGTAGAACTGCAATCCCTCAGTTGGTGTGTAGTAGGTCGTGTCGAGATTCTTGCTGAACGTCGCCAACTCGTACGACTGCAATTTGACCTTCAGGCCCAGGTTTTGCTCCCACATGCTCTGCAGCGCCTGCACGACCGTCTCGTTGTCGCCTTCTTGGCCGTAGGCAAGCGTAATCTCCGGCAGCCCCTGGCCGTTCGCAAAGCCGGCCTTGGCCAGCGCCTCCTTGGCGCCGGCGGCGTCGAAGGTGAGCGGCTTGATCGGCAGCTGCGTGCCCAGCAAGCCAGTTGGCAGAATGCGATCGGCCGGCACTACGCTGCCTGCCAGCACTTGGTTCGCCAGAGTGGCTTTATCGACCGCCAGCGCGAACGCACGCCGCACGTCGGGGTTATTGAACGGCGGCTTCTCGTTGTTGAAGCCGACATAGCGCGTGGTCAACTGGGCCGCCGACTTGAAATCGGGCAGGCCCTGGACATCCGCAATATGCGCGGCCGGCACCGGGTTCTGTCCGCTGCCCTGGATATCGAGCTCACTAGTTTGATAGAGTTGGTAGGCCGTCTCACTATCCTTGGCAAACGGCATCTGGATATTTGGAATGCCCGGCATGCCTTGCCAGTAGTTCTCGTTTGCGATCAGCTGGATCGACTGGTTGTGCTTCCATTCCTTGACTTTGTAGGGGCCGGTGCCGTAGGCCTGTTCCTGCCAATTTGCACCGCTCTCGACCAGCTTCTGCGGCACCACAAAGGTGTCGGGGTAGGTTAGCAGCGCCAGGAAGTAGGCGATCGGCGCATCGAGCTTCACCTCCAGCGTTTTATCATCGATCGCTTTCACGCCCGAAGCAGTCTTGGCCGTACCGTCGATCACCTCCTGCGCGCCAACGATATGGCCAAAGTGCGACGAGGCGCCGAACGCGCCAATCTCGGGCGAGAGCGCGCGATTGATCGAATACACAAAGTCATTCGCGGTCACCGGCGTACCGTCGCCAAATTTCAGACCATCGCGAATCATAAACGTATAGGTCGCGCCATCATCGCTCACCTTCCAACCAGAAGCGCCGTCGGGCTGAACTTCGAGCTTATCGTCCAGCCGCACCAGCCCGGAGAAGATCAGTGTGATCACAGTATTGTTAGGCGCATCGCCCGGCTTCGCCGGATCGAGCGAGGTCAGCTCGCTCAGGCCCTCAACTGGCCAGCGCAGCGTATCGGCCGGCGCGGCGCCGGCACTCGTCGCGGCGGTCGCGGTCGGCTCAGGGGCCGGCGCAGCGGTAGGTTCAGGCGCTGGCGCGGCGGTTGGCTGGCTGGCTGCCGCGGTTGGCGGAGCATTTGGCGCCGGAGTAGGCGCTTGGCTGCTTGGCGCGCCACAGGCGGCAGCAAGCAGTGCGACGAGCATGCAGACGATGCCCATCGCCGAAAACGTTCGCATTCGCATCTGGGGCCCTTTCTACTGACTGAACTGCGCCAAGATGAGGCGACCGGCTATGACGTAGAGGAGTGTAGGGCACAAGCAGGTGGTTGTCAAGGAATAGGAGATCGGTCTTTCGTATGATTGTAGACAGGGGCAGATTCCGCGCTGAGGTGGTACAATACGTCTTCATTATCGCGGCCCAGGGAGAAGGTGGATATGCCCGAAGAACTACGTATCATCCCCGTACGTGGTATTGGCGAGGTGCGGCCCGGCGAAGAGCCTGCAGCGATCATTCTTACGGCGCTAGCCCAGTACGATCAACCTCTCGTCGATCACGACATCGTCGTCGTCACCCAGAAGATTGTTTCCAAAGCCGAAGGACGCATAGTCGACCCCGATACGTTCGAACCCTCGCATCTGGCCGAGATGGCCGCCGCGCAGGGCCACAAAGATGCGCGCTACTACGAGGTGGTGCTGCGCGAGAGCCGCCGGATCGTCAAGATGGACCGCGGCGTGCTAGTGACTGAAACGCACCACGGCCTCATCTGCGCCAACGCCGGCGTCGACGAGTCAAACGTGGCCGGCGGGCGCACCGTCACGCTGCTGCCGCTCGACCCCGACGCTTCGGCGCGAGCGCTGCGGTCGGCGCTGCGCGAGCGCGCTGGTGTCGACGTCGCGGTGATTATCTCGGATTCATTCGGCCGCCCGTGGCGCGAGGGCCAGGTCAATATTGCGATCGGCGTGGCCGGCATCGCGCCGTTGACCGATTATGCCGGGCAGCAGGATCGCTATGGCTATACGATGCAGGCCAGCATCCTGGCGGTTGCCGACGAACTGGCCTCGGCGGCCGAGCTGGTGATGGGCAAGATCGACGCCGTGCCGGTGGCGATCGTGCGCGGCTACGCCTACACCTCAATCGAGGCCAGCGCACGGGCGCTGATCCGCGCGCCGGAGAAAGACCTGTTTCGATGACAAGATGACAAGGTGAGAGGGGGACAAGGTGACGTGTTCCACAGAATCAACGTCACCTTGTCACCATGTTACCTTGCCATCCTCTGAGAAGGCATTAGAGTGTGACGCGCACAAATTTTACCTTGATGGACATCATTAAGGGGCGAAGGTCCGTCCGGCGCTACCTCGACCGCCCGGTGCCGCGCGAGCAGATCGCGCAGGTGCTGGAGGCGGCGCGCTGGGCGCCTTCGCCGCATGGCCGCCAGCCCTGGCGCTTCGTGGTGCTGACGCGCGCCGAGCCGAAGCTGCGCCTGGCCGATTCAATGGGCGCGGAGTGGCGGCGCCAATTGGCGATGGATGGCCAAGACGCGGCGACGATCGAGCTGCGGCGCAGCAAGTCGCACGAGCGGATCGTACGCGCTCCGGCGATCGTCATTCCATGCCTGTACCTGGCCGAACTCGATACACGGTGCAGAATATGCTGCTGATGGCCTACAGCCTGAGCCTCGACGGCGGCTGGATGTGCGCGCCGCTGTTCTGCCCTGAGGTTGTGGTCGCCGCGCTCGATCTCGACCCGGCGCTGATCCCGCATGCGCTGATCACGCTTGGCTACGCGGCTGCCGACCCGGTGCGACGCCCGCGCAAGCCGTTAGAGGAGTTAATCGTGCGGTTCGACTGACAGGAGTTATGTAGTCGCGTCCGAGATACTGTTTTTGCCTTCGGCAGAGCGGTACTTTACTTTTCTAATTCTTTTCGTTTTTTGCGCTCTGCGAGCGCAAAAACGAAAAGGATAAAATCAGAAAGTACCATGCTGGCACAGGCTATGAGCGCCGTTGAAACGGTCACCGCGTAACTCCTGTTATTGAATGGAGAAATACAGTATGTACGATACCACGCAGCTCGACTACGGCCCCGTGCGCGCCGATGCGCGCGGTGCGCCGCAACGGCAGGGCCGTGGCAGGTATCGGCATCATCCCCATGGGGCACTATTTTGGTGGGCGGAGCGTGCGCGCGGGTGGCATCACCGCCGTGGGTGTCGCGCCCGACCAGCGCGGCAGCGGCGTGGGCCTGTGGATGCTGCGCCAGTCGCTTGAAGAATTGCACGGCCAGGGCGTGCCGATCGCGACACTCTACCCGGCGACGACCGCATTTTACCGGCGGGCGGGATATGAGCGCGCCGCGCAGCGGATTATCTACGAAGTTCCGATCGCCGCCATGGGCGTGCGCGACTACACGCTCGAAGCCGTGCCGGCCGGCCCCGCGGAGTACGCGACGATCAAGCAGCTCTACGCGCAGCAGGCGGCGCAGTCCAGCGCATTTATCGATCGACCAGAGTTCTACTGGAACATGATGCTCGATCCGAAGGATAAGCCCGCGTACAAGTTCGTGGTGTTGCGCGAGGGCGTACCCGAAGGCTATGTGCTCTTCTTCCACGCGACATGGAATGATCCACTGCAAGTGCGCGACATCGTGGCGCTGACGCCCGCCGCGGGCCGGCGACTGCTGACGCTGCTGGCCGATCACCGCTCGATGATTGAGACGGCGCGCATCCCCGGCGGCCCCAACGATGCGCTGCTGTTCCTGCTGGCCGAGCAGAAGCAAAAGGTCTGGTGGGCGCTCGACCTGATGCTGCGGATCGTGGATATTCCCAGCGCGCTCAGCGCGCGCGGCTACCCGCCTGGCCTGGCCGGCGAACTACACCTCGAGGTGCATGACGAGCTGCTACCCTGGAACCACGGCCGCTTTGTGCTGGAGCTTGCCGACGGATGTGGACAGGTACGTTCCGGCGGGCAGGGCCACATCCGGCTGCACGTGCGCGAGCTCGCCGCGCTGTACAGCGGGTATATGACTCCGCTCGAACTGGGCAGGGCCGGCACGCTCGACGGACCGGAGGCCGATCTCGCGTTCGCCACACTGGCGTTCGCCGGGCCACGGCCGTGGACGCCAGATATGTTTTAAATAGAAGCTTTACACAGTGGACGCGAACACTGGACCACCACGGATTAATAATCCCTCGTATCGACGTTTTTCGTTCTGCGAACGAAAAACGTCGATACGAGAGAGAAAATCCGTGTTTTGCGGGTGACAGCGTAAGTTCTGTAAATAATGCCTCAAGAGATCGAACCATGAAAAAACAGCGGCTGCAGATGCGGCTCAAGCTGAGCGAGCAATCTTTTGATACAACCTGGCCCTGCCGCACCGTCGTGCAGGGCGATGGGCCGGCGCTTGGCGCGCTGATGCTCGCTGCTTACGAGGGCAACATCGACTACGAAGGTGAAACGCTCGAAGAAGCGATCGCCGCCGCGCAGACGATGCTCGACGGGCGCTATGGGCCGCTGCTCGATTGCTGCTCGTTTGTGATCGAACAAGCAGGGCAGGCGATCGGCGCATGTATCATAACGCTATGGAAAGGCACGCCGTTGGTCTGTGACATCATGGTGTATCCAGCGCATAGGAACCACGGGCTGGGCACGTTCTTGCTGAAGCAGAGCGCGAAGGCGCTGTTCGAGCAAGGCTATCGCGACTTGCTGTTGTATGTGACGGTTGGGAACGACAATGCCCAACATGTCTATGAAAAGCTTGGGTTTCAGGTAGAGGAGAATTCTCCATGATTGTCACACTCGCGGGTGGCGTTGGCGCGGCCCGTTTTCTCGAGGGCGTCGTGCAGGTCGTTCCGCCGGAGGACGTGACCGCGATCGTCAACACCGGCGACGATATCACGCTGCACGGACTGTATATCTCGCCGGATGTCGATATCGTGACCTACACGCTGGCCGGGATCGTCGAGCCGTCGCAGGGCTGGGGCGTGCGCGGCGATACTACTAACACGCTGGATATGCTCAAAAAACTAGGCGCCGATACCTGGTTCCTGCTGGGCGATCAAGACCTGGCGGTCCACATACGCCGTACCGAACTGATGCGCGCGGGCGTGCCGCTCTCCGAGATTGCCGACCAATTTCGCCGCGCGCTTGGCGTGGCCACACGAGTTCTTCCAATGTGCGAGCAGCCGGTCGGCACCTACATTCAGACGACCGCCGGGCTGATGCACTTCGAGCACTACCTGGTGCAGCGCCACGCCCAAGACGAGGTTCTTGGCGTCCATTTCGAGGGCGCGGCGTCGGCGCGGCCCGCGCCCGGCGTGCTGGAGGCGATCCGCGACGCCGAAGCGATCTTGATTGCGCCGAGCAATCCGATTGTCAGCGTCGGCACGATTCTGGCAGTACCAGGCGTGCGGGCCGCGCTCGAAGCCACTAGCGCGCCGGTTGTCGCCGTCAGCCCGATCGTCGGCGGGGCGGCGATTAAGGGCCCGGCCGCGCCGCTGATGCAGGCGCTGGGCTTCGAGGTTTCGGCGCGCGGCGTGGCGCACTGCTACGCCGGGCTCGCCGACGTGCTGGTGATCGACCAGGTCGACGCGGCGCTGGCCGACGACATTCGCGCCGGCGGAATGGACGTGGCCGTCACCGACACGATCATGCGCGGCCCGGCCGAGAAGCGCGCGCTAGCCCAGGCCGCGATCGATGCCGCCCGCCAGATAGCGCATAAGTAAATAGACCACGGATCGACACGGATGGAACGGATTCTCACAGATATAGATAAGAAATCTGCATCAATCCGTCAAATCTGTGTCGATCCGTGGCCCATTCCAACAACTTTATGATTACTGCGATTGTCCCTGTCAAGACACTTGCAACGGCGAAAGGCCGGCTGGCGCGCTTTCTTGCACCGGCCGAGCGGCGGGCGCTGGTTCAGGCCATGCTCGACGATGTGTTGGCGGCGCTCCTGGCTGCGCGCAATATCGCGCGCGTGGGCGTCGTCAGCGCCGATGCCGCCGTGCTGGCGCAAGCAGCCGCGCGCGGCGTCGAAACGCTGATCGACCAGCACGGCGATTTGAATGCGGCGCTCACGCAAGCGACCCGCCATTATGCCGCCGCCGGCGCCGCCGCCACACTTGTGCTGCACGCCGACGTGCCGCTGGTCACTCCCGACGAGATCGAGCAGTTGGTCGCGGCTGGCCAAGCGCCGCCGAGCGCCGTGCTTGCGCCGTCGCGCGATGGCGGCACCAACGCGCTGCTTAGTTGCCCGCCGCTGGCGCTGCCATTTCGCTTTGGCGCAGATAGCCTGGCGCAGCACAGCGCCATGGCGCGCCTGCATGGTATCAGATTGCGGCAGTTTCACCGCCCGGGGCTGGAGCTGGATATCGATCGTCCCGACGATCTGTGGCTGCTGGCCGAGACGGCCGGAGCCAGCGCGGCCCAACAACTGGTGCGCGAGCTGAATGTGTACGATCGCATGGCATATGTCGGCGCCGACTAGTGCGATTGCAGATTGTGTCTAGCGCATACTAACGCTATCGATGTATGTCTTAAACCCAAAGGCTGCTTGATTATGCATTAGAGCAATGGTCACGTTTCCAGGTTTGATCCACGAAGGACACCAAGCGGGGACACGTCACTTTCCCGAAAGTTCGCACATCGCGGCGAATCGCCGAAACATCGCTGAGTCGCAAACTTCCGGGAAGGTGAATCGGCGGTATTCGAATGGTAACCCTTCCAGGGATGCTTTGAGCCACAACGTTCAAGGATTGAGCGCGCGGCCGGGGCTGAAACCGGCGGCCAATCGCTGAAACAAGAATAATCGAGCGCCAAATCATTCATCGATAGATCGACATCATTTTCCTGTAAACTCTTGGCGTCTTGGTGGTTGGAAGGAATCCGAAAATGAAGATCAAAGCAACAGTCTGCGAGCTGGGCAATTCGCCAGAAGACTTCGCCGAGGATTGGGAGCGGCTCGTTGCGCATGTCGCGGCCGAGCAGAGCAATCTGGTGCTGTTGCCGGAATTGGCATTCGCGCCATGGTTCGCGGTGACGCGCAGCTTCGACCCGCTGGTCTGGTTCGCCGCCGTAACGGCGCACGATTCCCGGATGCAGTGCCTGCCGGCCCTCGCGCCGGCCGCCGCGATCGGCACGCGCCCAATCGACGCCGAGGGCGCGCGCTTCAACCAGGGCTTTCTGTGGACGGTCGACAAGGGCTATGTCCCCGTCCATGAGAAGTACTACCTGCCCGACGAAGACGGCTTCTGGGAAGCTTCGTGGTACGGGCGCGGGGAGCGCGAGTTTACGCCGTTCGGATGGGACGCGGCGCGGATTGGCATGCAGATCTGCACCGAGATGTGGTTCATGGAACACGCCCGCGCCTACGGCCAGGCTGGCGCGCATCTGCTAGTGGTGCCGCGCGCCACCCCGCGCCAGACGCTCGACAAGTGGCTGGCCGGCGGGCGGGCTGTGGCGGTGATTGCCGGCGCATTCACGCTATCGTCGAACCCGATCAGCCGGCCGACCGAACGAGCCAACCTCGGCGGGCAAGGCTGGATCATTGGGCCGGACGGCGACGTGCTCGGCACCACCTCGCCGGAGCAGCCATTCGTGACGATTGAGCTCGACCTGGCCGCGGCCGAGCAGGCGAAACAGACCTACCCGCGATACGTGCCTGATTAGCCATTGCGCCGTTGCCGCAATGATCTGTTTCAGCCTGCGGCAGCATGGTACTTCGCCGATTCAATATTTTCGTTTTTGCGCTCTGCGAGGGCAAAAACGAAAATGATAAAAAGAAAAGTACCGCTCTGCCGAAGGCTATGAAGAGATTTTGGGCACCAGAGCGTAAGATCTGTAATGGAGTGATCCTAAAACAGGAGGATTGTTATGGCAATCATTGGCTATGCCGCCGCGCTGGAGCAATTTCATCCGAACGAGTTGCTGAGCTACTCGGCGCTGGCCGAGCAGTATGGCTTCAAAGGCCTAATGGCGGCCGACCATTTCCAGCCCTGGGTGCCACAACAGGGCCACAACGCATTCGTCTGGGCCTGGATGGCCGCGCTCGGCGCGACGACCAAAACGGTTACGTTCGGGCCGGGCGTCACCTGCCCATCGTTCCGCTATCACCCGGCGGTGATCGCGCAGGCTGCCGCAACACAGGCCGCGATGACGCCAGGCCGATTCTGGCTGGGCCTGGGCAGCGGCGAGGCGCTGAACGAACATGTCGTCGGCGGCGTGTGGCCCGAGCCGCACGTGCGGCTCCAGATGATGCAAGAAGCGATCGGTATCATCAAGAAACTGTTCACTGGCAAGCTGGCCAGGCACGACGACGGTAAGTTCTTCTCGATGGAGCGAGTCAAGCTCTGGACTTTGCCCGAGCAACCCTGCCCGATCTTCGTGGCCACCGCCGGGCCGATCACCGCCAAGTGGACCGGCGAGAACTGCGATGGCTTCATCACGCCGGGTGCGAGCGTCGAGAAGCTCAAGGGTCTGCTCGACGCCTTCGAGAAAGGCGCGCGCGGGGCCGGCAAAGACCCGGCCAAGATGCCCAAGCTGCTCCAGCTGCATATGTCGTGGGCCGAGACGCAAGAAGAGGCCATGCAGAATGCGCTGACCGAGTGGCCGAATGGCGGCATGCCCTTCCCCAAGCAAGACATCCGCTCGCCCGAGGATTTCGCCGAGATTCCAGCAATTTGCCGATCTGGGCTTCGACGAGATTCATATTCACAACGTTGGCCGCAACCAGGAGCAATTCATCAAGAGGTTCGGCGAGCAGGTCATCCCTAAGCTGACTAACTAAATACTCGCTACCGTACATCTGAGTCTGGTTTGATGAAGGACGGAAGACGAACGACGAATGATCGTCGTCTTCCGTCCTTCATCTCGGCGCGAAATTGCAACGGCCAGCATGAATGAGTCTTGACAGTGGCCAGAGCCGCCTATATAGTTACCAACAGCATAGCGCTTTATTGCATCTGCTGCTGATGTTTGCTCCCGACAAGGCAGGAGTAATGACCTACGCCGGATTGACCCATTAAGCTCTCGCACCCGAAGGCGGGTTCTCGGCGGGCGGATGCACTACGGGCATCCGGGTCTTGCGACCAGGAAAAAGTTCCAGCAATTTGCCGATCTGGGCTTCGACGAGATTCATATTCACAACGTTGGCCGCAACCAGGAGCAATTCATCAAGAGGTTCGGCGAGCAGGTCATCCCTAAGCTGACTAACTAAATACTCGCTACCGTACATCTGAGGCTGGTTTGGTGAAGGACGGAAGTCGACGATCATTCGTCGTTCGTCTTCCCTCCTTAATCTCGGCTCGAAATTGCAACGGCCAGCATGAATGAGTCTTGACAGTGGCCAGAGCCGCCTATATACTACGCACGTTCCATTTTCAATCAATTTTCTGCACTCTGGCTGTAGTTCAAGTGACTCGGCTCGATCTGCTCTGATGGTTTTGTCCCTCCTTTCAGCGACGTAGAAGGAGCGCTATGCCGCGCATTGTCGATCTGACCGTCACGATTGGCCCTGAGACGCTCAGCCCGCCCTCGGTCAACAAGCGCCTGGTGCTGACCTCGAACTACCGCGGCCCCGGCTACTGGCGCGCCTCTTCAGTTGATATGGTGTTGCACACCGGCTCGCACGTCGATTTCTCGCTGCATGTGGTAGAGGGCGGCGAAACAGCGGCTGACGTAGCGTTGGATCGCTTCTGCGGCGAGGCGCTGGTGCTCGACCTGAGCTATCTGGGGCCCGACGACCCGATCACCGCCGCGGCCGTGGCCGAGCGCGCTGGCGATCTTCGGCCGGGCGACATCGTGCTGGTGCGCACCGACTGGACCGAGAGAATGTGGGGTACCTTCCCCGACTACTACCTGCACTCGCCCTACTGCGCGCCCGAGGCGGCCCGCTGGCTCGTCGAGCACGGCGCGAAGGCCATTGGCTTCGACTGCTTCAGCGAGTACTGCGCGCGACTGCCCAACTTCACCTCCGAAGAATTCATCATCCACAAGATCATTCTGGAGCATGGCGCGATCCTGATGCAGCAGATGACTAATCTATCGCAGCTGCCGCTCGGCCGGCGATTCCCGTTCTTCGCTCCCTGCGTCAAGATGGTTGGCGCCGAGGGCTCGCCCGCTCGTTTCTTTGCCCTGCTCGATTAATTGCAAATTGTAAATTGTAAATTGCAGATTGCAGAAAACGAATTTGCAATTTGCAATTTGCAATGAAATGCGAGGTGTGAATGTGACTACGACTGATTTCTTCATCCCTCGGTCAGTCGACGAGGCGGTTGGGCTGCTGCACGAGCATGGCGCTGACCTGACCGTGATGGGCGGCGGGACGATCGTGATGGGGCTGATCAACGACGGGCGACTGTTTCCGCGCAAGACGATGAGCCTGGCGCGCGCGGGCATGGCCAGCGTGCGCGACGCCGGCGACGAGATCGAGATCGGCGCTGCGACGACCATCGCGCAGCTCAGCCGGCTCGAAAGCCTGCCGATCCTGGCCGAGGCCGCCAGCCTGTTCGGCGCGCCAGCCGTGCGTCATATGGCCACCGTGGGCGGCAACCTGTTCGCCGCGCCGCCCGCCGGCGATATTGCCGTGCCACTGTTGGCGCTGGATGCCCAGGTTGAGCTCGCAGGTCCAGCCGGCCGGCGCACGCTGCCGCTCGACCAGTTCTTCACTGGCCAGGGCCAGACCGGCCGCGCGCCGGATGAGTTGGTGATTGCCATACGTGTGCCGCGACCGGCAGGGCAAAGTACGTATCTGCGCTACGGCCGGCGGCAGGCCAACACGCCATCGGTCGTGGCTGTGGCCGTACGCCTGGTAGCCGATCCGGACGGAATGCTGAGCGACGCGCGGATCGCTCTGGGCGCGGCCGGCCCGCACCCGCTGCGCGCCCGGCAGGCCGAGGCTGCGCTGATCGGCAACCCATTCGACGACGCGCGCATCGCCAGCGCCGCCTCGGCGGCCCAAGCCGAGTGCGACCCGCCGACCGACGCACTAGCGAGCGGGTGGTACCGGCGGCGAATGGTCGGCGTGTACGTGCGCAGGGCGCTGGAAAGCCTGACACGATGACAAGGTGACTGGAAGACCGCCGCCTTAAATGATAGTGTGTTTATCAGCTACAACTCATATTGTCACCCCCTCATCTTGTCATATCGATCGGAACGTAAATTGGAAAACACAATAACCGTCACCTTCAAGCTCAACGGCAAGGCCACCGCGCTGGCGGTCGAGCCGCTGACGACACTGCGGACGGCGCTGCGCGAGCATTTGCACCTGCATGCCACCAAGGCCGGCTGCGGCCAGGGCGGCTGCGGCAGTTGTACTGTGCTGCTCAACGGCGAACCCACGCTATCGTGCCTGCTGCCGCTGGCGCTCATGGAAGGGCAGAGCGTGACGACATTGGAGGGAATTGGTTCGCCCGGCCACCTGCATCCGCTCCAGCAGGCGTTCTACGATCATTTCGCGGCGCAGTGCGGCTATTGCACCTCTGGAATGATTCTCGCCGCCAAGGCGCTGCTCGACCACAACCCGCGGCCGAGCCGCCAGGAGATCGCCACGGCACTGTGCGGCAACCTGTGCCGCTGCACCGGCTACGCGCCAATCCTCGACGCGGTCGAGGACGCGGCGGAGCAAATACGCCGCCTCTAAGCCACAGAGGATAGAGAATAGGAGCTATCTTGCGACAACTGCTATCTTCTATCTTCTATCCTCTGCTCTCTGTGGCCTCTGTGGCAAGATAGGACAGGAATTGCGATGAAACAACTTGGCATTGTCGGCCAGTCGGTCAAGCGCCGCGACGGGCTGGGCCACGTGACCGGACAGACCCAGTACGTGGACGACGTGTTCTACCCGCAGATGCTCTGGCTCAAAATGGTGCGCAGCCCCGTCGCGCGCGGCCAGATCCGCAAGATCGACACATCCAAGGCCGAGGCGTTCCCCGGCGTCGCCGCGGTGGTAACGGCGCAGGATGTGCCGAATAACTGGTATACCATCCTGTGCCTGATCGGGATAGAGCCCAACGACGAGCCCGTGCTGGCCCATGAAGAGGTGATGTACGAGGGCGAGCCAATCTGCGCGGTGGTGGCTGAGAGCGAAGAGATCGCCCGCGAAGCCGCCGCGCTGGTCGAGCTGGAGATCGAGGCGCAGGAGCCGGTGCTCGACCTGGAGTACGCGATCAGTGCGCAGGCGCCGGCGATCAAGAAATGGGGCACGAACACCTTCACCTATGACGGCATGAACCACCGCCAGTTGCGCTTTGGCGATGTCGACGCTGGTTTCGCCCAGGCCGACTACATCGTCGAGGGCAGCTACCAGCTCTCGCCGATCGAGCACGCGCCGATCGAGACCAACTGCTGCGTGGTCAAGCCCGAGCCGGACGGCCGGCTGACCGTCCACACTAACACCCAGGCGCTCTACTTCACCATGGATAACACTGCGATCATTCTGAACGTGCCGAGCAACCGGCTGCGCATGATCGGCGGTACAGTCGGCGGCGGCTTCGGCGGCAAGGTCGACGTGATCACCGAGCCGATCACCTGCATCGCCGCGATGAAGACCGGCCGGCCGGTCAAATGGCGCTGGACCCGCGAGGAAGAGATGCGCTTCTCGTCGACCCGCGCCGCCGTGAAGATGGAGTATCGCGACGGGGTGATGAAGGACGGCCGGATCGTCGCCCGCAAGGTCCGCTCGCTGCAGGAGGCCGGCGCCTACCACCGCCACTCGCCGTATGGCGCGCAGAAGCATATGGCCAACCTGCCCGGCCCCTACAATATCCCGAACGTGTGGGTCGATGTCTACTGCGTTTACACCAACCGCCAACCCTCCTCGGCCATGCGCGGCTTCGGCGTGACTGAGGCGACTTTCGCAATCGAGGTGCAGATGGACCGGATCGCTCGCACGATCGGCATGGACCCCTGGGAGATCCGGCTGATCAACGCCTATCGCAACGGCCAGATGCGGCCAGTGCGCAAGGTCGCCGAGGATGCCACGCTGGTCGAGACAATTCAGGCGGCTGCGAAGCTAGTCGGGCATCAGCTGCCGGAGCCGATGCTGGCGATGCACTCAAATGATGCGTCATGAGTTCAGTTGTCCGTTGTCAGTTGTCGGTTGTCCGTTGCAACTGACGACCGACAACTGACAACGGACAAGCGAGGTTACAATGGCAAAAGCACATGGCCGCGGCATCGCCTCGGTCAACTACCCGACCGGTATGAACCTAGGCGGCGACCCGACCCAGGCGCTGATCTTCTGCCAGCCGACCGGCGGCTTCAGCGTCAAGCTCGCCAGCACCGACCTCGGCCAGGGGCTGAAGACCGTGATCGGCCAGATTGCCGCCGAGGCGCTCGGCGTGCCGCTGGATTCGATCACCATTGACACCGGCGACACCGACTCGGCGCCGCACTGCATGGGCACCTTTGCCAGCCGCGGCACCCACCGGGTCGGCAACGCCGTGATTATGGCGGCGCAGGAGGCGCGCCGCGCGATGGTGGAGGTGGCGGCCGACGAGCTTGAGGCCGCGCCAGACGATCTGATCGTCGCCGACGGCGAGATCTATGTCAAAGGCTCGCCCGACCGTAAGATCAGCGTGTTCAACACCGCGCTGGCCGCGCACTTCAAGTACGGCAAGACGATCTCCGGCCGCGGCATCTTCATGAAACCCAAGAGCGGGATCGACCCCGAGACCGGCGCATGCGATCCGGACTCGACCGAGGCGCACGCCACCACGGTCGCGGATGTGGAGGTGGACACCGAGACCGGCGCGGTGACGGTGCTGCGGCTCGCCAGCGCCTACGAGGTCGGCCGGCAGGTTAACCCCAAGATGGTCGAGGGCCAGATCTTCGGCGGCGCGGTGATGGGCATGGCCCACACGCTGATGGAGTCAGTCTTCCCCTACTATCCTTCGCTGGAGCACCACACCGGCAGCTTTGCCGAATACCTCATCCCGACCGCGCTGGATGTGCCCGAGATCCAGAGTGTCGTGCTCGAATACCCTTCGTCGAACGGCCCCTACGGCGTCAAAGGCGTCGGCGAGATGACGGCAAACTCGCCGATTCCGGCAATTGTCAACGCCATCTACGACGCGGTCGGCGTCTGGATCACCGATTTGCCGGTGACGCCGGAGAAAGTGCTGCGAGCACTAGAGAACCGAGAACCAGGAACCGAGAACCAAGCGTAGGTAGCGAGAGCACCAGGAAACTCAAGGAACTTTGGGAACTGAGGGAACTCACGACGTTCCGCGCTGGTGAAGTTCCTTCAGTGCCTAGAGTTCCTTCAGTCCTGATACGAGGAAAACACACATGGTCAAGCTGATCTCACTCATGAAGCGTAAAGACGGCCTGAGCCGCCAGGAGTTTGCGCGCTGGGCGGTCGAGGAGCACTCATTGATTGGGAAGCGTATGCCCGGCATCCGCCAGTACCGCATTAACATCCTGCGCGCCGACCAGCCCGATACCGAGTTCGACGGCGCGTTCGAACTGTGGTTCGACAGCGTCGAGGCGCTCCAGGCCGCGCTCGACTCCGATATCGGCACGCAGGCGCGCGAGGACGCCATGGCGCACGCCTCCAAGCGCATCCACCTGCGCACCGATGAACATGTGATCGTTGCTATGGGATAGCCTGGACAATTATGCTAGGCGGCCGGCCTGAACTGCTGCCTGACACCATTGATCGTCGCCCCAACCACCTCGATCTCGTCCAGGTGATTCGTCCCCAGCTTGAGGTCGGCGGCCAAATTCAGATGGTTATCACCATGCACAAACGGCGCGGCCGGGTAGCTGCCGCGCGGGTCGAACCCCATCACGGCCGTGGCCACGGCGTCGGTCGCGACCGGATTCTTCCCGGCGATCAGCACGCCGGGCGCGATCGGTCTCATGGAATCGATCCATGGCCCCTCGCCACCCTCGACAGTCTTGATGCCATCCAGCAGCGCCAAGTGGATCGGGCGCGCGCGGTTGAGATCCATGACGATGCGTGGCACCCGCTTGCCGGTCTCGCTCTCCGCTCCATGGAACAGTGAACGGTAGGTGTCCTGCGGGTCGCGGCGGTAAAGCTGCAGCGGCGCCAGGCCGAACAGATTCTTCATCGAGAGGGTCACGCCGGCGATCCAGTGACACTTGATCTTTGCGACGGAGATGAAGGTGTCGATCTCCTGTAGCAGATGGTTCAAGCTGAAGCTCTCGTAGATGAACGCGTTTTGCCCGACTGGTACGGTCGCAAATTCACCATATGGGTGCGGATCGTTCAGGTCGATCAGCGTTGCGCCGAGCGCTTTTGCCACATCGTCGTAGCCCCACTGGCTGTACGAGGCACGCTCATAGACCGCCTCGACGATGAACAGCTCGCGCGCGCCGGCCTCGCGCACGGCCTCGCCCAACGCGCGCACGACCTCGGGATGGGTGACAAAGCTCTCGATTGGAGGCACGCCGGGCACCGCCTTGGAGCTCGTCCCGCCGGTCAGGTTCACCTTGATCGCGACACGCGGCCGGCCTTTCACCAGATCGTCCAGCCCGCCACTGCCGTCGACCAGCGCGCGAACCTGTTTGCGCACAAGCGCTCGATCGTAGCTGGCGGCCTTAGCGATTGCGACGCGTGCGGCCGGCTCCGCGCGCACTTGCGTGGGAGCCGCCGTCGCCGCGCCGGCAGTCGGCAGAGTGGCCTCGGCATTCGACCGCGAGCGGCATCCCGCGGCTAAGAGGCCTACCGCGGCCGCGCCCATGGCCTGGAGACAGCGCCGGCGCGAAATAGCGGTCGGCCGGGACGCCGGAAGCAACCGCAGCCGCCGGCGATCGGAAGAGTGATGTTTCATAGACGCCTCGAAATGTTCAGTATCAAACCCTCTGTAGCCTAGCATAGACACAGGAGCTTGTGCGTTACCGTTGCAACACGCACGGTGCTCGTCGGTTAACACGAGTTATGCGGTCGTGTCCAGGATGCTGTTTTGTCGGAATTGTTCGCTATTTAGGGTACAAGGACGCAGACGAACGCGGACGAACGCAGAAAATCATGTATCCGCGTTTGTCCGCGTCCAATTTTGGGGAAATGTGAATAGTTACTAGAGATCCTCTACCACCCGCTCGATCGTCATACGGATTGTGACGCGCTGCTCCTTCGAGAACTGGTCGCGCATCTTCTGTTCGGCTTTCTCCGCGTTGTGGTAGCGCGTGGCGAGGCGCTTAATGTCAGCCTGCGCCGTTGCCTGGTCGTCAATCAGTCGGGCTGTGCCGGCCAATGTGAGGTAGTTGTAGCGGTCCTCGATGCAGATTGAGATACGCGGATCACGGCGCATGTTGCGCTCCTTCACGCGCCCCACTTTGGTGTTCATCAAGATCTCGTCGCCGTCCAACTCATACCACATTGTTGACAGTTGGGGGGTGTTGTCTGGATTGATCGTTCCCAAAACCGCAAACCGTTTCTCCTGAAGAAATGCGCGTGCCTTTTCACTGAGTTCCGCCATGCTATGCTCCTTCTACAAGGGCGTCGAGCGTCTACGACCGGATCTCCCTTTATCCCATGTAGGGAGTATTTCAACAGGCAGGCACGTTATGTCACCGGACAAAATATCCGCGTTGATGGCGGGCTGACAAGGTCTATTCGGTGAACTGAGCAGCAATCTGATCGGTCTTGGCGGCCATGATGAAGTCATTGCGATGAAGACCTTTGATTTTGTGTGTCCACCAAAAAACGCTTGCTCTTCCGTATTCCGTCAGGATTGCCGGGTGATGTCCTTCTTCCTCTGCGAGCGCGCCAACTTTATTGGTAAAGTCGAGCGCCTGCACAAAATTCTTAAAGCGGAATGTCCGTTCTAGGCGTGGAATATCGTTATGTTCAACAACATTCCACTCTGGAATCTGCGGCTTCAGTTCTACAATTTCTGCCTCTGTTACGCGTGGCGAGTCTTTGCGACAGGCAACACAGCGCTCGTGGGTTAGGTTTGTCATCTCACGCCTCCTTGCTCCTTCTCTGGCTTGTGGTCTGTACCACGTCATTATACTGCCGAAAAGAGATCGCTCGGCAATACATGATGCATGACGCGCTATGCATGTGGTAGAATGCTCGAACGATGCACGACTTGTCACCAACTGAGCTTTCTGCTGCGGCGCGCGAGGCGCTACTCAACCGCCGTTACCCGCCAGCCCTGCTCGCCCAGCTCGACGCGCTTGACACAAGCGCGCTTCAGGCTCTGCCCTGGGCTGCGCTGCTGCAGGGGCGGCGATTATGCCGCCTGCACAGCCGTTTCGCCGAAGCGACGCCGTTGATCGACAGCGCGCTGGTGGCGTTTCGCGCGGCCAACGACGGCGAAGGCGAGCTGTGGGCGCTGGCCGAGTGGCTGGTGATGCGCTACCACGCCGGCGAGCACTCGGCCGGCTGGGCCATGGCCGATGCGGCGATCGATCGGCCGATGCGCCCCTACCTACGCGCCGAGCTGCACTTCGGCCGGTTCCTGTGTATGATCGGTCAGGGGCGCATCCGTACAGCTGTCGACGCCGGTGAGGCTGCGCTGGCCGCGCTCGACGACGAAGCCGACCCATGGCTACAGCGGATTGGCCGCATCCAGATGCTGCGCAATATTGCGGCGGGCTACCACTACCTGGGCATGACCCGCCGCTCGGTGGCATCTGCCGAGCAGGCCGCGGCACTGGCTCAGGCGCACCCCGACACCGACGATATGCGCCCCTGGTGTTTCTACGAGCTTGGGCTGGCCTACTGGCGCCAGGGCCGGCTTGCCGCCGCCACCGAGACGCTCGACCAAGCCCGACGCCTGGCCGAAAGCTGGCAGCACCGCGAGCTATGGCGCTGGGCAGTGGCCACGCAAGGCCATGTGCTGCGCGATCAGGATCGGCTCGATGCCGCGCTGGCGGCCTATCAACTGGCCAACTGCTGGGGCGAAGATCCCGAGGGGCCGGCGTTCATCCAGCTGCGCCAGGGACGACTGGCCGAGGCGCGCTGGAGCTGCGAGAAGCTGCTCCAGCTGACCAGGCCCGAGGGCATGCATGGCGACGCGCTGCTGCTGCTGGGACTCGTCGAAATGAAGAGCGATCAGCCCAGCGCCGCGTTGGAGCTGTTCGATCATGCTTCCACGCTCTACGACAGCGCCGGTTATGTCTACAACAAGGCGACAGCCCAGCTGTACCGCGCCGCCGCGGGCATGGCGCTCGATCGACCCGAGCTTGTCGACGAAGGTCTGGCATACTACCTGCGGAATGCGGCCCAGGAACAGCGCTTCAATTGTGAGTGGTGGATGCCCGACCTGATCGAACCGCTGCTGTTGTACGCCGTCCAGCACGGGATCGAAGCGCCGTGGGCCGAGCGTCTCCTAGCCGAGCGATTTGTGAATACACTGCCGGTGCTCGCGGCATCGACATCGGCGCGCGAGCGCACCGAGCTCGAGATTGCCCGGCGCATGCAAATGAGCCTGTTACCCGAGCAACCACCGCTGATGCCCGACCTCGACATCGCCGCCCTGCTGCGGCCCGCCGCTGAGATCGGCGGCGATTTCGTCGGTTATTTCCCGCGCGGCGCCGATCCCAACACCGGCTTGCAGCGCCAGATCGGCATCGCGGTCGGCGATATCTCGGGCAAAGGGCTCGGCGCCGCGCTGCTGCTCAGCGGCACCGTTGTGGCGCTCAATGCGGTCGCCGCCACTGGCGCGCCGCCGGCGCAGGTCGCCACCGCGCTGCACGAGGCGATGCACCCCTATACCAGCCGCAGCCGTATGACAATTGCATTTTGCTATACGCTTCTGACCGAGCGCGCCGACCATTGGTCGGTGCAGACCGTCGGGGCAGGTGCGATCGCACCGCTTATTCGGCGGGCAAATGGCGATTATACCTGGATCGAGACCGCTGGCTTCCCGCTCGGCACCTTCATCGCCGCGCAGCATCGCGAAATCGAAACGCATTTAGATCCCGGCGACGTGCTGCTGCTGTTCAGCGACGGGATTGTTGAAGCGATGAACGACGCCCGCGAGATGTTTGGCTTCGAGCGGCTGATCGACACGCTGAACGCTGACCGCGCTCGAACCCAGCGCCGACGCCCACACAATCCTTGCGACGATCGTTGAGGCGATCCACCAACACAGCCGCGCCGTCGAACTCCACGACGATATCACGTTGATTGTCGTGCGGGCGCTGGCGGGATCCAATACTGCGTAACGGCGCTGCGTTGTAATGTTGCTTTTCCGCTTAGTCATCTAAATGTCATCCTCTTGCGCCCTTTTTCCTCTACAATAGCTCTATATCCTTCGATATCATCGACCGAATCACACTGTATGACACGCCGAACGTTCAAGGCCGACCATCATTGACCGCCGTCGTCACCAAGAAGGAGAAGGGCATGTTACATCCACGACTCAACTTGCGCACACGACGTTTTCGCTCTTATCGTTGGCACGCGCGTCTAACAGCCGGTGTGCTGGCCCTAGCGCTAACTCTGATGGCCGTCACAAGCCAAGTCCCAACTCATGCGGCCGACCCGGCATTCCTGGTTAAGGATATCAACACCAGTGTCGGCCAGAACCCTCCATCCTCGCCGCAGAAACCAGCCGTCATCGGTACGACTGCCTACTTCGCCGCGGAAGATTCAACCAGCGGCGTCGAACTGTGGAAGACCGACGGCACGACCGCAGGCACCAACCTCGTCAAAGATATCAACCCAGGACCCAATGGTTCCTACCCGGCAGCACCGATCGAGCTAAACGGCACCCTATTCTTTACCGCCGACAATGGCAGCAACAGCATTGAACTGTGGAAAACTGATGGAACTGAAGCGGGCACTATGCTGGTGAAAGATATCGAGCCAGGCCCGACCGGTTCATCGCCCGATGAATTTGTCGTAATAGGCGGAACACTCTTCTTTATGGCCGAAGACGCTACACATGGTCGCGAGCTATGGCGGACTGACGGCTCGGAGGCTGGCACATTCCTGGTTGTTGATCTTCTGCCCGGCCCAATCGGTGGACTTTCCGGCGGCATAAGAAACCTGAATGGCACACTATTTTTTTCCGCAGACGACGGAATTCATGGGGCCGAACTGTGGACGAGCGACGGCACTGAGAACGGTACAATGTTGTTCAAAGACATTAACCCTGGGCCCGACGGTTCGCAACCGATCGACTTACTCAACGTCGGCGACACACTGTTCTTCTCAACCTACCTTGGCCCAAACCGCGGCGAGCTGTGGAAAAGCGACGGCACTGAGAACGGCACCGTACTGGTAAAGGACATCAACCCCGGCGAACCATCGTCGGATCCCGGTTTATTCACCAATGTGGATGGCACGCTATTCTTTATCGCCAGCGAGCCCAGCACCGGCCGCGAACTGTGGAAGAGCGACGGCACTGAGAACGGCACGGTGCTGGTCAAAGATATTTACCCTGGCCTTGACAGCTCATTCCCCGATTACCTGACAAATGTGAATGGTACGCTGTTCTTTGCCGCCGACGACGGCGCGACTGGCCGCGAGCTGTGGAGGAGCGACGCTAGCGTTGGCGCCGTGCTGGTCAAAGACATTATCAGCGACGGCGGGTCAGTTCCCAGTACGTTTGTCGCCGTTGGATCAACAGTCTATTTCAGCCTGTACGATCAGAATACCGGGACAGAATCGTTGTGGAAGAGCGACGGCACCGACGCTGGAACCATCCTCGTCAAATCGATGGGTAATAGCCCACTGGTTAATCTGAACGGCACGCTGCTATTCGGTGGCGATGATCGTGTTACTGGCGAGGAGCTGTGGAAAACTGATGGAACTGAGGCAGGTACAGTCCTGATCAAAGATATCAATACCAGCCGCAGCAACTCCGACCCAACCCAGCTGGTCAATCTCAATGGCACGCTGTTCTTCACAGCATACGAGCCATCCAGTGGTGTCGAGTTGTGGCAGAGCGATGGCACCGCGGCGGGCACCAGTCTGAGTGCGGATATCATTCCAGGGCCAGGCGACGCAGGTATCCGAAACCTGACAGCGATCGGTAATGCGGTCTATTTCACTGCGCTGGTTGGTTCTGATAATGGCGTGTGGAAAAGTGATGGTACGACTGCTGGCACATACCCAATCTGGGAATTGCCAAGCGATGCTAGCTACTATAGCCCTTCTCGAGTTGTCCCTGTTGGGAACGTGCTGTTCTTTAGTACCAACGACGACGGCTACCAGGCGCAACTGTGGAAAACCGATGGTACACCTAACGGCGCCACGCTACTCAAGAATCTTTACCTGCAAGTCGATACACACGAGAATGCACACATTTTTCCTCTAGTCGATGTAAATGGGACGCTGTTTTTTGGCGCCGGCGGTAACCGTCATCACTATCAACTCTGGAAGAGCGATGGCAGCACTAATGCGACAGTGCTGGTGCGCGATTTTGACAGCGGCAACCAAGACGATCGAATCACATCGCTCACCAACCTCAATGGCACGCTGTTCTTTATTGTCGAGCCATTAGACGGCGACCCAGCCCTCTGGAAAAGCGATGGCACGCCCGTCGGTACCGTTCAAGTCAAAGCGTTTGTTCCTGGAACGCTCGGCACTGTGCCCCACGCGCTTACGGTGCTGAATAACCAGCTGTTCTTTGTCGCCAGCGACGGCATCACAGGCGACGAGCTCTGGCGCAGCGATGGCACGCCAGAGGGTACGATATTGATCAAAGATATCTTCCCAGGAGCAGACGGCTCGGCTCCAGCCAGCTTGACGACGATCGACGGTACGTTGTTCTTCAGCGCCGACGACGGCAATGCTGGGCGCGAGCTGTGGAAGAGCGATGGCACCACGGCGGGCACGGTGCTCGTCAAAGATATCCTGCCGGGTGCCGGCAGCTCCGGGCCACTCGCGCTCGCGAATAGCCACGGCACGCTGTTCTTCACCGCGCTTGACACAGAGCACGGCTACGAGCTGTGGAAGAGCGACGGCACGCCTGAAGGCACTACGCTGATTCAAGATATCTTCCCTGGCGTCGCAGGCGCGCTGCCTACGCAGTTCACAACCGCCGGCAATAACCTGTTCTTCAGCGCCGACGATGGATCGACCGGTCGCGAGCTATGGGCAACCACGGCACCCCGGCTCAATCTCATTGAGAATGGCGGCTTTGAGCTAGACGACGATACCAACGGCCAGCCCGATGGCTGGAGCACAGACTCGCATGCAACGCGCAGCGATGCGCTTGTTCATAGCGGAGCCTATGCGATGCGGCACTTCGCTACGAACAATGCAGACTACACAATTAGCCAGACGGTTAGTAGCGTGGCCGCCGGGCAGAGCTATAACTTCAGCGGCTGGGTGAACATCCCGAGTACGCGCGACGCATTCTCGTTCCAGCTTGAGGTAAAATGGCGTGGCACCGGCAATCGTCCGCTCGGCACAAGCTTGATAAAGACCTACACTGCATCTACCAGTGGATGGAGTCAAGCTGCCGCCAGCCTGACGCCCCCCGCCGGTACGACCAGCGCACAGATCCGCATGGTCGTCGAGAGCTTAAAGGCAACCATCTATGTGGACGACTTCGCGCTTCAATAGCACGCCATAGCCCGATCAAACGTGAGATAGGCGCGCCGTCGCTGTGTATGTTTTGCGACGGCGCGCCCTTTTCAATTGGTTAGGTCCACCGCCACAGGCAGCGCCGTGCGCCCCCAGTCGCTGAGATCATCGCTATCGCGCGGCTGATATTTCTCGACTACGATCCGCCGCGCCAGCGCATCTTCATCGGCCTGCTCGACGAGCCGCGCGCGCCCGGCGAACACCGTGTCGCGCAAGCGCACGCCGACATTTGGTTGGCGCACCAGGTTCTTCACCCAATCCGCCTCGTAGCCGCCACCAGCCAACATATACAGCGTCCGCCCATTCAGCGCGAACCAGATCTCGATTGTATGTCGCCGGGCGGTCACGCGACCGGTGGTCGTCAGGTAGCAGAAATCGTCGTCGGCGAATTGTTGGAGGTCTATGTTCATCACTCTTCCTTTTCGAGTCCCGAAACAGTGGCACGGCTTATGCTTATGGCCATCATGACGTTATGTTATTTTGAAGACCTGGGAGGGCGGCCGATACGCTTCGTACTATCGCGCATGCCCTTGCGCTGATCGCGCAAAAGCTGCTTGGTCGAGTCAGCCATGCTTCGGCCTTTCGCGCCGTGGTAGTTCACATAGCGACGTGGCCGGCCATACGGATCAACAGTGTCGATCAGCGTTCCGCAGCCGCAGGCGCAAGGAATGCGTTCTTGTATCGCCGGAGGTTTACCGTGGAGCGTCATGTGGCATTGGCGGCAGAGAGTCATACCATTGGAAACATCGTAACGCAGCTCGGGATACTCGGCGTAGGGCTTGATATGGTGCGCCGCCAGGCCGCGCTCGCGCTTCTTGCACTGTCGGCCGCAGTGTTGGCAAACGTAGGCGTCGCGCTCCAGCACCGCGTGGCGCCAGGCAAGATACTCGGGATTCTTGAAGCGCTCCCAGGGACGGCCGCCCTTCCAGAATGGATGTCGAGGCCCTCTCAAGATCGTGCCGTTCTGTATTTTGGTCTGAAGAATTTTCTTCTTCGTCTCGTTGGACATCTTTCGTCCAAGCGCCCTTTGTCGCGACTTCTCTCGATCAGCTTGGGAGAGAACACGGCCAGTCGCGTTTTGGCGCTGGACTTCTCGGCGATAAAGAGAGTCCTTCTTCAAACCAAACTCTCGTGCCCACCGCTGTATCGTTCCACGAGTGACGCCAAACCGCTCCATCAGAACGGCATTGCTCGTCGTTGCATAGCGATCGCAGAACTCCTGTCTTATCGCAGCGCGAAGCGGATCATTTTTGTGCAGGCGATGCATCTTTTCACCTGTTTTCGCATTCCGATTTCGTGTAGCACCCTTATTGTACAAATGTTCTTACAGCTTGTCAAGCCGGATAAGGAGCGTATATATGAATGAGTTGTTCCGCAAATTCGCTCATAAGACGTCCGAGATTGTGGGGTCGCCTTGGGCTTTCATCGCCGCAGTGATCCTAATCATAGGATGGGCTGCCCTCGGGCCATTCTTCAACTGGTCCGACAGCCACAGTCTCGCCATTAATACGATTACCACGATAATCACCTTCCTCATGGTCTTCCTTATTCAGAACACCCAGAACAGAGATGCCACGGCGATGCACCTCAAGCTCGACGAGCTTATTCGCGCCCTCAAGGAAGCGCGCAACAGCCTGGTCGACCTGGAGGATCTTTCGGATGAGGAGCTGAAGCAGTTGCAAGAGCAGTTCAAGCGCATCCACGAGCGCGAGAATCACACTAGCGCACATGCCATCGCGAATACGATTGAGGAAGAGTTGGGGGAGCGCGGAAGGCGTTAAAAGTTAAGAATTAAGAGTTGGCGGTACCTTGAGCTTCGAACTCTTAACTCTCAACTTAACTCACGCCCGCCGCATGTAATCCTCGTAATCGCCCGCGAACACCCGCGCTCGCCCGTCGCGCACTTCGATCACACGCTCGGCGAAGTGGCGCAGAAATGCGCGGTCGTGCGACACGGCGATCACCGTACCCTCGAAGGCATCCAGCGCCTCCTCAAAGTGTTCGCGCCCCTCGATGTCAAGATGGTTCAGCGGCTCGTCGAGCAGCAGCAGATTGCAGCCGCGTAGCACCAGCAGCGCCAATTGAAGCCGGCTGCGCTCGCCCAACGAGCAGGCGCCGACCGGGCGAAACACACTATCGCCGCCGAACAGGAAGAAGTGCAGAAAGTTACGCGCCTCGGTCTCGTTCATCGGGCGGGCGTTCAGCACAGTTTGCAGCACCGTGGCGCTAAGATCCAGCGTCTCCTGCTCCTGTGCCATCACACCCAACCGAACATTGGCGCCAAGTTTGATGATGCCTCGCTGCGGCGCCAACTGTCCGGCGATCAGCCGCAGCAGCGTGGTCTTGCCGGCGCCGTTCGGGCCAACCAGCGCGACCCGTTCGCCGTAGGCCACCTCGAAGGAAACATCCTGCAAAAGCCATGAGGCTTGAGGCTTGAGGCTTGAGGCTTGAAGTGCGTCACTAGCCTCAAGTCTCAAGTCTCTAGCCTCATCGTAAGCGAACGACAGCTCCTCCACCCGCAGCACCGCTCGCCCGCCCGGCGGCGGTGGCCCGAAGTCGAGCTTCAGACCCCAGCGCGAGCGCGGCTTATCGACTCGCTCGTCGGAATCCAGGTAGCGCTCTAGCTTCCGCTCGCGCGCCCGCGCCAGCCGCGCGATCTTAACTGAGACACGTCCATAGTGGTCGCGATGCCGCTTCGGCCCGTTCTGGACGTTCATGGCCCGGCCCTTGACGCGCTGGATATCGGCCTCTACAGTGTGGATATAGTCCTGCTGATCCTGCCAGGTCTCGAATTGCTGTTCGCGCTCGCGCGCGCGGGCATCGGCGAAATCGCTATAGTTGCCCGTGTAGCTCTTGGTGGTGTGGGTCTCGGGGTCGAGATACAGAATGCGCGCCACGGTCTGGTCGAGGAACTCGCGGTCATGCGAGACGATCAATACCGCGCCGCTATAGCCGCGCACAAAGTTTTCTAACCACTCCAGCGCCGCGACGTCGAGGTGGTTGGTTGGTTCGTCGAGCAGCAAGAAATCTGGCGAACGAAGTAGCAGCAGGGCCAGCCCGAGCCGGGTCTTCTGGCCGCCGCTGAGTGTCTTCGCCGGGATGCTCAGGTCGATCGCGCTCAGGCCCAGACCCTCAAGCACCGCGGCGGCGCGGTGCTCGCGCTCATAGCCACCCAGTGCCTCGAACTGCGCCAGCGCCGCGTCGTACGCCGCCAGCGCCGCATCCATGTCGGCCGCGCCCGACAGCGCCTCGGCCGCGGCGTTGAGCGCAGTCTCGGCGGTAACATACTCGGCCTGCGCTTCATCCACCACCTCGGCCACCGTGCGATCGCCGAGCAGGTCGGCAAACGACTGTGGGACATAGCCGAGCGACAACCCGGAGGGCGACAGGGTAATGTTACCGCTGTCGGGCTGTTCCTGGCCGATAATACAGCGCAAAAGAGTGGATTTGCCGGCGCCATTCGGCCCAATCAGGCCGACGTGCTCGCCGTCGTTGATGATCAACGAGACTCCAGCAAGCACGGTGACGACGCCGTAGGATTTATGCAGATGTTGAACCTGAAGCATGGTGCCTCCTCTCTGGAGACACCGATTGGGTGTCTCCGCAACTACAGGGCAGTGAGGTTGGAAGAGGTCGACACCATACAAACTCCTTGCTCAGGTCAATCCACCATCCGCGATCGCTCAGGGCATGGTGTGCACATGATACCGCATCGCGGCGGCGCGCGCAACCGACAAAAGACCGATATGATGCCACGGGAACTGCATAAGCCTTTCCAGCGTCCAACAGACACAGCACTCGTCTTCCGACGTGAGAGGAGTTCACATGAAATACTGCTTCCATGTATGCCTAGCGCTAATGGCACTACTGATCGTCGCAGCGTGCGGCACACCGGAGCAACCGAACACTGCCGCCCAGCCAACGCTACAGCAAATGGTCGGACTCGTATCCACCGTCGCGCCGCCGAGTGAGCCTGCTACGGTTGCGCCACCAATACCAACGACAACACCCATCTCCGAGGCGTCATCGCAAGCAACCACTGCGAAGCCTATTCCACCGCCCAATACGACCACACAGCCTTGTCCCGAACCACTCAGCGACGGCGCTTCGCCAGTGCTATCACGCACCACGCAGCTCGGGCGGCCCTCAATCGCTACGACCGCATGCCCCAACATGCCGGCAGAGCAGACGCCGTCCAATCAGAGCGTCGTGAGCGGCTCGACAGTCGCTCCAGGCGGAGTAGGCACAGCTGCGAACAATAACACACCCACGCCACTTATGGGCGGGCGCACGATTGGACTGGGCGATCAACAACAGACTCTGCTACTAAGCGTCGGCGAAACCTTCGAGCTGAAGCTGGGCAGTGGAATGGACTGGACTATTGAGATTGCCGATGCACAAATTGTCGCCCGCATGGCCGGCGACACGACCGACGACAGTCAGGGTGTATATCAGGCGCTGGCGCGCGGCACAACCATGTTGGTAGCGACCGGCGACCCAACCTGCCGCAAGTCCCAACCTGCATGTATGATGCCATCAATCGCCTTTACGCTCAACATCGTTGTTCATTAAGCGGAGGAGCAACCGCATCACGGCGGCCTCGTCGGGGCGCAAATCGCGCAGCGACTCTGCGAGTTCCTGATCGGTAGGCTGCTGCAGCGCATCAAGCAGCCGGCCCTCGAGGTATGCGTCGAGCACGGCAGGATGCACATAGCACTTGCGACAGATCGAAGGAGTGTTGCCCAACCGCTCAGCCACCTGCTCGATCGCGCGGACGACATTTTTCTTGGCCTGCGCGGCACTGTCGAACGACTCATATTCCTGGAGCGCTTGCGCTGCCAACACCGTGCCGGCCCATGTTCGAAAGTCCTTCGCGGTAAAATCCTGGCCGGTGATCTCGCGCAGATATTCGTTCACATCGCCGGAGCCAATTGTCTGCTGCTGGCCGTGCTCGTCGATATACTGAAACAGTTCGTAGCCAGGCAGATCGCGGCAGCGCTTCACGATTCGCGCCAGGCGCCGGTCGTTCAAGTTGATCGTAAGCGTCTTGCCACCCTTGCCACGAAATTGGAAACGTATGGTCGCACCCTCGATCGTGACATGCCGGTCGCGCATGGTCGTCAGCCCGAATGATTTGTTGGTCTTGGCATACTCCTGGTTGCCAACCCGAATCAACGTGGTCTCCAACAAGCGCACGACGCCCGCGAGCACTTTCTCGCGCGGCAGGCCCGGCAACGACAGATCGTGTTCGGTGCGGGCGCGAATGGCCGGCAGAGCGCAGCCAAATGCGATCATCCGGTTATACTTGGTCTCATCGCGCACCCGCCGCCATTGCTGATGATAGCGGTACTGTTTACGCCCGCGGGCATCGCGCCCGGTGACCTGCAGATGCCCTCGCGGGTCGGGACAAATCCAGACATCGGTATAGGCCGGTGGGATGGCGAGCGATTTGATGCGCTTCAGTGTGGCGGGGTCGTGGATCGGCCGGCCATCCAGGCCAATATAGCTGAAATGCGTGCCAACCCCTTTGCGGCGTATGCCAGGGTCGGCGTCGCTGACATAGCGCAGGCCGGCCGCCTGCGCCGATTCAACCGGATCGACAGGTGCCGACTCGGCGAAAGTTTCTAGCAGTGTCATAGCGATGTACTCGTGCAGGTAGCGGCGCAGCCCAAACATCGCGCCGGTTGGCACCTGCCAGAGCAACATGCATGCCGCCATTATCCAAAGAAGGTCCATGACAACGATTCGCGACATACTGGGCCATTGGTCATATTGAAGACCGGCATCTCACCAGCGCCGGTATCATGTTCGATAATGTGCCTGCCTGTTGATTAACCCCACCGGAGCACCACAAGACGATTGTGAACGAAAGCACGATCGCCTTGTAATGGCGAAGCGTGAGTGGCCTCGTGCGCGATCTGAGGGGGCAAAACGGCGCGTCTGGGAATATTTCAACAGGCAGGTGCGTTATACGTCGGCAGCTTTCGGCGCGGCGACCACTGATTGGGCGGGGGCGAAGCGACAGCGGCAGGCGGACAGTCGAGAGCCCGGCGGTACTGCTGTGCAAGCGCCGGAGCTTTGCGATGGCGTCAACCGAGACCCCGTTCGCGACAGTGGAACAGATCCGCACCTCTACCGCGCGCATCGCCGAGGAGTTTCAGCCGGAGCGGAGCGTCCTCTTCGGATCATATACCTACGGCACGCCGGGCTCTGTTTCAGATAGTGATCAACCGAACGTGGTATCACACCCGCAGGGCAGCGCGCTCGCGCTCGACCAGCACGCGGCGCAGCAGCTTGCCGGTGGCCGATTTCGGGATCTGCTCGATAAACTCGACCGCGCGCACCTTCTTGTACGGCGCCACCCGCTCGGCGACGAAGGCCATCACCTCGTCGGCGGTCACCGCGCCCCGGCGCACGACAAACGCCTTCGGTACTTCGCCGGCTTCCTCGTCCGCGCTGGGGATGACCGCCGCATCGGCGATCGCCGGGTGCGCCAGTAGGACCGCCTCCAGCTCCGCCGGTGCGACTTGATACCCTTTGTACTTGATCAGCTCCTTGGCACGATCCACGATATAGAAGTAGCCGTCTTCGTCGGCGTAGCCGATATCGCCGGTGCGCAGCCAGCCCTCGGCGTCGATCATCGCGGCGGTGGCGTCGGGCCGGTTGAGGTAGCCCTGCATCACCTGCGGGCCGCGCACCCAGATCTCGCCCTGCTGGTTCGGCCCCAGCGCGGCCTCGCTCACAAAGTCCACCACCTTGCACTCGGTGTTCGGGATGCACGGCCCCACCGCGGCTGGCTTGATCTTGTCAAGTACAGCCAGGTTGATATGGGTCACGGGGCTGGTCTCGGTCAGGCCATAGCCTTGCTTGACCAAGCAGCCCAGGCGCGCTGCACAGGCGCGCGCGAGGTCTTCGCCCAGCGGCGCGGCGCCCGAGTTGATCGCTGTGAGCTTCGAAAGGTCGTACTTGTCCACCGAGGGGTGCTTGGCCAACGCCAGCACGATCGGCGGCACCAGATAGGCGAACGTCACGCCATAGTCCTGCATGATCTGCAGAAACTGCTCCAGGTCGAAGCGTGGCATGGTCACGACCGTTGCGCCTTCGCAGAGCGCCAGATTCATCAGGATCGTCATGCCGTAGATGTGGAAGAACGGCAGCACGGCGATCAGGGTATCATCGGGCGTCAAGTCTTTGGCCGGCAGCGCCTGGCACTGGCAGATGTTGGCGACTATGTTGTAGTGCGTGAGCATGACGCCCTTCGGGAAGCCGGTCGTACCGCTTGAGTAGGGCAGCACCAGCAGGTCCTTGCGCGGATCGATCGCGACCACGGGCGCCAGCCCCTCGCTGACCAGCAGCTCGGCGAACGGCGTGGCGCCCTCGGCCTCGCCGAAGACGAAGATCTCGCGGATGCGCGCGTGGCTGGCCGCCGTGCTGGCCGTGGCGAGGCACTGCGGGATGGTCAGCAGGTACTGCGCGCCGGCGTCGTCGAGCTGATAGGCCAGCTCGTCGGCGGTCACGAGCGGGTTTATCGTGGTGATAATCCCACCCAGCGACGCCACGGCGTGGAAGGCGACGGCGTACTCGGGCAGGTTTGGACTATAGATCGCGAAC